>Ga0114906_1001023_pt1 | contig 14996 bp, 24 predicted proteins | sample MalvirDeepMed_M9_FD_89687 | JGI IMG/M metagenome (GOLD analysis project Ga0114906, IMG submission 89687) | Marine viral communities from the Global Malaspina Expedition - Malaspina viral metaG DeepMed_M9 | ecosystem: Environmental > Aquatic > Marine > Oceanic | place: Mediterranean Sea...
GTTGCAGGAGCAGTGGGTACTTTTACACACTGACCCTTTTCGGTACTGCTACCTAGCCGTGACAAAGCTCATTAAGATAACTTATTCGTCATCACCCCACTCGTTAATAATCGCGTCTAAATCGTCGCTATCATCTTTTGGGGGAACTTTCTTCTTCTTGACTACTTTCTTCGGCTCTTCTGGTTCCTCATCAAAACCGTCATCGCTTTCTTCTACTACGGGAGCTTGTGGTGCTTCCTCAGTAAAAGGACTACCCTCTTCAGACGTAAAACCATCCTCGACATCGAAAGGACTAACCACACTACTCGCAGCTAATTGTATTACTTGCACGGCTCTCAAGCGTAAAGAAGCTCCGTGCCCCATAGCTCCTGAGTAAGGTACTAGTTCTACCTGTACATTAATAGTACTTCCTGTAGTTAGTTGAAAGTCCTCTGGAAGCTGATTGTTTTTTGCGTCAAACTGTTTCGGTTTCTTAGTCGCTGACCCACTGTAATGTGCTTTCAGTTTGGTCTTTACTTGAAAGACAGCATCTTTGTTTTTTACACTGCCCTCTAAAACCTTAAAGTTATCTTTGAAGTTGTCCGTCCAACCCTCCGCATCTTTCTTCTCATCGTAAGCAGTTTTCATTGCTTTACGTAAAGGTAAGATGTCTGCGTAGTTGATCTTAAAATCAACTGTGTACTCAGCCCCGTCATCAGTTGCCCCGCAAGGAACACTTCTGTTCTCTTTCTTATCAAATTTATAAGGGCGATCAAGTTTTGGGTAAAGTGCTTCTACCCCTCTAATAGTATGTAACATGCCATTCTCCAAATTAGGCGTTAAAAATAAACCCTTCCGTTTCTTCAAACGGTGAGGTGCTTCCTTCGAGTTGAGAAAAACCTAACGTAATAGCAGCAACCGTGTCAGGGTGATCTACCATATGAGTGCTTATCTCTAACTCTTTTTCTTCAAGTGAACGCACTGGGCTAAAAAATAACTTAGGCACTGGGCTATCCACATCGAAGTAAATCTTAGTCATCACTGTCATCGACGGTGTGCTATGTTGTTGTAAAAATCGTGCATATTCTTGTAAAGGCATATGTCCGTTTTTCATCCTACCAAAGATACTATTGGCAGGTATAGTCATTTGATAAACTTGAGATGGGGTGATACCGCATGGGAATAAAATAGCTAATTTTTGTGAATACCTACAGGCTCTTCCCCCACCAGACACTGACCCTCGAATGTCTTGTTTGCAGTCCATACATCGAACTGCTTGTCTCTCAACAACATTAGGATCAGGTTGTCTGGTATCAGATGACCAACATACAGGGCTTTGCGCTTTGGCAGGATCAAACTTATTCTTGTAATAGATCCTTTGCACGGGTGCAGCGTTGACAATAATGCCTTCCATTTGCTCTTCAAACTTATCAGAGCCGACTGTGAATATATTGTCCCGTATGCTAATCCTGTTCATCAAAAGTCATCGTCCACTAAAGCTTTTATATCGGGAGTATCAGAAGCATCAAGAGCTAACTCTTTCTGCCACGGGATATCGTCTTTCGGCTCTTCTTGCCGTAAAGCTTTCTCGATATCTTCAAGAACAAAACGATAGGTGTTCCCTGCTTTAATGTAAGTATTTCGCGGAATGTGATCCTTACGAATCCAACTCCGCACCGTGCTTACGCTCACCGCGAACCGATCAGCGACAGCTTCTATAGGTACATACTCTTGACTACTCATACAGAAGCCCTCTTGTCTTCTAAATCAGAAATTAACTTCGCCATCTCTTCGTCCGATGTACCCCTTATCTTGGCTTCAATCCACGCATCTACTTCGTCATTACTCCACCCTGTTGCACGAGGTGTAAGTTTTATTCCTTTGGGAAATAAACCTAAACGGATTTGTTTATAGACTGAAGGCCCGGACAGACCCGTTTTATTCTTAACTTCTTGTAAACGATTAAATTTATTCGCCATACGTATTATCCTCTAGGTTTCTGAATCGTAATTGTGTAGGTAGATTCCGACTGTAAACCTATAGGGACAAGCTGTTCATTCCCTTCTTCCGCAAGAAACTCCTCAAGGTTTTTCTGAGCAATTCGCTTCTGTAGTATTTCGGGGATTTGATGTTCAAGAACAAATTTATGAAATGATTCCCAATCACTGCACCAGTAGTTAACCTTCCGCTTTCTATAGAAAGTACCCTCGTCAGTCTTAACTGAGTTCACATCGTTCTCATTGCAGTGAGTTAGCAGATAACTTTGAATTTTCTCTTGCTGTTCCACAAGAGCCTTATCTTTAGCTTCAAAATCTGCCTTCAACTCACTGCGCTTATCCCGCAGGTTGCGGAACGCCTTGACGAGCTTGGGTAAGCTCATATTCTTTTTACTCATGTCTTTCTCCATCGCACCAGTAACTCACTGGGAAGTCGAACAATACTAGCTAATTTTATGCTAGTCAAGCAATTCTTGATATAAATCTATAATTTTTGTGTGAATGTTTATTCTATTGTCAAGCAGTGAGTAAATACGCTTTTCTACAGCAGAACTTTGCAGTTGCACCACTGTACATTTATGATCTTGCCCCGACCTATGTACCCGTGCATTGGCCTGTGCATAGGTTTCTAGGCTACTTGTCGGCCCCCACCATACCACTGTATTAGCAGCGGTTAGCGTTACTCCATGAGCAGCAGCTTGCGGCTGAATGACTAACACTTTCGGGTCAGGCATGGTTTGAAATTGCTTAAAAATTGCCGTGCGCTTCGGTGCAGACACGTCTCCACGAATGATGTCTGTAGTGATGCCGTCTTTTTCTAACTTACCTACCAACAGGTCAATCGCATGTTTAAAAGGTACAAACACAAGAACCTTTTTACTCGACTCATCTATAACTTCTTTCAATACCTTATATCTATGTTTAATATCAAACTCTAAAGCTTCACCATCATCCGTGTACACCGCGCCACAAGATATTTGTAACAACTTATTCATGTTGACCGCAGCGTTGGGCGCAGTAATTTGTTCCCCTGCCGCTTGCATAACCATTTTATCTTTAAGCTGCTGATAGTACTTCTTCTGTTGTCTTGACATCTCCACTTCACGTTTCACGTATACCATCTCAGGCAGATCTAAACACTCTTCCTTGGTGTAACGAATCGCAGGTTGTAGAGCGTTGAACACAATGTTTACAGAAGAGTCTTTTGGTATCCACTTGAACTGCGTGATCTTAACCATTACTTGATCTCGAAACGCACTGAAGAATCTAGGCACTGCATTAGGGTTTATAAGTTTTGCTAACCCATATGCATCCAGAGGTGATTGCGCTGCAGGTGTGCCTGTCATCATCCACAACCACATGTTTGGCTTTAGTAGTTTGTTTAGTACTTTCCAACGTCTAGTTTGTGCGTTTTTATAATGTGTAGCTTCGTCAGCGATGATGAGGTCAAAGCCGCCATTAGCTATCTCATCGGCAACAATCTCAACGCCATCGTAATTAATAACGACATACTCCGCACCTTGCTCAATAATTTTTTTACGTTTCTCAGCGGTGCCATAAGCCACATCTACCGTGCGGTGCATAGCGAACTTAAATAGGTCTGCCCTCCAAGCACTGTCCATGATAGACAACGGACAGATCACTAGCACACGATTGATTTTACCTTCTCGCAGTAAGTAGTCACTGGCCCATATTGCACTGGCGGTTTTACCTGTGCCTTGCTCGTTAAAACAAAAGCTACGTTTATTTAACGTGAGAAACGCAGCAGTATCTTTCTGGTGCTCAAACGGTTTGTACTGTCCCGTCCATTCGTAGTGAGATTCGATAGGGGAAGGCACTTGAATGTTAAGGTTTTTTAGAACGTGTGCTTCGTCCAGCCCCCAGTTTACGATTACATGATTGTTCTGTAACTTCTTACTCTTGGGTATGATACCCGTAACCTTTTCCGGGTCACGTAATTTAAGTAGTACAGCTTTATCTTTTACGATTTGCACTGGACTTCTTCTTGTAATTCCTTGAACGGTTCTTCGCCTTGCTCTCTACGCGAACTCCGTCGCTATTCTTACCACCTTTACTCAAAGCTTTCTTGTGCGAAACATCTTTACCTTCTCGCTTGTCAGCTTTGCCGTTTTTGTTTTTGTCAGGGCTAGTCGCATCCATCTTACGCCTAGCTCTTTGACGTTCCATGCGATCAGCATGTTCACCCCGTTCTTTTTGTTGCTGATATTCTTTTTTGTAAGGTCTTTTCTTTTTCGTGTAAGGCATTAATTTCTCCCGTTATGTACACATTCTGTCACTGGACAGTGATTTCGACACAGCCCACTTGGATTAGCGTTCCACACCTCGTTCTCCATAGCACTCGTCATGCGAGTGTAAGTACCCATCCATTTATCCCACAACCACGATTGATCCCTCCGTGTGTACTTATCCTTAATGAGTTGGTTACACACCACAAACATCAATCCTGCTTTGACTTCCTGCACTACAGGAAAGTGCGCGAATATAGCAAGGGCCATTAGTTCTAGTTGTCCCTTATCTGCATATCGCGCAGACTTACCTGATTTGTAGTCAACCACTCTTGCACGATGCTTCTCCGTGTCAAGTATTACTAGGTCAGCAATACCGCGCCACCATACATTATCAGCAAAAAATCCACAGGGTTCTAGCCTGTCTGTCAGTCCCATCTTGAACTCGCACAGCTTTTCACCCTTAAACGATGCGAGGGCATCGAGCGCATTTTGCATGTACTTGAAGCCTTCAGGTAATGGCTCTTTGTCCCGTATGTACTTCTCTGCTGCTTCGTGCATCAATGACCCGTAGCGCATGGCATCCGTTTCTATCTCTGGATGCTCCTTCAAAATCTTTACGTGGTAAAATTGTTTCGGGCACGTTTCAAACGCCTTGGCTTTACTGAACGACCAAGGGGCAATACTATTCACATTCTCCATAGCTGTCTCCTACACCCGACTCACAATCAATAGGCAGTCCATCTGCCCAATCAGGTGTCCACCGCATACATTTTTCAATGTACGACTGTGCCTCCGAAACACTCTCTTCGGGTACACAGCATACGACGGAATCGTGAACGGTAAGCACGATCCGATATTGTTTCGCTATTTTTAACATCTGTTCCCCGATGATGCAACGTGCAATAGCTTGACAAACATTCTCTATAACCTTCCCACCATATATCTTAGTGCGGCCTCTTCTTGTCTTATAAGTAAACTGTATGCCCCGTTCATCCTGTTCCGCTTCTAAGTCGTTATAGCGTAAGTACATACCAGAAGGTAGCTTAACGCCCACCTCGCCCGGAGATACTTCCAAAACTCCGGGTAGTCCCAATGTTGCGTTATCTTCTCTCGACAAATTGATTAACATGTTCTGAGCTTCACGCCATAGATGCGCTATCTTCCAGTTGCTATCCCTGTATATTTGTATAACGCGCCTAGCTTCGTCTAGCTCCATGTCGAACCCAAAAGATTTCAACTGATCTTGGAATCGCACCGCACCCATGCCGTATCCTGCGCCTAAGATAGTGGTCTTACCCACAAACCTCTGGTCTTTACTTATGTCTGCCTCATCCACACTGTAGATACGAGAAGCCATCTTCTTGTATACATCTTCACCATTGGTAAACGCTTCGGTAAGATCATCCTGCCCTGCCAACCAAGCAAGCACCCTTGCCTCGATTTGAGCAGAGTCGGCATCAATCAGCTTATAGCCATCGGGAGCAATAATACTGTTCTTGAGTTTCTTGCCGTTTGGCCCACGGCTAGGTAAGTTCTGCATGTTGATCTTGTCAGAGCCACCCCATCTACCTGTGTGTGCAGCATAGTATTTGACAGGAACAGGTAGAGTGCCGCGCTTGGCAATATCAATAAACCGTTGAGTACGTGTTTCCTCCAACGTGCTTTTGTTCCCAAGCCTAGCTGCTACAAGACTTTGAACACGTACATCTTCATGTTCTGCCAAGGCTTTGAATCCCTCATCATTCTTAGCGAGAGCTAATGTTTCCTTACCTGTGGTAGGACTTATCTTCATTGGGGGCACCACACCAAGCTCAGTAAGTACTTCTGCGAACTTGGGGTTACTCATCAGTTCCTCTTTGGTAACTCCTGCGTCCTCCAGTAATCGGTCTTTCCGTTCTTTCGTGTCTAGCAGATGTTCTTCTAATAACCCCAAATCTAAATCCAATATAGGATCGATGAACATTCGCAACGTCAAATCAATAATTTTTAATTCTTGCTTGGGAAAACCTTTCAACATCCTAGCGAACAGATTGTAGGTGAGTTCTACATCGTTGATGCAGTAGTCCCCGTAGCGACTAAGTTCTGTGTCTGAGAAGTCCTCTCGCTTCATACCTTTCGCAGCAAGTACTTCTGTGCCTTTGACTCCTGCCCCGTATCGCTCTGCGACTGCTTTCAAAGATTGTCCAACGTCTACCCCATGTAGTGCGCGTGACATGCACATTGTGTCTGCCCAGACTTTAGGGTTTACCCCGAATCTCCAATTCAGTATTGCGCCATCGAACATGGTGTTGTGAGCAACCACCATACTGTTCTGCCAGTTAAACTCGTTGAGATAATCCTGTATGGCCTCTTCAGAGCCACTTGCCCACTCTGTCGGCCCGTTGTTGACCTTGATCGCTACGCCAATAACTTCAAAGAGTCTGCTACGTACATATTCCTCTGTGGTTATCTTAGATAACGAGAAGTCCTTGTCATAGTAGGTTTCAAAATCAACCGTTATCAGATCCATCCAACTCTCCACGCAACCGTGTCAAATACCAGATAGCTTTATCAATATCCTCAATCGGTTTTTTCTTATATGTATATCTCCACAAGTACTTTAGGCAAGCTCCCTTGAGATACCCCATGTATGCTTCATGTGTCATAGATGCTTTGATCGCATCAATACACTCCACCTCTCCCACTGTATAATGTGGTGGGTGGTCTACCATATCTACTTGCTCCACAATGTTTATCTCCGTCACTTGTCCCAATATCCTTCTGTAATTAGCTCGATCACTTGATCGACGTTGTGCTCATCAATGACAAGGGCAATGCCTCCTGCCTTGGTGATCTCATCTAAATTTTTCTGCTGTAAAGCCGTGGGCTTATTACCCTTCGCCTTACACTCGATGCCAAAGAACAAACTCTCGAAGCACCCCACAATGTCAGGCACTCCACTCCTACCGTACCCGTGTGTCATGGGGTAGAAGTAATACGCTTTAATCTTCTTCAGTTGTTCGACTACTTTCTTCTTGACCTTCGCTTCTGGTGTCATGGGTTTCTCCTAAACGCCACAAAAGATCCTTAATATCCTCAATCATGTCCATGTCATCTGGATTCGACGTGTCCATGTCAATCCTTATATTAATTATCATTCACTGAACTCTTCGCGCTTGCCACCATCGTACCGATGAGCATGACCTTCAAGAACTAACTGCTCGTTGATATTTCTATCACCGTCGTACAAGACACCTATCCACCTGCCAAACTTTCCCTTACCCGATAGGCATACAGTCATAGGTACTTCTGCTAACTCCTGTAGTCTAGCCTTCGCTGCTAATCCTTTCTCTTTTTCCGCAGCATTGCGCGTCCTGCTCTCCCACGCATTGATCCCTGCCATGCGTATTCGCAACTCCGCGAGTATGTCTAGGTCAGTTGGTCTAACGTGAATACGTACATCTATGGTGTCCCCATCGACTACCTTAACTACTTCTGTTACTGGAAAACATTCTGTCTCAGCACTAGCACTAACCTGCAAACTAGCACACACCGCTACCGCACAAACTATTCTCTTGAACATTATTACCCTCCTCCTTAACCATGATGAAATCATTGAATCGTGTGACGCACACTGCGTCCACGGCAAATCGTTTTTCTAAATCCCGTTGCCTTTCTAGGCACTGCTCAATCTGAAGTACTCCAGTAAATACTGTAAAAGTAAACCATGCGTTAATGGTTGCTAGATATAAGGTAGTAGTCACAGCGGTAACTTCCAATATATTCTTGCCAACGTCTGGTTCTTCAACGCTTTGGTATGTACCCCGAAATGCACGTCCTTTGACCTCGCTGCTCTGCATTTGCGACATTCGTAATAGCATCGACGTGTGAATTGATCGTGTTCATTTGTACCGCAAAACTTACATACATAATGTTCTTTCATCTGCTACTCGTACCCTTCTGTAACTGGTTTCAAAAACTGGTTTCAAATCCCGTCTGTCGCAGCCATCGGACGGGCACAATGTCTAAAGGTAAGTGGAGTAACCTCGCTGCTAAACTTGTATCACTTCTGAGGCACTACGCCTTTAGCATAAACGTCTAGCTCATCTGTTTGAGCAATGAGGTCAGCTAATTCTTGACGGACTTTCGCGTTCCAATTTTTCCAGTAATGGTCTTTTTTGAGCGTCCAAAAAATTTCCTCGCGCAGAAATCCTTGGTTTAGCATATCTACTATCTGATTTCGATAATCAAACATCTTACGTCTCCTTTTTAAATATGTTTGTGGTAGTTAAGTACATTAAGTGTTTATGCACCAGTGGTGGCGGCTCCACCAAGCATGTACTTTTAAGACGCTACCACTCGCCTTTGAAAACGAGCCGCCTTTGCATACCTACCCTGCCGTTTCATAAACCCAGTAAACATTATTACCAAGCATCCAACCAACGTCATCTACGCTTCCGTTTACTGCTAACAGTTTTAACACTGCTATTTTACGTCTAATAAAATCAGGTAGTTCGTGTTCCGCACTATACACAGTCTCTTTTATTTCATCAAGGCTTTTTGTTCCAACTATTGATACTTTGATGGTATCAGTGTTAGAACAAAAGCGAACTCTATGTATAGTGTGTAGTAACAACTTACTCTTAACATTTATTACTTTTTGTTACTACACCTTATCACTATACATGCTAGGGGGCAAGATAATATAGCTCACCTTTCACAGCCGCAGTGCCCACGCCCTCATGCCAACGAAGACCATCAGGCTTATTGCGAAGACTCTCAAACTCTTCAGAACTAAGTAGATCTACTGTTGCTATCTTAGCTTGCAGTTCTTTCGATAACTTCTCCAACGGCCCGTCACTAATTTTACAATAGTACTTATCTTCCCAATCATATTCCTGATAAAGCATTGCGGTATGAGATTGAGTGGCTTTGTCAATATGCACCTGTATAACAGTTTGCCCATAGGTTTCATAATAATGTTTTAGTGTTTGGGCTTTATCCCTTGCTGCTTCGTAAGCCTTTAGTTGCTCCAGAACTTTTTCGCTCAACTGTAAGTTTGTGTTCTGTCTAACAGAGTTACTTACACTATGAATAAACTCTACATCTCGCATAGAGTCTTGTACGTTACCTAACGCTTTTCTTTGTTGGGTATCAACAATGGATTTATTGGTACGTTTTAGCCAAGAGACCATGTGATCTGTAGCAAGTGCTAGTTCTTCTGGATAAAACATGCGAACATACTGTCGCAACTTTTGGGTAAAAAGTTTTTCGGTTTTGGCAAGCGCCATAAACTGTCTTTCACCTTGACCGTATCTGTTGTTTCTAATAAATGGCGACCATATTGCAAAACGATTTTGACCGGAATTGCTATCAAGAAAATTGCCCCACCCAACACTAGCTACGGTTACGGGGCAATTAGGGAAACCCATATGTAATATGCGACGGCTAGGTTGCCCTCTATTACTTCTATAGGGGTAGAACTGTGCTGTTGGAAACACTTCTTTTACCCTATTCATTAGTGTGAATCTACAGTCATCCGAATAGGGTGTAAGTTCTTCTGATAGATCACCTATATCACCAAGTTTTCCTACTAACCGACAGACGACACTAAAAGCCTCTGCCCCGATATCCACACCGTGTAATGCGGCATGAAGCTGCATCGGTACCGAATCAGTGCCACAGTACTGGTGCATTGCATTTTCAAATTGCTTGTTCATAAAATTTCCTTATTTTGAGTTATAAATTATTGCACTTTGCGATAATTTGGTTTCTTCGTTGTACGCCATTGTGCTAACAGTCAAATACAGCATGATTGCTAACACTCCCAGTATGTAGTTACGCTTAGTCACGTATCTTCCTCCTCGCTAGAAGAAAAGGAAGAGGGTTCTATTTCTACCTTTGGACTGCCTAGGAGAATCACATTATCTGGTATAAGTCCTAAACGTCTCGCCAGTGCTGTTGAATGGCGTGTCGATAGCTTCCAACGCTCTTGGTAGTGATAGTTGAGCACGAACACCATGTCACCATTTGGTAGCGTAGCGCACTCAGGATTACCGCTTCCGTACCTACTTATCGTAGGGTGCAAGTCTTCGGGATCGTTTGCATACACCTTGGCAATCAACGCTTCCGCAGCAAGCGCAGCGTTCTCGTCGAAGTCAAGGGCATAATCCCAACCAACTATTTTAGACCCCCAGTTGACCGCACTTGCTTTCATGCGCTCACCTTGGGTATCAGTGGCACGTAGATATTTCACTTGTATCGCTTTCATCTTAGTTCCTCCAGTCTTCGACGCGCACAAACTTGCCCTTGGGTGGCACGTCAGTTTTGTTGTTAACAAGACACCACAGCACAGGGTGATCCCACTTACCCCACCCATTACTCAAGTACCCGTCCGTCAGGATTACCGACGCGGTAGGCTTGATGTTGTGTTCTTTGAGATAAGTAGTTACACAGTTCACGTCTGTACCACCACCGCCATAAGCGTCCTTCACTTTCAAGTCCTCCACGTTGTTACCCTCATGCATTTCGTATACCACGTTGGTATCCCAGAACATGAGATGTAACTTGTGGGGCTTGATCGTCGAACAGATGGACTTGACTTCTGCCAAGAAGTACGGCAATGCCGACCAACAACTACCCGACGTATCCAGTGCCACCAATAGTTCGGGTATAGTCTCCGACACAAGTGACGGTAAGTAGATATCAGAGCCAATGAACCTACGGTTCGGGCGGGCATAAGTACCATAGTCACGCCCCACGCATTGTTCAGAGACAAACTTGCGCGTCACTTTGCGCCAATCTACCTTGGGCTTCAGCAGTTCCTTGAAACTGTCGGACAGTCCTGCACCCTGCTTACCTGCGAGAATAGCACCCTCGCGTATCGCGCCTTCGATCTGATCCTCAAGTTCCTGCACTTCCTCATCGGATAGTTCCTTGGCACCGTCCCAATCGTGATCGTCGATAGGTTTACCACCACCGCCACCACCACCTTCCTCCTGCTTTTCTTGGTAGATGATGTCGAACACTTGCTGCGTACTCATGTTACGGAACCGTCTGTCGAGACAGCCGCCCTCTGGCATGGTTGCAAACCCATCGCTGTGATTCTCCTCTGCAATCTGCAGATTGATAACATAGTCACACGCTTGGTTCGCGCACTGTGCATCCTTGTCGTGTAAGTGCTTCCACGTTCTAAGATGTCGATACATCTTGTGGTACACCTCGTGCAATATGAGGAACCGTACCTCCTCGTTGCTCAGTGCTTCGAGAAACTTGCGACCATACGCCACGTCACGCCCATCGGTACACGCTGTGATCTCTGCGTCCACAACTTGGTGTGTACCGTGCATCATTATACTAGCCAAGTGTACGTACTTACTCTGGTTGATGATCTCGAAGTACGCTCGGTGTAGCCGTTGTTCCTGCGTCAATTTTTCAGCTAACATGACAGCCCCCTATGAGTACAAGTAGTGGTTTTCAAGACACCAATCGGTAAACTTCTTGTTGGTGGTGATGATGTCTCGTAAGTGGTAGTTGGGTGCTTTGACCCCGTTGGCAAACAGTGCTTGTGCTTCTGGATTGAGTCGGTTCATGTACGTCACCCATGCGTCAACCCAACTGCGCTCCATCACAGCAAGCGCACGATACACGACCATACACACTGCCGCTGTACTGGTAGGTACTGTCGCTGTCTCAGGTGAGTTCTTGATCGCGTCGAGACTCGGTAACTGATCTGCCATCTCGATGAACGCTATCATATCTCGCGCTGCCATCTCACCAATAGTACCGACCAGTGCCGCACGTAGCGTTGCCTTGCTCAGTGAATCCTTGGTGTTCAATACCTTGCTTGCCATCTCTAGGCTACGAGGAGTAACAAACGCTTCCCGTTCTGCCTGTGGGTGATAGATGTACGCGTTATCAGCGGGGTCAGCCACCTCTTCAAAGGACTGCAACACTTGCGGAAACTCACGAACAAAGCCAAGTACAGCAGGATTGATGTTGTTAGATATACCCCAATCAATCCACTCAACGTGAGTACTTTTACGTATCCGCACCTTACAGATGCGATCTAGTTGGTGTCCCTCTAGGAAGTCTCCGACACCTTCTTCGGACAGGTTAGTTGTTGCATACACTATCGAATCAGGGTGTAGTGCATGGTTGCCAATCTTACGTTCCAGTATCAGACGGGTCAGTGCTTTCTTCACCCCTGCCTGTGACTTACCAAACTCGTCGAGGTTCACGATGACGGGCTTATCTAGGTGAGCACCGAGTTCTTCATTGGTAGCAAAGGTAACGTAATTACTACCACCTGCCTCCAATATCTTCGGTATAAGTAGATCACCTATGTCCTTCGTTGTGCAATCAAAGTGGCACATGACATGATCGGGAAACCTTTCAGCGAGTTCTTTCTCTGTCGCGGAAGTCTTACCGTTGCCCATGTGACCTTCCAACATCACTGTAATGTCCGCGCCTATTGTCGCTATCAACTCGATAGCCTCTGCTAGACTTACATCGTTGTTTACTCTTGTATTTATCTCCATGTTTAGATCTCCACCTCTTCTACTTTCGCTTGAAATGTATACCCTAGTTTTCTCATTAGTGCCCTAGTTTCGCCTGTCAGCGTTTTTGTTCCTGCAATCATGGCGAAAATCTCACCCACCGGACAGGACGGATATACAACTTTATTGCCATAGTTATTTCTAACAAGTACTTCGATTTCCATAATCTATTCTCCAAGTTTTTAAGAATGATTTATTGCACACTGCAATAATTTTAGATGTCCAGAGAGGGTATAGACTGCAGCACCTTCTCCGCTGTCGCACGTACTTTCTCTCGTGCGGTGGTGTTGCTCTTTAACATACCAGAAGTAATACCTGTAAGGTCAGACTTCAACTTGCGTATCGTCTCATCCATCACAGGATTGTCACTCCAGTTCGCTACCTCCATCATACGTACAATGTGCATGACGTTAGGTACTAGGGTTTCCTTGAACCCTGCTTCTTTCGGCTCACCGTTTTTCTTGAAGCCACGGATGGAACCGTCAAAGTTCGCTTCTTGTAACTGCGTCACCATGTTCTGCAATGGCTCATGTAACCGTTTCCACAGATCGGCTGTCGTATCCTCGATCACTCGCGCATACGCGGCATCGCAACTTGCTTGCAATTCCTCTAGCGCATCCTTGCCAACATCCACCCGAAAGTCATCGGCTGCGGGTATCGGATTGTAGTCGAATGTAATCGAGAACTTACCCTCGACCACGGCCCTGCTATCGTAATCATCGGCATCGTATAACGTGCCAAGTTCGGAACCTGCCGCGCTTACCTTGCGAACCTCCCACTCGTACTTACTACCAACTGCGGTACGTAGTTCGTGAAAAAGCTCTTCGGTTTCTGTTGCCCATGCTTTGTACTCAGGCAGCATTGCTGTCGGTAGTAACCGTTGCCCACGTTCACCCCACGGCATAGTCAGTTGAATATGACGCTTACGTGCAGCCGCCACAAAGTTGTGAATGTCTTTCAACTCGCGGAAGTTCGGTAATAGTTCCTTGTTTACCTTGGCTGCGTTACTTACTGCACCATGCCGCATGGTCACATCGTCGGATGCCTTGCGATCTTTTTTGACACCTGACCACTCGGTAATGGTGAGCGTAGCCAACACAGCAGAAGTACGTATGTCAGGTACGTTAACTTTCGGGATGCCGCTGGTACAGCTTTGACTTGGTTGCTCTGTACTTGTTGAGGTTTCAGGTGTTGCCACCTCGCTACCTTGTTGCTGCAATAGATCGTTTAGTTTACCCATAAGGGTTACTCCTTCTTAGTTTTTACGTTTATGTTTATTGCCACATGCAATAAACCTGTTGGGAAAAAGACGTGCAAATAAAAAATCTCATCTCTGACCTCAATACATATTATCTCACAGGTACGTACTTATGTCAAGTTATGCTATCTAATGACAGATAGTGTGTGATTAGGTAATGTTCTGTGTATATGTGTAATGTTCTTACATTGTAGCGAGGTAAGCCTTTGAAAAACAAACAATGTTCTAATGTTCGGTAATTTTGGGGATGTGTAAGGGGGGGACGTGAAGAGGAGTTTTTAGAACATTATAAACGAAGTCATAAGTATACTATCCTCTATTTCTTAGAAAACGAACATTATAAATAGAGATATAGATATAGATATAAAATAATAAAATTAAATATAATTACATAGGCAAATATAACTACGAACTGATAGTAACTGATACTAATACGTACATACGCATAATGTTCGCATATTGTTTTTAAAAACGAACATTGCAGACTTTTTGCGAACATTACCCCGTATTTGCGAACATTGGGGCGAACATTACGTTTTGATTTATTGCACCCTGCAATAAACGAAGGCTCGACGCAGTTGAGAGAACTGGTTTCCCATGCGAGGGGTATATATAAAAGTATCAGTAACTACTTATGGTAGGTCAGGCAACATGGGGGTCAGGTTGTGAATGACTTATTGCGAACTGCAATAAAGCAAGACTCAATGCAGCCGAGAGAACTGGTGTCGATAGGCCAAAAAAAGGGAGCCTTTCGGCTCCCTGTGGGTTACTTAAATCGGGGATCTTTAGTAGGGGCCATGATTACCCCTCCTATGATTACTCCAAAAACGAACATCATTAATACAGCGATAACAGCGTTTTCAGGTATGCTGCCTCTGTGCATTTCTACCATGAAAGATAAAAATATAATGAGCACCATTGCACTACTAGGGCCAAGTAAAAACAGTTTATCCATTCTGGACATATTGTTTCCTCA
>Ga0114906_1001025_pt1 | contig 14993 bp, 10 predicted proteins | sample MalvirDeepMed_M9_FD_89687 | JGI IMG/M metagenome (GOLD analysis project Ga0114906, IMG submission 89687) | Marine viral communities from the Global Malaspina Expedition - Malaspina viral metaG DeepMed_M9 | ecosystem: Environmental > Aquatic > Marine > Oceanic | place: Mediterranean Sea...
ATGTAGACCCACGACCAGGAGATGTTTTATATACAAAAGCAAATACGCAACCATTAGCTGAACTAGGTTGGGAGGTTTGTGTTAAAATAGGCGAAGGTATTTCAGAATGTTTTCAGAAGGTTGAAAATGAACAAATATAACATTGGAATAATTGGTAATGGCTTTGTGGGCAGCGCGCTTGAGTTTGGATTCAGTCCAGTAGCAAATATAAAAATTTATGATAAGGATCCACTTAAAGCAACAGATAGGTTGGAAACAGTAATTAATAAATCTGATATAATATTTGTTTGTGTGCCAACACCAATGAACCCAGATGGTTCAATAAGTTTAAAAATTGTTAGGTCTGTTTTTGATGAAATTAGTGAAATTAGTAATAAAAATAATGTAGTTGTTTTAAAGTCGACAGTGGTACCAGGGACAACAGACGATTTAGCTAAAATGTTTCCAAAATTAAATATTGTATATAACCCTGAATTTCTGACCGAAAGGAAAGCTAAATTTGATTTTCTTAATCAAGCTAGAGTTATATTGGGCGGCGCCTGGCCTTATACAGAGCGAGTAAAGGATTTATATAAAACGAGATTTATGCACTGTAATGTTGTCTCAACAGATTACCGGACAGCAGAATTTATAAAATATTTTGGAAATGTATTTTTTGCACTCAAAGTCTCATTTGCGAATGAAATGAAGATCTTCGCTGACAAACTAGGTGTTGATTGGGAAAAAGCATTATATGGATTTGTTGCGGATGGGAGAGTTGCAGATTCTCATTTGCATGTTCCAGGCCCAGATGGAGAATTAGGCTTCGGTGGCAGTTGCTTCCCAAAAGATCTTAATGCTTTTATAACTTTAGCCGACAAAAAAGGTGTTAACTTAAACACTCTTAAGGCCGCCTGGCAAACTAATTTAGAAATACGTCCTAAAAAAGACTGGGAATTGTTAAAGGGCAGAGCAGTAACAAAGGAGAACAATAATGAATGAAACTGTAGAACTTAAAGAATTAAATTTATCAGATCAAGCCTTGGGAGCACTAATGATGGCGCTCCAGAAAAGTATAATGGAGCAAAGTGATATTGTTCCTGTTTTGAAAGGGCTTAAATTTGTGGAGGACGAAACAGGAGGATTGGTTGTTTTGAACCCTCCACTTATCAAGCTCTCTCACGAGGATGAAGAAGTTTTAGAGTTAGTTAAATCATAATGCCGAGATACACGTACAAGTGCATCGAGTGTGATAAGGTTTATGAAGTTACACATTCGATGGAGGAAAAGTATACTCATTGTGATGTATGCGGAAAACCTTCATTGACAAAAATATTTTCACCTATTACCAAGAAGAAACAAATTGAAGAAAAAAAGGTTGGTAGCGTTGTGAAAAAACATATAGAAGACGCAAAAGAAGATATAAGACAAGAAAAAGAAAAATTAAGAAAAACGGAGTTTGAACCAAAATGATTGAGACAGGACTAATACTTTCCATTACCCTAAATATATTGTTGTTTTGGTATATTTCGTATGCTTTAAAAAAACTTTTATTTGTTTCTGAGAATATGGGAGATCTTTTAAACAATATGAAAATGTTTACAGATCACTTAGAACAGATTCATTCATTAGAAACGTTTTATGGCGACGAATCCTTACAGAGTTTAATCCAACACTCTAGAAAGATTGTTGAGGAAATTAAAGGATATGAAGAAATATACGACTTAACAACTGAAGTAGAAGAAGACGAGGAAGACGATGCCGAAGAGAGGTCCTAGTAAAAAATCTGGTCGTTATTACTTTACAAGTGTACATGAAGAAGCAATAGTTAAATATGCTAAATCAGAAAGTAGAGAAGAACGAACAGAGTTATATATTGATTATATTCAGCCGGCTTTTAATGAAATGGTTGATAAAATTGTGTACACTTATAAATTTTCGAATTTACCGAATATAGATCTCTTAAGAGAAGAATGTAAAATATGGCTGACAACAGTATTAGAGAAATATGATCCAAATAGAGGCTCTAAGGCCTTTTCTTATTTTAGTGTTATCACGAAAAATTGGTTTATTCACAAAGTTAAAAAGACAAAGCAGCAGCAAAGAAGAGAATTGGATTTTGATAATATATCAAAGTCTATTGAACAGGATTATCTTTCAACTAATATAGAATATGATAATACGCGAGAGGCCAAAGAATTTTGGGAACATTTATGGACGGAAGTGGAATCTTGGGATACCGGTAAATTAAAAGAAAATGAGAAAAAAGTTCTAGAAGCTGTGAAAATTTTATTAGAGAACTCTGAACATATAGAAATTTTTAACAAAAAAGCAATTTATCTTTATTTGCGAGAATTAACAGGATTAAATACAAAACAAGTTGTTAACAGTCTGAACAAGATGAGAGTTCAATATCGCAGATTCAGAAAAGATTGGAATGATGGAAAAATATAATAAATTTCTAATTACTCATGGTTAAGGAGCACAATTATGAGAGACGTAGAAAAGTTTATTCAAGAAGCCTTAGAAAACATTCACGACGATAGAAGAGTAACAAAAGATCTTTTAAAGGATGTGATGCGTTATTTAGCTTCTGATGATGAACACCACGAAAAAGTTGGTCAAGTCGCTGCAAAATATGTAGAAACTTTGCAAAGATCAAATGAACAATTAGTCAAAATTGTTTCTCTTCTGCAAAAACGCGAAGACAAAAAGCAAGGGTTAACCGACAGAGACAAGGACGAATTATTTGACATCATTCAGGGAGTAAAATAGGTGGCAGATGATTTTTTATATGGAGACCTAAATTCTTGGACAAAGCCAACAATATTAAATAATGTTGATCCTAGTCTATCATTTTACAATATACGCGCAGCAACCAGTGCAATTGAAGGAAAAGATCCAGACGTTACAACTAAAGTGCAGGAAGCCATAGTTTTATATGCTTGGTATGAGGAACCCCATGGATTTTGGAAACACTATGAAGACCCGCCCAAAATAGTACATGTAAAAGCTAGAGTAATTACAACTAAGGATGCCCCTCAGACACAACAAATTAATCCAGCCCTTCCCGCAGACTGGTCCGACGCCCCTTTTTCTTGGCCACTTCCTGTTGGCAACAACCCAGAAGATGAAAAGGCAGGTTGGAGTGTAATAAGAAGTCACCCAACATATGTAGAATCAAGCACCACATCTGATAAGAGTTCCCATAAAGCGATCCGCCTACCGCTCCCACAGCCAAGAGACATAATATCTGTTACATTTGAAAGTCTTAGGCCACCTGAAGGCCTAATCTATCTTGGGATTGTTGGTACAAAAGATTCGACTCTTGTTGCAGGTAAAGCATCACCCGCCGCGCATCATGAACCAGGCAAAGTTTCACCGGACACAGTGGCTAGCCCGCCTGTATCCAACCCCAGGCCGTTAGAGCCAAATGAATTACCAGAATTTCTACGACCAGGAACATATATGATTTTTGGAGATAGTCAGGCCCGGGGAGGATTTGGGAGAGGCGTTGAAGCACGGTTAAAAAGCTATGGTTTGTCTCCTGTTGCTGGGTGGAATAGATCAGATACGAGCAGAGTTGGCTCACCGTTACAAGAGTGGGTACCCATGGGTTCAAAATGGCTTAGAAGAAAAGGAGCTTTAAGGGAAACAGGGGTATATGTGAACCAGGGCCGTTCTGGCCCCAATGTTCTACAACCATTTTTAGATAAAAAACCAGATAACGTTGTTATAATTCTCGGAGCTAATTCGTCCGGTTATCCCAAAAGATCTAACAAGGAGTCCGCAAAACAAATTGTTGATAATATTTATAAGATTGTTGGTTCACAAGCAAAAATTGTTTGGTCTACACCTAGCACGAGTTGGCAATTGCGGGGTAAAACTTTTGAAGAAGTGAACGAAAGCAGATCTGCGGTGGCTTTAGCCATTACACAAGCAGTAGATGAACGTGTACATATTTTGAATTTAATGAAGGCGTGGAAGGACCAAACGAAAAGTACAACAAGAGATGGTGTACACTTAAATAAACGCGGAGCTGAAATAGCTATTGATAGAACGTTTCCTCCTCGTAAAAAATAACTATTTTTTCTATTTACTTTTGGTACACTGATTAAGGAAAGCAAATATAATGTCGACAAGAACAATTTCTGATAATATTGATGCAAATTTCTTTTCAGCACAAAGAGAAAAAATAAAAAGTGTAATAGATGCCGGCCAGACAAATATTTTAAAAGCATTCAGCCAGGTGGAAGGTATTCCAGCAAGAACTTTATGTTCTTGGGAAGAGGGTGGAGTTGTATATGTGAAAGCCGAAATACTACATCTTCACTATCGCGACAGCCCAACCCCCGAGGAACTCCCTAGAACCTCGGGCCGCGAGGATGAAGATGCAAATTGGGGAAAAATAAACAATTTTCCTACTTTTGTAGCTGACTCAGGCGTTTCTCAATTGGGATTACCAAACCCAGAAAAAACTATCTATGTAACTTTTAAAAATATGAATATTGATTATATTGGTGATGATGAGGGGATTTATCTAGGTCTGAAAAATACAGACCCCCGCGAAGCGCCAAGGGGGGCTGATCGTGGTCTACCCCCGTCATCGGACAGCTTTCCACCAGATGAACCCTCTCCAAAACTTGGCGACCAGCTATTTCCACCTCCTGAAACTACCCCCACAACACTCAAATTGGTACCGGGCGTTCTTTATGCGCCAAACAGAGTTAGGGTGTTCGCATTTAGACCTTTGCCTGAAAATAGTCAGCTGCTCCGAGCGCCAGCAGGCAGCCGGCGCAAAATACACACATTAGCAGCTGCTCGCTTTGAAGCTATGAATAAAGCTTGGGTTGCTAAATATCCCGGTAAGGAACCGTTTAAAATATTGGGGCCCAAATCTGGTTGGAGAGCACATCAATGGGAGCATGATCGTAACAAATATAGGGCAGGAGTTATACAGGAATTTAAGGGTCACCCCGACTATGTAGGCCTGACGGACGATGAGATATTCCAAAAAGGGAGCAAGGATTTAGCGTTTTACTCGCCACACGAAACCGGCTTGGCCTTTGATATAGGTAATGATGGATTAACCCCCAATTCAAATCCAGAAAAAGGAGGGATCTCGAAGAGTGAACAGAAAAATTCAACAGCTTTTAAATGGCTTAAAGCGAATGCTCATAGGTTTGGCATAACACCTCTTAAATCAGAACCATGGCATTGGGAAGTGTTGGTCCCACGAACAAACTTTCTTTCAGGAAAAGAATTTTCCCCAGGAAACTACAACGTTAGAGTTGAAGAAACTAGTCAGACACCATACCCAGAAAATGTAAAGGATTTTAAAGGAAGATCTCTAAACGTTAAAGGTCAAAAATTAAGAACAAATAGTAAAGTATTTGCATCAAACCAATTTGTTTAAGGTATAGAATATTAAAATGGCTACAGAGAAAAGAGTACACGGTGATTTTATTCCTATTTTTAAACCACAAATAGGTCCGGACCTGTTTGACCCAAATTTATCTAATTTTGACGCCGCAGCAAAAAATGTTTTGTTAGACGAAATGGACCCGGATGTAGTAACCGATGCAGGAAAGAAAAAAGCCATAGTTTTGTATTCATGGGAGGAAGATGTTGAAAGTAATTTTAGGACTAGCCCCGCGGGCTCCCCCATGCTCGGAACAAACCGTTATTATATATGTAGAATTCCTGAACTATGCACTGCTCTAGCGCCAAAGAGACTACCTAGGAAGAGTAATGTTACAGAAGAAGATGATCCTGAAGTGGATTGGGAGATGATCAAAAGTTATCCAATATTTTCTTCTAAAGAGACACAACCTACATATGATTTACCCCAGCCAAGGGACCTTGTTTATGTTGATTTTGAAAATCGTGCAATTCAAGAAGGAGCGTTTCTTGTGGGCCCAGTTATAGGAGATGGTAGAAATCGTACTATTTCCGGTTCTCCAGGCCGAGAAACAACAGCAAAAGACCGATTTCCACCAGGTACAGTTCACCCTCGTCGTAAATTTAATTTGAAAGGAAATTGGACCAAAGGTCTGGACAAAAAAAGAGTTTTATATATTGCAAAACAGTTAGAACTAGAACCAGACATTATAGCAGCTTTTCAGATGGTGGAATCTAGCGGAAATCCAACAGCCTTTGCCTTCAACGTTCATGTTATGCGAAAGCGGATTAAAGAATATTATGGCCCCACTAGTGCTAAAACAAAAGAGTTGCAAGAAAAAATGAGAAATGCAGAGTTAAGTGAAATACGTTCTGTTTATAAAACTAAGGCTCAAACACTCTTTGATTTGGCTTATAGCCAAATTGATCCAAAAACAGCCGTTGCAGGCGGAGCCTGGGGAAATTATCAAGTGCTTGGTTCAAATGCATATAAAATTGATTATATTAAAAATAGTCCAGATCCCCCGTCCGCAGTTCTAGAAAGCTTTGTAGCAGATCCAGAGCGCTTTAGCGACGATATGTTTATAGCGTGGGTCAAAAATAACGGTGGTGTCGGCGGAAAATGGTGGACTGCAGCTAACAACCCTACAGTTGGAGATGGATATGGTTTTATAGTAACAAAATATGCTGGAGAGCGTAAAGAAGACTATATTAACAAATTACGAACTTATCATGAAAAGTTCATCAGGGAAGGAACATTTACAGGTTTATAGAAATAGGTTATTATTGTGTCTTATATATGCAAATTTATTTAAATTTCTAGTTATGACAAGAGGATAATTAGACATGGTGCGAAAAAAAAGAAAAGCAGTTGATATAGAAGGTTTAAACCCTAAAATAGCAAAAGCGCTAAGTCAACTTGACAAAACTGAAAAATTATTGGTGGATCAAGGAACTTTTGGTGAAAGAAGAGTCGAACCTGTACCAACTTTTATTCAAGCTGGATGTGAAGAAGTAATAAGCAACAAAAATAATGCATCAATCGTATTAGGTAGAGATAGACCAGGAAGTTTAGCGAGTGGCTATGGAGGTCGCGGAGATACTCAAGCAGGTTCAATTGATCTTGTCGTTGGAAGAATGAGCTACAACCCAGTTGATGATGCACACGTTAATCCTAATATGAAATCTGACGCAGCTAGAATTTATATGAGCCAAAAGACGGATATCGACGAAAATTTTAACTTGGCAGATGGAACAGTTGGCTGCCCTAGAACAAAATCTGGTATTGGTATAAAAGCTGATGGTGTTAGAATGATTGGGAGAGAAGGTGTTAAAATTGTTACAACAACAGATTCTATGACATCTCACGGCGGCAAGGTTGAAAGTATTGGCAATATTGATTTAATAGCGGGTAATGATGATAGTAAGCTTGAACCTTTGGTTAAGGGAAAGTGTCTCATTAAGGCACTGGAACAACTTGGCGAACAATTAAATAATGTAACAGAAACATTAAACAGCTTTTTAACTTATCAAATGGCGTTTAATGCGTCGGTTGTGTTTCATACACATGGAGTTGTTTGTTTCGGTGGCGGCACGGCGGTACCATCTATTCCATTAGCTATAGCCGGCTCAAACGCTATGCTAGCTTTAGGTTCACAAGCTGCTCCATCAACAGTAATAAATGTGGTTAATGAAATGGGGTGGGCATTTAATAGTTTTAATGAAGCAGGTGATAATTATATCTGTAGCAGAAACGTTAACGTAACTTAAAGTTGAGAATAAGATATGGCTTGGCAAAATAAACCTCTAAACGAATTTCACACTGAAGGAAAATATGGTGCAGTAGTAATTGCCACCACTGATACAGCTGTAAATGTACTTTTAGAAGGTCTTGATTTTATTAGTGGTAATATATGGGGAACGCAGACACCTGATCAGGTCCTGAAGGATGTGGGTATCTACGAAGAGCCCTTCGCGGACCTAGTTCCAGAAGAATTACTTACTTATGGAATTTTGTTCCGCGGACCCCAAGACGATGGGCGCCCGGGATCAGATCTCCTCAAATATCAAATTGGTGTTGAGAAAGGTTTTTTGGAACCTGGCTACACTGTTTCTGGTGTTGCCACAAATCCCCCTGGCTGGCCGCCACCGCCTTCAGCAGAGCCCGCCGACAGCGACGCTCCCCCGTCGCCATCCGCAATTGCAATTATCGATGAAAGCGTTCTTCTAGAAGAACGAAGATATAAGAGTTTTGCACATTTTGCAGATGAAACAGAAACTTTGAGATTAAATTTGATAGAGCAACAAAGAAATCATGAGGATTTACCAGACCTTCAATATGTGTATGCAGACACAAACCAACCTTTAAATTTTGAATATTTCGCTGCTTCAATTACCCAAGCTAGAGATAAAATTAAAGCTTTTTTGATTGCTAATGATTTTTCTGATACTGATTTACGAGAAAAACCAATTGCCATTGGCTGGAGACCAGATCCCACTGATACTAATTATATCGCCAAGACCGGTTTCCATCCCGAAGAGGCAACGCCGTTTATCACCGCCAAACTCGCCGACGCAGGCGGCAATTATTTAGCTTATATTAGAAAAGCCTTCGAAGATGAGCCCAAGCCAGAACGGCCCGGGTTGAGCCCCCTTCATGTGGACCCAACCCATAATTGGGGGCTCTTATTGAAGGGCACCCCAACACTTAGCCCTGGAACAGTAGAGTTGTTTGGTGATGAAACAGGATCCGGACTTTTGAGGCGTATGGGTGGAATTTTATCTCAACCAGGCGCAGATGCAAAGAGCGTATTAGCAAGACTGTGTTCCAGCCCACTCGACCGGGTTACGACCGCGATCCCCGGCCTGGACCCAGGCACAGCTAAGAAAAGGGTAAGTTTACAAGCATTTATAGCAGTGAATATTCAGCCGGAACCCCGCGCGCGCCCTAGAATACCAGACACGCCTGAACAAATGGCGAAAGAATTTGAGAAAGAAGCGAAGGCGGATCCCAAACCGATGACTTGGGCTCAAAGGCGCACCCAGATAATTAAATACACAGACAAGGGCTTTAAATATGCTATATCAACGAGAAATTTAACTGTTGAGGAACAAGTTGGCGATGCGCTTTTTCAAATTTTATTATCCGCCCGGCGCGGCAATCCACCCCTTGTAACCCAAATAAAAAATTTGGAGGATTTATGGGTTTATGTTTTAAACAGAGTCGATATTCAAATAGTAGCTTTAAAACTTATGGAGTGCTTAGGTTTAAAACTTTCTTTAAACGAGATTTTAGATGCTTTATGTGATGAATTCTTACAAGGAATTGATAAAGCGTTAGATATTGATATTGAAGACATTTTGGAATCCTTGCGAACAGAAGCGATAACTCTTGAATTTATGGGTGTGTCTGGGAGAAGTGCTCCAATATTAGTTTCTTATAGTGAAATAGTCGGGAATATTACCGAGGCTTACACCCAGACTTTGGCAGAAGGCATAGATGACCCATTTTATCAAGCCGTTATAAGAGGAACAGCAAATCAACCTTTGAGCAAAAGATGGGTTTGCGAAATAATTTTGGTTACCGTAGGGGCTGGTATTGCTTGGTTAATAAAAAAATTATCAGAAGAGCCGGATCCAGACGCGAAAGATCCAATTCCAGTAATCAAAAAATGTGATCCAACATTTAGCATACCTATAAACATAGCTATACCTACAGACTTACTTGGACATATTATTCGTCAACTTAAGAAAGAACTTGAAAAGCTAGTGATGAAGAAAGTTTTCGAACCTATTAATAACGTGTTATTGGCGTTTGCAAGCTGTGATGACCCAGATCCCACATACGGAGAATTATTGCTAGAAGACCTGCTCCCCGATGATAATAGAGAACAGCTGGCGGACAAATTTAAAGGTACGGGAATTGAAGATCCAGAAGGGTTTTTAAGTAGCCTTTTGGCGACATTAACTAAACAGGAAGTGTGTGACCTGTTTAATGGAATAGCCTCAGAAGCTGTTTTGTTGCATGTCAAAACTTTTATGCAACGTGAATACCCGAATTTTTATCAATTATTTTCTTCAAACCATAAAATATTATCCTTTTTCAGTAATTTAGGGTCTATTCTAGATTTGAGCGAATGTTTAATTGATCGACCAAGCGAAAATCTCCAACAATTGGAAGATTTATGTTTGGATGGCGAAACATTAAGAGACACAGCATTACGAAGATCGCTCGCTGCACTGGGACTATCAGAGGAAGAAATCCAAGAACAGTTAGATTTACAAAAGGAATTATTAAGGGAGCAAGTCGGAGAAGTTGCCGCAGCAATAGCGCTAACAACCGGCGGCCCATCAGATTTGTTTGAAGCTCCGGAGGACAAAGACTTTATAAACAATTTAGTAGCTGAAAGTGAATCTTTAAGACGACAAACACGATATGCCATAGACGCCCTGCTTGACCCTATTGGGTCAGCGTTCCACATAAGCCTTGCTTCATTTATTCCAGTATTGTTTGAGGAAATAAGAAAGATTAGAGATTTAGGAATAAACATAGAAACACTTCCTTTTCGTGATATCCTCAAGCTATCAGAACTATACTATGAAACATCGCCAGGCCAGCACAGTTATTCCATGTGGTCTCCGATACTTGTATTCACCCCAGGTACGTTAGACACAAATCCTAACAGCTTTACTTTTGGTAAAATAATTCCAGGAACAGGCAATATAATATGGCAACCTGATAACTATTCAAATATTTCTTATGCATTAAATCCTCCAACTGATTCTGAAAAAGTCGATTGCTTTGACTTTAGCGCAATAGCACCAGCTGCAGCTAGCACTATGATAAATTTTGTTTTAGGAGATAAAAGAATGTTACCTCCGGAAGGATTAGGAGAATTTGCAGATTTTCTTCTTAAGACCGATCCGGATGGAGTTGCAGATGATTTAATAAATAATGATCCAGCTGACCAGAAAACAGGTGAAGGTAATCCTTTTCAATACAGATTATTTAAAATTTTATTAGCATGGGCGCTAACAAGAGGGGGAAACTATAAAACCAAACCCGATCAGCTAGTATCGCCGACTGGTTACGGGGCTCCTCCTCAATCTGTTGATGGCAATCTATTAGATTATTATAGTACACTGCCCGGCAATGAATCACCACCCACTGATTCTGATTTAGAGAACGCTAAAGATACTATTTTTTCGGGTTTAACAGATAACGAACTTGATCCATTTATTGCACATATTTTAGAAATACAAAGTGGAGAATCACGTAGTTTTGCTGGAATATTATTTGATAAAATTAATGAAAGATTAAATGAACAAGTAGGAGAAATCATTGCTTCATCAGAATATTTTGACTTTCAAAAAATTCGAGAAATTAATATGATGGGCGATAAAGCAGATAAGTTACTTGACGTTGAAGGATTAAAGAATGATGCCGTAAATAGAGCACAAGAATTGTTATTTGCAACAGATATGAAATCTGGCGAAAAACCGACTCATATAGGCGATGCAGCTTTTGAAGCCGCCATCAAAGCATTTATTAAACTTTTTATTGTTGAATTTGTTTTAAGTGCGATATTTGTATTTTCAAAGTTTAGAGTAGAAGATGTTTTCGCAGACAATATTGTAAAGGAATATGTTAAAAGACGCGTTTTTAGTTCAGTAGTGTCTTTGCCTGATGGCACACTAGTCAAAATTAGAGAGGAATATGAAAATTACATTCAAAGACGAGTGGCTCAATTAAGGAAAAAGTTAATTCGCGAACAGCCTTCAGGTCAAGAACTCTCAGAAGAAAAAATTGTAGAAAGTGTAAAAAAAGAAATTTTTAATGGCAAAGACACATGGGAAGAACTTTTTAATGATTTAATTTCTGAAGCTATAGACACCGAACAACAAGTTTTTAGAGAGGCCATGGAAGAATTTTTGGATATGGCACTTTCCATATTGGAAGACGAAGTGTTACAAGAAGAGATAGAAGGAGACATAGAAGAAGTTGGGCCACCACAAGGGCCGTTTACTATAACAGCTAGAAATGCTGAAATTGAATGGAGAGGGGACGTGTCCACCGGCGGGGAAGCTTATTTAGAAACTGCTGAAGAGACATGGAAAAATACTAAGAAGTATTATGTATACGAAGGAGGTTTAGATTTAGCCGCCATATCGGCCGATGGAATCATTGATGCGTCAGAACTTGCAGATTTTAGTGAGGCAATATCAAGTGATACATTCGAGGATTGGGAAGGCGGCGAAAGCGGCGCCGATTATCTTTATGAAGCGCCAACTGGAGAAGATCTTGGGACGACAGCATGGAAGCTGCAAGTACCTCTAGAAGCTACAAGTACTTGTTTGCGTGAACATGTCTTTTCCTCATTAGTACCAGAAGACCAGGATGCGGCTGATGATAGTTTATTCCCAGTTGAAATTCCTGCGGGTGTAACACTTCCACCAGGAACAAATTGGGATCCTGGAGAAGTTTTGTGGTATCCACTTCAACCTGAAGTAGTAGAAAATCTTGCTATAGTAGACTTGGAAGGGTGGGAAATAGAAGTTGAATTTGACGATGACAAGTGCAGAGCTTCCATAACTGAACATTGGAATGACGGGAACATCTACGACCCGGACACCACGCCAGCCCAGCTTAAAATATTAAAAGAAGACCTGCTTACTAAATGGGGAGCAGGAGAAGGCATTGGCTTTGTTGAATATATACTGGGATATCGTAAATCGTGGGAGATGCTCGATGAAGCTACCATGGCACCTGTAACACATTATATTTCAGGAGAGGAACTAGCAAAACACCATTATACTGTTAATACGGATGCCGATGGAGTCCCCATTAGTGCGACATTTAAAGCAATATCTTCGCTTAATAGACCAGGCCCTGGATGGCCAGTCTTGCCCGGACCTGACCCTTCTTTAAGATATAATGGTTTATATTTTTTGGGTAATACGGATAAGGTACTATCCAATGCGGCGCTCTGGGTCCACGAGCAGTTGCCATGGCTATTTGGAACAACTACTGCATTCCTGGATGACATATACGGTCCTGGCACCGGTGTACAAGCCACTGCGGGTTCTACTGGGATATATCCCCCCAAGCACGTTATCGATACTTTGTTTGCAGGAGATCTCCAATTCGGGTACCCATGGGGTTTAGAGTTTCAAGCCCTAGTAGAGAGTGGCGATGAAAAACTACTTGGCCCAGCTGGGAATAGATATAGTGTGACCAAAGACTGGGTTAATGTTCCAACTAAAATAATTGTTACAGGCGTTGATCAATCAGCAGAGAACTACGACTTTTCGCCGGATGAGGTTGGCCGGATCCCGACTTTTAGATACGAAATTGAACGTAAAGAAGTCTTAGTTTGGCGCAGAGTTCGAGATAAAACTCCAATCAACAGAAAAGAGCATGCTCTTCCCGTTCAGGAGGCGCTGGACCCGTTCGGGACTCGCCCAGAAGCCCATGGACATATATGGGGCGGCTCTATGGGCCCAATAGATGCTAATGATTGGAATAGTATTATGGAAGACGCCCCCGGCGATGCAAATCCATGGCCACTCATTCAAATAAGACCGCCCGTATTTTGGTATGATGCTTGGAAGGCAGGTCATGGCTGGCCAACAGCCCAGATCGAATTTTTCCAAACTGATATTGGAGGGGCAAATGAAGTTTGGGTGCCAAACGTTAAAAATATTAAATTAACTGTTAATGGTACAAATTTTGTTAAAGGTACCAAAGCATATTTGATGTCTTTTAGTGATCCTAATAATGCAGATTTTTATTATTTTGATACAGAACACGTCAATGAAGGGCAGTTAGAACTTACTATGCCAATTAAAGTTGCTTGGGGCAAACAGGCAGGTATGGAGGGCAATCTAGATTTTAACTTTAACGATGGTAGTTTTAAAGCTTCTGGTGACATTAATGGTCAAACTGGCCAAATTGTAGAAATGGGGGGAAAATCATCACTTTCACCCAGTATTTTTGTTTTGGTTTTTGAAAATCCGGGCTTTAAAAGGGCAGTTGCGCCTGTATATTTTCACACTTTTAATAAGTGGAATTTTGTTTGGAATCAATATTGGTCGACCATTGGCTACCCCGCCACGCGTTACCCAGAAGAATGGGAAGAGCAAGGATTACCAATGGATGGGCAGTACCCGAATGAAGAACCCACAATTCCACCATTTCCACTATCGTTCGTTGAAACAGCAGAGACAACTATCGAACAAGCTTATGCATTGCCAATTTATAACAACAAGTTCCATGGTTGGGACATATTTGATGTGCCTGATTTTTGGGGAGTTGAGCTAGAACAACAGCTGTTTTGGCCTTCTGAATTTGGCCCTATTTCTGCAACCTGGGCTAACCCTGAAGCTACGTTACCAGATACAATTGAGAATGTTGGGGGCACAAGAACAACTTTTTGGGCAAAACCAAGAATACGCAATAACCCAGAGACTCCGGAATTTAAGGAAAAATATAAAAATGGAAATGTTATATTTGAAAAATATGTTAGATTAAGGTTTAAGTCTGCCAAGGCGCTCGCTGCGCTCACCCTCACCACAGCCACGACCACCGTTCCTCAAAATCAGCGCGTAGGTTTCTCGACATTAAGAAGTTTTATTTATGGAGGTCCATCCGGTCCCACCAAGGGCTATAATGAATCATTAGATTTTACGTCTTATAAGCACGAGGATTATCAGGCCTTTTTCGCGAATTTTGATCCGGTGCCCGAAGGCGCCCAACAACCCAACAACCTTGTTATTGGCCAAGGCGCTCTGGTTAAGCCATATTCTATTAAGACTGTTGGTCAAGGTGCAAACTGGACTCCACAGAGCAATGATATTCTTTTGCCTTATTCAGCGTTTATAAGACTTATGAGACATTTAATTGGCTACTCGAATTCAAATTTTGAGTATGCGGCAATTGGAGGCGTTTATGATGTTAAAATTCAGTCGCAAGACAATAAGGCGCCACCTGTAGATGAGTTGTTGGATATGGTGAAAAATAAGCTCGGTTTTAAGGAAAATGATGTTGTTTTTAAGTGGGATCCGAGCAACGAGCCTGCATCCTCCGGCGCAAAGACGGATCTTGACTATTATTC
>Ga0114906_1001026_pt1 | contig 14990 bp, 18 predicted proteins | sample MalvirDeepMed_M9_FD_89687 | JGI IMG/M metagenome (GOLD analysis project Ga0114906, IMG submission 89687) | Marine viral communities from the Global Malaspina Expedition - Malaspina viral metaG DeepMed_M9 | ecosystem: Environmental > Aquatic > Marine > Oceanic | place: Mediterranean Sea...
CTTCTTGATTCTTCTTTTATCTACTGCAAAGTTGTCATCTGGGAATCCAATAAAATCTAAACCATATTTGTCAACATACCCTCTGACTTGCTTTGCTATATGTTCAGGTGTGCGCATTCCATAATTTCTTTCACCTTGGGAGCCTCTGTAGCAAAAAGCACAAGCGTAGGGGCATCCGCGGCTGCTTACCGTCGTCAAGCTTCGCCTCATTGTGAAAGGAGTAGCGGAACTGTTGTTCGCGGCCATTCCCCACACTGGAACATTGATGTAGTCCTCTAAGACATTATATCCATTTGGATCGCTCTCAAGAAGATCTAAGGCACCATATGGAATTTCGTCCAAATTTGAGGGGCGATTTCCCTCATACATAAAGCGGCCACGACCATATATTTCGCCTCTATAGAATGGACTTAGCTTATTTGAATTTATTGCACCAGACCAACCTCTCTCTTTAATAAGCTTTGCATCTCTCGCAATAATTAAAATAGCATCATCGCCTTCGGATCTTGCAATCCCATCAAGCTCGGGGATCCAATTAAAGAGTCCCATCTTTATTTCTGTGGCAAGGCCATTTCCGCTAACAAGAAATGTATCTGGCTGATGTTTGCGAACAATCTTTGCCATATCTTCTTGCCACCTTAAGGTGGTTATCTTACCAGAAAAAGCAACGATATCCTGATCACCTACATTGCTTAAATGCTTTAGAAAAAGTCGTTCTGCCTCACTATAATTTAAATGTCTACCGTTTGGTAGTCCTCTTCGTGATGCAGCGTCATCTCTTATTCTGTAAGCATTCAGATCAATTAAATGGGGCTCCGCTCCGAATTTTCGTAAAATTGCTGCAAGAATTAAGGGGCCCTCGGGTGGCGTATTTGGAAGGGCACTTTCTCGAAGGGGCATATTAATAAATGTCACCTTCAAGCCTTCAAACTCAGAAGGCGTAATATCCTTAACAAGATCGTTAACCAACATAGTTATTGTTTCCTTTACTACAATATAACACGAACCATTGTAATGTCAAGTTAAAAATTGAAATTATCTTTGGTAAATTCGTTATGCCAAGAATTTTTATTGAGATTGATTATATCAGTACCAACCAATTTCGCGCTTTCGTTTATAATTCTCATATCGTCAATTAAAAATTTTCTATATATCTTTTTCCAATGACCGATGTGTCCTTGATTAAATGTCGCTTTCGGGTTAGCATTTTTACCATATCCCAATGTACAATCTAAATCAAGTCCTCCCACATATATGGGATTACACCCCATCAATATTGCAATCATAACACAAAAAAGACCCACAGTTTGTCCTGGGCCGGCGTGCTGATCGTGTCCCGTAAACTCCATTAGTTTTTCTTGCAGCGTCAATGGAAGTGCGCTTGGACAACATCTCCCCTTAACATCCCAACCGGAACCAACGCTGCCGTGGAGATTCTTTATCCAATCAGGAAAACCAGAAACATCTGGTCTTTTCCACATTTGTGAATTGTTTCCATAGAAATCAAATTCAAAATTCTCATTTTCTATATAATAATCTCTAAAATTTCTAAGAATTTGTAAACAAGGGTGATTTTTAAAATGTCTTGTGTCGTATGGCAAATAATCACATGTTAAGCGATCACTAACGAGGCTCGCAGGAGTTAAATCTGCCGTTACATTGTAAAGTAAGGGTATTTGATATTCGTTAAAAACATCGTGTGGGTAATCTCTTTGTTCCCAAATTGGTGTCCGCAACAAAGAACCAGCAATTGTGAATTCGCCATTTGAAACAACCCAATAATCTGGCTTTGTAAAAAAATGGTCATACCATTCGTTCACAGAAAATCTAATAATCTTATCTTTTTTCTGTAACTGTTCGATTGTGTCTATATGTTCATCAATACTTGGGCCGTGAAGGGCGATTACACAAGGTTTATCCTCGTGTTTATTGATTATATTCTCAAAATTTAATTTCATTTATTTAACGTGGCCTCCATTTGCGAAGATTATTTGGTATCTTTTTGTCTCTTAGGTCAATAACTTTGGGTGGGTCAGAGTTGCCGGCTGTATACGAAAAATAGGATTCTTCCTGCCTCAACTCTATTGTATCTTCCCAATAAAGCTCTAAAACCATGCTATCTCTAAAAAATGGAATCAGAAAAGTCGTATCTGCTGGTATCGCCATTTCATCAACAATGCTCAAGCGAGGCTTAAATACCATTTCATTTTTTATATCATCAAAAGTAACCCACCACACATGTCCGTGCGGAGGAGGATTAGAATTCCCAACAACAAGATTGTCAAAAAAAGGAGTGGGGACCTCAATAAAGCCCCTTTTAGAAATTCTAGTTAATTCCTTACAAAACTTATAAGGGTCAGAAACGTGTTCTGCTATATGAAGCGAGAAAACAAAATCAAATTCTTTATCTTCAAACGGAGTCTCGGAAGCCTCTGTTTGCACAAATCTATTATTTGGGTAATCGGAAACATAGTTTTCTATATCTGCATAATTGTTGGCCAATTTAATACCATCTCTCCCACATCCTAAATCCAAAACATCCCAATTTTTATTAGATTCCACCATCTCTAATACATGTTCTCTGGTTGATCTTCTAATCATTGTATTTCCTCCAGCCTTGGATAAATGGGCTTTTTCCTAACTTCGGCATCGATTGATAATTGAAGGTGATGATTAACCTTATCTTCATTCAATGGGTTGGTCCTATTATAAACATACAGAATGTGTTCTATAAAAAAACTTCTTTCTTCCGCCATTTCTAACATCGGAAACATAACGGGCAAGTCGCCCGCCATTTTATATATTTGACCCTTGGGGCCCAAAACATCCTCTCGGCTCACATTTTTCCAAAGCTTATATTTAAAGGTTCTTAAGTGCGAAGTCATCCACAGGCTCGATCTAAAAAGTTTATCATTTATAACATTTTCTGGTAGTTGTCTGGAAAACTTGCCTCTAACATTTGATGGATATTCAATATAGCTTCCATAAGTTATTAAGCAATCATTATCTGTGTACACATTGTTTAAAATTGTAAGAACATCTTTTCTTGCAAACCAATCATCCCCGTCCAAAATAATAATAACGTCTTCATCATTTGGTTGTGCGTGTTGAATTCCAACGAATGTGCTGTTTAAGGCGCCACCATTTTTATCTGTGGTTATAAAAGAAAATTTATCATTGTTTTTGATCTCTTTCTCTATAACGGCGCTTGAATCATCTGTGCTGCAATCATTGACTACAATTACACGATAATTATCATAATCTTGGGCGGCGGCCGTTCTCAAACAACGAGAAAGCCACTTTTCTGCATTATAAAGTGGTATTATAATATTGAAAAATGTCATTTGGTGCTCCGAAGAATGTGATCTGGAATTTGCACATTGCCCATGCCCATAGAGTGTTCATATACAATTCCCGGGTGAGAGCGATTAAACGCAATGTTTAATTTTGTTCTAACTTCCTTTTCTAATTTATCTCGTTCTTTTACAATGTCTTGTGAAGAAATGTGATCCGTCCACACATACGAAACATATCCGCCGTCTGGATCTCCCTTGTAATAATCTAATTCTTTTAAATAATCAATTGAAGATTGATATAGTCGATCACCGTTGGATTTGTCCTCATAAACATATGTGCCATCTATTAATTTAGCGTCATCAAAATATGGTGAACCAGGATATGTTGTGATAACCGTACAATCAAATTCTTCGGGCTCTACATCCAAAAGCCATCTCTTTGTGTTTTCAATTGAATGGTGGCTTTCGCCGGCATGCCCTACCGACATTAGCGCCTTCACTTTTAGTCCGTTGTTTTTTGCTGTTTCAACACAACGAGTGTTATCCTCCAAAGTGGCATTTTTCTTAATATTCTTAAGTATTCTTTCATCACCAGATTCAAAACCCGTAAGCAACCAACGAAAGCCGGCCCTTTTCATCGCGACGGCTTGTTCCTCGTTAAACAATTCGGCCTTAACAAAACCGCGCAATCTAAACTCTACATCGTTCTCGTCTTGATAATCGGCTATCTTATTCATCAACTCAACCATTCCACGATTAACATTTAGTTCATCATCATAAAACATAAAACCCTGAAATCCATACGTCTTGTGTAGGTGTTCTATTTCTTGCAAAATGGAATCGGAGCTTCTTTGTCTAATGACTCGCAGGAATGGTGAATTACGTCCACTACAAAATGTACAACGAAACGGACAACCTAATTGTGCAATCAAGCTGACCGACTTAAATCCATCGATTGAATAATTGTATGTATCCATATCGACCAAATGTCTTGCCGGCATAGGCAAACTAGAAAAATCTTCGTTTGATAAAAAGAAGGGAGATTTTTTATCATCGGCATCAATAATGCCGTTATTTATTTTTAGGGCATCAAAAATAGCAAACTCGCCATCACCACATACAACAACATTAAACACTCTTAACAAGCCTTCAACATCCTTAGTTGCCCTATCTCCAAATTTAAGATCTCGCTTCTTTTCTCTTTTGGCCGCAGTATTCATTAAGGTAACATGTGGGCCCCCTAAGATGGTTTTTTTTCTGGGTTCAATTTGTTTTATTGCTTCAGATATCTTTACTGCATTTGGAATTTGTGGAGTTGTCGCCGTTAAACCAAAAACTCTAACATCTGGATTTGTCTTTACATAATTTTGTATTACATCCAAATAATTTTGAACACCACTTAAGTCTATAAAATCAACTTTATAGTTTTCTCTTTCCAAAATAGCGGCAACTTTTAAAATACCAATATGTAGAAAAACCCTCTCGTCAAGCAAAAAGGGCGACGGTGGCGTTATTAAGCATATTTTACTCATCGTTTACAAATTTCTCAACTTTGTTTAGTATTTCTGTTCTCTTGTCAACCATATAATCAACCAATGGTTCCCCCTTCATAGAAAACCACGACTCGCCAACGGCCCCCAGGCGCCTGTTTGTTATGACTTTCATTCCCATCATTCTAGCCTCAACAACGGCCCGAGAAAGAGTTTCAGGCGTTAGAGGGAAAAACACAAATTTATCATTTCTTGATATATTGTTGAGAAAATCATTTGGAGAGCAAGGAAGAATTAAATCATATTTATATCCTTTTTGTATGCAATATCTTATTGCCCCGTGCGTATTTTTGTGTCCAATTGTTGAATCCATTATCGAACATCTATCCCTTTTTTCTTTTTTAGAACACCCTCTCATCGTGTTTAATGCGTCAAGAGACCACAAATTGCCACCCAAACTAACAATGTTGTCCATTCGCAAATTGCTTCTAACGATATTAGAATGAAAGTTAGATTGACAAAAAACAGTGATCGCCTCTTTATAAAAGTCAAAATTAATGATCGCTTCTTTTGGTGCCAAATACTCATCATATTCAGCAGGATTTCTATTAATTAGGTACTTATGATCGTGCTCATAAATCGTATATTCACAATGTGATTGCAAATATTTTTTGCAATCTTTGGCCAAGTTAACAAAATTTGCTATTATGAACTTGTTTTCTTTTCTGCTCTCAAAAAAATCTAAGTTTACCAAATGACTATTGACTTTTTCAACTTTATAATCCTTTTCGATTAATAGTTGTATCAAAATTTCATTGTTAAGTTCACCGCCACCATTAATTTGTTCAGCAAAAAAATCAGCTATGAAACAAACATCATTCATGTTCAACTATTTCGTCTTCGTCGGCATCCTGTAGCCCCATAAGCCAATTCTCAATCTCTAGCGCGTCTTTTTCAATAATAACATCACAAAATTGCTTATACCTGTTTTCAGGTGAAAATTCTTTATGAAGACGAGTGGCTAATTTGTCTGCAATTTTTTTACCCTTGCTTTTGGTTCCTGTCTGAATGTCGTCATAGCACTTTCTCATTTGTTCTTTTGCTGACTGTTCACGAGGATATGCCCACATCGACTCTTTGATAATAACCCCCTCCCACTCAACTTCGGGGGGTATTGGTTGCATATCAAAAGCAACATTATAAAACCAATCTCTACCCTTCTTATCCACTAGAAAGTCCAATTGTCCGGACCATCCAGTAGCTATGACCGGAAGGCCGCTATAGGCAGCTTCAAAAATGGGTAAACCAAATCCTTCTCCATGTGGGAGGGCCACCAATGATTTAATTTTTGAATTTGTATATAAAGAATGCATTTCTTCATCGCTCATATCTCCATGGAGAAGATACACCTTACATGTATGCTTCTTATTAAATTGAGTCATAAATGCTTTCATTTCACCAAAAATCCTGTCTCTATCCAAAAAGCAATTTTTAGCTATATTGGTTTTAACAACGAGTCCAACCTCTTCGTCTTTAAATTCTTCAACAAACCACTTAACTGTGTTAGCAATATTCTTTCGGGGCCCCCATTGAGCAACAGATAGAAAATTAAAATCATAATCAAGATCTAATTCAATTTCCGGAAGATCTTTAAAGGTTTTTGTTGGATAATTGACTGCATGTATCGGCGTTGTTAAAGCTAATTGCACCTGTTGATTTGTTGTTTCGTTGGTGGCAGTATAGGTTGTGTTTTCATAGACATTTTTTGAATGGCTGGAAACAACAATAATTTTATCCATTACGTTCCCATTTTGTAACCATTCCGGAGCAACCTTCGTAGTCTCAATCCCGGCCGTAAATCCTATATTCACGGGCGTTATTGGTTCCCACTCATTTGGAATTGTAACCTGAACTGATATATCAAAATTACCTCCGGATTGAATATGGCCAATTGTCTTTTTAATTGTTTCATCAATCCATCGGCGTTCATCATCATCTATGTTTATCCAAGAAGTTTGCCCCCATTGCAAAGGTTGTATAAAAATATCAAATACATCTTCTCTGCTTCTTAAAGATCGCAATGCAAATCTAGTTTGCTCTCCATAACCAGATCTTGTTAAAAGTGGTCCCTTTAGTAATATCTTTTGGCGCATTAGGCCACCTCCATAAGATGCCAGGTTTTGTAATCTGTTCTATTCTCCCAAGAGCCATATTTTTCAATTATTTCATCCATTAGTGTCACCCATCGTTTTTCAAATTTATCAAAATTATAATTATTTACAACATGTTGTCTACCCGTAATTGACATCTTTTTATATTTCTTTTGTGTTGTGCCAATTGCGTCTTTAAGGTTTTTAATAAAATCCTTTTGTGATATTCTATCTTCGTAAATATATGGTACTTCCAACGAACCAATAACTGACCTTGAGGCAGGCTCAATACCAAAGCCAAACCAATTCTTTCCATCGGTCACTTGCTCTTGAAGTCCTCCAGTCATATTAACGATAATTGGTGTACCACACGACAAAGATTCCAAAGTGGCCAAACCAAAACCTTCGGCATCAGATATGTTAATTGTGTAATTTGCCGCATTATACATAGCAGCCAGTTCTTCGGGAGAAACCTTCTTTCCAGAGATTAATACCTGCCCATCATCAACCCCCAAGTGTTCAATTAAATGAGGTAAGTCTTGTCCGTGGGGATCCCTAGCATCCGTATGCATTAAAAGTGTCGCCTTATCGTGGCCAATTTCATCTAAGAGTTCTTTAAACCACCAAATCAATGTACCGCTTTGTTTTCGTCGGGCGTTTCTGTTGTTCCAAAAAAAGATGGTTTTATTTGGGTTCTTGTGGTTGATACTACTTTCAATAGTAATTCGGTTTCTCAAAACATCAATCTTCGCCTTATCTTCGTCCGTCTTAAATTTATAAAAAATATTAGAATTAACCGCATGCGGAAGATAATGAGATGATACCATTGGCGCAACATTTTTGACAATATCGTGTGTGACCTTGGAAATACAAACAACCTCGTCTGTTGATTGATAAAATCTTGAATTATAAGCCGGATATGGGTAGTTGTCCCACACATGATAATATACCATCGGCATATTCGGGCGAATTTCATTTTCAATTTCCCAAAGCCAACCATAAAATCTCGGATCTGTCATAAACCACAATACATCTGGCTTCTCTTCGCGGGTGACAGAACGAATTGTTTCGTGATTACCATAGCCATCAACAGGAAAAATTTTCCAATCTTCGCCCCATGGGTCAATTTTTTGTGGCCGATAATCATTGTGCTTAACGGCACCCCCAAAACAAACAAACTGATAACGGCCGGTCTTCAATAACGACTCAATAAAATATTTTGTTTGTGTACCAACCCCCGAGGGCGAAAGTGGGTGATCAGCTAATACCAATATCTTCTTTTTCTTCATTTATTCCTCATTTGGAACACACCGTGTTCACGATTAATCTTGTAACAACATAAGGATCGCAATTTGCATTTGGTCTGCGATCCTCAATATAGCCTTTCTTGTCCTTGGCAACCTGCCAAGGGATTCTAACGGATGCGCCACGATCTGAAACACCCCAGCGGTATTCTCTGTAGCTACAGGTCTCGTGTAGGCCAGTTAAACGTTTGGATATTCCCATGCCATAATTCATAATGTGCTCGGCGGGGTTCTGGCTCAATGCTTTCGCTGCTCGTTCACAGGCATCATAGGATTCTCTCATCTGCTTAGTTGAAAAATTGGTATGGCATCCGGCGCCGTTCCAGTCACCCTCAACGGGCTTAGCATCCAACGATACATTAACATCGTAATCTTCTGCTATTCGATATAACAAATATCGAGCCAACCATAGGTCATCCGAAGCCTCCACGGGGCCCGCGGGACCAATTTGGAATTCCCATTGCCCGGGACATACTTCTGCGTTAATACCAGAAATCTTTAAACCAGCAGTTAAGCATGCCTCCAGGTGTTTTTCAGCAATTGGGCGTCCAAACGCATTCTGGGAGCCGACACTACAATAATATTGTCCTTGCGGAGCAGGGAATCCATTTTTAGGAAAACCTAGAGGGCGCCCATTCTGTAACAATGTATATTCTTGTTCCAGTCCAAACCAAGTATCATCTTCTTGGTGTATGTAGGCCACTTGAGTGCAAACACTTCTAGTATTAGATCGGTGAGGTGTCAGATCTGTATTCAGCACTTCGCACAGCACCAAAAGATCTCGGCCGGCGCGAAGTGGGTCCGACACTGTTTTCACCGGCCTCAGAACACAATCAGAATTATGTCCCTCTGCTTGATTTGTAGAAGATCCATCAAACCCCCAAATAGGGGGCTCTTCATCCACATCTAATACCCTTGTTTTGCTTCTCAAACTAGGAGTTGGTTGGGCTCCATCAACCCAAATATACTCCGCTAGCTTAACTTTCATATGGTCTTTCTCGTTTACGGGCACTGTTCCGTATGTCTAAAATTACAATTGCGACACGACAATCGATTCTTAATATACCTTTGTTTCTTAATATTGTGTAGGGCAGTGTTCAACATTTTTAAAGCATTTTGCGTTTTTCTTGGTCCGCTGGTTACTCTAAAGAACTCTACTTTGTTCTTTTTTGCTGTTCTTTTAAGAAGAGCAAAATGTGTTTCAATGTCTTTGGGCTCTAGGTCCATCTTCTGGGCAAAGAAGTGTTTATAAAGAGTTAACTGGTAGGTTGTCATCTTATCACTTCGTCTTTTTGAGTCCCAGCCCCACGAACAAGTCTTCCAATCAAAAATGTGAACCTTCTTATCCGGGGTTGCGACGACCGCATCAATATAACCTTTAAAAAGATATTCTTCTTCTGTCTTGATTGGCTCATAAAGTGGCAATTCCACAGCAAGAACTTCATATTCTCCGAAATAGTCATCCAAAGCGATCTCTATTTCTGGAAGCAATTCCTTACCTTGACCCACCATGTCCTCAACGAGTCTGTTATTAATGGCAACATCTGGGGGGAGCTTATCAATGCAATCAGCAAAACTATCAGTAAAATATACTCCAAAATCAATATTCTCCTTTAGGAGCTTCTTTTCACAAACGTTATGGACTGCGGTACCGAAAGCCGTATATTCGTTCCCTTTAAATCCTTTTAGTTTTTCTATTCTTGTAAGTTTGTGGTAAAAAGCGCAAAAAACCCAATCCTTGAGTTCCGAGTATGAAATGTGTGGCACATTATCTCCGTGTTATACTATAATATAACCACTTCAGTATCGGTTGTCAAGTTTTTCTTGAGTTTGAAGCGTAATTAGTTTCTTATAAAGCGCAGGGCTAATTTTTTGTAAAAATTTATGATTTGAATCCATATAAAAATCAGTAAAACCAGTTGCAAAATACTCTCTGAGGGAAGTAGCAGCGTAAGGGCTGATGAAGAGACCTTGAATCAGATTTGCTAACTTGTCGTATCCGACTGTCTTGTATAAAAACATATCAAATTCTTCGTCATACTCTGAATTCTCAAAGAACGATTGCGGCGCCTTATAACCAAGTTGCCACAGAATATCGTGAAGATATTTGCGTTTTCTCAAGAACTCATCTTTTAATTTATTATCACCATATATTTCATAACCAAATGGTGCTTCTATCGAATGTGAAATTTCGTGTAGAATGTCGTCGTACATATCTTCATTATCATCTTGAAGATTTGAAATGAACAAAGTACCATCTTTATAAAAAGCGTTGATCTCTCTGTCTTCAAATTCATCAAACCATCCAACGATAATCATTTCGACCTCGGAAAGCAAATGCTCTGGAATGATTTCTTCTACTTTGGCAACTATTTTTTCTACGTCAACTTGTTCGTTCACAAGCTTATCTTTAAAATATACGTGAATTCCACCCGAAGTATAAAAATCCTGTATATTATTCTTCAGTTGATTCTGGGCTTCTATTAAGTAATCTAGCATCATCTAATCCTAATTGATAACCGCGCAAAAAGTTTTCCTCCGCAAATGCAAATGTAAACTCTGGAAAATCTGAAGCTAATACTTCAGATATCATGTGAACAGTAACTTCTTCTTTATCTAGTTTTGAACCAACATATTCCACTAGATATTCTTTAAGGTCAGTGTCTTTGTTCACTGCCAACGCTAACATTGGATTTGTGTGGATCTCTTCCTCAGTTTTTACGGGTATATCATTTTCACTCATTTGTCTTCTCCTTTAATAATATAACACAACGAGTTTGTTATGTTAAGTTTTTTTATAATACTTTTGAAGCAATTGATGCCACCTCTGAACGTTCCCCCTTTCTAAAGGTAACGTGGCCGGATAGCGGAAACTTCTTAAATTTTTCTACGGTGTGGGCCAGGCCATTAGATGTTTCATTAATATACACATTGTCAATCTGCTCAACATCACCAGTTAAAACAATCTTTGTATCTTCTCCAATACGAGTGATAATTGTCTTAACTTCGTGCTTAGTTAAATTTTGTGCTTCATCAATAATAACAAACGCATTCGAAATCGACCGGCCGCGAATATAAGTTAATGCTTCTAATTCAATTAAGCCCTTTTCCATATACAACTGAAGGGCATTTTTATCATTACCTAACAAAAATTGTAAGTTATCTTGAATGGGCATTAACCACGGAAGCATTTTCTCTTCTAACGAACCAGGCAAAAATCCAATATCTTTTCCGAGGGGCTGAATTGGACGAGATACTATCAATCTAGAATAATTGTTTTCTCCTCTTAGTCCAATCGTCTGCTGTAAACCAGCAGCAATCGCACAAAGTGTCTTCCCGGAACCCGCTCGGCCTACCAGCGTTACAAGCTTAACATCTGGATCCATCAGAAGGTCAAATGCAAGCGATTGTTCCTTGTTTCTTGCCTTGATTTTCCAATCTGGTAACCTATCATAGATTATCTTTTTGATCGGGACGTGGTGGCTTCTAAAGCGTGCTATGGCCGACTTCTTGTCGTTGGCATTGGACACCAAAAGCAGGTACTGGTTGGGGTACCACTTTTGGCCATTTGCTTCGTCTTCTGGAATGGTGATTTCCTCATCGTTGTAAAATCTATCAATTATTTGATCGTCAACAGAATGAATTGCAAGACCGCTGTAGAGTTCATCAGAAGATGTAACAACACTTTCGTTATCGTAGTCTTCTGCCGGGATTCCAACAGAGTCACAAATAACTCGCATGTTAATATCACGAGATACAACAACCATTTTGCGATTTGGGCATTCTGTTTTTATCGCCATTGCCGTGGCAATGATTATATGATCCGGTATTTTAATATCTAAATCAGCAGGAAAGGGGGCGCCTTTTATACAATCATATGAGACCACTTTTAAAAGACCCTTTCCTTTTCCGAGACGAATACCCTTTTGAAGATCACCTTTGGCCCTTAATTCATCAAGAATCCTAATAATCTTTCTAGCATTAATTCCTACAGAATCTTGACGCTTTTTGTGCTTGTCTATTTCTTCAAGCACCTTTAAAGGAATAAATATGTCATTATTACTAAATTTAAAGATTGATTCAGCATCTGTCAAATAAATGCTTGTGTCTAGAACGTAGTTCTTTTTAGCTGCCATTAAACACCGATTTTATTTAAATGGATAATATCCCACCCCCTTAAATAGTTCCCAATCAACAGTTTGTGTGATTATATTAATCGTGGATGTTGGTAGATTTTTTATGTACCTGTGATTTAGATAATAATCTTTATAAAAAACGTCTTTATCCGAACCACGATTATCAAACTCAATATGTGGACCACACGATTCCTTAATATTAAAAAGTTCTTCTTCTGTTCTTTTTAAATTATATTTCTCTTCAAAATATTTAAGCACAAACCGATAATCAAATAACAAATCTTCTTGTCTTACTATTTCCGGTGCCATCGCGAACCACTTTTCATATCTCATATTATAAGACATGATTGATTTTTCGACAGCCTCTGCTTGTTGTTCTAAAGCTGGTCGTTCAAATAGCCAACTAATATCGTTTTTTTCGGGCTGTGGCTTTTGGAAATATATATATGATTCGGGCCCGTGTTCTAGTTCAAATCCAAAGCGCCACAAACTTTCAATCCAAGCGTAGGGGTTTCTGATTATTACTAAATTTTTTATCTCATTTTTTGAGATAGCAGAAAGAAGGAAATCACCAATTTCTTTATCGTAATTTTGATTTATGTATTCGGCCGTTTCTTTATCCATTGTATATAATGGGGCCCCGGGATGATGCTTGGAATTTAAAAATTCTATAACTTTTATATTCTTATAATTTCTATTAAATAATTCTTTGCAATAATTTGTTCCAGATCTTTGTGTACCATATTGTTGAAAAACTATCATCAAATAATTTGATATTCTACATTATTGCGATATTTGTTAAACCACCGAGGAATTTTATTCTTTGGATATCTAATCCTTGGTTTGCTGGCATAAAATTTTCTATATGATTCAACTATGCTTGCAGACTTATATTCATCTGGCATACACAAAGGCAGCAAAGTAGACTCAAATTGTGGAAACAAATCAGGATTGTAAACATCTAGGCATACAGCCAACACTTGTTGACACTTGTGCTTTTTATCAAACCTGTATTCGTACTCTTTAATCATAGCGCTAGCGTGTTCGGCCAAATCCAAAAAGTTGCTGGCAGATTCTCGTACCCACTTTGATGATGGGTGGTTTTTATGAGTTGACCTATATGGTGTTACTTGTTCGCCTGATAATTCATTTAAAGCCGTACACAACATCTGGCACGATTCCAGAATCATCTTAACGACGCGATAATTATCTTGTGATTGCGCAGACTTTACCCAATCAATTTTAATTCCATCACCCTCAATAGCAAATATGTTCATTTTTTCACCTTTTTTATTATGTCCTCTTCAAATACAAATATCTCTACTTTGTCAGGATATTCATATGGAACACTCCATTCATTTTTTAGTATATCAATTTCTTTCTTATAAATCAAGACACTTTCCCAAGCAACATATCCTTTATCATTAAACTCCCCGTATTTCTTTGGTTTTTGAGTAACTTTCTTACACAATCTAACATGCATGTGCGGGATCGCACCACCCGCAAGTGAGCGCACCAATACCACGTCGCCTTTTTTGTACATTCAATTTAGTAAGGTATTTCTGTATCTGTTTGGGTAAAATTAAAAATATTTTTACTTTCCGGCATTACAAACGCCTTTATTGCCCACAAACCAAACAAAGACCCCAAAATGATCATCATAACGCCGTGTAGGATTTGATCGGCCACATAATAGTTAGTTTATCGATATTATTTTTCGGGGCGCCAGTAGACAACCTTAAATCTTGTGCCCCCGTCGCCACATCTTCTAATTTTAACAAGAAGCTCAGATGTGTCATCTTCAAACAACATCTTGGCCTTGCGATTGGCGGCCTCCTCATAAGAATTGAAGATTTTAACTTTCTTCCAAATCTTAGTTTTCTTTTCTTCAGACATTTACTTCCTCTTCTTCCTCAGCTTGGCTAATCTTTTAATTCGGCGTTTTCGAGAACCAACCTTTCGGCGTCTCCTAAACTTTCTATGTTTCTGTGGATGACTCATCACCTCTCCTGTTCTTATCTTTAAAGTTTACCCTAATAATCTTTTTTTGTTCAACTTCTTCGTCGATTTCGTGTTTAAGTCTTACTCTTTCTAAAATATGCTCGACTGCTCTATTAAAATCTTCAACTTTTCTTTTCTTTCTTCGTTCGTCGTCCCGTCGAAACTCTAAAAACTTTAAAAAGTAAGCTGATAATACTATTACACCAGTGGCCCCCAAACACATGAAGAACAAAAGCACATTATAATTCACGATGCTTCCTTCTGCTCTTCCTCTTCTTCGTCTTGATCTTCTTCTTCACACAAACACATTGGACAAATTTTGTACCCTTTTCGAACTTCATATTTCTCATGATCAAAAATCACCCCGTCACACAAATCACACATCATCGCACTAAAACTCATTAACTTACCTTCTGCTCCTTTCTTCTATTATAACTAGATTTCGCAATTAAGTTAAGCAAAAAAAGAGGAGAACAAAAAAATGCTCTCCTCTTTAAATCTAACAAACCAACATATTAGGAAATTTCGATAGTTCTAACAGTCTGTTCGCTTGGAGTTGGCATAAGCTTGGGAATCGTAAGCGTCAGAATCCCATTATCATAGGCTCCCTCAA
>Ga0114906_1001027_pt1 | contig 14986 bp, 14 predicted proteins | sample MalvirDeepMed_M9_FD_89687 | JGI IMG/M metagenome (GOLD analysis project Ga0114906, IMG submission 89687) | Marine viral communities from the Global Malaspina Expedition - Malaspina viral metaG DeepMed_M9 | ecosystem: Environmental > Aquatic > Marine > Oceanic | place: Mediterranean Sea...
CTATTATAATTGTATCAGTTTCACCATTATTAAATTCAATATTTATTTCATTATTATAATTGCAAATATAATTACCCAAAAAATGACCAATCAACATATCGGCTACAGGGTTTAACATATGAGCAGTTGTTAGAGCATCTATATATATAAAATCGAATGGTTCTCCATAAACATGGTCCAAATCTTGATTATAATATGGATGAGGGTCATGGATAATACTTGGTAGAAATGCAGTATTAAGCTTATCAATAATAAAACTATTTATATTTGAAGCATTCCAATTACTAGTATTTCTTGACTGAGTATTACCATCTTTACTTACTGACGTTATAATACCATTTGTAGGATTTGTAAGTTCAAATATTGGAGTTGTGTTATGGTTTAAATAAGCTCCATCAACTTGAGGTGCTGATGTAATTTCTATATTATTTTCACCATATTTAAAATTATAAGATGTTAGCGGTATAATCCCTTCACTATTACCAACATATTCCCATAAATCCCAACGCTTCCTTACTACATTATATGCCCATACAGAAGGTTTATCATTAGAAGAATTAAACGATACAAGTAAACACCCACGCCTACCATCAAATGCTAATTTAGGATGCACAGATTTATTTCTATTTATCCAAGAATATTCAAACCCCTCACCCGTAGCTTCTAATATAGCATTCCCTATTGGGACTGTATTATTACCATCATATTGATATATATTAGAATCATCTGCTATAAACAAACCATATTCTGTTGAAGCTACTGAATCTTGACTTAAGCAACCTATCCCCTCTAATTTATCTTGCATTTCCATTACAGCACCAGAAGCATTAATTATGTAAGTATTATTTTCATCAAATGCAAATAATCTGCCATTGTATGACTCTATAGCTGTCGGAATTGAAGGCAATAACATAAAATTATCTACCCAATTAAATGCATTCCAATTACTTTGAGATATAGACCTTATTATATATTGACTATAATCATCTGTCTCATTTGGAATACTGCATTTAGCTATAAATAAATAATCATTCATTCTTGCTGATAATTCATAGTTAGGTTGTAATCTTTTCATTACTTCAGGGAAAAGACTCATAGACTCAAAAGATTTACCTACATCTCCTTTATCAAAAAACTTCTTTGAATACGTTCCTGAATCCTCATCATACTTCCATCCAGTGCTAACATTAATACCAAATGGAAATACATTTGCATAAGACCCTGCTTCTGGTTCGTTCTCATCAAAGGGGTCTTTTCTATAAAGATACATTCTAGTAACACGAGGAGGCATTGAATTAACACGTAAGTTTATTTTAACAGCTTTATGTCTCTTATTTTTATCATCTACAGATGGAGGATACGTACCAGCATCAGATTCCCAAACCCAAGTATTATTACTAAGTGGCCCAACTTGTAAATTATCATACTCAAATGCTACTTTATACTTATACTTACTTCCATTGACAAAATGACCTTCTGGGGTAACAGTACTACTTCCATTAGAATTTATACCTTCAAATGATATAAGTGATGGTAAATCTGAAAATTGAAAGAAATTATCATTAGTAACACCACCAGTCCCAGTATCATCTCCAGTATCAGTTTCCCAAAGTGTAGAAGAACCATCTGTCATTGTATAGCCATTAAGAAATCCTATATTAGAAGATGTTGTTTTTGATGATACCCATATTTTATGGTCGTTATAATCATCATGCAAACCACTAGTATTTTTATATGCACTTAACATAGAAGCACTACCTAATGGTAAATCTTGTGCATCTTCACCTAATCCATCTGTAGTTTCTACTAACTCAGCTGTTAATTCTATAGCCTTATCAAGGTCACTAGAAGATGTTTCTGTATCGAGCCTTTCTGCATATATCTTTGTTCTATTATCATTATTCGATTCATCTTCATATTTAGTTGAAAAGAAAATCATTTTACTGTCGTTGTCGTTATAAACTTGTGTAAATGGGTCATATGTAACACTTACTATATCATCAAAATCAACTTCATCCATATAACGTAATCGTCTTATCCATTTTTTACCATATTTAAGCGTTTCTACAGAATTTAAATCCGTATTTTCAACATACCGTGCACCATCAAAATATTGCTCAGGCCCAGTCGAGTCTTTTGTAACAATAAAAAGAAATACATTCATATTTTTACTTGCAGCTAAAGATGCATGAGTCCACGTCTTATCATAAACCCCAGACCTTTTAGCTCTCCTTCGACCACCAACAGTAACAAAATCACTACTAGACCCTGCTACAATGCCAACCATACCGTGCACTGACTGTGAGGTTCTTGTATTGTTAACATCAATAAGACCATACCTCATAACCCTTACTGGCGTATTTTTTGAAGTTAGAAATCCTATATTACGCCCTATATGAATATACGTATTATTTGACCATGCATCAGCATCAAAAGTTCCCGTCACAGAAGGTGTGTGTATCTTAACCTTATCATATCCCTTTCTATTATACCCAAGGTTCGGGCCTTCTGCGCCACTAATAGACATATATTTTCTATTATAATAAGTTGTTCCACCATGCGTAACTGTACTGCAAACTCCTATAGTAGGACTCTTATCTTCAAATACATAAGTATTAGCACCAAACATAGGTTTATTTACATCGTGACTATACACAGAGCCGTTATCAGCGTCAGTCTGAGTCCACACATTATCATCATCATCACTATTCTTTTTCCATATAGGAGATTGATATAAAAAACCATCACCAGGGCCAAACCCAGCACCAGCAGGTTTGTAATATAAAATCCATAAATTCCATTGTTCATCTATTGTGCCACTCTCTACTATGTCACCCAACATAGCACCTTCAGCTACAGGAGTTTGATTGTTAATAGCCGTATCTATTGTTGCTACTACGTGAACATGCTTTTCAAAAAGAAAATCAGTGTCATTAACAAAGCCACCACCACCTGTTGTATCTGAATTAAACAGATTAGAATAAATAGTATTGTCGTTATCATCAACTGTCTCAAATTCAGCATCAGCTACGTTAATCTTGTATATTAACCCATTTTCACTTGAGCCTACCCAAACACACCCAGAATGACTCCTACAAGTTGATATAGTATCAAACGTGCTATCAATAGGTTCGCCACCATCTGTAACAATTTTAGACCTTTGAATATTTGCACCAACAGAAGCAATATCTGTGTAATCATCTGTAGATGAAGCAATCTCTGTACCATCTAATTTCATTCTATAAATATATTTACTGCCTTGCTGTATTCCATACATAAAAGTAGTATGAAAACCATCAGTAGCAACTGTTGGCGTAATAGTGCTAGACCCATCATATGCAAAGCACCATTTATCTATCTGATAAGCACCATAACCTTCTCCAAACTGTTTTAATACAGCATCGCCACTCCAAAATTGACCCTCATCAACGTTACTTAACATATTTTTATGCTTTATATAACCAGCCCATTGAGGTATTTCATTTTGCCCCATACCAATATAGGCACGGTGAGCATTAACTTCTATGGATTGTGAATTAGAAAGTAACTTCCTACCAGATACCTCACCCGTTATTTCATCTTCATCAATATCACCATATAAGTCATTATGTAAAACAAACTTACCAAGTGTAGAATCAAAATATAATAAATCTTTAACACCTTCATTGTTAAGTATAGCCATAGAAGAAGCATTAGCCCTATTATTAACATTTAATCCATCAGGATTTATAGGATAGTTTACAATAACAGTACCTGAATCATCAGAATACTCTTGATATTCAATAATAGTTTTATCTGTAGGTATGCCACGAAGCTTACCATCCTCTGCTATTGGTTCTATATTTAAACTATAAGAAGCAGCATCAGGTGGTAAATCTCTGTCATCTACACTTGTAATAGTGCCAGAAGTAAATACTTTTATTTCATGGACTTCTTTAGGCATTATCGCTTCTTAAACCATCAACAAACTTAGATACGCCTGTAACTACTACATTGTCAATAGCATCTATAACCCAAGGCTCTATAACTTTATTCCAGATACCCTTAGTCCATTTCCATTTTCCAAGACCTAGTGTGCAAGCAACACCTGCACCATACATAAAAGCTCCAAATTTAGCCTTTAAAGCATCGTTTGGCACTTTCTTAAGTACCCATGCCACAACTACACCTGCAACGCCTGCACTCGCATATGCTGCAGCTTGACTTCCTAACTTTGCTACTAGAAATTCTATCATTTATTATTCTCCTTTTTGTTCTCTAAAATCTTTACTCTCTTGTCCAACTCTTTTATGTTCTTGAACCAATCTATAGGTGGATGTGCTATCATCTCTAAATATTTGATACGTTTCAATATATTTAAACTCTTCATCCACTTCTTTATAGTGTTCATGATTCACCTCACAATATACAGGGCAACTATACCGAGGCATAGTCTCTAAGTATTCTATCACAGCATTCATAATTACAGTAAATGCTACAGTTAGAATTAACTCCTGCCAAAACATTACTCATCTTTAATAAAAACTCTATAAATTATAATAGTAGTAAACATAATAATATAAAATACTATCCACTCTCTACTTGCGTATGAAGCAAATATCATACTCATTATTGCCATCAATACTGCTACTATTAATTTATCTAAACTCATTCCAGTTCCTGCTGAAAATTTGTTGCATACTCTTATAACCTTATTTAACTTGCTTTCCTTTTTTTTCATTTCCCCAAACCAATAACTTATTTACATCAATTCCCATCTATTACCTTTCCATAAAGACAAGTTCTACCATCAATTATTTGCATAACGTGCACCGTAAAGTAACCCTTTTCAAAGAAATCTACAATAGCAAATGCATGACTCCAGTTATGTCTTCTACCACCAAGCCAAAGATTCTCATCTTCACTCATATCCTTTAAGCATCCTATACTCCAAGCTGACTTAACTCCATCTATATGTGTAACTGATGTTTGTTGTAAGTCGTGATGATGTCCATACATAATATTAGCACCTAATCTCAACAAATGATTTCTTGTATGTGAAATACCTGCAAAGTGGTGTCCGTGATAAAAGTGAAGTTTCCCCATCTTTAAATACTTACCCATCTTATAATACTTATATCCTCGTTCTTTTAACCTCACTGCATCTTTAAATAAGTATTGCTTTAAGTATGGATTTTCTTCAACAAATCTATTCATCCAGTCATCGTGATTACCCTCAATAAAGTATTTATCTTTGCAATTAACCTTATCTAAAGCTTCATCAATCATATCAAGACCTGCGTTAACGTGTACTACATCTTCATCTACAAAGGGTAACTGATACTCAAGTGGTGGCCTCTTCTTCTTTCTCCATTGCCAATGACTAACACCTTCCCATTCGCCAACATCACCTAAGTCTATATATGTATCTGGTTTAATTATTTTAATGCACTTTAAAAGACAATTAATTGCAGGAATGTCATGTGATGGGAAATGCTTATCTGGAGTTACTACTACTTTTTTTACTAACTTAGACATATTATGCCTCCTTTTTTCTTTTTAAAAGAATACTTTTTTAAATATCCAACTTACCGCTACTGTAAATACACCAGCTATCCCCTTTAGCCAGCTTACAGATTTCTCATTACTCCTTATTCTCCCGTTCTGAATTACTAAGTGCTTCTCTATCTTCTGAAGCTCTCTAACCTCCCATGCTCTATGCTCTTTAGTAAACCTTTCATCAGCATCTAATTTACCTTTTATATAGCACAATTCTTCTGATAATTCTTTATTAGTAATTCTACCCATAAACACCTAATCCTTGTTTGCTTATTCCTTTTCCAAGATGTATGAAGGTTTTACTAATAGCGATGTCTTTGAAGTATCCACTATTGATAGCGTACTGTAAAAGTGTGGCACGCTTGTACCTGTCGGTTGCGTGAATGTCAACTGCGAGACCTTTGGTGTGGTCTCCCATTGACTTTTTGGATATTTTAGTATTATATTCATCACATCTCCATCCTGAATTAACTTTAAAACCAAACCTACAAGAAGTTCTTATATCTTGTAGTTTCTTTATAAATTCTTCATTCATTTCATGCTTATTACAACAAGGGCAATAAAACTCATTATCATTAAAGTTTTTAGTTAGCTTACTCATTTGTAAAGTGACTCTCTCCAACTAACTTCTGTGCTTCTGACTTAGTTAGTACTGAATTGTTCGGATAGTCCATAGAAGCTCCTAAAGCTGCCACAGCCGATAGTTCACCCTCTTTCATTGAGAACTCTCCTTTAACGATGATATATGCTCCATTATGAGATACTCTAGGTGCTCCTAACTTCCCTTTAAATGCAGATTCCTTCCAAGTAGGTCTATATGCAGTTGTTGTGTCTATACTACCATCATCATTGTATGTGTAGTTATTCCAACCTAGTTTAGATTGCAAGACTGTTGGTATTTGACTTTCATAAGTTGCTTTCTTCAAGCATATATACATTTCATAATGTGCCATATAATCTCCTAATTTTTGTGTCTTCCTTTACTTCCATTGTGATTCTTTGTTACTTCTTCTGGTGTTAATGCTTTATCATATATTCTAACTCCATCTAGTTCACCATCAAAAAATCCAGCCAGATAATCACTTCCAATATATCTTACCTCAAAATTTCCTGCTGCAGTTTTAGGGTCTTCTACATCAACACCATCTCTGTAAATATTTAAAACATCTGAACTCCTTACTAATACAAAATGATGCCATTCACCAGCTGAAGATGGAACAGTAATTTCGTCACCAGGATCATCGTCAATCCTTACAAGTATTGTATTAGCATCCTTCCATTGCACACTATCAGTCGAATCAATCCCACATATAGGAAGCCAATTACCACCAGGATATTTCTGCCACCATTCTAATGAAAAATCATTAGCATAAGTCAGAGTTCTGCCTAAATCAATATAGTCACCAACTCCATCAAATGACAATACTCCACCACCTACTTGTGGATGTGTTTCAAACATTCCCTGACTATCTCTACCAGATTGTAATCCTGATTGGAAGAATACATAATCTATAGGGTCATCAGCAGTACCACCTGTTACTGTGCCATGATTGCTATTAGTAGATAAATCTTCCCAAGTTCCTGCTGTAGTTAATTTATTATTTCTCCAATAACCTGTTAAATTAGATGCCTGTGTATGTGCAGTAGCATCAAGTGGTATTCCATCATTAAACATCTCTTGTACTTCTGCAAGGGTAAGGGCTGTAGTAAATATAGACACTTCATCAATATAGCCTGGAAAAGAACTTGAACTATGACCAATCCTTGTTATAACATAATCTCCTGATGTTGTAGTAGTTGCCCCTACCTGAGCACCATCTTTATACCCTATAACAAGGTCATCTCCATCTCTTGTAAAAACACAATGTGTCCAAGTATCATCAGAAATACCTGTAATAGTTGCTGAATTTGCATTGTCAATTTTCATCCTAATAATACCATCAGGTGTTGACCAAACCCTGACATTATTTGTTCCACTATCATTTGAAACAATATTTGTATAATTAGTTGCTAAATCACCATTAATCCAAAAAGCAACAGTAAATTGACCTGTAAATGTTTGTGTAGAAAATGAAACATAATCATCTACCCCATCAAAAAGCATCTTCCTTGAACCACCCATAAGTGCAGTCTGTGGTATATCTAACTGTTGGTCTGCTTCTGTCCAACCCTGTGCTACGCCTACTTCTCTTATTTTGACATTATCAATCAAATTATATTGATTATTACCACCACCAGTATTTCTAATATGAAGATATGATGTTGTACCATTAGCAAGAAATGTTGATACAGACATAATTTCACCACTTGATGTTCCAGCATCAGTTACAGAACCAGTACTATTATAAGTTGTATCTCTACTAATATGTATAGCAGCAGCTTCATTAGCTGTCGTTAGCTTTACATCAGAATTATAGGTTCTACCCACTACTGTTGTAAAAGGAAGATAAATATGAGCAACTGTTGTTCCATCATTAAGCATCTTACAAGTATTACCTGAACAAGTAGCAGTTCCAGCTACTACTTGAAATTTATTTGTGCCAGTTACAGCATTATCATCTGTATCTGTAAAATCAAAGTTATTATCATCAGACTCAAGAATGGCATCCATAGCTGTTTTTTGGTCAGCTGTAAGCAAATCACTCATATCCCCATAGAAAACAGTAGTACCATGGTTTTTATCTTTTATACCAGTAGCAGGCATTACTGCATCATATACAGTAGTCTGTGGACTTCTTGGATTACCTTCATTCATAGGTAGCCACAGTTTAAGATTAGATTCTGTTAGTGATGTTCCTGAATTGTTACTTGCTAATTTCTCTGGATGTGTGTAATCATACTGAACATCTGATTCAGACCAAGCAACACCCTTCCATATTTGCATATCAGATAATTTTCCTTCAAAGGGAGCAACACCTATAGAAGATGCCCTTGCCCCGATACCTAAATCTCTTTGATTACTATCAAGGTTTCCACTCCAAGTAGATGAACTGGAAGCATCAAGGCTTCCATCTATATATAATTTTATTTTTACACCTTGCTCTACAACCGCTACGACTCTATGCCATTCTCCATCATTATATGCTTGTGATGAACGAAACGTCTCATCAAATGTATCACTTGTAAACCTTACATTTAATTTGTTTCCAGAATGATGATTTATATACCACCTCTGCCCACTATAATACTTTTCTATAATATAATTATTGCCAGCACCACCTATACTATTTGTAAGTGTTGTATTATACCAAAATGCAACAGTGAAACTTTCATCTTCTGGGTTATGGTCTTGGGTATGTGGAACTGTAATATAATCACTAACCCCATCAAACTCTAATCCTTTACCAGTATACAGAAATCCATGGTCTGGTGGTTCACCTAGTTTCTTAGGTGCATTGTCATATCCTGTTGCTATTGTAGTTGCCATTATTGAAGTAATCCTATATTGCCAGAAGTTGTTATAAGTTTACAGCTAACACTCTTTATATGAAATTCTTGGAGTCCAGAACCACCTCTAAAATAGAAATAATTACCATCATCACCATCTGCTCCATGTCTATGATAAAATGTAACTGTCTGTTCTGGTTCTGGAGTGTCATCTGTATTGTATCCATATCTCCTCCATAATCCATAGGACCCAAAATTACTATCTATTCCAAAGAAAAAATCTTGGACATGCGCAGTATCAACTACAGTCCATACAAATTCTATTTTATATAAAGAACCTGAAACTAATGCAGTGCTAAATCCAGAACCATTTGTTGCAAGATGAGTATATCCTCGTTTAATCTTTAATGCTCCTTCAGGATAAACTTCTGTATTTCCAAAAGACATAGTTGAATCAGGGTCACCAGCTCCACCCCCTAAACCACCAGTAACTACCCAGTCACCCTGAGATGTAAAAGTAGTAGAACTTAATATTTCTGTATAAGTAACTGATGGATTTACTTCATCTAAAACTAATGAACCTGCACCAGCTTGAGGTGCAGTTTCATCTCGTGCATTTGTTTCAGTGGGTGTACGACCATGTGCAAGAGATACTTCATCCAATGTCCAGTAAGATACAAGGTTAGTCTTATCACTTGCACTAAGTTCAGCAAATGATTTCTCTTTTACTTCTTGTATTTGTGCTTGGGTTAATGCTGCTGACCATATACCTATTTGTGCCATATTACAAGCACCCCATATATCTTGACCATTTCCAATAATTAGTGGGTCTGTATTGCTATGATTTTGAGTATCATTTGAACCAGTTGTACTCTGAAGAACTCCATCAGTATATATTCTTCCCTTTCCACCACTTGTTCTTGTATAAGCAAGATGTGCCCATTCATTTAAAGTAACAGAATTACTTGTACCTGAAGCAACCTGTCCACCAGATTCACCCCCAGTATTATCTGGAACATATTCAAATTTATTAGTTGATGCATGAAAATAGATTCCCCAATGTCTTGCAGAAGCAGGACTATCAGCAGCAGCCCATCTACCAATAAAATACTGGTCAATATCTTCTGTTATCTTAACCCAAGCTGTAACAGACCAACTACCAGTACCAAAATCCCAATCTGCTGAATCTCCCATTATTAAATAATCATCTGTAGTATCAAAACTTGCACTACCATTACCTATCATATCTGCTCTTGCAGTAGGAGCATTATCTACTGCTCTTGGTATCTTGGGAGTATCACCACCATATAGGTCTGTATCTATTGTAGCACCATATATACTACCATCGTTAGAACCATGTAAATCTTCTATCTCTACTGGTCTTAAACTTACATCATCATAGTAAGTTGTTCCTGCTGCATTTGAACTTGTCCTAAGATATATAATTGTAGTACCACCACCTGCAGTAAAGGTTGTAGATACCGAACCAGATGAAGTATCCTTATTCCCGAATGTTCCATTATATACACCAGCAGCTCCTAAATCTCCTGCGACTGTACAACTAAACTGATAAGTTGCCCCAGATGTTAGATTTCTTTGTAATTGAATACCTGCATTACCTGATGTTGTAACCAATTTCATTCTTTCGCTAGATATTGTCCTTGTTTCATTTGCATCAGTATATGGTTCCCAACCATCAAGACCTGTTGGGTCATATCCATCTGCTAAACCAGTAAAAGTACCATTTGTAACTACTTCAGTTCCTAAATTAGTAGCATCTAATGCCCACCAATTAACAAGTGATGTCTTTTCTGTTCCTGCTAGTTGACCATAAGTCTTATACATTACATTCTGTATTTCAGTTTGGGATAATGCTCTTTCCCATATACCTACATTTTTCATGCTACCATCCCAATATGCAGAACTATCTTCCTGTCCTATGTACTTGGGAGTAAAAGTACCTGCAAGTGTCTTAGTAGTTCCACCTGCAATACCATTACGATATATTGTCATTATATTATTGACATCTCTTGTTATTATAAAATGCTGCCATTCATCAAGAACAAATGTTAATCCATGTGTCCAAATTCCTGTATCTCCAGATGGTGTTTTTACTTTAAATGTAGTAGTGGATTCAAACCTTACCCAGCTTATATTATCATCACCCATAACAGTTCGTGTAGTAAGATTGTCTGGTTGCATCCAACATGATACAGTAAATTCTCCTGTTAAAGACATTGCTGCAACAGATATATAATCATTACCATCAAATGATGTGCTACCTGTACCAACGAACTTGACTTCATGTGAAGTTTTGAAAGGCATGTATAGTTTGAGGTTATCTCTTACATAACGAAGGCCTGAAGCAACCTGAGTGGCTGCTTTATTTAAAGCTACACCTAATCCTAACATTCTAGCCTATGTAAGCTACTATAGAACCAGATGCAAGTGTAATAGAGTTCCATCTACCGAATATAGTAGTTCCTGCTGAAAATGTATTACCATTATCTATGGCTTCATTTCCATCACCAGTTCCAGCATTAGAAGCTGTTGTTCCTATAAAGCCACTTCCTGCACCATCGGCTGAAACTAATGTAGTAAATGTTGCATCTTCTATTACAGTTATAGCTACAAAGACTCCACTTACTGGAGTTAAATTATCTTGAGTATCAGAAAATGCACTTCCTGCTTGACCTAAAGCAGCATTTTGGCCTTCTATTACTGTATATTTATGTAAACTTGTTGCCATATTTATTCTCCTTTCCGTAATAATTTATTATTACATTTCAAAGTACCCTTTAAGCTCTTGGCAAGAGCATGAATGGGTTGTTAATTAAACTATGCTACAGCTTTGTCTCTCTTTTTATGTTTCACTGTACCATTATCATTATTATTATTACTTGACTGTTCTTTTAATAAACTTTCACAAAACTCTATAGCACCTTGGATTTTACTCCAACCTACTTCAGCTTGTTTTTGCTGTAGTTTTAAGTTTTCAAGTCTTTCTTGTAATTGCTCTTTATTCATTTATTTCCCTTTTTTTGTTTATTAATTAAGCTGCATCAACTCCATTATTGCCAACTAAATTCCACTTAGCATTTGAATAAACTAATGTACAAGCATCTCCAATTGCATTAAATGTTAAAGTGCCAGAAGCCCCCGCATTCCAAGCTGCATCAGTAACCGTAACTACCATATCACCACCATAAGTTGTCATAGCTAACATTTTAACTTGTCCATCTGTCCCAGCTGCAAGTGTAGATGTTTCAGCCCCAGCAGTATCAAAATATGTCACACTATCTGTAAGTGTGATTGCACCGCTACTAACTTCTCCACTTGATTGTAAAAATAATGGAGAATTAAATTTAATTTTAGAATTTGTACTTCCATCACCAATCTCTACAGGTTTTGAACTATTAGTCCCTATTTTTATCCCCTCAGCATTGTCAGAATCTATTTCTAATTTTCCAGCCCCCGTATCTATTTTTGAATCTTTAGCTGCATTAAATTCTAAAGATGATGCTGCATTTAATATAATATCAGATTTGGTATTACCAGCATCAGCAGTCTCTATCTTTATACCACCTTTAGTACTGTATAAGCGTATTGAATCTCTAAGAGTTCCAGAATTAGACTCTATTAAAATACGCTCAGTGCTAGTACCAGAATCTGATATAATGCCAAGCGTATAATCATTTGCTGATGGAGAAGCAGAGGTGTCACCCTCTGTGGATGTTAAGGTAAATGGGCCACTTGTATCTATTGCTATACCGCCAGTATTGGCACCAATATCTATACCACCATTATCACCTGTAGCTAGAATTGAGACAGCATTAACAAATCCACCAGAGCAAGACAAAGCAGTAAGACCAGTAGAAGTTATATTTAAGGCACCACCACCTGTATTTCTCACTTGAGAAATGCCGCCAGCTACATTGTTAATATCAAAACCACCGTCATTAGTGTTAAGTGTAAAACTGCCTACATTAAAAAAAGAATTACCACTACCACTACCATTGCCAACATATAAATTTTTCTTTATACTTACACCGCCCAAAGTTCTTATACTTCCACTAGTTCCTACACTATCACTAGCGGAAAGTGTACTATCTAACTCTATATAACCAGCTGCATTACTTATATCTAATTTCTTAGCACCTGATAGCGTAACATCTCCAGTAAATTCTGTATCTTGTGCTACTGTAATCTTTTCAGTAGTATCTGAAGTATTAAATGTTATATATGTATCTCCACCTCCAGCTATCTTTAAAGATGTAGCACTGTTATCTTTAATGAAAATATTAGAAGCTGTGTCAAATCTTAAATCAGCACCACCACCTATAATAAGCTCATCTTCTGAATTATCCCATTGTAAGAATTTACCAGCAGTAACACCAAATGCCTTAAAATCTACACCTTTTAAATCTGCACCTAAAGTAAGTCCAGTATCAACAACATCACTAAAAACATAACTAGCACCAGATGTATCTGTATTAAATGTTACAAGATGTCCAGTGCCATCACTTCCAACAGTCAAAGTTCCACTTACATCTAAAAGATTACCCATATAAGTTTTTTCTGTTATACCTAACCCCCCAGATAATACTAAACATCCAGTAGATGTAGTAGTAGAGCCAGTAGCATTTGTAATTTTTACAACCTCTGAACCATATGCAAGAGATACACCAACAGTCTCAGCCCAATATACATTAACTGTATCAACATCAGCTATTGTAGCTACAGTTTGTCCATTAGATTGCATAGATGTTGCTTTTATAGTTCCATTAACATCTAAAATTGAAGTTGGTGCTGTATGACCTATCCCAATCTTACCATCATTTTGTATATGGAATATTCCATCTTCAATTTCGCCTAAGCCTATAAAGAAATCACTACCGCCTGCTGATGATTCATTTTGCACGCCAATATACCAATCATCTGAGCGAGCAGTTATTCTTAATGTTTCAGAATCACCAGTATAGCTAGATGAACCACCACCAACGGAAGTATCAGCATCTATCCTTCCCGATATTCTGCTATTTGATTCTGTTTCCCATGCCATATTAAATTTTCTCCATTATTTTATAAATATGGTACCTTTATACCTCTAGCACCTTTTCTCCTGTGAGGATAACCCCTAACTTTTACATTATACTTCTGTAAGAAGTATGCTGATTTTTGTAAGTTTTCTAAATCTTCCTCTAATCTATGTTTTACATAATCTAATATTGCTACGTGTAACCCACTATCAACTCTTAAATTATCTTTAAAATTGTCTTCCCAAAACTTAGCTGCATCATACTTTGATGTATAACTTATCCTTAATCCATCTTCTACATTGCTACCATCCCAAGGTTCATATTTACCAGAAGAATCATTTTTATATAATATTGCCACTCTATCGTCATCTACATACCAAACAAAATCACTATTTACATCTTTTCTATCAGCCATTATACTTGATTACCTATTTTGAGTTCATCAGGATTTGAAAGTTCTGGAACTAATTCATAATCTCCATCTGAGTTTAACACTTCTACCCTATTAATATCAATCATAACATCACTAATACCATACCATTTAGTATCGGTTTTTAATGTCTCAATAGCAGTTACCTTGTAATGTTGAACTTTAGCACTCATATCGAGTAATGCATCATTAATAAGACGCTTCATATACATATGTGGTTGCCTACCATATATATGCTCTATTTGTGATATTAACTCTTTTACTGTCATACTGCTTGCTGTGCACTAGACTGAGCTGCACCTGCCATTAATATTTGCATAGAAGTTTGATAATCTTGCTTTAATGTACTCATATGATTAGTATGAGAAACAGCTAACTCTAAATCCTCTTCTAATGTTACTTGTGAAATCATATATTGCTTTGCATTAATACAAGCTCTAAGCATAATTAAATGTTCAAATTCATCAGGAAACCTAGGGACAAGTGTATCTTCCTTATTTATTGACGGGTACATAACTGTCGAAATCTTAACTGAATTTCCTGTTACTGGAACAGGTATAATATGCAGTCTATTATTTTCAATATAATATAC
>Ga0114906_1001034_pt1 | contig 14956 bp, 9 predicted proteins | sample MalvirDeepMed_M9_FD_89687 | JGI IMG/M metagenome (GOLD analysis project Ga0114906, IMG submission 89687) | Marine viral communities from the Global Malaspina Expedition - Malaspina viral metaG DeepMed_M9 | ecosystem: Environmental > Aquatic > Marine > Oceanic | place: Mediterranean Sea...
GTATTTAATCTCACCTGATAACGCATCAATCAAATCCTCTGTGCGTAATGTTCCTGTTGAGACTGAGCCTAATTGTATTTTTCTCATGGTTTAATTAACCTCCCATTCCCACTATGTCTACGTCGTGCCTATCCCCGCCTAAATTCGATTCGCATATATCGCATGGTGACCATGAGAAATACGTTTCCGAACAAGTGCAATCTTCGCCAGTACACTTATTCCCTTCACTGTAGAACGTGCAATATGGAAACCACGCACACGTTAACGTGTGGTGGTGATCTGCTATGTGTACGTTGCTTAGTTTGTCAAAACCTTGTTTAATGTCTTGTTCCATCTCTGGAGTTACGTGATCGCCAAGACTTTCATCCCCGTAGTGCGAATACATGTAACAGTCTGTGCATATACTCGCTTTGGTCATGGTGTCTGGTGTCATGGTTTTGTTTCTCTCTCTCTGTTTGGTACGTGTTTATACTCCCTATCAATTAGCATCTCTTTGCTTTGGGCGGTGCTAGCATCGCGTTGATGCGCCCGTGTACGGCTATTTAGTTTTAGTGCGTGCGTGTTTATTTGTGGCGTGCGCGGTATCGTTCCCAATATGCGGTATCTGTGGACACTGTGCGTAAAAATGGCTTATACAGATTCTTGGTCGTACCACTACTACGTTTTTGTTCCATCGTACGAGCTTTGATTGGTGGCTTGATGATTGAATCATGGTTAGTTCCCCATGCTTTGGTCATAATGCCACTACCGCGCCGTTGCCGTCCCATGTGTGTAACCCCCTTTCTTTAAGATTTATTCGTCTTGTTGATTAGGAATGTATCTGGTAAACCTTGCGCTACCTTGTAGCTATTTACCGTCCTCATTCCCTTTGCAGTTCTATCGAACTATCATCAACACTGCAGCTACAGTACAGGAAACCAACGGACTTGTCAATACCTTTGAAGGTTTTGCTATGGAATTACCCAGCGCTAGGTATGGATGCGTGGTAGCTAAGTGGGTATCGGGTATGGGTAGGTTGTGGTTGTTTGGTACTTCCACCACTCGCCAACAATTACCAAAAGCCATGCACATATTGCGTACCAATACCTAACTGTTTGCACATATATGCAACGACGCGCATATGTGCATTAACGCATTACGTGTAATTGTGTAATCGTGTAATCGCTTGCGTGTTTTTGTGTGTAAGAAGTGTACCCAGGCGTGCGCCCAGGCGCGTGATGCGTGTGTGCGTGTGCGTGTATGCGTGTGCGAGGGGGGCATGGCTTAGGCTTTCTTTATAAGATATATAGATACCCGTGCCAGAAATTATGCTCATAAGTCGCGTTTGCGTAACGGAATCAGCAACTGGCCCCATGTGTGGGGCATACTATCTATACTTACATATCGTAATGAAACCCCCATTTACAGTGTAATTCGATGTAATTACATGTAAATTGCACACATTTCGTAACACATATTTCGTGCCTAGGATTTTCTTTTAGGTCTTCTTTTAACGTGTAAAGTAAGGACATCTCGAAGGGGAAGTTACGCCCATCGGGGGCCGGAGAGCCCCTCCACGCAGTGGTGGGTGTGACGACCCTTCTAATTCTCTCTTATCTTAAGAGTCTTATAAGATATATATATATTCTTAGTATCTTATATTTCTTTCTTTTCTTTTTTTTCCCCCCTTTTTTTTTCTTTTCTTTCTTTCCACGCACTGGGAGGTATAATTTTTATGAAAAAAGGAGGTACGTAAATTGACATTTATGGGATTTTCGGGTACGTTTGGGGAATGTTAGAGCCTGACAGCAGGTATTCCAGGTATATTTCGAGTAATGGTCTGGGCCGTATGAGTCAGAAGTCCAGGGATATAGCCCGTGCGGTGCTGATGTCTCCGAAGGTTAGTTACCAGGACGTTGCGGACCGTTACGAGGTGTCCCGTCAGCGTGTCGGGGCCATATCCAGGAGGCTTGGGATAGGAAGAACGCCTGCTCGAAGAAGTGACAGGGTAACAGGAGAATAGAATATGTCGGGTAGCAGCGCGGTAGAGACAAAGGCTAACCAGGACGTTTTCCTGACGGCGTATTCGCTGGTGGGATCGCTTAGGAAGGCGTGTGACGGCATTGATTTGCCGAGGGCTACGGTAAGATCGTGGATACATACGGACAGCCACGGCTTCAAGGCAAGATTCAAGGAATCGCAGGAGGTATTCAGAGAGTTCCTCGAGGATATAGCGCTCGAAAGGGTCAAGAACCAGAAGCCTAACGACAATCCTGTACTACTCATCACCCTGCTCAATGCGAACTATCCAGAAAAGTATCGGAGAGACGCATACCACACGGATAACGCGGCCAAGGAGATAATGGGAGAGTGGAAGAAGTGGGTCAAGGATAATAAGAAGGCCGAAAACAGGAAGACAAAAGCTGATAAGAAGTCCGAGTCGGAGATAGACAGGCAGGAAGCTATCGAGGAAGCTCAGAAGATACTGTCAAGGAAATCCGATGACAACCCTCACAGACCAGCGTGAAGGCCAGCCGAAAAGGGCCGTAACAGAATATATATTCTCAAAACTCGACTTCCTCCCCACTACGTTGCAGTCGGATATACTCAACTGCCACAAGAGATTCGTGCTGGTAGCAGGCGGCGAACAGGCAGGCAAAAGCATGGTAGCCTCCAAGTACCTTATATCAAGGTTCCTGGAAACCGAGGGAAAAGGACTCTACTGGCTCGTCGCGGCAGACTACGAACGCACACGCGCTGAGTTCGATTACCTCGTGCAAGACTTCGCTACACTCGGAATACTGGCGGAAGTCACCAAGAGAGTAGACCCAGGACGCATTATTCTCGCGGACGGGACCCGCATAGAGACAAAATCCGCGAAAGACCCGCGCACCCTTGCAATGAGAGCGCCCGACGGCATCCTCGGATGCGAGGCGTCGCAGCTAGACCTGGACTCATACCACCGACTACGGTCACGCGTGGCCCCCAAGAGGGGCTGGCTGTTCCTGTCGGGCACATTCGAGGGCTCCCTCGGGTGGTACCCCCAGCTATTTACGTCGTGGCAGATAGGCTCGGAGGACGAGAAGTCCTTCTCCCTGCCGTCCTACTCCAACACCAATCTGTACCCCGAGGGCGCTAACGACACCGAGATACTTCGCCTGAAGTCAATGGCCTCAGACGAGTTCTTCATGGAGCGCATACAGGGAATCCCCACCCCGCCCACCGGGCTGGTGTTCGGGGAATTCAGGGCCGACATACACGTCGATTACGACATGGAGTACGTCAAGGGCGAGCCGGTGTACCTGTGGATGGACCCCGGGTACGCGGGAGCATACGCCGTGGAGGCCGTGCAGGAGATAAACGGGCAGGTATGCGTCTTCGACGAGGTCTACGAGCGGGGGCTGACCACCGAGGAGATGATAACCGTGGCTACCAGCAGGCCGTGGTGGCAGGACGTGCACTCCGGCACCATAGACATAGCCGGTTACCAGCATCAGGCCATGTCCGCACCGGCGGAGATGTGGATGGACAAGACAGGTATATACTTGGACGCCCAGAAGATCAGGATCAACGAGGGCACCGAGAGACTCAAGGGATTTATGAAGACAGACGCCGTGACGGGCAGGCCCAACATAGCGTTCAGCCCCAAGTGCGCGGGAGCACTGTCCGAGTTTGGGGCCGTGCCCAGCCCGTTCGACGGGCAGACACGCGCCTACCGGTGGAAGACCGACCGGGAGGGCAACATAGTCGGGGAGACCCCGGAGGACAGGAACAACCACGCCATTAAGGCCGTTATCTACGGGCTGGTCAGCCAGTTCGGGTACGGCGCGGTCGGGGGCAGGGAATTTATAAAGGTTAAAAGGCACTAACTATGGCGAGACTGAAGCCGGACGACATCATCGACAAGGTGGACGCCCACTACGAGGCCACCCACACGCTCCGAGACCGCATGGACTCGGACCACCAGCTATACAAGCTGGACCCGTACGACGCGGGGGACGGGTACAAGTCATACACCTCCAACGAGCCGCAGACCTATGCCGACAAGATCATCGCGTGGATGACCTCCTCGGAGATGGTCGTCCGCATCCCGCCCAATGGCAACCCCCGGAACTCCCGCGAGATCAACAACGACAAGGAAAGATTCATCATAGGCATCCTGCGCTCGGCCAACGACCGCCTCGCCAAGAGACTGGTGCCCACCCTCAAGGACCAGCTTGCGTGGTACATAACACTGAGGGGCTGGTACGCGGGCAGGGCGCTCCTGATAAAGGACGAGAAGGACATGACCTGCGTGGACATCACCCCGTGGGACCCCATGCACACCTACTGGGGCATCGGCCACGACGGCCTCGCATGGGCCTGCTACAAGGTCAAGAAGACGCAGGACGAGATAGAGGCCCAGTACGGTGTACGCCTCGGGGAGTCCAGTCCCGACGTTGACGGCATTAACGTATACGACTACTACGACAAGGAATACAACACCGTCGTCATACCGGGTCGCTTCATCAAGAAGCGCACCCCGCACGGCGCGGAGGGCGTGCCCGTCTTCATGGGACCCGTGGGATCAACGCCGCTCATACAGTCGATGGAGTGGTCCTCCATAGAGGACACACTCGAAGACTACGGGGAGTCGGTGTTCAAGTCCACACGGGAACTTTACGGAAAACATAATTTTATGATGTCCGTCATGCTGGAGCTTACGGCACGAAGCCGCAAGCAGGGCCTCAAGGTACGGTCACGAGACGGCAGCAAGACGCTGGAGGAGGACCCGTATCAAGAGGGTACAGAGATATCTCTCGGGCGGGAAGAGGACGTGGAACCCCTCGGCCTGCTGGAGATGTCACGGGAGTCCGGTGCCTTCATGGGACTGGTGGCCGGTGAGATGCAGCGCGGCTCCCTGCCCCACACCGTGTACGGGGAGATACCCTTCCAGCTATCCGGCTTCGCGATAAACGCACTCAGGCAGGGCGTCGAGAGCGTCCTGACCCCGAGGGTAGAGGCGCTGGAGCGTGCCTACGGGCAGATAGCCAACCTCGTGTGCGACCAGTACCTGACCGGCTCCTTCAAGTCTATGGAGATATCGGGACAGGACAACAACAGGCAGTACTTCTCGGAGGAGATCACCCCCGAGAAGATACGCGAGGGGGGTGACCCGGAGATAAAAATAGTGACCCAGATACCGTCCGACGATATGTCCCGCTACGGCATGGCGCAGATCGCACGCGAAGGCCCCACGCCGCTGTTGCCGGACCTCTGGATACGCGACAACATCCTCGGCATACAGGACTCCGACCAGATCGAGGACGGAGTCAAGGAACAGATAGCCGAGCGCACCCTGCCCGAGGCAGCGGTGTTGTCCCTGTATCAGGCCGCGGTGAAGCAGGGCAGGGACGATCTTGCCGAGCTATACATGGGCGAGCTTGTGAAAATACTATTTGCCAAGGCACAGGAAATGGCGCAGACTATGGGAGCGGCGGCTGGCCCGCCAGCAGGAACTCCCTCCCCTGTACCGATGGGCGGAATCCCACCCGGTATGGCAGGCCCGCCGCCTATGGGGCCGCCGGGGCCACCTATGGGGCCACCGGGGCCGCCCCCGATGCTGCCCCCACAAATGATGCCGCCCGCGATGGCAGGCGTCCCGCCGCCCGTGCCGACACCGCAACCGGGACCGGTCGTGCCGCCGGGGCAGCCAAGGCCGGGAGCACAATCTGACGAGGAGCGCCTGCGCAGGATCGGACTCGCAGGACCAAGGGGATAACTTATGGCAGACGTAGACATAATAACTAAACTTTTCTCCAACCCGACGCAGATGGCAAATCTGTGGACGAGTGGCGGGCTTGAAATGGCCTTAGAGGGGGGCGAGGGACCACCCGGACAGAGCGGATTCGAGTCCTTTGTCAGTGAGAATTTCCCCCCAGAGCAAGCCGGTAGTGTGCTGGAACAGTCCTTGAGGAACGGTTTTTCCATGCCTGATTCGGTAATACGCGCTGCCCAAGCCGCCGAGGAAAACATAGGTTCCCTACGCGCCGCAAGGGACAGCATCGACCAAGAGAACAGGGTGAGGGCGACCATGACCAACCCGGCCCTCGCGAACGTAGCGGCTGATGTGGCGGGGTTCGTGAACCCGAAGCTCGCAGCCGGGGTAAAAGGGACGGAACTAGATGAATCAGCAGGGGCGTTTGCCACTGCCTATGGTGTTTCCGAAGATAAGTTTAAAGAAGCCCTTGAAGGTTCCGTGCCAGCGGACGATGAAAAAGAGCCATCTGCCAAGGACGTAGTCGGGGGTGTTATAGAGGGAGCAAAAGCGAGGGCAGCGGAAGAGTTGAGCAAGTGGCCAGATAGTACAATCCTTATCTACGATAAGTGGAAGTCGGGGATCAGTCAGGGCAGGAGTAACGACGATATGGCAGTGCAGGCCATCCTGAACTCAAGGAAAGACCTGACGCCACGCGAGGCCACGGACATGGTTAACAACTGGGGGCAGACGCTCACACCAGAGGAAGCGAAGACGATCTTGGCGAGCGAGCAAAGCTATACAGGTCCCGGCGATCCCGCTGATACTGAGCCGCACCCAATGGCAGATTCGACCCTTGATTCGGTAAGGGCGTTTATCATGCAGGCGCGTGGCGATGAGGACTATTTGGACCAGTACCCTAACTGGGGAGAGCGCCTGCTCGGGGCGGGAGAAGCCGTGGGGGGCTATTCCCCAAAAGTCCAGTACGCGGTGATGGCGACGGAAGCCCTCGGGCCTCAGACCCGTGACCCCCAGAGACAGCAGTGGCTGACCGACGACTATGATTATACTATGGGTAATTTCATCCTCGGATGGCTGATGGATGAGAGTTGGAACCCCATAAAGAACAAGAATTCATTGCTGCCGCACGAGTTCTACAGGAAGCATTTCAATACATCGCCGGAGGAACTCTACGGCGCTGACTTCGAGAAGAGGAAGAATGCGGCGTGGGCGAGGATCGTGGAGGCGTCGGAGAACATAGGGGGGCTATCCACAGAGAATCTAGGCCTTACCCGCGCCCAGATGATAGCCGTTGACGAAAACCTAGTGAAACAGGCTGCCAAGGCGATGATGCCGCGTGGCAATCAAAGCATAAGGTCGCGGCTGGCGGGGGTCGGGGTTGACCAGATAGTATCCGAGCACCGACAGGAGATGGCGCTGCGTCCACCAGCCGAAATAGCGGGGCTGGCTTACAGCTTTTCGAGGAACGAGGGCAGCCCGTGGGCCGTAACCAAGAAGGAAAAGAAACCCGAGCCGACATCAATGATCTATTCGCCCACCCCTTCTCAGCGAGCAATGGCTTGAGGGGCGGGTTGGCAAAATAGGGTAAGTGTGGGAATATAGGCGCAGAATAGCAAATCAGGGAGGCATGTAATGCCATATGAATGGACTGGATCAGAATATAAGTGGACCCCCGTAGATTACGGGGGAGCCGGTCAGGCGTTTGAATACGCGGGCGTTCTTCCCCCAAGGGACCCCGGAGCGCTTAGTGAGGCAGACCAGTACCAGCTTGCATTAACGGGGCAGTTGGGGGCGGGATACCGGCAGAGGCCGGGTGTCTCCGCATATGCCGAGAGAATGCAGCAGCCGCTACTAGGCCAGTACATCCTGTCCGACCCGAGCGTTGGGAAAGTGGACTATACCACTACGGGTCTTGGTCAGGGATTTGGAGAATGGCTCGCAGCCGATAGGCCAACGCCCGCCGGTATGGCCGGAGCAAATATTCTGGGAGGAATGGGGTATGATCCGAGCTTTGGATGGCAGCGCACTCTACCCGACCAAACTTACGGGGTGCCCCCGGGCGCTGTTAGCGGCGAAGGAATAGCTAGCGGGGAATTCACCTACGGCCAACTAGGGGAGGGCTTAAACCCTTGGACTAACATCGTAAACTACGCGAGGGCACTGGCTGGTGGCGCAAGCGCGGACCAACTTGCAGCTATTCGGGGTGCTGAGAGGTGGGGAAATATAATGGCTGATCCTGCCTCCGTCCAAGCGCTGGCGAATCTTGCAATGTACGACCCGCGTGCAGGCAGCCTGCGAGGAAGGCTGGCCGGAGGGGGAAGAACAAGACAGATGCAGCGGTGGCAGGATGTCAACCCCGAGGCGACCTCTGCCGAGTGGTTGAGCAAGATAGCGGAGATAGCTCCGGGGACATACCGACAACCACTACCCGCCTAGCGTAAAGGAATACCAATGCCTGCTCAGGACAGTTTTAACTGGTGGCAGGAATACGTCCTGCCCTACGAACCACAGGCCGCTTACTACAGCGCCGCCCCGTTTGGTGCGGGTGCATCCGCGGGCCAGCCGTTCGGTGGCGGGCACGCCCCTGCCGCGCAGCAATACTGGGCAGGCCAGTACGGCAATATGCAGAACCAGTACATGGGCTACGCCGGTAGGGCCATGAGACAGGGACAGGAACCCGAGATGAACTTCATGGATTACCTTGACCAGTATCCGTGGACGGAGAGGTACACCGCCCTTGCTCCCACGATGAGGCCGGGAGGTCTCACTTCGAGGTTTGCCCCCGGTACCCGACGGATGTACTAATGGCCCCTCCAACCCAAGAAGAGTTCCTAAAGGCATGGAGGGAACTCCAGCTTCCGGGTGTCCCCTTTGATAAAGAGGGATACATAACTGACGAAGCGGTGAAGGCTTGGGACTATCGCCAAGAGCGTGATGCGCGGCTGCAACAGGCCAAGAGGGATCGTCCTGCCGCGCCTGCACAAGCACAGGCGCTCGGATACAACATCGGCGGGTTGCCGTTCCAGTATCCGGGGCCGCCCCCTGCACCAGCCGCTCTTGGAGTTTACGACAAACCCACCAAGCAATGGACTGGTATAGAGGGACCGCTGCTGCCGAGGCAGAGAAGACTTGCGATGTCCGGTCATCAGGACCCAACCCCTTATACCCGTATGCCAACGGAAGAGGAGATGTGGGGGCCAGAGAAGATATTCACCGAGTATCTTCCCGGCGCTTACCAGAGCTTTACGGAATTTTTATCACAGACAGGTGCAGCAGCGGGGCTGGCGTCGGGGACAGTAGGGGGCGTGCCCGTATCCGCACCCGACTTAATGACAATTGCTCCCTTTAGCCCGCTCACCGAGGAAGCGAAAGAAGAGATCAGGGGTGTAGGGGCTGAAGCTCCCTTATCAAGGGCGCGTGATGTGCGGCTGCAACAGGAAAGGGCGCGTGAGGCGGGTGTTGACGTCAGTGGCTTCGGCCAAGCGATAGCGCCGATGATGGCGGCAGCCCAACCGCTCTGGGAAGGATTCGAGCACTGGGGGAAGGTAACGGCACCGCTAGAAGGGTTCCTGACATCTACAGCGATTCCCGAGAACGTGCCCCTTGTCGGCGGATGGTCGTTCCTCGGCGCGTACGAGGAGGATGTACGGGCAAGGTACGAGCAACTCAGGGCTATGGGGCTTGGGCATTTGGAGGCGTATGCCGCGGCATACGATCAGGCGGTAGAGGCAGGCGACGTCGGCGGACTCAAACAGTTCTTGCTGTCTGTAGGCACAGACCCCATAGAATTTATACCCGGCGTCGGTCTCGCGAGCGGGTTAACCAAGGCCGGACTCAGCGGGACACGCGCTCTTGCGCGGGGTGCTACGGGTATGGGCACACCGGCGTTAGCAAAAACAACCGAGAGGCTTGCTCTTGATGTGGCAAGAACGCGGTTAACGCCAGCCAAGGTCGTGGTGAACGTGATGGATACCTCGCCCAACACTACCACGCGGGGTAAGGGACGGGCACAACTAAACGTCAAAGCCAAGCTCGACAAGATGGAGAAGGGTGAGGCGACGGCTGGGGACAGGACGTACCTCAGAACACACACAGGGCTTATCGACACACAGCTAGACGATCTTTTCGCTCCCGCCGTGTCTCTGCTCCCTCAAGGTAAAGGATTGATTGATCGTGCTGGCTTGCGGGGCTTATGGGGCACGCCCTCGCCTGCTGAAGCGCGACCTCTCGAACAGTGGGCAGCACGCGACCGGTTCGAGAGACTCATAGACCAAGTTCCCGGCACAACTACTGTCAAATCGCAGGGCGGAAAGGCCGATGCGTGGGGCAGGACCAGTGAGATGATGGCACAGCTTCTTGCTGGCGAGACGAGGGTTCCTGCGAGGTCTGCCTTCACCACGCCGTTCAGAAAGATCAACGAGGAGACTTGGCTTAAAGAAATCGCCAAGCATACCAACCGCGATGTCAGTGAGATAAAAACCCTTATCGACGACACGCGGGCAGAGTTTATCGGACAGGCTGGTAAACCCCAGCCTCTTAACCCCGGAGTCCTTGACTTCCGCATCTGGCAGTCTGAAGGGACTATGGGCCGCATCCTGAAAACCCCTCCCGGCAGCAAGGCTTCCCACTCCCTTTTTGTGCTCTACGAGGGACAGGTAAACCAAGTAGACAACGAACTCGCGGACCTGATGAGGATAGCCAGAGACAGGTGGACGGAACAGGGAGGAAGCTACGGCAAGGGGTTCGGCGCAATAGTCAGGGGCAGGTGGGTTCCGAAAAGCTCAAAGACCGCGGCGGGACAGGAAGAGATCGAGATACTTAAAACACTCTTCAGGGCGCTCCATGACCGCACCCCGGAGAATGTTAACGCGATTCCATCATGGCTCTACGATGACTTCGTGGACCTTGTCGAGCGAACAAAAGGGGAGGAGATTCTAAGGATAGACTTCAACCCCAAACTTGCAAAGGTCGAGGACTACTTCTCTAGGGGGTGGAGATTCGCGGACAACGAGAACGGCAAGCTACTCAAAAAGGCGAATAGCAAGGGCATGCCCCTAGGGACGGTCAAGTCATACGAGAAGGTAAGGGCGGGCGCGACCTTTGACGAAATGCTGGACGCGGGGTTTGAACCCCTGTACTGGAATCCCTACGAGGTGATGGTCCACTCGATGAAAGTGAGCAGGCGTGACCGGCTACAGTCCCAGCTTATCGAAGACCTTATGCTTAATAATGTCGCAGACGTGAAGGTGTTAAAAACGGTGAAAGACCCCATCACGGGTGAACTGACGGGCGACGTCCAGATTCCAGCGGAACCACTACGAACTCGATTCAGGGCCGGGGTAGTGGTGGGCGGCGAAACCTTCATGGGCTTCAGGGTCCCCAAGGTAGGGCCAGCATTTGAAGGCAGGCTTAGACCCCCGGAGGCAGGGGGCGGGATTACCAGCCAGTATGCATTAAGGAACAGCCTTGCCGACCGCATGGAGAACCTCTTCGGCGCAGTGCCGGAGTGGAAGATCGCAGGTACGGACATAATGCCAGCTATTCGCGTAGCTACCTACTTACCGAAGCGGGCCAAGTTGTTCGGGTCTTGGTTCCAGCAGCGCGACTTCTTGCAGCGCAACTACGGCAGCACATGGTCGCACATGGTCGATCATCTGTGGCACGGGGCCACGACATTAGACCCTGCTAGGATCAAGGCGGCGGCGCTGGAGTTGGCAAAATGGCCCGAATCAGCGGGGGACATACTGAGGTCTAACTTCAGTCCCAATTACCGCAAGGAGATAGCCGACTGGTATCTCAGCACCGACGAGATAATAGCCGGGAGGCCCGGAATAAATCCCAGCGCACTGGTGCAGTCAGGACTGTCCACCATAGACGTCACCCTCTTGCCTACAGGTATAGACAACCTTGCGCGTGAGGTGGCGCAGGAGGCAGGATACCGTCTGGACAAGAAGATGATGAGGATGGTGGGCGACTGGGAGAGCGCCATGAGACAGGGGTTATTCGAGGGCGTCTACCCGACGGCGATGAAGACCGATATCATCAACAACATAGCCCCCATGTACGTTAGGATGGCCGGACATCTCACGGACGACCAGCTTAATGGCATGATTGCAAGGGCCGCGAACATACGTTATTCCACTATCCCCGTGAGCCAGTCGTCGATACAGTGGCCGTGGCTGCGGAATTTCCTGAAAATGTTTATGTTCTCCCTCGGGGAGAGCGAGGGCCTAATCAAGCAGGCAACCAAGACGATGAGCGGGCCTGATGCCGCCTACTGGCGCAAGCACTGGATCGGCTCATATTTCAGCCTCCTGACAACTGCCGAGGTCATTCACTGGGCGAGTACAGGGGAGCACCTTCCCGTGGAGCGATGGAAGCCCTTCGAGGCCGTGGAAGACTGGGACGGGCCTAGCTGGAAGACCCCATTGCCCTTTGCCTACCGGCGCGATTTCGTATCCCCCGACATTCCTATCAAGGACAGGACGGGAGAGCAGCGGCTGACACTGGACCTGATTGGCCAGATGGACACGGTACTCAGGATGCTCAGTCCCGCGGACTGGGTAAACTCCAGAAGATCAGTGCCGGTCACCGCGATAGCGCATCAGGCAACGGGCAAGGACTTCTACGGGCGGTATATAGACACCTACGGCCCCAGCCTAGGGCCTATAGACGGCCTTGTATCAAGGACCGCCGTGCTCATACACGACCTAGGCGTCCCTATAGGCGTAGGGCAGGCTGGTACGCAACTGATACGCGAGGCGCTTCCAGAGAAGGTGTTCGGGGTGGACGTAGAAAAGCTCATCCCTCAAGAAGGAGGGAGGCTTGGACTGGCAGGCCTTGCGATCAAGGGCACCGGCTTCCTACCAAGGTCCCCTGTGACGAAAGATATGCAGAACCTCATGGTGGAGAAGGCTATCGAGAATGATCCTGCGGGCGCGGAGTCCCTACGCATACAGCAAGGGGCGGAGTTCAAGAACCTCACTGATATCCAAGAGAATTTCGTCAAGGGAAGCCCCGTCAACGAGGGACTCATGGCGGAAATGGAACTGCGTGGCGAGGAACTGTCTTTAGGCCGGGGCGACGATGTGTCGTTATGGTTCGAGCACCGCAGAAAGATCAAGGAGGAGTCTACCAACGAGTTAAGGCGGATCGAGGCAGAGGCTTACGGTCTGGAGTATGAATGGGTAGACGAGGAAGGGAATGCGCAAACGAAGAAGTTCGAGGGCAAGATAAACCCCGACAAGTGGTATGCAGATACGGTGAAGCAACTGGGTGTTGCGCGAAATCTAGCCAATAAACTGGAAGAACACCGGAAGAAAGCAACGGTATCCAAGCGCGAGAAAGGATATGGTCTCAAGGAAGATTTCCTTGAGAAGGATATTTCCCCTGATCGTACACCGGACAAGCAGTTGGAAGACGAGCTTTACGAGCTTCTCTTCGGCGACAACGAAGAGCTACATCAAAGCGCGGAATACTTCGGCGGCGAAGAGTACGTCCCTATTGAAAGCGACCTCGGGGAATTTAACAGCTTCGAGTACCAGCGCAGGATCGACAAGATAAACGAGGTCGCCGTCAGGCGGGGACTCGTCAGGCCCGGAGAGGACTACGTCGAGATACACAGGAGGGCCGTCCTCCAAAACCGGGTGGACTGGGGAAACCTTCCCCAAGTGGAGATGGACCGGCTTCTTGACCGCGACTTCATAGCAAAGAACTACTGGCGGGCGAGCACCGACGAGAGACTGCTGGCCCTGCTGCCCAGCGACGAGGTTCGGGATGCGTGGAAGAAGTACGTGACCCTGCCAGAAAAAGACAGGAGAGAGAAGGACGACGACTCCAGAGACATCGCTTCTAAAAAGCACAAGGTGGGGCGGTACCGGCTCACGTTTGAGGAGTTATATGGCCACTCGGCCATACGTGACGAGCGCATACGTCTCCGCAGGAACAGCCTTGCCGACGGTGTCGAAGGGCTAGAGCACAAGCTGCTTAAATGGGGCTACGTCGAAGACCCGGTACAGGAAGCTACTATAAATGAGCTTCTGCGCGGGGGGCGTGCCAGAGGGCAGGCTGCGAAAAGCCCGTGGGCGCCTTAATAGCCTAGATATTGTGGGTCTCAGCTTGACAACTACCAGATAGGTTTGTATCTTTGGTGCATTAGAGGGGGGAGAAGAAATAATTATGGTAACAGAAAATACAGATATAGCAGGAGCGGCCCCGCCCGTAGAGGGTCCCGTTGATACAGGCACAGGGGACACGGGGATCGAGACCGGGCAGCCGGTCGCGGATGTCTCCGCCCCGCCCATAGACGACTATACCACGCCCCCGTCCGGGGCTGGCGCTATGTCCGCCCCGGACGGGGGCGCGGGCGTAGCGCCAGCACAAGGCGCAGCGCCGACGCAGGGCACCGCGCCCGCTGCTGACGCAGCCGCGCCGGTTCCGCCAGCGCCGCCACAGTATTCGCCTGCACAGATAGCCAAGATGCAACAGGATTCTGCCCAGTACGCACAGGTACAGCAGAGGGCTGCATTGCAAAATCAAGCACAGTCGTACCAGAAGCAACTGGAAGACCAAGGCTACACGCCCGAGCAGGCGATGCAATCTGCTGGGCAGTTCATGCAAAGCCAGCAGGCACAGGCGCAACTGGCCCAACAGGCCGAGGCATACGGACAGCACTTGCAGGGCAAGCAGATGGTGGCGGAGGCCCTAGTAACAAGATACAAACTAGGCATAAACGACCTTGCGGCACTAAGGGCTTACAATGATCCTGAGTCAATGCACGCCGCAGCCGAGAAGCTGGCTGGCGACAGGGCGCGTGACACAGAGCTTGCACAGTTGAAACAGGCACGGGTGCCTGCACAGAGTTTCGACAACAGTCAGGGCAATCCACAGGTGGCTGCCGACGAGGGGGGATGGCTGGATAGGTACAATAGCGGAGACAGGTCGCCGAACGCACAGGCGGCGGCGAGAAAAGCGGCAGGATTAGGATAAATATCCAAGGAGGATAAGAATGGCCCAGACAGCGACGACAGGTAATCTTGAAAACGCGCAGAAAATCATTATTGCAAGCTCCAGATACACGGAGGAGCATAACGCCCCGGCTCTTGCCTTAATAGAGCAGTTTAGCCTCCCGAAGGGATCGAAGCAGGTAACTGTTCCCAAGGTGGGACAGATGTCCATGTCCGATTTACAGGACGGGGTCGATATAGTCGATGAGGAAGA
>Ga0114906_1001035_pt1 | contig 14949 bp, 9 predicted proteins | sample MalvirDeepMed_M9_FD_89687 | JGI IMG/M metagenome (GOLD analysis project Ga0114906, IMG submission 89687) | Marine viral communities from the Global Malaspina Expedition - Malaspina viral metaG DeepMed_M9 | ecosystem: Environmental > Aquatic > Marine > Oceanic | place: Mediterranean Sea...
CGCATCGGGCTCAGCACTACGGCTAATTAATGAAGAGATTACCCAACTACAAAAGAAACTTGATTTGGAACAAGAAATACTTTCTATAAAACAGGGACAGAACCTCGAAACCGTTGAATGGTCCGACGAAACAATTCAAGGGCTTATGGATTTGAACGCTGCCATGAGAGATGTTGACGACCCTTCAAAATGGGCGGACCCCCTAAACTTCGGTAAGGGACACGATGAATTGATGGATAGGGTCGGGGCGAGGAATGCGGCAGCGACAGCGGAAACTGCCGGCCTACTTGATGATTTAGACCGAACAATGATGCCCCACCTATTCGGCGCGGCCGACCCATCGGGTTGGTCCACTTCACGGATTGACCTTGCTTCTGTAAAGGTGAGGGCTGAATACCAAGAGTTGTGGGATTTCATAGTATCGTCTGGCGCAACCACTATGGATGAGTTTAACGCTGCGCTCGAAACAATTTTAACGGCGGCAGATGTTACCGATGAAGCGGCCGATAACATAACTGCTGGGATAATAACCCCGCTTGAAGATGCAACCAATAGTTTATACGAGTTTAACAATGCGCGAGAGGAATTATTCTATGGTTTTTCCTCCCAAAACTTGACAGGCGATTTAGTTCGGCAAGTAGTTCGCGAAGGGGTCGAAAATCTAATCAACACAACTGAAGTCATAATGACGAATCGGTTTGAGGGTATGACAACAGAAGAGGCTGCCGATGAAATAATTCGGCAGATTGAAGAGAAGTCGGGTTTGGCGAGTATTAACTTATCCATACAATAGTGAAGTGAAGGAAGGAAAAAGAATGGTGCGCGCGGTTCAATCTAAATACGGAGTATGGCTTGCTGGCTATTATGATGACTTCAGCGGCGCACGCGCTATACCAGATGACAGCAACGCTCCATCTTCAACAACTTCATACGACCGTAAAATAAGTCACCACGGCAACGCAATGAATGGCGAGGCCACCCTTAATCCGCGCTATCGTTGGTCGCACAACGAGAGAGAACAAGACGCAGGTTATGGTTCTGTCATTACCACCGCTACGACAAAATACCTACACAACGACGGAACCTATGAGTGGCTTACCTTTGATGATATCCGCCAAAACCCTAACGATTGGGAGGGGCGGGCGCAACTACAATATCCCGACGGGATTGCCAATTCAAATCGCGTCAAGTTTGACCGCACTTCATGGAGTGGCACGCAGGGTGGATACCAACTGTTGTGTAATGGTTTTAACACCGCCGGAAATTATGTCGTCCCGACGGGGGATGACGACTCCACCTTTGGTCGCCGCTCCGCTTACACCCACAGCCCCAACAATTATGACGCGAAGCAGGGCGGCCTACTATCCAACACCGCGACTAATTCGGTGGGTTATGTTCAGCGGGCAAACTTGGTGGGAACATGGATGGGGGAACAGGTGGCATACAGCCACAACGACAACAACGCTGGGGTGACAGAATCCCCATTCGTTGTTTTCGCACCGATTAAATCACCAGCCGGCAAACCATTTCTAAACATTCAATCATTTCATAGCGGACAGAACGACCACAAGGTAGGCTCCACCAAAAGGCCGGCCATAGCATACAACGGCACCCTCAACAGTAAAGATACAGGGGATATTTTTACGGTGAGGTTTGCAGTTCGTTCATTTGGTGGGGATACAAACTCGGCATTAGGTGGCAAGGTTCCCCCGATTCTTTATGTCATGGCCGGATTCCCCAGCGGAACCGGGGCAACGGATGAAATGGGGTTTGACGATAACACAAACACCCCCGCTATCAATTGGAAAATTGATATGTCCGACGATAGCGGTTTGGCTTCAACCTATGATTACTTTACAAAATTATACGACAATTCGACTACAAAGGAAACCGTGGTTGATGATAATTCGTGGATTGATTTAGATTTTCATATTAACTACGATGCTAACAACTATCGGGTTTATCACGACGGTAATGAAGTTTTAGTGGACGCCTCAACTAACCCAGCCCCCTATACCCTAAATAATAATAGTTCGACTTCAGCAGCCTACAAACCAAATGAAATGTTTGGTTGGCAAATAACAGTCGAACCAAGAGCAAGCACCGGCCCGATTAGTCATGTTGGAACGAGCATATCATTATTGCTTGACAGGGTAGGGTTGATTCGCCCGCTGACAGACCACCCCGATGGCAGCATACTCCCCCCAATTACCGATATGAAAACCACAATGCCCGTCAATGGGATTTCACAATTACAGATTGACCTTGTTGACGACCCCGGAGTGGATGGGTCTGGAAATGTAGGGCTTGTGGACGGTGATTATTTTCATCAACTTACAAAATTGTTTAGTAGTAGCAACACCGATGATTGGTATATGCTTATGTTCGCATCCGATGAAGGATTTTATACAGCAGAAAATGGGGCCGGCAGAATAGACAGACCTATTTGGCGTGGTATCATCGAAAAGATGGATATTAAACAACAACCAAAAAAGCGCACAATACGGATTACTTCACGCGACCAACTTTCAACTCTTGATAGGCAGGTTCCGATGTGGGAATTAGGACAGGGGAGCGTCAATGATTCCGAAGGCTCGACTGCGTATTGGCCCCACGAAGCACAGGGATTCAATAGTGCAATGTATCTTGGCGTGGCTTCCCTGCAAACATTTGCTGCCACGGTGGGTTTTGACAAAGATGATAGTTATACCGAGCGAAGCGACCAACGGACGCAACTTTATTCGGCTCACCCAATACAGATGTATAACAATGAAGATACAACCTATGGTCCAAACAGCATTGAAGAACAGTATGAAGGTTATGCGGTAATTGGGGTCGGCCGGAACAACGCCTCCCCAAACAACACCCAATTATACCTCGCTGGCAATCCCGGCTACACAACAGGAAGCAGCATCACAACCACCAACACCGCATCACACAATACGGCTTCAAAGAACCCCGCTGCTGTTGGGACTTATTCATATCCAAATGGGAACATTGCGGAAGCGACTTATGAGATTTTAGATATCGCGACAGCAGATTTAGCCTATACCCGCGACCCAGCGGCACTTATCATTCATGCAGGGAATGAGTTGGGTCCGTGGACCGGCTCGGTATCTTCAAACATTGTATTTCATTTTGATGCCGACCCCGGTTTGTCAACGGGGGATATTTTCGTCATCCCCGCTTATACAACTCTTGGAGGAAGCACCTTTAGTGATTTTGACGGAATACACCAAGTAAAATCAACCGGACAATACATTAATTCTTCCGCTCCCTCCGGTCAAGTATGGAGGGTGATAACCCACACACCAGACCCCGGAACAACCATAGGAACATTCGGAACATGGTTGACGGGCAACGCAAGAGCGCAATTCAGCAAGGACACAAACGGGACCATTAGCCCAGCGACAACTGACATTAGCAGCCGGGCAGTCCACGCTGCTTGGATGCGTGATTTACCCCTTTCCCTTTGGTTCCGCTATCACTTTGGTATCATAGACCGGACCGCTGATGCCACCGGGTCGATACAAGCACAGACCACAACAGCCAGCACTAAAGTTCAAATCACTTTAACAACATACAATGCGATAGGCCGTTCATCCGGTCTTGCTGAAATTATAGATGCAGACGGAACAGTTGATACCTTCATTTGGAAGGGGAAAGCAACGGGTGGAGGGAATTACTATTTGATTGGTTGTGAATACCTAAGTTCGGCCCATATTTCTGGAGCCACGATAAATGTTCTATCACAAAGCGAAGATTACAAACATTGTTGGGCGTTGTGGGCTGATATGCGTAATAACGAAAAGGCTGACGCAGATGGCAGCACCCGCAAAGACCAATTTGGGTTGATTTACCCGACTCCCGAAAACTACGATGTTAGCCTTTATTACAACGACCAACTTGACGACGACGGAAAACCGGACAAGTTCACCGATTTAAAATTGGGGCAAGACATTGACCTATGGGAAATCAGCGCAAATGCAGACCCCACGACTAACATTCCGTTTTCAAAACCAGCAGACTACGGCAACACAAACGCCCTAACTTCAATTACCGACAATGGGGGTAAAGCGCGCCTTACAGTTAGTGGCGGTCATGGCGTGGTCGCCAATGATTATGTTTTTGTTCTCAATAGCGCACTCCACGAAGGGGGGCACAAAGTCACGGCGGTAGGGGCAACTACCATTGACCTCGATACAACCTTCGCTGGGGCCGATGTAGCACCTACGGAGGGGTATTTTTGGGGCAAGACCATAGGTTCCTCGACCAACCTTTCCGATTACCAAGATTGGGAGAATAAGGGTGGCGGCTTTGTAATCATTGATGCAGCAAAGTTCTTCAACCTTAACACAACAGTTAACGGTGGTAAAAGCGGACAGAATGCTGGAGGCAATACAGACCTAAGCGACTATGTTGCTACGGTGCATGGCTTCCCCGCCCTAATTGACAACTATTGGTCGGAGGCAATGTCAACCTTCAAAACCACAGACCCACCGTTTTTACAGCACCCCAACCAATATAGGGTATTATCGGATGGCTCAAGCGTCACAAACTCAATCACCACAGGTGACACAACAATTCAACTTACCTCCGGCGTTAACTTCCCGTTTAGTGGTATGGGGAAAGTGACGGGGATAACCTCTTCGTCTGGAACAAGCACACAACAACAAACCGATATATTCTATGTTGCGTGGGATAAACGACTTGCAGCAGAAGTCACCGGAACAGCGACCGGGGGCACAGGAACAACCGTTGTTGATTCGGGGGCTAACTTCGTGACGAGCGGGGTAAAAACAGAAATGTTGCTCAAGAATACGACAACGGGTGAACAGGGATTAGTTAGCGTGGTGGCAACCACACAACTTACATTCAGCGCAACTGATTTCCCAAGCGGGTTTTCGGTCGGTAATACATACACACTACCCCCGCAACTTTCCGAATGTTTTGGTATTGCTCTAAGCGCAAATCAATGGCTTTCAAACAGCACACCAGAACAGATTGAGGCAGCACTAACAGCACTTGTTGCGACTTATTCAGCAGCCTCCGGCCTCGCAATACGATTTGCTGCAACATTAGCAACAACAACAGGAACGGCTGGACAATATGATTCTATTAGTGCGTTTAACAGCGTATCGTCGCAATTCATGCTACGGCTGATGATGCAAATTAAGGGATATGTCCGCTCGTTGAACAAGGGAACATATTGGGATAGCGACAAAATGAGAATGCTTTGGTCTGCTGGTATAATGTCGTCGTGGTTCCCTAACCCAAGTCTGTCGTGTGTTTTTGATATCAACAATGTCCCGAACACAAGTATAATGACTACTGATGGCACCACTTCAAATAGTGATGGCTACGGTTCTATTTTGGATGCTCGTAGTAAAACTATGCTCGCCATAGTGAAAAACATGAGGGAGAAAAATGCGCCCGGCTACTATTCATCCATCATAACAACCTTCAGTTGGTTGATGGGCCGTGACGGCAAAATCGAATACAGACCCAAGTTCAACAGCGGTTGGGCCTTCACTCGCTCTAACCTCCTTGTGAGCGACCTTTCGACAGATGTTGCCGGGCAAGTTAGTCATGTTCGCGTATATTTCAAAAACGGGTATGACTTCGTTGATTACCCAACCCCCGGTCTTTCCGATACTACAAAGTGGAAGGTGATGGAATACCCGGAGATTCAGTCGCATTGGGAGGCAGAAGGTGTTGCCAAGCAAGAATACAACCGACTACAAAAAGCCAGACTCTCCATTAAGGCTAAACCCATGCGTGATGTTAACACCGTGGATAAGATGCTATACAAGGCACGATACGGCTATGTAGCGGACCCACAGCGGGCCATACAGGGCTTAATCAACAGTTCGTCACACGAAGGGCGATATTGGGCAAGAGCCGGACAGGGGGGCATCCCGTTCCCCGGCATGACTAACGCTATGGATGGCAACTTGAAAACCTCGACCGACCTTTACAATCGCTACGGGCAGGGGGGGCAAATTGACACAACAACTACACTCGGAGATACTACTTCATGGAATGATAACTTCTATTGGTATGGTGCTAACAGCGTGTCATACGCGGTTCAAATTGTGAATATACCGCATGGGGTGTCAACAACAAGTGATACGACAAGTGAAGATTTGCGTATTTGGGTGGCACTAAAGGATGGGCAGACAGGAACAGATATTGACAACGCGGAGTTCACCATCGGGATTTCCGATTGCTCCTATTCAACCGCTTCAACGGCTAATGGTGGAGGGTGCCCCACCCTATCGGCATCACTCGCTACTAATGGGTATAAAAGTGTAAATGCGAAGGATAGTGGATTCTATGAAATCCAAGTTCCCCGTTCCTATTATGATTTGAACCCGTCCGCACAACCAACCATAGTGGTATCGTTCAATGCGGAATACTGTCGTGCGCTACTGCGCCACAGATGCGGCGACCCCACGGCTTCTGGCATTCTCCACAACGCACACAACATTACAGAATTAACCGGGGGCAGTTGGGCTGCTACAAGCACCGATAGCATATTCCCCCTCGGAGCAAGACAATACCCGGAGATGGGTGATATCGCAGAAGCACGCTATGTTTGGTATGCCCCGCGTATCCAAATCATACAGGATTTAAATTATATCCCCGGAACCTTCGTTACATTCACCGACCTTTCGCATGACTTAACCAATGAAGCCCTCGTCATCCAAAAGGTCGAATGGGCAGTTAGGGGTCGCGATATAGAAGATGTGACCCTCACGCTTGAGAGGGATGAGTCACGATATGCTGGCGGCTTGGCGGCATTCCTCTTCCCCACGCTCGGTGATACGGGAAGGCACAACCCCGCCGGCAGTCATCCAAGACCAAGCCAGCCCCCGGTGCCGGATTGGGAAGGTGGCGGCAGGGATGATGGCGGAGGCGGGGATGCTGGAGTTCCCCCGGTTGGGAAACCAAAGGGACCAGACGACAACTCCCCCTCTTTGCCCGGTGGCGGCTCACACCCCGGCGGAGGGGTTGCAGGTAATCCCTCGCTGCCCGGTTATGATGGCACGCTCTTTTCTGCCGGCAAAGGGGTCAATAATACCACAGCAGCATTTCACGGCAACTTGAAGGAGCGCATGGGACTCCATAACGATATGTTCAGTAATCAAGGGCAATGGGCCATACTCGGACAGAAAAAACCAACGAAGGCACCTTCAGCAATGCTCCCGGTTGATGGGCTGGACGCCGAAATCAAACCGACGGATGGCATGGCTGTCCGAAGTAATGAAGGATTCGTGCTGCCCGGAAAAGGTCATCCCGATGGCGGCTCCGGGTTCATCAAACATACGATAGAAGCAAACATACCAATACCCGTCGGTGTGGTTGGTGAGCAGATATCAATAACAGGAACCATCAGTTGTGGTAAAGACGCCACTTCACACAAGACAGCCTATTTGTATATCACGGTGGAGTGCCCAGAAACCTCTCAAACCGTGACCCATACAGTTGGCGTTGGAACGGGCACCGACAAAACAAACCAAGAATTGATGCCAACTCGAATCATAAGCGGGATTTCAACAGCCAATAACCAAGCAAAGGTTACAATCACCCGCAAGCCGGGGTCATCAACCATGCTCGGTGGTGGTGTAGTCACAGACAATGCGAATGACTTTTCGGTGGTCCTTCACAATTTGAGAGTTAACTTTAATCGTTCATCCGTTGTCAGCAAATCGCAAGCAGATGAGTTTAGGACGCACTTTAATTAAGTTCTCTCATTGCGGCCATTTATCCCTTAGTGATAAAATGCGTTTTGCTTTTGTTCGACCGATGCCTTCAACCTCCATCAAATCCCGTTGTTTAGTTCGGAGGCGTAGGACATTCCGCAGCCCCCCAAACTTGTCGAGAACGCGCTTTGCTAATTCTGGAGTCAACCCGGCGAGCGCGGCGAGCGCGGATTGTTGGGTGGGTAAATCCCCCCGGTTGGGGGCAACTTTAGCCTCGGTTGGAACGGCACTTTTACCCATGATAGTCATTTGAAGGTGGTTCACAACCAACCAATCCACGAAGTCATCCATCGTTTTCAACTGCATGAAATGTATCGTGGGGAAGCGGTGCATGAATGCCACCTTGAATGCGGTAATCACCTTATCCATGCGCTGCATTTCAATGGATATCCGGCGTGCCGTTGGCCGCCCTCCGTGAACCCACGGCTTTAGTTTGGTGCCATAGACCACAAGAATTGGTCTGTCGTAGGATTCGACCAAATCATGTAGTTGCGCTACAATTGTTCTGGTTCGACCGGAACCGATGATACTTCGGTAAAGGTCATTTATTTCCTTTGCCTCAATTCCCCACGAACCGATTACATAGTCTGCGGATTTCAGCCGCTTCACTTGCGCTTGTCCTTCGGGGTCTTGGCTCCGGTCGCCCATACGCATTAGGATTTTGTGCTTCAGTTTTTCGTTTTCCCGGTCATCCATTAGAAGAACCATAGAATCACCGCAAACTGCCATCATCGCGCCAACATGGTCGTTCGCACAAACCCCGCGCTTGGAACCAAGAACAGGAGGGGGAGCGGTCATAATTAACTACGCTGCGAACATGGCGACGGGTGACTGCTGGGTTGTAGTCGCGCCACCCAAGCGATTCAATGTAAGTGCAAATGGTATCAACCATTTGGTCTTTGCCGTCGGAGTCAACGGAGTCTGCTGCGGAGAACCAGCGGAGGTTTTCTGCCATGTGCTGAACAAGAGCGACCCTAATATCGTGGGTCGGATTTGAAACTGAAATGCCCTTTTCAATGCAGGGGGGAATAGGAACCTGTTCAGCCACACCTATGGGTCCATCGAATACGGATAGTTGCACCCGTTCCTCAAGTGGGTTATCGGCCACCCACCGGCTGATGCTGAAGTTACTATCCGTGACTCGCCCCCTAAATGGGTCATGTATGGAGAGGGATGGGTCCGGCCTCTTAGGGACAGAATAACCCAACGGGTCATCCATGAAGGCTTCAAGGTCAACATTGACCGCCCACCGCCACCGCTTGAGGTTGAAGGTATCGGGTACGCGGGTCAATTTTTGGGGGTGCCCGACGCCATCTAATGTTTGCAGCCCGTCGCCCATTTTCCGTTCATAGCGGTCAAGGTGGCGTGCCCAATCCGACCCAATCACCGGCTGCTCAAACAGTTGGTGAACATGAAAACCACGCCCTGTTGCTACAAGGCGTATGTCGCCCTCCAGACGCGCTATTAACCGCGCTGTATCGGCCTTCACCTGTTCTATACCCCCACGCTCCCCGCTGTCGAAATCCCACCACGCGCGGTCTATAATCGCGCTTGACGAATCCATTTTCCACGGCCGGTTCTGCTGGCGGTCGCGAAACGAAAAGAGGGAAGTATAGCATGATGCCTTACCGTTGACTTGCTCAATGTAGTTATCGAATCGGTCCCTGCTGTCGCACAGGCTGCGGTGCAGCCCTATTTCACGCGGGAACCCTAACAAATTAACCATAATAAAACCTCGGATGGCCGATTCAATTAACCTAAAACGGCTTGAATGGCTATTTTGTGCCCGCATTTGTAGCACTTGCACGATGAAGTGGAGGTTTGTGGACCGTCGATTTGTCCGGTTACAGAAAGCATAATCACCGGCTCGGTGAATTGGTCGTGACCGCACTTGGCGCACACAACTAATCCGTTCTCACCCGCGCTCACTTGAAATGGTCCGTCGTTCATTTATACCGCCTCGTTCTCATTGAATAATGGTTCTGTCATGCCTGTCATCTCCGCCTCACAGGACAAGTGAAAATCGCACCAAGTAGGACAAAAATAATCGTTCCACTTCATATCCCATTGCCGGGATTTCAACGAAAGAATGGTATTACTATAAACTTTCTCAAATGCCGTCATAGACCGACTGTTAACTTTTTCAATCAATGACAAACCCTGTTCGTCACCCAAATAAACCTCCTTGTTGCGGTTGTTCATCATATCGGTCAAAAACTTCTCATTCAAGCAGTCTGGGGTTAAATACATGAAGTGGGTCACAGCGTCATACTCAAGCGCAACCAACATGGTCCGATAGAAGCACAATTCCCGTCGAGTGCGCGATAGTTTGCCGGCCCCCATATCGCCGGTTTTCAATTCAACAATTACCAAGCCGCCGTCTGGATGACGGACCACACCATCAATCATTCCGACCAAGACAACTTCATTTTCCTCATCGAAAATATAGTGCTTGACTTCTGCCTCGACAACATCAAGGCCGCCCCAAGTGGATATTCTGCTTTCCTCCATTTGTGCGAGTGCTTCAAGGGTCAAGTCGCCCTCTTCGCCGCCGAGTTTGGACCGGAAATCCGAATCATCGTCAGTAGTATAGGCCGCTTCAAGACAGGAATGAATTGCTGTCCCACGGAGCATTGCTTCGGTGGGCGGCGGTCGTGGTATGTCTGCAACATACCGCCACCAGAATTGGCGCGGACACATGGCATAAGTCATAAAAGACGATTTGCTAACCCGAAGGTATTGGCCCTCACTTGGATTATAGGAAGAGTTGGCGATTTCATCACTTGTTGCTGGACGCACCGTTTTTCTCCCCCTTTCCTTTCCCCTTTTTTGGTGCGGCCTTAACAGGCTCCGCGTCGGTGATTACCTCATCCCACTCCGATGCCTTTTTGGCTGCTGCTGGCGAACAAGTCTGCTTCGCGATTATTCGGTCGAATGCGATACCGTAGTTTGCAGCGACCCTGCGATTAGTCATGGACGCATACCACCAAACATTTCCGGCTCCGTGAGCCTTAATAGCGGCTTTCAAAGTCGCCTCATCGTCACTCATTACAAGAACAGCCATATATTCCCCACCTTTACCGTGATATGTAAATTATCCTACTCTTCCTCGTCGGAGTCGGAGTCGGAGGAAGCGGTTGCTACTTCTGCAACCTCATCTTCCTCAAGCGACTTTCCGCACGAAGGGCAAATATCTTCCAACTTCAATTCCTCTAATTTGGGCCGGAAAATAACCTGCTTACATGATGCACAGTCAATCTGTTCCGCAAAGCCCAATTGGTTGAGTGTAGCAAACATGATAACATTCAAACGGTCAATGTCTTGGCTGACGGCGCGAATCAATCCCTGTTGTGTAGTGGAGAGCCGCATAATCTCTTCGGAAATCTCCTTGTTAGTCATTTTTCTCGCTACGCGCCGGCCTCCTTGACCCGCTTTCAATACTCCCTCATTTGCCATATTAACCTCTCCTTCGGTATTTAAATGGAGCAACTATTAGCATATAAGCGTTGTTATTGGCCTCTAAACCCACAAAACACCGGATAATCCGTTAAGCGCATTCACGATTGGTTGGAGCGACCAACCAGCCACAGCATAGTATGGCTCGACTTTGTTCACGACGAATCGCTCGGCCAAATGCCGGAAGCCAATTTTAGTGATGCCCTCGATTTCGTCCGGGTCATCGAAAGCAATATATTTTCCTTCATCATTAATCGTGACAAGGAAAAAGGAACCCTTACGATATCCCTTACCAAGATGGCGGTTCGCCCAATCAGCAGCCGCGCTGTTCCCAGAAAGCACCTTGTAGTCGGACAGGTTGCGCTCCAACTTACCCTTCATACACAGCGGAGCGGGGGAGTAATCGCCAGCGATTATCCCTCCAACCATTGATTCAATGTATTCGGTGTTTGTCGTTTCATCCCCGCCTTCCAGCAGCGCGTTGATAGTTTGCTGCATTGCCGACTTCATTATGGTCGGCATCCTTGACTGCTTCATTTCAATTCCCTTAACATAGGTGCGCGGCGCGTGGGCCTCACCATCGGTCCAAGTCACGCGTCCAGCATACCGATTCTTAGCCATGAGAACCATGCGCTCGGTCCACCGTTCGTATTCAACGACGATTGGGGCCATTTGTTCGTTGAGTCGGGCATTCAAGGCGATACCCTCTTCTGCCTCCGGCACCCGCACAAATACGCTGTCGGTGTGTCCGTAAAGAACCTCGTAACCATCGTTTATGCACAACTCTTTTAGTTTCGACAGGGTGCGGCGACTTGTGTAGGTGATAGCGGCAGCGACTTTGGGGTGATACAACCCATGCTTACTGTCGCCGGCCACCCCATACATTGAGGCCACAAGTGATTTACAGGCGTATTGCATTGTATCCCACCGTACGCGCTCCTGTTCAGTAGTGGCCTCCTTGATTCGGCCCTTGAAGTCATCGCGCAGTTGGGTAATGTAACTCATCTGGCGGACCAGCAATCCATCTTCGTTTCCGCCTTTCCTAAAACAAACCCCATTACCGCAATCTTCGCCGTCGGGGTCGAGGGTATCCCATGATATGTTGTGCTTCGCAGCATTGCTATGATACATTTGCTTAATATCGAAGGAAGCCACGGAGTCATAAATGCCCGGCGATACCTTCATCACTTCGGCTCCTTGATATGGTTCCATATCGAATTGCGGACGCGTGGGTATGCGGTCCGTGAACATGGGGTCGCGCAGGGCAAGACAAGAGAATAACTTTGTGACAAAAGGGGTGGCCTGTATATCGCATTGGACGATATGTTGTATAGCGGTGTAATAACCGAGAGCGTTCACGGCAGCATCTAACTTGGGCAACAAACGAACATCTTGGCGGCAGTAATCAAGATAGGTTCCAATGTCCGAATAGTAGGTGTCGTGCCCGTTCTCCAACTGAACCTTATTTTCACCCAAGCATTCGAGTGCTGCGTCAGCCAAACCGTAGCCCGGAAGTTTCCCGTTTTTCAATTCCCACAGTTTGCTAAACGCCAACATGAGGTCTATGCAGGTCCGGCCAACGATGGGCTGCGCCCAATCCCTATACTCATGGCGGAACCGCCTCATTGGCGACATACCGTTAGGGGATAATTTGTTGGCGTGAAGTCGTTCAGCAATGACTTTAATATCGGCCCCCACGACAAACCAACCCGTTATTATATCTGGGTCTTGTGTTGCCATGTGTCGCATGAAATGTTTCAGCATCGAAGCCTCGTCATCAAAGGCTAACGCTGGCGTATCAAACTCGACAGCAGACTTTCCTTCGGGGTGTTCTTTGCAGGGCATGGTTGGGTATTTACCGGCCGGGTATTCCCTATGGTTAAACCACAAAAACTCCCTGTCGGTGTATGAATCGTGGACGCAAATAACCCGCAGTCGGTTCGTTTGTGGGTTCCACTCACAATCGAGGGACCAAACTCGGTGGTCGTAATTGGGGATGGGTTCTTCGCCGGCCAAGAGTCGGTCCGTCAAAACCCTATTGGTATAGGGAATGTTGCACTCCCAAGTCTGCTTCGCCTTGTTCTTCAATTTGGATACATCGGCGGGGTCTGGCATCACCATTTTTGTTAGTGGTTCACCATACACCCCACGGTGCCCGCTTTCCTTTTTGATGGCGTCGAATAGGTGGGCCTCATCATCGTGAACAAAACCATAGGGATAGAAGCCTTTCACCTTGAGGGTCTGGCGTTTGCGGTCATCATCGCGATAGCGAATGATAACCTCTCTCCCCCTGCCTCGTTCAACAATCATGTTAATGCCCCAGAAATAGGTTGTCCCTATTACCATTTAAGGGTTCTTGCAGCGTTATTCGCTGGTAGTTTTTCTCGGTTCTCTCGCCAACCTGCGTCGGCCTCTCGGTCTGGTATTGATACCATGATTCTTGAGCCATTGGTTTATTGTCATTGGCGTCACCCCGAATTGTCGTGCGATTTCAGCCATTGTCCGCCCTTTACCTACATATTCTCCCTGCAACCAATCTGCGTCTTGATACAAAGGATGGGGAGGGATAACGCCGCAGTCAATGTCAAGGTATATTGTTCCCTGTTCGGTGTCAATTTCAAGGCGTGTTTTTTCTGTTGACGATACCAACAAATCAAACTCTATGGTTGAACCATCGGGCATCATTATTGTTGCCATCATCAACAGAATTACTGTTAGGATATGTAAATGTTGGTTCAAATCCATGCTCGGTCACTATCCGGTTTAAGACCCAATTCCGCTAACCGTTTCCCAATCCGTTCTTCGGTCAGCGCGATATATTCTGGGTTCAATTCGATGCCAATTGCGCGCCGCCCATTGTTAATAGCACAGGCAATCGTTGTTCCGCTGCCCATGAAAGGGTCGAGAACCACGCCACCCATCGGCACACCGGCAAGTATGCAAGGTTCAATCAGTTCTTCGGGAAAGACGGCGAAGTGCGCGCCTTTGTAGGGCTTCGGATTCACGCGCCATACGCTGCGTTTGTTGCGCCCATTTGGGTGCTGACCTTTAGGTAGGCCATTCGCTATTACATTAAACTTACCAACCGTTCTATTGTCGCTTGTATCTCCCAATGCCTTGCGCTCATCCCAAGTGAGAGTTTTCATTTCAGTAGTATGCTGTTCCCTTATCGCGTCTGCGTCGTAGTAATACTTCGGCTGCTTCGTAAGTAGGAAAATGTATTCATGCGCTTTCGTGCAGCGGTCTTTCACGCTCTCTGGCATACAGGAATCCTTTGCCCAAATAATGTCCTGTCGTAAATACCAACCATCGGCTTGAAGGGCGAGCGCGGTTCGCGCCGGAGTCATACACAGGTCTTTTTGTTTGAGGCTCGCGAGCCGCTTAGGGCCATACTTAGGCTGACCCTCCTTCAAGCCGCCCTTAGAGTAATCACCACCGGACCCGCCGGAGCCATTGTAGGAGTCGCCTATGTTCCACCATAGAGTGCCGTCATCACGCAGAACGCGATGCAACTCATGGGCAACCTTGCGAACCCAACAAATATAGCAGCCGTCGCAGGGTTCTTCGCTGCGCGCCCACGCGAGGCAGTCTAATTCCTTTTCAAGCCCGCCCTGTTTATCATTACCATAATCACGAAGGCCATAATACGGCGGGCTTGTCACGATAGAATGAACCGATTTATCGGGCAGGTTCCATAGGTTTTCAATACAGTCGCCCTCCAGAATAC
>Ga0114906_1001036_pt1 | contig 14944 bp, 23 predicted proteins | sample MalvirDeepMed_M9_FD_89687 | JGI IMG/M metagenome (GOLD analysis project Ga0114906, IMG submission 89687) | Marine viral communities from the Global Malaspina Expedition - Malaspina viral metaG DeepMed_M9 | ecosystem: Environmental > Aquatic > Marine > Oceanic | place: Mediterranean Sea...
GATAGTAGGTCATGCAAAGGTAATATTGCAAGTGGTTCTTGACGATCTTCTTTAAGAACTTGCCAATCTACAGTATCAAGGTTTGGTTTAATGTATGCAGCTATCTTCTTCCTGGCTTTGACTTGTATCTTCAGCTCTGGCATATCTGCTCCGTCTGGATTTAACATTTGATGCTTTGCAGCAATGTCAACTTCTTCATGGTGACCTAATGCTCTACCATCAGAACCCCAAGCTCTACGTGCTTTCCATCCATACTCTTCGAAGATTTTTACAACTTCTCGTTCTACGCGATTGCCTTTTTGTTTACTCATAACCATAATGTTATTCCTCCAAACAGTTCACATTTATATATACCTATACTAAAATGTAGATGATCTCCTTCGTGATCACCTAGTGTAATTGCAAAGTGGAATAAACCTAACAAAGTTAGTTTATATCCTCTAATATTTTTAGATGCAACATTTAGCAAAGTAAATATTGGTAAGCCAAGTATTTTTAATTTCATATATTTCTCCTTAACAAACAAGGGAGAGTCCACATAACAGTTGCCCTCCCAAATCTGTCATTCAGCTTGTTTAAATTGGAATGTTTCATGATTGAAATAACACCTTAGCATGAATCCATTTTCGTCACGTGCTACAATAGAATTGATAATACGTGCTTTAGATTCAGGATTAGGTGCTGCTATTCCAAGTAACTTGTCTGATTTTTGTTCTATAGATGAATCACCTTTTGCACTATGTCTAGTAAGATTGCCATCAAATGCTGCACTCTTACTAATATGACTAATTGCAAATATCATTACATCGTATTGCTGTGCAATCTCTTTAAGTTTGCTTACAATCTTTTGTGTTTTAGCCAATGGATCATTTGAATAATCTACTCGTATCTCATCGATAGTATCAATTACAATCACAGTTGGCTGTAAACTAGTGATAACATCTAGTATGTTATTTATTTCTGGTGATACAGTTAGTATTTTAATATGTCCTAATCGTTCTTTAGCTTTAGCAATGAATTTGTCATTGTCTTTAGCGTAAAGTTCTGTAACTCTATCCTTAGTTAATCCAAAAGCAATTTGGCAAAATCTTCGCCACATTAGTTTTTGATTTACTTCTAAAGATAGATATAGACATTTAAATTGACTGACATTTGTTACAAGGTTTTGTATAAATGCAGTTTTACCCAGTTTAGTATCGCCTATCATATTTACAAGCTCACCTACTGTAAACTTATAACTACTTCCAATATTGTACATATCATTTAGGTCAAAGCTTTTATCCTCAAAGTCTTTTTGTACAAACTCTTGAAAATCGTTTGACATGCTAGTTGCGTTATGTACTTCTATTGTATAATCTTTACTTTTGTAGAATTTACATATTGAGTCACAATGCTGCTCCATTATATGGTCATTACAGCTATATCCTGTATGTTCCCAGCTATATACCGTGTCTAATATTCTATCTACTTCTTCACCTACATTAAATTCTGAATCCCATGTACCAATCAGTGCTTTGGCACCTTCTTTAGTAACACCGTTACGTTTCCAAGCTGATGCCATACGCAAAACAGTTTGGTGACGTTCTCCAGGCAACGGACCAATTTTGTACATCTTTTGTACACAAGTTACATGAGATGTGTACGCATGTGTACCATTTGGTTTTGCTGTAGTAATGGTAGGTTTATTCTCTTGCCAAATAATATCATCCTTCCAGTACGCTTTTAATGCGTATGGAGTACGAAAATCTAGTTTGCCAGTTTCTCGTGGATCTTCTTTGGCTTTATTAACAAAATATGTATAGTTAAAGTTGAGTAACTCATCTTCAACAATTGGTATTTTGTATGTATTATTTTTAATATTATATGAATACTCTGCACGAATAAGTCTAGACCTATCATATATAATATCTATATCATAGGCTTTAAACTTTTCTTTAAGAGTTAGTTTCATAATGTGAGGCAGGTCTTTATGTGGTCCAATCTTAAATACATCTGCTATGTATATATGAAATCCTGTACCACTAAACCACAAGCTTACGTATTCTGATGATAGCTCATCTATTATATATGCATATAAAGCTCGTACGTTAGTCAAATCGCCATCTTTTACATCAACGTCAAGTATTACCTTGTCTATATCATAAGTTCCCTCGTAATCCTTAATATATCCATTAAAGGATTCATCGTATAAGAACATAGATCTAAACAATTCTGTTTGTGGATGTAGATACTCTTTTAGTTTACCAAGAGCATCTACATTACCACGATTGCTTACGCTACCTGCGGCTACTTCTATTAAAGTGTTTGTAACACCCATCTGTTCTCCGAACTTTCGTAGTCGTTGATTGTTAATATTTTAATCACATCAAGCTCTGGTATGTTTCCAGATTCTTTTAATTTTCTCCATGCCCTAGAGTACGTACTACCATTATGTAGTTTATTATATATATGTTTGCCATATATGCGTACGTCTTCCTCTATTTCATGAGAGGTTATTGTTATGTGACCATTATATCTTCTAGACGCAAGGAACTCAATTAAGATGTCCCTTGCTGTCTTTTTACCAGTCACTAATTTCCTGCTCTGCAAACTTAGGTGATTGCTCTTGCATAAGTTCTGGCTTGTAAGATTTAATCCATCCGTTAGATACAGATTCTTTAAACTTATCAATTAGTTCTGATTTAGGTTTATTTACATTTAATACGTTCTGAAAATCCGAATACTGTAGTTTTCCATTTTCTTTACGTTTAGTTACATAAGATAGTCTTTGAAAGGACATTCCTTGTACAGAATTAAATCTATCTTCGTTAATAGATTGTGTTAATAGTTCTTGATCGTCTAGTTTAATACCTAGTTCATCAAAGAATAGTTTAACCTTAACTGCACTACCAACACCTTGTACTTCACCAAAGTCATCTTTTTTTAGTGAACCACCAATGTACATTACTGGTTGAAAATCTCTTCCTATATCTAGCGTAATATCAAGACCTACATCATCTTTGTATTGTTTTTGCCATTCCTTACCTTCGTAAGTTGGTACAACGCTAACGATCTTTACTTCGTTAACGAATACACCGCTCATGTATTTTTCTACCATTATTTCTCCTGTTCTTTTCGTTCTTTAATTACTTTATTAATTTCCTTAATGCGTAAAGCAGCGTCTTCTTCTGATGTATTTGCATCATTCATAATAGCTTTTACCCTGGCTTTGCCTTGTGGTGATAGGTGATTACTACGAGATAACCTATCTAGCTTTACACGTTGGTCTGGTGTTATACCTCCTTTGGTTGGCATATCACCATTAATTGAATTTGGTACGTAATCTAAATCACGTATATCTTCGTTTATCCATAGATCAAGACCGAAACCTGTAGCCATACTAACAGCTTTTGCAACTGCACGTCTAAATGTATTCTCGACTTGCGCTGCATCAGGATTAGATACTGCTTGGTTTCTGAAATCACGAACTGCAAGATACTCGTTATGAACTAATTCATCACCATCGTTTTCGTAATGCAATTGTACGTGGACCATTTTACTTTGTCCTGTATCAATTAACCCTACTAATTCGTATCGTGCATTAGGATCTATTTCTTTTAGCTTGTCCCAGCAGACTGCCCAAGATAAGTAATCAAACTTACCTTTCTTTTCTACTGAGTTTTTGTACTCATCATGTCTGAGTATGTGAAAGGGATGTTTTGGACTATCGTCAGTCATGTTTACTCCTTATCTGGTTTTAGATATATTCTAAAAAAACATTCATCTAGCATATCTTCTTCTTTAGTATCAGAAGCATGCATAGGTTCGAGTCCATCGTATACAAACTCTATATTTTTTTCAGATAGTATATTTAAAAATTCACTATATGTCATATTTTACTCCTCATAAAAGACATAGAAGGGGGAGGAAAATGTAAGATAGGAATCCTCCCCTTGCAAGTTTATTCGTATTTAACATCAATTAAATTGTTCCAAATGTCTATAGCTGGTTTTTCTTCAAAGTATATATCACGTTCTATTCCCATGCCAAATGGCAGCTTAACTTCTTCTAGTTCGTTAATTGAAAATGAACCTATCTCTAATCCAACCCAGTTAACTATACCCCAGGCATAGTCCCTGTCTTTCATGTTCATAAGATACCAAGTTCCATCACCTGTAGGGTTGAAGAACTTTGCTACAACATTTTGTTTTTCAAGATCGCTACCTAGTTTATATTGCTTGGTAGCTTTTTCTTGTATTTTTTTAGTTAGTAAGTGCATTATTACTCCTTCCATAATTCACGTTTATATCTAATCCATTCTTTATCTATCCAATCGCACCAATCAGTGTAACTCCATACACATGATATTTCGTGTGGTGGCTTGATAAAGGTAAAGTCTGGATTTGATTGTTCTAGTTTTTTTACTAAGTTTTTAATGTATTGCTGTTTTTTAACAGTCATTTCTTTGCCAAAGTATTTAGGCATAGTTACTCCTTAAAATCTTCTATGTCAGACATCACGTCAACCCTGCAATTCCTAAGTCAACAGTCATGAACTTTGTACCGTGATTGCAGCGAACCTTCGTCTATTGATGTTTCTGTAAGTATATCTACTTTGTTAACCACTTAGACATAGAGTTGCTTATAAGTATTTTAGATAGCTTTGTATCATAACAAACTGAGTGACTAGCAAATATATTCTATAGTCTAGTTTCCTGGAATCTACTTAGCTTACCTTCTCAGGACTTCGTTTGTTTTAGGTAAGTACTATCTAATATTTTATGGGTGGTAAGAGGAGAGAGATTCTACCTACCACCCACTACGTGCTAACTAACTCCTTAGTCGCAATAAATTTTTAGCATATGTCATCATACTGAGCATACGCATATTACTTGCAGACATTCTGGAGTTAGTGGGTATTTCATATACATATTTATTATCTACGATAAACTCTTTTAGTTCTCTTCGAGACATTTGAGCTATCATATTAAAATGATTATGTTTATGATTAGGGACAGATTGCTTTATGATATAAGCAAACCTATCCCATCTGTTCTTCGCTTGGTTCATTAATCGTGACATTGTCATCCTCTATTGTTACTTTATAGCCATCGTGTAAATGATGCATAGCAGTCATAACCTCGTTAACCTTTACTTGGGTTACCTTGTTATACTCCTTGATCACTACACCGTTCTTATCGATTACCACAATATTAAATTGTGCTTTGTTTTGTATAGCTTCACTAACTTTTCGTGCAGCTTTACCAGTAAAACGTAGTGTCTGCGTCAAAGCAAACGACACATATCCTATTGTTTTACCCAGCATCGCTGCGAATCTGAGTTTGTTCATTATTATCTCCTAATATGTTAAAGTATTGATTCTCACCTGGATTCTCTATTACACATTGCATACAAAACTCTACGTTTTTATTTGTATTTTTTTCCATAATTAAATCTGTATAATATACAGTTATGGTTCGTATGTGTTCTGTGCCATGTTCATCGCAAGATGAGTTGATGATTTCTGACCAGTCTGGTCTTGCATCTAATTCCATGTCATATATGTCTGGCATAATTATCTCCTTATTTAGAATACATAAAAGGGGGAGTTAAAGAACTGGAATAACCTCACCTGAGTTTTTTCCATCTAATATAGCTAAAACACCACCATTATTTCCTTCATCATCCATTTGTGCTATTACCCATGAGGCATTACCACTCTTGTCTGCTACTTGAAATGCTATTGGTCTTTTATCCCACATATTTTCTTTAGCCTCTGTTTCTGTTATGTACTCTACTTTCATTATTTGTTTGCCTAGTAAATGTTTTTCTGCAACTAAAGTCCAATAGGCTTCACGTTGCGTAGGTTTACTTAGATCAAACTTTTTATTATTTATTGTTACCTTACTCATTTTTTTTCTCCTGTTAATATTTCAATAGGGTTGGTTACATTGTGGCTTACTAAGCATATTCGAAATCGTTTAGAAGTATACACAATGTATCGTGTTAATGCACGTCAACTGGATATAGGAACCAATCACCTGTATATACCAACCCCATCTGTCAGGTATTGTCGTTCGTTTACTAGCTTAGTAAAGTACTAAAACATCCTGAGTTTTTATAAAATACATAAATGGGTGGGTAAAAAAAATAGATGGGGGAAGACATTACATCTCCCCCCAACATTATTATTGATTGGGTAATATTAAGAACGAATACGCTCCTGATTTACTCTTAATGAGTTTACCTTCTTCATACAACGATTTGCTGTACATATGCATCTTCATTTCAGCTAATGACTTCTTCACTTGCCTCATATCATCTTCATCAGCATCTTTATTGAACCATACAATATCGCCTTGTTGCACGTCTTCAAACTCGATGTTATCATACGTATCATCTTCATTCTTACGTGAAAACCAGTAATTCTGTAGATTACTTGATACGATATTTATGATTTCTTTTATATTTAGCATATTATGCTCCTTATAGTTAGTTAGTTGTTTAATCAGAAAAGGGTGTGTGTGGACTTTTTTTGTTGGTATTAAAAAGATAGAGCAGTTTAATGAGTTGCTCAGCTCGGTTAGATAGCATAGTATTATGCTTGGGACTTATCGTTGCCTCTATCATTATAGTTACCCTGTTCTTTCCTGAGTTTATACATCATTTCATTTATCTGATTATGTATGTTTACACATTGACCAGAACCTTTTAATATATAATTTTTAGTAACAGGATCAAATTGACCAGTATATCTAGTTTCATATCTTCCTTTAAAATGTGACTCCCATTTGTGACAATCAGCTATAATAAAAGACTTCAATACAGATAAAAGACTTAAGACTTCTTCATTACTTTCATTCATTATTTTCTCTCCATTTTTTAAGTTAATTAAATTATGCAGAGCTACACATATGCATCATCCTTGAAAAGAGTGTGCGTGTAGCCCTACAATAAATTTTAGTGATGTTTGTTTTATTAAGAGTAACATCACAAGAAAAACTCTTGCAATTATTGACTGTTTAAACCTTGCTTAACTGTTATATTATACACAGTATTAACGAATGAAGGTTTTGCCGTAAACATAACAGCCAATAAAGTAAGTAAGTGTAATAAGTTTCTAAAACTCTGTTGTATCCCCTTAGCAATTGTTAGCAATTTAACGTTGATACTTCCTACTTTTAATTACACTTACTATAAATTCACAAAAGGGTGTGAACGGACAATAGTTATAGGGTTACGTACCTATGGTTCGTTTAACAGCATTGCATCGTAATCACGCTGACTAGTTTTTGTAACCCTATATGTTTAATATTTATACTTAACTTTATTATACCTGTACTTTATATCTTCATAACCATTCTTGATTATTTTATATTTACCTTCTAGGTTTTTAAAATGAGCATGAAGAAGGTCATAATCCTCATATGCTTTATCTAGTTTATGTGCAAGTCTAAATGACCATGCAAATGATAAAGCTAGTATAGTTAAGATTAAGACTGCTAGTGCTAGTGGTATTGATACGAATGTCATAAGACCTCTTTTTAGTTAGTAGTTTAAAAAAACTATAACAAGTACACATACACGATGTTGGTGTTACCTCCTCCTTACGGATTGATTACCTGGAAGGTCCTCTGACATCTGTCATTTTCATATTGCTTACAGCAAATGTATTCCCATAAAAGGGTTTCTCAGATGTAAATGTACTTGTTAATATTAATCACACAAGGGTGTGAATGGACATATACAATGCCCATCACAACTCTTGTATGTATGGATTTATAGTTAGAAGGGAACGTCTGTTACAACCTCTTCTTGGTTAGACTCATTTACTTTACCACCGTAAGTATGTGGCATAGTATCGACATACTCTTTGCCTACATCTTTACACTTCTTACCTGCTTTGATAGCAGTACGTGTAGTGATGATGGCTACGCCTAGCGTTACTAGACCAGTGGTTGTTGCAAGGTTAGTTAATTTGTTAAACATATATACTCCTATAGTAGTTAGTTAATAGTATTCATACCAGGGTGTGAACGAAACTTAACTTGGAAACGTAACCTAATCTACAACCCCAACCCGTAATTCAACGGGGGTAGGTAACGTAAATACCTCCCACACACAATGTAAACTAATTTTTGAAACTTCATCACATACAATTTGTATAAGATAATATTTTAAACATAGATTATATATGCCTAAAAAAGAAATATACGAAGTATTTAATCCGAGTACTGGAAAATTTGAAGATCATGAAACTACTATAGATGAGATAGATAAGGCATTTGAAATGTATTTACATGATTTTGATGCATATCAAGCTGAACAAAAGATTGTAGAAGAAATTATAAAACAACACTTAACAAAAGATGAAAAGAGTCTGGATTAGCTTAATACATACATTTAGTAATGTATTACATAGTATGTATATTATAACTAGTATTAATAGTATATATATTAATCCCTACATACATGGAACTAATTAAAAGAAGATACATGGGAAAGATGTGTGAGTTTCCTGTATATAAGCAGGATGAGTCACCATATCCATGCGTATACTGGAAAGATGCTAAAGAACATGACTGGGCATATACAGATGATGGCTATGTTGCTAAGTGTATAAAGCGTACAGAGTACGAAGTAAGGGATGGTAGGAAAAAGATAGAGGTAAAGTTAACCTGCGGTGTACAATGGGTGTCTAAGAACTCTAAATTACTCTACGAACCCAATAGAGCAGCAGGTATTTACTCTATGGTAAAGCCACAGAGGTGGCAGAAGAGGGAATTAAACAAGAATCGTACGAAAAACGTAGTAGATGCGTACGTAGGACAGCTGCTAACTGGGCAGAAACCTAACTGGAACGAGCTTGGAAAGGTATATCGCCCAGATCAGAAGGCTCCAGAGGCAACTGTCAAAAGATTATTTAAAGAAAAGGTAGTAAAAGACATGGTATCAGAGAAATTAAAGGAAATAATGTCTCAGAAAGGTATTGATAAAGGATTTGTCCTAGATACAATACTAAAAGCAATAGATATTGCAGAAGAAAAGCAAGATGTGTCTAATATGCTGCGTGCAGCTGAGAATTTTGTAGAAATGTTAGAAATGAAACCGAATAAGAAGGTTACTACAGACACATTGCAGATAGATATGACCAATCAGATAATGGATCAAATAGAAACAGAGGAGAAGAAAATGGTAGCATCACGTAAAACAGAAGAGTTGGAGAGTAATGATGAGTGATGATGTAAACCACCCAGACCATTACACTAAAGGTATTGAGGTTACAGACTTTATTGCATCATGGCAGATGGATTGGTTTAGAGGTAATATAATTAAATATATTGTTAGGTGTCCACATAAGGGTAATACAATAAAAGATTTAGAAAAAGCTAAGTGGTATATCAATGATCTTATAAAAAGACTGCAAGATGAAGATGAATTACCACCTAGTGCCTGTTATTAATGTTTGAACCTTGCATATATAAAGATAATAGAATGTGTGGGTTTGCTGCAACTTATAAGGATAATTTGCATTGTGGTATCATTAACACTGCTTTTGAAGGTACTAAGGTTAAAAATCTACCTAAGTGTCCTAAGAATATGTCAGCCTACGAAAAAAAGAAATATGTAGCACAGTTTTGAGTGTAACGTCTATACAAGATAAATTAGCTAATGATATTATATTATTTGGAAAGATATGTTTTCCTAATATGTTTTCGTCTGCATCTCCTGATTTTCATCATGAAATAGCAGAATTATTAATAGATCGCTCTAATAACAAGTTAAATATAATAGCACCACGTGGTCATGCTAAATCATCGTTAGTAGCTTGTGTATTCCCTATATGGCATATATTAACAGAAAAAGGTACTAAGTTTATTGTTCTTTCTTCGAAAACAGAAGGACACGCTGTTCGATTACTACAAACGATTAAGAATGCTTTAGAGTACAGTGCAGAGCTACGCAGTGTTTATGGATACTGGGGACAGCACTCTGCACGTACATGGGCAAGAACAGAGATTGTATTAAAAGACGATACAATGATTATGTGCAGAGGTACAGGTCAACAGGTTGTAGGACTAAAGCATGGTAACCAAAGACCAACGTTAGTTGTTTTAGATGATCCAGAAGATATGATAAACACTAAAACATCTGAAGCTATGGAGTATAATCTTAAATGGTTGCTGCAATCTATGATACCTGCGTTAGACGCTAAGCGTGGAAGACTTGCAGTTATTGGAACACCGCAGCATCAACGTTGTATGGTAGAAACATTGACACAAACAGATGGGTGGACATCACGTAGGTACAAAGCATTACAGGATGATGGTACTGCGTTATGGAAAGAGATGTGGTCAAAAGAAAAATTAGAAGCTGAAAAGCGTTCATTGGAGTCTATTGGTAGGGTATCTTCGTTTTATCGTGAATACCAATGTGAGATAATAGGTGACGAAGAACAAATGTTTAAAGAAGAATACCTACAAGTATACGATGGAAACATTACGTGGGTAGATAATGAATCATTTATAGAATTTGCGTCAGGTAAGACAGTGCCTGTTAATATCTTCATGGGTGTAGATCCAGCTAGTTCAATCAAAAAACATGCAGACTACTCAACTATAGTGTCAGTAGCTGTGGATGAAAAGAATAATAAATATGTACTGCCTTACTTTCGCAAACGTTGTAAGCCTATGGATCTTGCAGATAAGATAATAGATTACTTTAAATTGTATAAACCAGTTAAGACACGTATTGAGTCTGTAGGATATCAAGAAATGCTACGTGATTACTTACGTACCAGGGCAGATGAAGAGGGTTTATTCATACCAGGTCTTGAAATAAAAGAATCTCCACGTTCAAGTAAGTCATCCAGACTTGAAACTATGCACCCATTCTTTGCACAAAAGAAGATGCATATACAGAAGAACATGACTGAGCTTAAAGATGAGCTATTAATGTTTCCCAGGGGAAAACACGATGACCTGTTAGATGGGTTATATTATGCAACTAAACATAATTACCCTCCAAATCATGAGATGCATAAAACAAATAATCATCACATACAAGGAAAATTTGGAAAAAAATCGGATGATTGGCTAATTACTTGAAACTTTTATGATATAGTTATGTCTAACTTCATGGATCAATACTATGGCAGAGAAACATCCAGAAGTTAAAATATCGGAAGATCTCCTAAGAGATTATTCATCAGTTCGTGATTCATGGGCAAGCCAAGCTGCTGAAGACAATGAGTTTCGTAATGGCGCTCAATGGACTAAATCTCAAATAGACTCTTTACGTCAAAGAGCGCAAGAACCCCTAGTTGTAAATGTTATATATCCTGCTGTGGAACAGGCAAAAGCTATGCTTACATCAAACTCTCCACGTTTCCAGTCTACTGGTAGAGAGGGTAGTGATGTAGAAACTGGACAAGTATTTTCTGATTTAATGAGCTGGGTATGGGAAAACTCGAAGGGTAACACCGAACTAAAACAAGCTATTGACGATTATTATGTCAAAGGTATGGGGTGCTTTATGGTACACCATGATCCGTTAGCTGATTTTGGTAAAGGTGATATCTTTGTCAAGGCGATTGATCCACTTGATGTATACATAGATCCTTCATCCCAGGATGCATATTCCAGAGATGCATCTTCGATTATCGTATCTAAACTCTATTCTGAGAAACATCTCCTCTCTATGTATCCAGATTTAGAAGAAACAATCCGTACTGCTACTGAAGTAACTGTTGCTCCTCAAACAGAATCTATCAGAACAGGGCTTGAAAGCCAGATTGTTAGTAAAGAAGATATAGATGCCCAGCGAATCAATTCTGGAGATGATAGAGAGTTAGAACTAATAGATAGATATGAAAAGATAACGGTTCCACACTTTAGAGTATTCGATCCTTATCTTAATGATGAGAAGATACTAGAGCCTCAAGACTATGAGGACTATGCAGCTAAACCTGCATATAAAGTATTTAATCAAGACAATGAACGTATTATTACAGATGATAATGAAGTAGTAAAATACGAAAGCATTGAAAAAGAATTTGGAAATGTATTCCACTTAGCAATTAATCCAATGACACAAGAACAAGTAATGATGCAAGGCGAGGAAACTGAAGCAGGTGTTGAAGGCAGTACAACTATACTTACACGTGTTACTTTTGGAGATTTAATAGAAACAGGCAATATTCTATACAATCAAATAGAATTAAAAAGAATCAAACAAACAGTAAGCGTAGGTGGTCAGTTATTGTTTATTAACGTACTGCCGCTTGAGGATTATCCTATTATAACTATGATGAATGGACATAATAGGAATCCATATCCTACAAGTGACGTAAGACTTGTAAAAGGACTCCAGTCTTATATTAATAAAATACGCTCCTTAATCGTAGCTCATGCTTCCTCCTCTACTAATGTCAAGCTCCTTATTCCTCGTGGTTCTATGAATAAAAAACAGTTGGAGGAAGAATGGGCGCGAGCTGGTACAGCTGTTATTGAATTTGATCCAGAACTAGGAACTCCTATTGTGGCTGGACCAATACCATTGCCTAATGAATTATATAAAAATGAAGCAGATGCTAAAGCAGACATTGAGCGTATACTAGGTATATATGCAATGATGCAAGGAGATCCTTCTGCTACCCCACAAACATATAAAGGTACTCTTGCAATTGATGAGTACGGACAAAGAAGAATTAAGTCAAAACGTGATGACATAGAAGAATGTGTTAATCAAGTTGCAAAGATTGTTGTACAGTTTATTCAATATACTTACACAACAATGAAAGTCATGAGACTACTACAACCAAATCATAAACCAAAAGAAGTAACAATAAATGAACCTGTGTACGACCAAATTAGTGGTGAGTTCTTAGGTAAGTTAAACGATGTAACAGTTGGAAAATATGATGTAATAGTAGTTTCTGGCTCAACACTTCCATCTAATAGATATGCTCGTTTCGAGTACTATATGGAATTGTACAAGTCTGGAATTATAGATCAGATTGAAGTACTTAAACAAACAGAGATAGCAAACGTAGAAGATGTAATGAATAGATCTTCTAAGATGAGCAAACTCATGAGTCAAGTACAATCACAAGATGCTACAATTAAAGACTTGCAAGGAGACTTGCAGACTGCTAGACGTGAACTCGTTCATGCACGTCAGCGAGTTGAAATCGAAAAGTTCAAAACTGATTTAGAGCAATCAGCCAATAGAGCCGATATGGCATCTAAACTGTATAGTGCTAGATCAGATGATGAGCTTAAGAAAATAAAGAATGTCGTTGCTGAGCAAGAAGCTACAAACGATGAAATAATACCATTGGAGGAATAATGGAAACACAAAGTAATGCTGAAGTTCAAGAAGTAAGTCAAGGTCAAGGGGTAGATGTATTTGATGCACCTGCACCAGAGCCAGTAGCAGATACCTTACCTCTCGAACCTTCAATTACCCAAGCACCTATGGGGGAAACTCCACAAGAAGTTCAAACTGAGCAGGGCAGCTCGGTTGCTGAACAAGACGTATCTGCAAAAGAGGATCCGAATAGAATGGCATATTGGCAATCACAGGCTGATAAGGCTAAGAATGAAGCAGAAGGCATGGCAGCTGAACTTGAATTATACAAGAAAGCTGTTAGTTCTATGCAACAAGCTCCAATCTCCAACGAAACCCAACCACAGCCACAGGATGATTCGTTGAAGGAGCCTACGCCACCAGAAAGACCGATGAACTACAGTGAAGTAGATGCCTATAACGATCCAGAGAGCGATTCTTTTAGATATAGAATGGCTAAAGAACAATATCAAGACCAACGATATGACTATCTTAAGAACATAGAGTATGCACGTGTTGCACAGCAAGAACAAATGATGGCTAAGCAACAAGAAAAGTCAATGATGAATGATGCATATAACTCTGTAAAAAGTTCTTATGGATGGAATGATATGAAGGCAGCTGATTTTATTGGCTGGGCTACAAATCCTAATAACGTAACTCTTGATGTATTAGCTAAACTATTTGATATACAGAATGCTCCAACACCTAATCAAATAAGTGCTGAACAGAAGAAACAACAATATGCTCAAACGCAACAAGCTTTGTCTGTTCCTAGAACTCCATCAGTGGAAAAAGGAACTAGCCAAGCTCCGCAAAACGAACAAGATATGTTTAATGCAGCCTTATTACAACAGAGTAAACTAAGGAAATAGTAAAATGGCAACAGGTAAAAACCTAAGTGGCTCAGGTGTTTTATATACTGATCGGCGAGATTTTTACATCAGCCCACAAGTCGTAAAAGAACTTTGGACTGATGTAACTCCGTTTACAACGATTGTGGCTAATCAGGAACAGAGAACACCAAATGACCCCACTTTTAAAATGTTTGAACATCGTAATCCATGGAACAAGCAAGAGTTCCAAGCTAATGCTGATATTGCAAATAGAACAGACGCAGATACTGAATCAGCTTCATTAGCAATTAATGAAATCGTAGGACTGTCTAGTACAGTTGACGCTTCTTATTTAGGATTAGTATGCGAAGTTTATGCATCAGATAGAACAACTTTAAAAGGTAAAGTAGTTATTACTACTGCTGGCTCAAGTGCAATTAAGTTTAAAACGCTTAGTGGTGCTTTAGATTCAACAACAGATGACGTCTTTATTGTAGTTGGTAATGCTCATGGTGAAGGAACGGAAGCTCCTGATGCATGGTCAGACGAATTAAAAGTTGTTTACAACTCAACTCAGATATTTAAAACTCCACTACAAATTACTGGTACCCTTGAGGCAGCAGCGCTTCGTGGTGAGTCTTCTGAGTTAGCTAGATTGCGCTTACAAAAATCACAAGAACATAAAATTCAAAAAGAAAGAGCTTTCTTATTTGGCGGCTCTATCGTTGGAACTGGTCTTGCTGATTCTCGTGATAGTTCATCTACTGAAACATTTACAGA
>Ga0114906_1001038_pt1 | contig 14933 bp, 35 predicted proteins | sample MalvirDeepMed_M9_FD_89687 | JGI IMG/M metagenome (GOLD analysis project Ga0114906, IMG submission 89687) | Marine viral communities from the Global Malaspina Expedition - Malaspina viral metaG DeepMed_M9 | ecosystem: Environmental > Aquatic > Marine > Oceanic | place: Mediterranean Sea...
GAAGGGCCACATTACCCAGAACCACACAGGTGGTACGCAAGCGTAGAGATAAAGGACAGCGTGATAACACGGATTATCAGCTAAGTAGTGCGGAGCGACCTCGATCCGCAGGGAGAAGGGAGTAAAAAATGGCATTTAGATTAGCGATTGAAACAGACAACGCTGCATTTGATTCAGATGGACATACATCCTTTCATCAAATAGCAAAAACAAAAGAGATTGCACGTATCTTGATGAAAACAGTCAGCCAGTTAAGTCAAATGCCTCCGTCAACATATACAGCATCGGAGATTATCTACGACATCAACGGCAACGCTATTGGATCATGGCACTTAGATTAGGAGCTAAAAAATGAAATGCATCTGTAAGCCATGCACTGAAGACTTATTCACGGGAACATGCGACGGCATGAAATGGAAATGTATGCCATGTGAACGTGCTTGGGCCTTAAGGGATGAAGCTGAAAAAAAGAGGGCATCACTTGAAGATATCCTCAAGAAAAAACTGGTTTCTGAAGGAGTCTCTGAGGACTGGCTAGATAGTCACTTGGAAGTTTTATAGGAGTTAAAAAATGTGGGCTGTTGAAACATTCACGCTACTTGATGGCTTCGTAAATACGTGGACAACGGGTGACGATGAAAAACCTGTTGTCTATGAAAGTAAAGACGAAGCTGAACAGGCACTGACTGAGTATCTGGAAGACCAGCACGCAGCGGTAGACGCTGGCGACATGGCTGACAAATACCCCAGGTCAGACTTCAGGATTGTTGACATCTCTAAAGAAGTCGCGAAAAAACTAACTGCGATTGATCGCAAAGAAAACGAGGAGGCATGGCGAAAACAAGCACCTAAATTAGGAATACACCCAGACATGCACGTAAAAAAATCAGAACGTGAAGCACTGGGCTTTTTCGAGGAGGACAGGTATGTCTAAAGATACATGCCGATGCTGTGGGAAATACGCCCCGTCTTGGCTTGCGTACTCGTACAACGAAGGAGGTGAAAAAAAGTACGTCAACATTCACACACAGTGCATTGAAAAACACTGGGACAGGCACGACCGAGGCGTAAACGCCAGTCGGTGCAAGGAGTTTGGAGGTAAAAAATGACAGTACCACCGAGGAGAGTAAAAATTGGATCAATTGGTATTGATTCGGGACAAGTGTTAATTGGCGATCCCTGTTATTTACGTTATTTCAAAAATGACGAATATAACGAGGAGACCGAACAAGGAAACTTTAGTTATTCCGGCGCATGTAACACCACAACGCAAGCAGCCTCAGGGGGAGTCTTATATGGGGAATTCGGTAATGAAGCCGCTGTTGTGGCATCTACCGGATACGGAGACGGATTATACGACGTATTCGCCACGTATAACGATGAAAATCGCGTTGCAAAATTAGAAATAACTTTTATTGAAGGAGAAAAGTAGAAGGGAAAAAAGGACATGAAACAGTTCAACAGTGCGGTGATCTGGGAAGGAAAATCACCATACGACGGCGCAGAGATAATGCTCTTGGGAGGAGCCGTTAAAGACCCGTCTAGAAATAGAAAAACTGGCTGGATGATACAGATGTATATCCTAGTAAAAAATGTGCCGCCAGTCGAAGCTGTAAAACAGGAGCTGGACGCGTCAGTCTGTGGCGACTGCGTGATGCGGTGGAATAAAGGCGGCGGATGTTACGTTGTACCGCTGTTTATGACAAAAACCTGGAAAAAAGGATTGGAAGCACCACGCATAACGCCGACTGAGCTGGCACGACTTGCCAACAAATACAACACGCCTATTCGGCAGGGCGCATACGGTGACCCTGCATTTGTCCCCATGTACGTATGGGAAGAATTGGAAAATGCTGTTAGCAATAAGAAAGGAGCAAGCTATACGCACCAATGGGAGTCGGTGTCTCCCGAATACGCCAAGTTCTCAATGGCATCTGTCGAGAACTTAAAACAAAAAGCAGATGCACAGGCCCTGGGCTTCAGGACTTACAGGATGGTGGACGACGTGTCTGAAATCCAAAAAGACGAGAGACTGTGCCTGAATAGTAGCAGGGGCATACAGTGCCGCGACTGCGGCGAGTGCGGTGGCAACAGGAGTAAGGCCAGCCACCGCCAGAAAAACATAGTAATCGTTAGACACTAAGGAGAAAAAACGATGGAAGGTAAAATTGGCAGCAAAGAGACGACTGCAATTCAGCGAAAAGCCCATGAGGTTCTGAGTGAGGCGTTTGGAGACATGGTGGTGGAAGTCGGTAAGGCTTCGTACTACCACGAAGGGCATAAGGTGGACTTGAAGTTCTCGATCGGATACAAGGACGCACTCGACGACGTAAAAAATCAGGCTCTGGAACTGTACGGGCTGGAAGGCTGGAAGGTTGGCGACATATTCGAGTTATACGGTGAAAAATACCGACTCGAAGGGTACAACCCTAAGGCTCGAAAGTTTCCCATCCAGATGACCAGGCTGAGTGACAACAGCAGTCGCAAGGCTAAGGAAAGTATGCTCAGAAGCGGTAAAAAAGTAGAAGCATGAGTTACTGGATGAACGACAAAAAACCAAGCATTGAGGAAGCGCACAAACTGTCGGAGGATCACGCTCAGGGAATCCACTACTTTGGAAACAGGCTTAGAACCTGTCCCGACTGCTACAGATGGCCGTCGTGGAAACTGGCTGATCTGTGGCAGGGTGTGTACTCCTTGATGGGTGGTGAGTGTGGGTGCGGATACCAATACAACGAGTGTGATAACGAGTGCTGTCCAGAGGATTCCGACCATGGCCCTTGCGTTAAGGAGACCATGACTGGACTAACAAACTTTATGGACGATTACTGGAAGGATAAGAATGACAACTGAAAAAAATCCAGAAGGCTGGGTCGTAGTAAACGACATCAATACTCCTATAAACGGAACCCATTTACAGGGATACATCCGTTCATCAGGATTTGACCTGATCCACAAGCTGGGTCAGCCGCAATATGGCGACGGATACAAGGTATTTAGTGAGTGGACTATCGAATCCGACAACGGAGTCGTTACGATCTACGATTGGAAAGGAGCGAACATGCTCGACGAGACTGTTTCAAAGTGGAACATCGGTGGTCACAACGGCGACTGCTGGCAGGTGCTGGAAGACGCAGGATTGGAGTACAAGCGTGTCTACTAATTACTACCCGACAGAAGAACCAGTGATGACTGTTGCCCAGGTGCTGAAGCACCAGAGGAATCATGGGTGGTGGTGCTGCATCTACTGTCACGAGGTTACGTTGACGAAGTGGAGAAAGAGGAAGCAGCACATTATGTCTTGCTACATCGTCTGGAAAAAAAAGGAGATGGAAAAACAGGAAGAAGAAAAACCGAATAACTGATGTTCGATAACTGGATAAAAAAAGGAGAACAATAATGTCCAGCGACGCTCAATTTACAGCAGACCAAATAATAAAACACTTGGTTGGCGGGAAAATAACACGAGCCATAGCAACATTTGAAGATGGCGCAGCGAATAATCACTTTGAGGACTTTGCAGGATTCGTAGTGAAGAAGGGTAACCGGACTATTAATGTTTGGGTGCAATCAGATGCGGAAGGCAACGGTGGCGGATGGCTCGCACTCGAAGACCCCAAGACACAGAAGGCGATAATGTCGTGAGCGCATCAACAAAAAATCCGAACGAAGGCAAAACGTACACGGAGAAGTTTGAATCGTCATGCCCCGAATGCGGCGGCCATGTGGACGGAGAGGGCATCTTCGCAACCGGAGAGATCCTAGTGTACGACAACCCTGAACACAGCTACACCCCTGAGGAAGGAGAGATGCTAAAAAACCTATGGCAGGTATGTGTCAATGGAGATTGGGATCAATACTCATAGCGACTACACAAGGTTGACTCTATATATACATGGGTAGTAAAATACCTACAGTCAGGAAGGAGGAAAAAATGACTACTGGAAATCTCAAGACTCTCAACATCAGAAATGTTGACCCAGAGACACACCGTAAGCTGAGGCTACTCGCTGCTGTTCTTAACATAACGCAGCCACAGGCCCTGAAAGCTGCTGTATTTCTAGCCTTGGATGCTGTTGCAGAGATTGATGTGGAAGCAGCGGTTAAAGAAGCAAAAGAACAAGATTCGCTCGGTTCAATATTGCTTCATCAATTAAATAAAGACCTTAAATAAAAACCCCTGAACGAAACCCCCTTAAAGGGGGTGGTTTCTTAAAAGCTGGAAAACCACAGGAGCTTCACGGGAGTATACTCATGGACAGGCGTTCGCTGCTTTGTCCTTTGCAGTTTCTCCTTCAACGCCAGAAGCCCCCGTTGACCTTCCAGCATCCGGGGGCTTCGTATTCTGGAGGAATACATGACAACGGAAAAAGGACGTGAAGTGCCTCTAAGTTCGCGTAGAACGTCAGCATTAGAAGCGTTAATGCAGGACAAGCGCAAACACACGCATACACACCCTAACTGGGTAAACCAGCATACGGGCTGGGAAGTACCTATAAGCTCGCGCAGAACGATTGAGCTTTATCTTGAACACGGTATAGATCCTGGCGGATTTTTTACCGCCCTCTTCAGTGACAAGCTGTTAGATACGGTTCAATACGCAGATGAAACAAACGTAAAGTCCCTCGTGGATTGGGCGTTGTTTGTCTTCTGGGAAATGCCATTTGAGGTGGTGGGCTCGAAAGAAAAAGTGCAGGCGCACATAGAAAAAGGTGGCTACCGATGTCAGGAATAGAACAACAGACACCCACGGACTTGACTGCTCTACTCGATACCCGCGAAGCTGTCCTTGCAGAACTCAAAGAAAAACGAGAGATGCTTGGACGCTTGGACTGGCAGATAGAGCGTCACCTGAACGCACAGGAAGCCACGTTCTATGAAAACGATGGCTGGACTGTGGAACTAAAGAGCAAGATCGTCTGGAACGAAGATGCCTTGCAGCCTTTGGTTGAGTTCTATAGCCCTGACGATGCTGAGTCCCTTATGAACAAGCCCCGTCCAAGGACGTGGAACAAGACCAGGCTAAAGAAGGAAGCCAGAAAAGGTGGTGAGATCGGAAAGATAATTGCCTTTGCACAAGAGGAAGGCGCACCGGAACTACAGATAAAAGCTAAAAAGGAGAAGTTGTAAATGAGAACATGGCTGTGTGATGACGCGGCTAAAGGGGACATTGCAAAACTTCGCAAAGGTAGACCTCTTGAGAGGCTATGCCCTGGAGTTGTTGGTATCGCAGACAAGGTTTGGAATACCATCAGTCAGAAAGAAGAAATGATCGGCGTGATTCTTAACGCAAAAAATAGATGTGACTGTGAATGTCACTCAAGTAACTAAAAGGACTAAGTAATGGCAAAGGTTAAAATGTGGCCCTATGAGGTCACAAGCGACAACGGTAAGGGCAAGTACAGGTTCGCCAAGGTTACCCTCACCGTCAAGGAAATAAAGGAAGCCAGTGAGGGGGTGTCACAGGCTGGCAGAGCCTACCGCTTCCCTCCCCGGCTCGTCTTCACTGAAGATACTCAGGAAGAAGAGTGGTCGTGGACTCATTGGGTAGAGACCAAGCCTGGGCAGCCCAGTAAAAAAGTAGAACACCTAATCAGTGACGACGTTGAGGTTGCGTGTGGGGTGTGCGACCAGTTTGTTGTCGAGGGAGACGTTGTTGAAGTGACACTGGAAGCCTCGCCCAAAAACACAAGCGGTCACTTCAGGGACATAAGAGAGTTGTCGATGAAGGCGCAGGTGGAACCAGGTACGGTTGCCACTCCTACGCCACCGTCTACACCGTCAGCACCATCAGTGCCTGACGCTCCCTCAGGCGAATCAGCATTGGGCCGGCTCCCTGTTGAGCAGCGCATAGCTGCGACGGCACTGACCAATGTGCTGGCTCCAAAGGTCTGGGACGAGACACCGGACGGAGACGAGTGGAAGGAAACTATGCGGAATGCAATAAAAAAGATTACCCTCGCACAGGTTCCGCCCTCGCTTATGTCGCTGGTAAAAGCAGAGGAAGCACAACCAGCACCGGAACCAGAGCCGGAGCCGGAAGTAGAGACAGAGGAAGAGGTAGAGAAACTAGAGTGGTAAAGGAGAAAGATTAATTTAACGATCGTCGCCAGTGCGTAGAGTAAGCAGTTATAACACGGCGGGTGGTGCTGCTGCCCGTTCCTTTTATCTGTAGAACGCATTGCCGCCAATCAGCAGCAGGTAATTCATGTCCGGTGAAAGGTCAGTGAAAGTCTGACCTGCTGGTGACGACCCAAATAACTAAAAAGGACAAAGTGATGGCAGGTAAAAAAGAAAAACCTCTACAAGAATGGGTCGAGGAAATAACAACGGCAAACAACAACAACTTCAAGATGATCGAAGTGCTTGTCCAGCGCGTAAGCAGCCTGAATGAGCGGCTTGAGTTAGTTGAAATGCTTGTTGCTGATGCTCGCATAAGCATGAACAAGGTACTTGACCACCTGAACATAACCATCGAAGAGGAAGGTGAATAGTGTGGTTATACATTCCGAACGACAAACGTACATCAGCCTGTACACGGGTGGAGGCGGACTCGATCTTGCTTTCCGACGAGAGAATCCAGCAGCTCGCTGTATCCTTTACGTGGAAAGAGACATGGAAGCCTCCGCGCTCTTGGCTGACCATATTGAAGCGCGACTCATGGATGCAGCACCTATATGGTCTGATACCGGAACCCTCGATTGCCGACCGTTTGCTGGAAAAGTGGATTGGGTCATTGGAGGATTCCCATGTCAGCCCTGGAGTTTTGCAGGAAAGCGAAGCACCACAGACGACAGCAGGTGGCTCTGGCCACACATTGAAAGAATCATTCGCGAGGTTAGACCCAGAGGACTCTTCTTGGAAAACGTCCCAGGTCTCGTTAGGGGGGGACTCGAACTTGTACTTAAAGGCTTGGCCGAAGGCGGGTTCGATGCGGAGTGGGGTAGTCTCAAAGCAAGCGATGTTGGAGCCAGTCACCGAAGAGAAAGGCTCTTCATCTTGGCCTACCGTAACGACGGACTCAGTGTCGCAGAGAACGAAAAAATACAAGTCATCACTGTGGCTGACTCCGTCAGCAAACGAGGACGCGGCTGGCACACTGGCGGGGAATATGCAGAACATGATTTCGCACCAGGTCCAAGCGCAAGCGCAGAGTGGAGAGATATTCTCTCCCGACGACCCGACCTCGCACCAGCGACGCTTGAATACAAAAATGGTCACTTGGCTAATGGGATGGCCAGAGGGCTGGCTCGATATGCACAGCTTCGTATCCTCGGAAACGGAGTAGTCCCTCAGCAGGCAGCAGCAGCGTTCCGTCTTCTGAAGGAAAGACTGCAATGACGGAACCCTGCGCTCCGTGTAAGCACCTGACAGACGAGTTGTCAGTAGACGAGAGACTCGACTACGCGCTGAAACACCACCAGACAAAACAGTGTCAGACATGCCCATTCAAATGGGATTGGATGGTGACGGTGTACGGTCTTAAAAATACTGACGGAAGAGCCACGCTGTCACATGCCAGAATAAGCTGGGCTTCTTTCCAGTATCTGTTACTCTTGGGGCGGGATAGACACCCACCATGTCCGGGTATGCCTGACGACCCGGAGCCCATGTGGTGGCCCATCAACTCCCCGCCTCCCCCAAGAAGGCAGGTCTCGGTTTTTAACGGATCGGGTCTCAGCATCTATGAACGGGTTAAGATGGCAGTGAGAGTTGAAGACATTGCTGAGAACTTGACCCGTCTGTACGGAAACGGAAAGACATTAACTGGAAAATGTCCGTTTCATAACGAGAAAAAAGGCAGGTCATTTGTCATCTGGACAGACATCCAGGAATGGAAGTGTTATGGCAAATGCTTTATGGGTGGCGACGTGATCCACCTGATATATGAATGTGAAAAGAAAGGACTACAATGGGCAATTCCCCAGACCTTAGAACAATTACCGAGAAGATAGCCAACGAGATTGGAATAGAACATGGCAGCGGTATGCCCACAGAGGGGCAGCCTGATCTTCCTGCTCCCGTCTACGAACAAAACTCCGTAGGACACCACCTGTATACATGGCAGGACGATATCACCAAGGAAATGTTTCGTATGCAGGTAGCGCACCCGATGCGAAGCGGCAGGGACTTCTGGTGTGAGCTTACCGTCAAGTACCGAAGGAACAAAGACGCAAAGCCCATCAATATCCTCAACGGAAAAAGATGGAACCTGACATCCACCAGCAACACTGACGGTCATATACGAAGCCTGAATAGGCGCATGAAAGACCGTGGGTGGGACGCACGGATTGCACTGGTTGAGCAGCACGTCTTTTCAACCGTGGAAGTAGGCGATGACCTGATAGACCTTTCGTCTGTCGGAAACCCGCCTCCCACGGAGTACACCGTCTGGCCTTTCATAGAACACAACGAACACAATATCATCGCAGCTCACGGTGGCTCCACGAAATCACTGATGGCTATGGCACTGGCGATCTCCTATAGCTATGGAAAGATTGTCATGCCGGGAACAAAGGTGACTCTTGAGCCCAAGCCCGTGCTGTTCCTCGACTACGAGTCGTCGAAGGTCACCCAGGCACGACGCAGAAGGCAGTTGCTGACAGGAATAAATACTGCCGAAGAGGCAGGGAGAGTCTTCTACAAGAGAATGTACTCGCCCATACAGGACGCAGCGACAGAACTGTATGACCTGATCGCATCCCGTGGTATCGGCATGGTGGTTATCGACTCAGGGTCACGCGCCGTAGGCGGAGAGACCAGCAGTGAAAACGTGGTCATTCCTTACTTCAACGCCTGTTCAAGCTGGGGGGTGACAGTCCTGACCATTGCACACAAGGCAAAGGACAAGGAAAGTACAGGGCCAGCAGGTGTAGCTCAGTGGTGGAACCAAGCCCGGAACTACTGGGAACTCGTGAAAGACCAGACACCTGGACAGAACGAGGTTCACCTGTCGTGCAGACATGACAAGGCAAACGACGAGAGCCTTCACACGCCACTCAACTACAGGCTTGAATACAGCGGCAAGGATATCCAGTACCACCTGATGAATGCTCCGGTCAGCACAACCATCATGTCTCAATTACCCATGTCAACCCAGGTCACCGACTACCTGCTCAACAACCCTCAAAGTACCGTCAGGGAAATTGCCGACGGGTTGGAGCATTCGGAGAAAAGTATTGGGAACGAGATCAGGAAGAATGAAGGTAAGTTGTATTACGGTTCAGCCGAGAAGTACAACAGGCGATGGTCTCTCATCGAAGAGAAAGAAGAGAAGGAAGATAACGAATGGTCAATCGTTTAGCACAAGCATTTAGAGGAGCCCGAATGGCTCAGAAGGAGGTCGATAAAGCTAACCCGTTTACTGATGAATACGCACACTGGCTGGAACTATTTTACGCGGTGGAGAATTCTGCACGGCGTGAGTTTAAATACACAGGGTGCATACATGGGCCAAAGAAAGAATGCCCACCAAATACGGTGATCCTGTGCGATCACTGCATAAAACAAGAAGGACACAATGCCTAACTACGACTACGACTGGTACATATACAACACACTAACTCAAATACGGGATATTCTCAAACTAGGATTTGCTGAAGAAATACGTGAAGAAAATCTTAGGGTGGCCGAACGTAAAGTAAGTGCGGAAAACTTTGTAAAACAAATTTCGGACTATACGAATGAACTGATTAGCAAAGGGGAATTAAAGAAATCACAGAAACACGTAGGAACAAGAGTATCTAATTGCTTGACCAGAGCAGGGATTACCTCATTTGAGGAATTCGACAAGACCTCTACTGACGACTTAATGAAGATTCGCAACTTCGGCGGGTACACATTAGAAGTTGCAATGAAGATAAGGACATGGCACGAAAAGAAGGAGACACGATGACTGAACGACCAGACCTAGCACTACACCAAATGACTGTTTACGGCACAAAGGATTTCTGTAAAGCGATAGGTGCGCTAGTAGATGCCTTTGATGGAGACATGATGATTGAGTTCTCGTCTGTTGGGCGTTGTCCGCATGAAGACCCCTATGATGCCAAGCCAGAACCTTGTGGTGTTTGTCGAAACTGCGAGGCTCTTGATCTAACAGACTCGCTTGTGGATAGGCAGCCAAGACCTCGCAAAGTACGAAAGGACAAGAAGCAGCGATGACTAAAATACATACAGGCAATGAAGCATTAAAGTTGCTTAAAAAAATAAGAATAAACCGCGGAAGAAGTGGAAAAGGAATGCGAAACACTCAAGTATCTAATTGGCTAAATCAGGCTTCAGCGTTGAAGATGGGAGAGGTACTTGAAATAACAGACTGTTGTGAATGGGAGCCTGTCCCAAACACGATTTCCATATTCAAGGTTTGTAAAAATATGGGGTATCTTCGACAACAATTACAGGAGAAGTTCTCTGGTCAATTTACTACAACACATGCCCAAAAGGTTTGCGCTGTTTGGAGATTAAAACCAGCAAAGGTAAAGTACGGATTCGACAACTTGACCACAGAAGGGACTATAAAAGTTTCTACTGCTGATGGAATGATAACTCTGAGTGAGGCATCCGATGACTATTAATAATCCTATAACAGCGCGAAGGAACACTGACCCTGCCACCAGCCATGATGCTGCTGCAAAGATAACCAGCAGCGGGGCAAGGACTTCACAGGCAGAGCTGGTCCTGGGGCTCGTAATAGAGCGTCAGGGTCTAACCAGCGGTCAGTATGCAGACCTGTCGTGGCTCTCGCAGCACCAGGTAACCCGGCGAATTGCAGACCTGCATAATGCTGGCAAGGTATACCCGGACGGTGTCGCTAAGTATGAGGGTCACAGCCAGCAACGATGGTGGCTTGGAACAGACCCGAAAGGCGTGACGTTCAGACCGCACTGTAAGAGCTGCACCTGCGAACCCACGACAATGATCGAGGCAAGCCCCGGCCAGATGAAAATGACATTCTAAATCGTACATTGGGAAACAGTCCCCCTTGTTTAGAATGTATTCCAAGGAAGGAAGGAGTTTGGAATGCCCCGATTCAAAATCACAGTCCCCGGTCTTGCTGCACCCAAGTCATTACGTGTAACAAGGCACGGAGCCTACAATAACAAGCGTGTTCGTTCGTGGATGGACATTGTCAGGGACACAGCGTCCACGGAGAGGCCGCCGAAGGCTCCCAAAGGTGTCCCACTATCACTTATGCTCGACGTGTGGCTCCCTTGGCCTAAGAAAACTGCGAAAAAGGTAATTTCAGCAGACCCTTATGCCTTACACACGAAAAAACCTGACTCAGACAACCTGCTTAAGCCTGTCGTAGACGGATTGACGGAAGCGGGGCTTTGGGAAGATGATAATCAGATCGCCCAGATGTTTGTTGAAAAAAAATACTGCCCCCGTGGAGAAGAGCGGATCGAAGTCGTCGTTAACTGGCTGAATTAATATCCATGTCTCATCGCAAACGGGTAACACGACACAAATGCGTATACCTGAAATACATGCTGACCCAAACTATCAAGTCACTGTCCGCACTGCTTCGCGAGTTTCCTCGCAAACGGGAGTAGTAGATTGGACTGGTTAGTTCAGCACCAGAAATTCCTGACACGAGTTAGTCCCTTACTTATAAGCGCAGCCTTCATTGCGACAGGGCTTGTGCTATGGGCTACCGGAACATTCAATATCGAAAGTGCTGGCTACACCAGTATTTTTTTCTTGGCTTTCATCGGTGCTGCCCTTATTTTCCTGCCCGTTTCTGCTCTAGCAGCCGTCTGTGTGGCAGTTGCCGTTGACCTGAACCCCTTTATGGTTGCTGTCGTTGCAGCGTCTGCCGAATCCATAGGTGAACTGACAGGCTATCTTGCTGGCATGGGTGGCAAGTCCTTCTTTGAACACAAGCGTTTCTATCTGCGGTTCAAGAACCTGTTCTCACGTTACGCTGCTCTCACGCTGCTCGTTGGAAGTTCTATTCCGAACCCACTGTTCGACGTTATGGGCGTGGCGGCTGGCAGCATACTCTACCCTGTCCGTAAATTTTTATTGCTGGTCTTCATCGGCAAGACCCTGAAATTTACATGGGTAGGATTAAGTTGCTACTACGGGGCAACATGGTTCTAGGCATGTTCCAGGTAGTTTGTATATAACTTTCTCGCTGCGTAGGCTGCGGCAATGGCGACCAGTGTAAAAGCAAATAAGCGTTTCATTCTTTCCTAATCTTCCTGTATATCCAGCGAACCTTTACTACAGGGTAGCCTATAACAAACCAGACCTTTCGCAAAACCCACCGGATTTTTCGCAAGACCCAGCCTATCCCAGCCCTTATCTTCTTGACGAACATGTAGTCACCCTGCTCAGGCCATGCTACCCAGGACAGGAATAAACCTACCTCGTAAAGCACAATCATGGGAACAGCGAGGAGTGTCTGGTTGAATACATCAAACGTGGGGGTAATGATGGCCGAAAGTACAAATGCTGCCACCGGAACATACTTCCGCAGTCCACGTAAGCGCAGGTAGGAAACGATCTGCATCTTGGCGAGCAGGTACATGGTGATAGGTAATTCAAATACCACGCCCAGCCAGAACACCATCGCTGTTAATAACGAAATGTATTCATCAAGGACTATGACAGGGACGGCAACCCCTGTACCGAAGTTAAGAAGGAACTGCAGACCAGTGGGGAGCAACACGAAGTACGCGAACGCAGCACCCAATAAAAAACAGACGACGGTCGCTGGTAGAAATATCACCAGGAACCGCCGCTGCTGAGGAGGAACCAGCGAGCTAAATAAAGTGTAGACGCTAACTACTACGACAGGCAGTGCTGTAAGGACACCCCCTCTGATGGCAAGCTGTATGGTTGCTCCCATCATCGACGTAGGCGAAGTGAATATAGGAAGGTTGCCCTCGAAAGGGGAGAGGTTTCCCCCTGCAGGAGCAAGCAGTAAGCCAAAGACGGCTTCCCTGTAATACCACGTACCGCCAGCACCAGCCCCAAATGTAAGAAGAATCCAGAACAGCCGTATCCTAATACGTCGCCCTAATATGCGCGAAGCAGTGCGACCGACTTCACCTATGCCCCTGTACGGGGCAAGCATTAAGTGTCCTTCTTAGTCTTTACTTTAGAGTTGCCTCTTCGCAGCCAGGTTGCCATCCAGCCACCGCCACCCAAAAGAACAACCGTGGAAGCAGCCACGATGCCTACTAAGACCCATTCATTCATAACTTTCCTCACTTCGAGTTATTTGCTCATCATTAGTAAGAGCGTCTATCTTGTTTTTTGCAACCAAGTTACTCAGTCGCAATCGTCGTACTGATTTTGTAAAGTCACGCATACCAGCCTTGGCCGTGACAGCAGCCCAGGTATTCACAAACACGATACCGCGAGCTGCGCTGGTAGCTGAGTCGATTGCACCTCCAACCAGGAAGTCAAAGGCGCGAACAACTATAAACGAGGCCGCAATCGACCCTAGTGTATAGCCCAGCAACCAGCCCATTACTTATCCTTCTTCTTCTTACCTTCAAGAGACTCTAACAATCCATCGACCATCGAGAGCCCCTGAGATATGTACGATGTTACCATGTTCTGAATTGGTCGTAACCCTGCGGCTTTTGCTCGATCTTTAAGTTCGGCAAGAGACTCGACAAGTTCACTGGGGCTTATCCCATCCTGTCCCTCGATGGTCAGCAGAGGCTTCTCTTCAACGATCACCTCTTCTACTACCGGAGCCTCTTCTACCACGGCTTCTTTTACAGCAGTAGGACTCTCAGTGCCTGGGGTATCTGTTGGGGGCTTTGGTTTGAAGTCATTGATTTCCATTACTTACCCTTACCCTTCCCCTTCTTCGTACCCTTCTTTGGTGGACGGCCTTTCTTACTTCCGTAAGTACCTTTACCTTTTGGCATAATATCCTCCTAAATGGTTATTGCCAGATAGTTAATCACATCACCGTTAGTTCCAGCGTCTGCATAGAAATCGGAGAGATCACCGGGAGCCTCTTCAGCATCATGTCTGAAAGTAAAATCCCTGGTGGTTCCCTTTGTTATGGAAGGGGTGTTGTTGCTTGCTACGGTGGAGTCACCAACGTAGAGACTGCCCGTGTTGGCAGATGGTACGTCCAGCAGCAGGTACTTGATAGGGGTTGGGAGCGTGGTGAACCGGACTGCAGTTCCTGCAGATGCTACGGTCACCCTACCGTGGATAATACCTGCCATTACTTCTTAGCCTTCTTCGTTGCTTCCTGCTCAATGTTTTGAGTCATCTCAGCTCGCATCCTGGAAGCAGCAGCTATAAGTAACTCTTTATTGAAAATAGGGTCTATAGTCCGAACTACATCTACGTCCTGCATTGTTATCGTTATATTGTTCTCTGTCGTCATGTTAGTCCTATGGTTTAGTGAACTTATCCTTCGTAGCCTTGACTGCCTGATACCAACTGCCTGTCTCGTCTAGCTTACCATTTGTTATATCGTGGAACAGCTTGTCCAACTGGTCGCCAATGCTTGGGTAACTGCCGTCAATCATTCGATCAGTCCTGAAGCTGGCGTAGTCTGCTGACGCTCCACCGTTTGCTTTTAGTTCGTTCCGAACATCTGTTGCAGCACTATTCGTTGCCCACTGATCTATCGTGGCTTCGTACTCAGAATCGCTCAGTGTCACATTGACACCGTTTACTACCCTCGTCAGCGACGAGTGCTTTGCTTTTATAGCCTTGAGATGTTCTGCTTTAGTTGCCATTAGCTTACTCCGTACATATAGATTGTACCTTCGTCGATGTTATCGCTGTTCATTTTGAATCGAACTTTCGTAATGGCAGCCGTGATATTGATGTAGCCAGCCACAAATGCTTGCATTGATGTATTGCCACCCTGATAACAGTTAGAAGTAGAAGTAAAATGCTTCACGTAAGTTGTGTTTGATGGGTCATATAGCGTCAGAATCCCAGAA
>Ga0114906_1001041_pt1 | contig 14913 bp, 7 predicted proteins | sample MalvirDeepMed_M9_FD_89687 | JGI IMG/M metagenome (GOLD analysis project Ga0114906, IMG submission 89687) | Marine viral communities from the Global Malaspina Expedition - Malaspina viral metaG DeepMed_M9 | ecosystem: Environmental > Aquatic > Marine > Oceanic | place: Mediterranean Sea...
CAAATCGTAAAGGCCTGTACGGCCAAGGTATGGTGGAAGGATGTCGCACGAGGCACACATGTTATGGATACTGGCGGAACACAACATCATATGGGAAACCCCAGCGCGTGGGACGCATGGAACGACGATCCAGGACTGTCTTTCAACCATCAGAAGGTGGCTGTCCAAGATAGCATAGAGCGTGTACGGAGTCTCCTGGAGGTCAACCCTGCTACAGGGCGCCCCAGACTCCTTATAAACCCATCCTGTACTGGCCTAATCTGTGAGCTAGGTGGAGGGCAGTCTCCCCTACCTGGTATCCATATCTGGAGGCATAGAAACGGTATCCCTGAGCATGCCAACGACCACTCCGCTAAGGCCCTGGCCTATGGGCTTGTGCACCACTTTGGTACCTCTCGTCCTGAGTCCTCAGAAGGATGGTGGGAGGAGGAGGGTGAGGATCCGATGAGTAACTCATACATGAGCTCTTATCTAGAGGAAGCCCCAGATAGGGGTGACAATATCTTTGATGAGCTCCTGAGGCGATAATGCAACCTGATGACCTAGGACAGTTAGAAACCGACCTCCATTCGTACTACGCTACCATGACTACCGAGATGGACCGGAACCGAAGGCTCTACCATCATGATGTCAAGGGGCTTGTAAAAGTACCTGCTGGTATGGCTGTGCACGAGAGCTCTACAGCCAACCTTATTGTAGACAACCTTAGAGACCAAGTCCGCACAGATGAGCCTCGTGTGGAGTTTGAGGCTTCTGGTAGATCCCAAGCATCTCTCCAGGAGAAGTCCCTTATGGAGCTCTGGGGGGAGTCCTGTCTTTGGGAGATCTCCCGACGTAACATCTCAGATCCTATACAGCAGGTCGTACATGACCAGCTTATGCTTGGGGCAGCTTGTCTCAAGTTCATAGTAGATCCCCAAGTTCTTACGACCCCAGAGGCTAGCTCCCTACCTCCTGCAGCTCGTAAGATGTCATTCCCGTTTATAGTTCGTCCCATAGACCCAGCCTCTGTCTACCCATCGCCTGGAGGCAGACGCCCGCTGAACTATGTCCTAGAGGTACAACAAAGGCGGGCTATGGATGTAAGATCCCAATATGGAGATTCATGGCATGATCCACTACTCACAAAGAGGGGAATCGACAAACCTATGCGCCCAGTTAAGTGGCTGGAGTACTGGTCTGCCCCTGTATATCGAAACGGAGAAAAGAAAGAGGACGGACATTATATTGTCGAAGCTGACGGTATCAGGATTATCGAGACCAAGAATCCCTACGGGATTGTCCCGTACCTTTGGGAATTTAGTGGATTGGGTCGCTCCAACTACGACGGCGATCCTGCACACCTTGCAGTTGGTATTCTCAGCAGCATCGTCGGAGAGCTGGAAGAGGAAATACGAATCAAGACCGCTCAGGCGCATCAGTGGCTATTCCACGCATATCCACGACTGCTCACCACTGACGATCCAAGAAAGGTTAGACGCCAGCTTATGGTTGGAGCTGGGTCGATTATAAAGTATGACCCTGCTCGGGGCAAACCTGAGTGGTTGGAGACACCCTCTCCAAATCCTGCCATGCTCCAGTTCCTGCAGGAGATCATGGGCAACATCTATAAGAAGGCCTCCCCGGCCCTTACAGAGCGCCCAGAGGGTGTAGATGCTGGCATTCACCAGTCTATCCTCATGGGTCAGGCCCTCAAGATGATATCTCCTGTTAAGAGGGTCCTTAACTCTATGGGTACGGACCTTCTGAATGGCATGGCTCACCAGATGAGTGAGCTAGGTCTGTCCATGAATATAAGGGGTAAACAGGATCCCCAGGAACGCATGGCTACTGGGAGCAAGTTCAAGCACTACAACTTCCGTGTGGAGTTTGAGTCTGTTGACCCCATAGAGAATGACCGTCGTATGCTCTCTGGTCTGGCCCTACGTCGTGACAGGGCTGATGGTCTGCCCCTTATCAGTCGTCACACATTCATGGATAGGTACATGAAGGGCATTGTTGACGACCCAGATGATGAGGACGTGTTGGTCATCAGTGAGGCTGTGCTGGCCCAGCTGGTGTCCTCTGGAGTCCTTTCTGAGGCTGCACTGGCGGATCTACAACAAGAGGCGCAAGGTCAGCAGATGGGAGCGATGGTAGAGGAGGCTAGGGGTGCGGCCCGTGGGGGAGCTGGAATGGGCGGCGGTCCCCCGGCTGGTGCCCCTAGACGTGAAGCAGAAGCCATCTCAGGCACTAATGTCCCTGGTAGGGAAGGATTAGCCCGCGAAGGTCGCGGTTCAGCTATAGGAGGCCTGTAATGTCAGGTGTGTCAAAAGCTCAAGTTAACTGGGCACTAAATCAACTAGAACTCAAGAAGAAGGGCAAGCCCACGAGCAGTACTATGTCGGTAGCGCAGTTGGAGAAGATAGCCTATACGTCTACTAAAGGGCTGCCAGACCGTTCGGAGAGTAGGTAATGGCCAGAGAAAGTGAAGATGTCACACGTAAGGCTGTAGTACGAGCCTCAACAGTTACAGCTAGGGTGAAGAACATACTGCGGGCACAGCTCTTTACAGGGCCCACTAATGTTCGCTTGACCCCAGCTCAAGTACGTGATGAAGTTGCCAAAGGTAATACTAGCATAGTTCGCCATGCTCAGCAGACCATGGACGAGGAACAGATACTGAGGTTACTGAATGCCTAGAACAGCAATGGACGGTGTGCCCGTCCCTCCAGTTCCCCCCACTATGGGGCCAGCTATGTCAGGACAGCCTTCTATGGGTCCTGGCCCCTCTCCTGAAGGTCTTATGGGTATACCTCCTGAACCTAGTGAGCTAGCTGGACTATTCCAGGGCTATACTTCTGGCACAACTTCCCGTGAAGAGCTAGTTGCTGCACTTAGTGGTAGGGCCCAGGGGCCAGAGGGCATACGAAGCCTGCTTACTGAACTACAGGGTAGCTCTCCTCCTGCAACTACTGGCATTCTTCCTCCTGACCACGAGGAGCTGGTAGAACTACTGAATGGAGCATTTGGGCTCTCCCGAGAGGATGCCATGGCCCTAGTGTCTGACATCACTGGAGGTGGTCCTGTGCCCATGGGGCCTGAAATGGGTGGCGGTATGCCTCCTATGGGCGGGCCCCCTATGCCTCCTATGGGCGGAGGAGGCCCTCCTGGTGGAGGAGCAGTCCCAGGACCCTCACTTGGAGGAGGTATGCCACTATGATCGCCAGAGTACTAGACACTGTGCAGTCTCTTTCCACACAGGTCAGGAAGACCCTTCGTGTATTTGAGTCTCTTCTTAGGCAGATAAGGAGTAAGTAGAGGTTAGCCATGGCACTTGCAGATGATTTTGCCCGCCAGTTTCCTAATCAGGGCCCATCCGCTGGTTTAAGTCAGGGGCGGTTCTGGAGAGAAGCTGTCAAAGAGGGAGGCATCTCTAAGACAAAGTCTTCATTTGCCACTGAGGAGATGCGGTCCCCTGGTGGTGCTGTTTTTTGGGTCCAGCCTGGAGAGAAGGATAACATGTTGGCACAGGGCTGGTCACAGCTGAGCTCCAGTGCTATACCTAAGGGACCTAGTGCTGCGGAGAAGAAAGCTGCCCGAGAACTGGCTAATCAGAAACTGAAGGATGCCGCGAGGGCTGCTGAACGTAAGGTAACAGGGGCTGGAAGGACAGAAGCAGCATATAGAGCTGGCGGGGGATACGAAGCGGAAGCTAAGCAAAAGGCCGCGGCTGAGGCGAGAGGGATATACGCGGATACAAAACAGCGTGCAGCCGCGGAGAAAGCACAGAGGGATCTGCAGGCTGCGAACGATGCAGCAGCAGCAGCTAAGGCAGAGAAGGCAGGAACATCACAGAGGCAGCTAGACCTCAAGGCATACTCCATGCTCAATGACACAAGAGGTATTTACGCTAAGTACCTACTGGGTCAAAGAACCTCAAAACAGGTGTACGAGAGACTGGGTCGGGATATACAGGCAAGGACCACAGTAAGAATAAAGCCTGATGAACTCAACAGGCTGGTCAATGCGGAGCTCACTAGACTTCAGACAAGCCCCTACTTCGAGGGATACAAGGCCCTTGCACCTGAGCCATTTAATGCTAAGGGCATGGCAAGCTCTACTTCCTATGACACTAGTGGGCAGTACACACCTGAGCAAATTAAGCATGCATACCCTAGCTGGAAGCCCGGGATGCCCATGCCGGATATGGAGACTGACGCCGTCCAAGCTAGTCTAAGGGTCCTTTCAGGCTTGGCACCTATACCCGCTGCTGTACCGGCTATTGCTCCTTTGGAGCCTGTAAAGGAGAAAACAATGGAGTATCCTAAGGGTCTAGATACGTCAAAGTATGATCAGATAGATGCCTGGCTTAGGTGGCAGGATGAGAATCCAACACTTGACCCACTCAGTTACAAGCCTGTATCCGCTCAGGAGGCTCAGCGACAGGCAGACATGAAAAGACGTCCTGACCTGTACTCAGTGGAGTCTGGCGGAACTCGTGAGACAGTGCCTGGTGTTGGGATCGACTATGGTGGTGGAGACGACTTCGGGGCCGTATATCAGGACGAAGCGGCGGGTCGACAAATGATAGAGCGGGACCGTCTGGCCCAGGAGGCGAAAGCCAGAGCGGAGCGGATTAGGATCCAGGATGCTGAGATGGCTGACGAAGAGCAGGATCGTCCCTATGGCTACTACGATCCTACTGGGGTTGGTGGCGGCCAGATGGTGAGTACCTACACTCCTCCTCCAATTGTACAGAGACCTTTCACGGAGCCGCCACTGACTAGCACGGGAACCTACCAAGATGTGGGAGGTGCTCAATCTGGCATCTATGCCCGTGAAGTTGGTAGGAGGGTGCGTCCGGGAGCAGACTATATAGACGAATTTGATACTGGCGACAAAGGAAAACTAGATAGTCTCCTCGAACAGAATAGGCAGCTCGGGGAGCTAATGCTCCAGCTTGACCTGCTTAACCCTGACGATGCGATACTGCTTAAACAGTACCAGAATCAGCATGCCATGAGGATGAAGGATATAGAGCGCCTCCGCGCTAGTTTATACGGGGGTGACGCTTTAAACCCGCGTAAGGACTATAGAGAACAGATAGAAAAGGACAGAGAGAACTTTCGTAAGCAGCAAGAATGGGAGCGGGAACAGGCTAGGAGAGCAGCCTTAGGCCTGTCTACCGCTGCTGTCCCTCCTGGAGGTGGTCAAGCTGGAGGTGGAAGTCCGCAGGTAGCAAGCGCCGCTGGGGCACGAACCGATAGCGCCTTTGACATATCTGCTAGCAAATATGGAGAGGGGTACTTTGGTAAACCAGGTGCTCAAGATTCGTTTGCGGGTCTCTACGAGGAGCTCTATACTCGGGCAGCAGCTATAGAAGAGTCAGTTCTGGGTGGAGGTGCAAACCTCGATGACCAGAGGTATAGTCAGAATAAACTTAAAGTACAGAACGAGGTCATGGCTAAGGCCCAGGGAATAAGGGATCGGTATCTCTCGAGCCAGAGTTTATCCGAACTGCAGAGTCAGAAGCAGGTACCCAGGATGCAGTATGAGGCTATTGGAGCCACTGAAGAGGGTGTAGATGCCCTCACTGGGGCTAGACTACTCAGACCAGGAGGTTCGGGGTCTGGTCTGGGCTACAATGCTGACACTATACGCAGTAACCTTAACATGCTACCTCCTGGGGATGATAGGCGTGGGGCTCTTACTGAAGTCCTCATGATGTATGAGAAATTTGAGGCTCAGGTGGCACAAGCTAGGACGGCCACTGAAGCTGCTACGGAGCTTGAGGAGCTTCGTCAAGGATTCGAAAGCACAGAGAGGCAGCTCCGAGACACACTCTCCCGAGAGGATCGTGCGCAAGACCAGCAGATACAGAGAGAGATTGATACATGGCAGCGGGGTCAGGCTAAATTCCTTCAAGAGTTTAATCTTAATCTCCAAAAAGCCCAGATGGAGGGTCGCTGGGATGGATCTGAGACCCTGGAGAGGACCCGCTTAGAGCACCAGAATACCATAGAGACAGAGGCCCTGAAGCAGACGGGCCAAAGACAGACGTTTGAGCAAGAGATGCGTACGGGGCAGCTAGCTCTAGATCAAACTCGTGCTGAAGCAGAGGCGAAGCGCGACGAATGGCAGATAGGCAGGGAGAGGAGAGACTGGGAAGGCGAGCAGAATAGGCTCAATGCTGTCCTTACTGGCTACCTAGACAGCCCAGAGAACCAGACTCTAGCAGCGCAAGAGTTTGGGTGGGCAAAGATCCTTGAAGAGGCAGATAGGACTGGACTGTTTGGCGAAGATAAGATAGAGACACTGGCCTTCAAGAACCAAAAGTTTCAGGAAGGTCTAGCTCAGGAAAAACAGAAGAACGCGGCAAGGTTGGAAGAGATCAAACTGGAGATGAATGAGAACGACAATGAGACCAAGCTAGCTGTTGCTGATAGGCAGGTAGCCATTGAGCAGGGTAAGCTGGATGATGCTGTTAAAGCCCGTAGAGTCCAAATGTCACTGGAACAGGATAAGCTGGATTTCCAGAAGACCCAGATGCGACTAGAGGCTATGCAGAGTCTATCTAACCCAAAGACACTGCTAATGTTTCAGAGAACTGGGATGATACCAATGCTCGAGCGGATACTAGGCATGTCGTTGAATATGCCAACATTCCCTGAGCTGCTCCCACCGGGGCAGACTATCCCAACACAGCAGTACCTCAATATGGCCTCTCCAGGCGATAGGGAACTCATAATGGCTGAGGCCTCGCTGCGTTCAGGGTACTCGGATATGGATGTGAGGTCGGTCCTACAACGTCAAATGCCTGGTGGTCTAGGTGTGGCCATAGGCTACAGAGGTGAAGGTAGATAATGGTATCTGGAGGAAGTAGGTTCCTTGGTAGGGCTGGGGCCCAGGTAAGCAGTAGTGGAGAGAATGAAGGCTGGCGTCCCTATAAGGTGCCAAATATACTTGTTCCCGTCAGGGACTTCGCCAACCTGGATAAGGAGCAGCTGGAGCTTGCAGTAGATGAGCTGGCCATGAAGGGGGAGTTTGTACCTCCTTCTGGGTTTGAGCAGGCAGACATTATGAACATGAGTGAGTTCCAGCTCCGTGACATACTTCGTCAAGCTGGCGACGAGGTCTCACGTGCTCCCCTGGAGCAGGACCAGTCGTCAAAGAACTGGTTTATGGGTGTCCTGTCAAGTGTAGGAGGGGCTATCGCTGGCCCTGCTATGAAGGTCCTAGATCCTATAGCTGCGTTTGGAGAGATAGGCGCATCTGCTGTAATGGGTACTGTCCAGGGTTTTATACCAGGTGAGCAAGAATATGAGCGTCTTCGTAGAGAGAAGATGGAAGCCCGTGGCCTCAATGGTTCTCTCCTCGACTGGATTACAGATCCCCTGGATAGTATCGCTGCCCAGAGGGAGGCCTGGCATGAGATGGAGGCTCCCTGGGGGACCAAGTTTGCTATGGAAGTGATCTTTGACCCGCTTAATCTAGTTCCTTTTAAGTGGATCACTGCGCCTCTAAAGATAGGTGCAAGGGGGACAAAGTTCGCAGCACGGGGAATGAGGCCTGTAGAGATGTCTATTGCTCGTCAGCAGGGAATGAAACATGCCTCCCAGATTGCCGATAAGCAGTTCAAGGGGACAAAGAGCCTAGATGATCTAGATGGCGAAGTAAGGAGACTACGGGATGAAGCCGCGGCACGTCCCCAGCTACTGGATCCTCGTATCTTGATTGGAGACCGGACAAAGCGTGGCAACCTCCTAGAACAGGCTAAGAAACTTGAGCTCTCCATTAGCGAGATTCGCAAGGAGATGGCAGACCGTCCCTTCGGAGAGATGTCCTTTAGGTATGCTGCCAATGAGATTAGAGCAGGTAGGATGCCGAACCCCCCAACTAACTGGAAGCCTGGGTTCTTTGATAAGGGGAAGGAGCCGATTTGGAGAGTGCCTAAGTCTGTAGCTGAGATGCAGGCCAGGAAGATTCCGGTTTACGGACCAAAACGGGGGGAGCCTGGTCCAGGGGAGGTGGCGGGAGCTGGTGGTGCAGTGCCATTCAGTCCTGGTCAACTATCAACCTACCCCTTGCCTCCAGTCGCTGGTGGTGCAGTGGGAGAAGAGGGAGCTGCCCATCGTGTAATAAAGAAAGACGAGATTCAGGTTCGTATTGATCCAGCGAGTGAAGAAGGGAGACTTCTAATGGACGTAAGTCGTCCAGCAGGGGAAGAGGGTATCGCACTCATTGATCAGGAAACTGGTGCTTTCGTCCATGTCAGTGCAGGACGGACTATAGCCGAGGTAGCGGAGTTTAGAGGTATAAACCCAGAGGATCTTGAGCTTGCTCCTTGGCAGCCAGTAGCATCTAACGATCCAGCCAATGCTGCTATAGTGGAGAAACTAGTCTCTGAACATCAGGCAGAACTAGATACTATCTTCGGGGGAGCAAAGAATAAAGGCGTTAATTGGATGCCTTCGGATGTCAACTATGAACGTTCGATGGAAGAGTACATGGAGGCGGCCAACGGGGCGCCTGAGGGCCCTGCTGTCCTAGGCGGAGATGGCAAGGCTCTATGGGAAGATGATCCAAATGTGCCGGGTGGGCGACGTATCAAACGAGAACGAGCACAATGGCAGATTGATCGAATCAAACTAGATGCCTCTACAGAGTATGCTTACCCACAGCACTGGGAGCCTCAGGACGTCGTAACTACATTCCAGAACCTAGAGGACCCTGCCGACAAGATAGGCTTCCTATGGTACTACCTAACTGGTATGAGGAAGATAGAGCTCGCTCGTATTGAGAAGGCTAGCCTTGAAGAACTAAGCGGTCAGGATCCTAGCATTAACCTTATAGAGCGTAATGCACTTAGAGAAGAGGTGGCACCTGGTCTTGAAGGTTCCACAGAGAAGAGCCCCTTCTACCACCCGCCTAAGAGACTGTCTTCTCTGGGTAATGATGTCCCTATAAATATAGGAACCAATCGTAAAATTACTCCGGATGCCAGGGATTTCCTAGAGGCCTATATCGAGGGGAAAGAGTGGAATCTAAAGATAGGAACTACAGCTGATGGCCAATCTCTTACCCTGGGACTAGCTGAAGATGGAAGTATGTATAGGGATACCCTCCTTAGGTACCATCAGCCAAATGCCGATATTAACATGGTCGATAATATCTTCTTATCGTATTCCGGGAGCAAAAAGACCGGCAAGTATACTCCTTTCAATGTAAAGGTAGATAACACAAGAAATGTCCGTATAAGCTACCAGCTGAACCGGCTCAGTGAGAGGATAGGGCTGGCATCTCCAGAGGGTGTCAAGTTCACTGCTAACTCTCTCCGCCACCACTTTGCAACCCAGCTCTATGTAGGTAGTCAGTTTGGGTTTGGTAAAGAAGGGGCTCTAGAAGATTGGATTGCCGATCTTATGGGCCACATAGGCACAAGCAACCTCAATGAGTACTTCAACCTTGGGGAGATAATCTTACGGGATCGTCTCAGGAAGTCCGAACCAACTAATGCACTAGGAAATCTCCAGTTAAATAACCAGTTTATAGATGACTTTATAAAGGTTGTAGATTCTATGCCAGGTGGTGACGAAGGCACAGCTGCCTATCGGGCGAAAGATCAAGCATCAAAGGCCCTAGAACTTTGGCAGAAACTTCGTCGGACGATGTTGGCTTCTGGAGACAGTACGTTTGTTAGGGAACCTGGTCCTGGGGGCGTAGTGTCTCAGGATGCCAGTCCATACCAGGTAGCGGACTGGTCTGATATGCAGAGACTGGCAGCAGCTGAGAATCCTGGTGCTGCAGGAGTCAGAAATGGGGTGATTACGAAGGTACTCCGAGAAGGTGCCGACTCTCCTCATGCTAGACTGCATCCTGACTTTTCTAAGAAGGCATACCTAGACCTACACCTATGGTATGACCATATGAATCGCTACGAAGGTACGATGCTCCGTGTATTGCACAGTCAAGCAGATGAGGCTCAGCCTATCGTTGACGGGGTTAAGCCTACTCCTGTCGCTGATTTCCTTGCAAATGAAGGGGCCTCGTGGACTCCAGAAGCGAAGGCTCTCTACACAGAATACCATAACGCACTGCAAGGCATGAGAACTGTTCGGTCCTTTATGGGTACGGCTAACACACTTCAGGTAGAAGCTAAGGCTGGCAGGAAGATGTTCCAGCAGCATCCAGGTCTCTGGAAGGAGATCCAGGCAAATGACCCTAATACAAGTGTACGAGCCCTTCTTAATGCGAAGAATCTTGGTGTCTCTTTAAGGGACCACATACGCAACTTGGCGACTGACTACAATAGGCTAGGCAGAGCTGTCGAAGGGGACGAAGCAGCGACTGAAGCTCTCCAGCTGCCTACGGAACTAAGGCTGCTCCATGAAAAGGTAAGAAACGAAGTAAGCTCTCTAGAGGCTACCTGGTCTAAGGGACAGGACCGAAGAACCCCCTATGGCAAGAGTGAGGATTTTGCCGCTGCTGCAGCCTCCTACTTCAGGGAGGTTGAAGCCAAACCTCTTATAACTGCCGACTTCCGTAGAACCAGCCAGGCTGGGTATGAGAGAGGGCGAGTCAACTATGAGCTGGGGTTCCAGCCAAGAGAGGGAGAATCATGGGGAGGCCTTGTTGGAAAGGGGCGAGGGGCCATGCACATGGAGCCCCACCTAGTCTGGGAAGTTGGTGGGGATCGGGTGGAGTGGATGGTCACCGATATAACATGGGATGACCAGGCTGGGAAGTGGCTGTATAGATTCAACAGGGTAAGCACTAAGAAAGCTATTATGACAGAGGCCTGGCAGGGGTATGCCCAAGAGTATCATCTCATGGGTCTTAGAAATCGACAGCAGATAGACAAGAACCTCATGCTCAAGTATGAAGATGAGCTGCAGGGCTGGAACTCACTTGGAGCAGTTCCGGACTATAGGGTAGTCCCCCCAAAGAAGCCCGGTGTCCAACCCTGGGACGTAAACAAGACAGCAAAGGCTCTGATGACTAGCCCGAACATAGTTGAGGGCAGCAAGGCCTGGATAGATACTGTGTTTAAAAAGCCGACTGGGGATACTGAGAAGCAGCTTCAAAGTGCGAGGGGCAGACTCACCACAAAGCTCCAGAAGCTCTTAGGCAAACCTGGTAAAGATGGCAAACTGACTCAAGCACACCTGTTTAAACTGCTCTCCGACCCGATGTCTGGTAAGCCAGTACTGGTTAATGATCCAAAGGACCCTACGGGAGGGTCGCTTGTCTTCAGCGACGATGTAAAGGACCTTGTAATTAGACTTAGAAGGGCAAGGGGAGGAGCAGTAGGGGGTGGTGATGGAGGACGTGGTAGACGAAGAGGAGGCGGCGGTGGGATAGACGCGGATAACCCGCAGCCTATGGGAATGGATGAATGGGACAAGAACGAGTACTACCATGATCCAGACTTAGTAGACTTCGCCAATCAACCTAGAAATGTTGCTGACCACAGTACAGACATGAGGGACACTACCTACCGTAAGTGGATGCAGGCTGGGCATAAAAGGGTGTTCGGGGCTAAGATAGGTCGATTCACACAGATGCCAACCGACTGGATATTCGGGGAGAATATGGGTCGTAGCTGGATCAAGAAGCTTATAGGAGGACACGCGTCTGCTAGGGATGCTGCCAGATTCAGGGGAGCACAAGTACTGGGACGCATGCAGTATGGCGGAGACCTGCTCGGGTATAGTTCCAAGTATGGTCGGATGATGAACGTCAAGCTCACAGGGGCGATTCCTCCGCATGTAAGGGCCCTATTCAAAGAGGAGGGCATAGATGAGTATGGCAGGGGATTTACAATACCCAGACCTGGGGTAGGGATACTTTCTCGTGGAGCGCCTAAAGAACTCAGGGGGCTGGCTGACTGGGAGTGGGAGACTAGACGGGTAACTACCATGCTTGAGATGCCTAGAAATGAGCTTGCGAAGTACTATGAACTGACTCCTGAGCAGCTCAGGTTCTACGATAGCTATCACCTATTAGTACTGAACCTCCAGCACATGGCCAAGACGGCAGGCTACGACATAGGACTGTACCTAGCCAGGGACGCTGCTGATCTATCAAAGTTTGGGCCAGATGATCCAAGGTATGTCCCCCACCTGCAGGACTTGGGATCTGAGATCAATAAGGACACGGGTCTTCCCACTGTCCCAATACTCGGGTCGAAGCCTAAGTTCTTTGAAACTCGTGCCTTTAAGACTATGTTACATGGTGAGCTACAGGGGAAACTCGTATATACACAGGACCCTGTAGAGGCTCTCAAGCAGCTCTTTGAGGGTGTCTACGGGTTTGTAGCCGACCGGCAGTTCTTTGATGCAGTTGAGGCATCTGGAAGGGGTGTCGATACCCGTGAGTTCTCCCAGAAGGTGAAGTTAGGGGAAGGGCTGCTAGATGCCTTGAGAGCGGGGACGTTCGTTCCCTCGAAACTTGCTGGGGAGGGAATAAGACGGACTGATGAAAGTCTAGGAGGGAATGCCTATGACTCTTTCTTTCCTGGGCTAAGGGAAGCGGTAGATAACGCATCTAAAGGCGGCCTAACGGATGAAGCCAAGGACAGACTAAGGCTAGACATAGAGGACGCGACCAGTAGATATTTCGAAGAGGGGAGAGCCAAAGACGACCTCACACATTGGAGGGCTTTTAGGAACCTTATACCAACTAATGAAGAGATAGCTAAGCTGGCCTTTCAGCAAGATGAGGCCAGGGAGCTCAAGACCTATGTGGCAAATATGTCAGAGGCCGCAGCATTGAAGGGTCCAATGAAGGGACTGTCTATATGGTCTTCCTATGTAAGAACCCTCTCAACTACCTTTGACCTAGGATCTCCTCTGATACATGGGTTCCCTCTTCTGACCATGGTACCTATCCATGCTATACAGAAGGCAATAAAAACAAGGGATCCATTTGACGCGATAAGGTGGCATGAGACTCCCTGGGCAGTAGGCGTCAGGCATATGTTTGGCTCACTCAGGGACCCTGCAGTACGGGATAGGTATCGTAGTGCCAATAACAATATCATGAAAGAGATGAAGGAGCATGGGGTAGCGTTCTTTGGAAGTGAACTACGAGAGGTAACAGGGGCAGCAATACGTCAGTTAGGAGATATGCCTGGAATTGGTAAAGTTTCCAAAAGGTTTGAGGTTACATTCAATACCTTCTTAGATGTGGCCCGTGTTGAGTACTACAAGGGTATGAGACCATTGCTTAGAATGGAAGCTGATGGAATCACTCCACTGGCATCAGATCTAGGTGAGCTAGCTGCTGCTGTCAACAAGGTCACTGGAGGACTGGATCCAGTTAGGGCTGGCATATCCAACCACCAGAGAGCCGTTGAAAGTACCTACGTCATGTTTGCTCCGATGCTCAGGAGGGCTACTGCTGCCCTGATCTTCAAGGCTGCGGAGGGTGCAGCTTTAGCTCCTCTTGCAGTGGCAGGTAAAGCAAGACTAGGGCTGGAACGTCAGCAGGCTCTAACAGCTATCGGATCTATAATGGCCTGCATGGGTGCCGTGGGATACATGATCTACGCCTCAGGCAACAACAAGAAGGTATTTGATACAGATAGTGCCGACTTCATGTCTGCAAAGATTGGGGAAAGTAGGATTGGCATAGGTACGCCGTTCTATGCACTGTCTAGAATGGGTTCAGGGATAATTAAACAGATGAAAGATGATCCTAATGGACTCTACAAGTTCAGTATAGAAGACCATGCTGTCCTCAAGATGGCTAGGTCCATGACATCACCTTCCACTGGTTCAGTGATAGACCTCATACATGGACGTAACTTCATAGGTGACCCGCTGCGGGATACTGATGGGTCTTGGGAGAAACTCAAGATTATCAGGTACCTTGCTCGTCAAGGCATGCCCTTCTGGGCTGAGACCTACGCGTATGATTTTACAGGTTTCAATAAGCTGTCATCTATTGGGGAGTTTGCGGGGCTGAGAGCCTCACCTCTGCCTAAGTCCCGCCAGCTTAAACAGTTACAGGAAATCTACTTAATGGGAGATGATGACGACGCTGATCTGGTGCATTGGCGGAATAGCCAGATGTCTAAGGGTCTGCCCATAACAGTTGCGGAAGCACCAGCCCTGGTAATGGACGGCATCAGCGCAAGGCACGAAGACATTCGGGAGCTTGAAGAGGCTATGCAAACGTCCCGTCTTGCCCGCGGAGACACAGAAGTCCATCGCATGAATAGCTATATGGAGGCTCTAGATACGAACAGGAAGGCGGCTGACAAGAGTATGGCTGGCTTTAGTAACGACTTTGAGGCTGGTTTGATGAGTGGCAAGACCTTCCGGCAGAAGATCACTGAGGCCTCTGCCGAGCTAAGGGGTGCCCAGGAGAGCCTGTCTGAGGTGTTCAAAGATGTAATAGAGAAGCTAGATACAGGGCGTATAGGTAGGATGGAGGTTACTACTGGCTATCTGGGAGACTTCTTCTATGACATATATAGGGCCAAGGTCACTGACCATCCGACTCTCGAAGATGAGTTCGGTAACTTCAGACCTGAGATATTCAGGCAGCTAGAGGCTAGTTATAGGCTAGAGGTTGGTGACGAGTACCTATGGGACTATATACAGCGACGTAAGAAGCGGAATAGGGACTTCTCCCCTACTGTCCGAGACCTATACAAGGCTCGGGAGACACTGAAACCTTACTGGACACTGTACGAAGATATCTGGAAGCGGGGATCCTGGCAAGCTGAGCTTGTCGCTAGCTACATGAGCCTGCCCACATATGCTAGCAAGGAGCGTTTCAAGGAGAGCTATCCCAAGTTGAGGCCTCTCCTTAGTAAGTATGAACGGGCGAGGAGGCGTTATCGAGAGGAAAACCCCGATGCTGACGCTGCCTTGGTCAGATTCTACGACTACATTCCAGTTGACATGTCAAGGGTATCCAAGA
>Ga0114906_1001049_pt1 | contig 14863 bp, 16 predicted proteins | sample MalvirDeepMed_M9_FD_89687 | JGI IMG/M metagenome (GOLD analysis project Ga0114906, IMG submission 89687) | Marine viral communities from the Global Malaspina Expedition - Malaspina viral metaG DeepMed_M9 | ecosystem: Environmental > Aquatic > Marine > Oceanic | place: Mediterranean Sea...
CAGCAAAGAGAGAACCGAAGGCTCTACCAACCCCGTTTCCAGAGCCATTCCCGAGGGAAATAGGCTTGTCCCTAGTTGCCTGGGGGAAGACGCAGAGTCTCAGCGAGGCCGAGGTCCGCCGGGGAATCAACGCAGTCAGAGACTGGGCGTTGGCCGGTGGTCATAAGCGGACAGACTGGGAGGCAGCAGTGCGGAACGGGATCCGACGCGGGTGGGCCATTGAGGCGTCCCAGGGCGCCCCTGAACGCGAGATACCGCGAGGTCAGGCATATCGGTCAATGTCGGACCCGAATCGCGAGAGAGAGCAGCAGGCGAGGTTGGTGGAGATCGTCGCAGATTTGACCGATTTTCAACGCAGCAAGTACGAGGCCGAGGTGGCAGCAGGTGCGGCGACTCCGCTCGCCCTGCGCCGGGCACGAGAAGGGGAGGACGAATGAGACTCGAGATCAGGATCAACGAACTACCGAAGCTCCAGGCGGACACGATGGGCCACTGGTCCGTTCGGAGCCGCTATCGGAAGCGGTGGCACAAACTGGTAGCCGATGCGATTTTCGCGCTGCCCAACTGGCGGGAGTTCCACGGGCGCGAGGCGGAAGATGCGACCCCGTGGGACCGGGCTGCGATTGTCATCACGAGGCACTCATCCGGGCGCGTTCCAGACGCGGACAACCTGGCCTACTCCGCGAAGTGCCTGCTCGACGGACTGGTGCGGGCGACCGTGCTGGTGGATGACTCGCCAGATCATGTCGAGGTGAAATACCTGCACGAGAAGGCGAAGCCGGGCGGGGGATTCGTCACGATCAGCGTGGAGCCGAGATGACAACCATCAAGCGCGGAATCATCAAGCGGGTGGTGGTGAATCAACACAAGATTAGAGCGAACCGGAAGCATGGCACCCACGAGCCGGTCATCTCGATCCAAACCTCTCGAGGTCCGGTCCCTGCCGGGAGGGTGAGAATCGACGGGCCGAGCGAAGTGGTCTATCGACCCCAAAAGCCGCTCTCCTGCGGTGCCCACGTCTGGGTGGAAACGAAGGCCGAGGTGCAATACACGAGATGACGAAGAGCAACCGTCGCTGCAAGAGCTGCGGGTTCCGCATCCGAGGCAAGCAGCACGAATCCGGCAGCCATCACCAGGCCACTCGCGCCACCTCCTCGAAGGCTGGCAAGCGTTGGCACACTGAGCTCTCTGGAAGCGGGAAGATCGTGACGCGCCGCACCTCGCACAACCGTCGCCATCGGGGGTGATCGCAGACCGAGATGGCTCTCGAATTGGTGCCGCTAACTCGTAGCGAGGCTCGCAAGTATGTGGCCGAGCATCATCGCCACAACAAACCGCCCTCAGTGTGTATTTTTCAGGTAGGTGTGGCATCCGAGGGGAAACTGGTGGGGGTGGCAATGGTAGGCAGGCCCGTTGCTAGAAAGCTGTGTGATGGAATTACTGCCGAGGTGGTGCGGGTTTGCACGGATGGCACGAGGAATGCCTGTTCGATCCTTTACGCAGCGTGCGCCAGAGCTGCGAAGTCTCTGGGCTATCACCGGATATTGACATACACGCTAGAGAGCGAGCCCGGAGTCTCTTTGCGCGCAGCCGGGTGGGATGTGGACGCGGAGGGTGTGGGTGGAGATCCTGCAAAGTGGGCCTCAAGGCAAGGCCCGCGAGCGGCTGCGGTAGACCTATTTGGGAACAGAGCAATGCCCCTAGGTCCGAAACGGAGATGGGTCAAGATGCTCTAGCGCGGCTAAGCCAACCTAGGCCACTTTTCTCCCTTCTCTCCCCATCTCCGTCCTCCCAACCTCGCCAGCAGGAGAAATGACCCCCCCAGAAATCCTGCCAACGTGACTTCTGCAACAAAATGAGGCACCTTTTGTGCTGAAGTGGTATGGCTACACGGTACGCAGTCGCTCCCAAACAGAGCAGGATAGAGCAGGAGGCGGTTCTGCCGGGCAGACCTTTCGAGAGAGGGAGAGAGAAGACCGGCGGCCGGCAGCCTGGCACGCAGAACAAAGCCACGGTTGCGGTCAAGGCTGCGCTGATGCGAGCCCTCGAGGCAGATGCCGATGACGGGGGCGAGGAGTTCTTTGCGGGGCTGCGCGTATCGGACCCGAAGACATTCGCGACCCTGGTGAGCAAGCTGATCCCCACCGAGCAGAAACTCTCGAGCGATGGTGACTCCCCGCTGGTTGTGGTGCGTAACTACACGGGCAAGGAGTTCGAGGATTGACGGCGCCCACCACCAGGCTCGAGTTGGGTGCGCCGAAGTATCCGGTGCTGAATGCGTTCATGCGCTCGCGTGCCCGGTGCTCTTTCATCATGGGTCCGCTTGGGTCCGGCAAGACCATCAGTGCGTGCCAACGAATACTGGCGACCATGGTGGAGCAGGAGCCGAATGCGAAGGGCGAGCGCCCAACTCGCTGGCTTGCAATTCGGAACTCTTACCCGGATTTATTTTCCACGACGGTCAAAGACTTTGAGAGCGTTTTTGAGGGCCTTGGCACCATGAAATACGGGGGCCTCGAGCCTCCGACGTTCCGCGTGCGATTCGATCTGGAGGACGGCACCCAGGTGAGGGCCGAGGTGATCTTCCTGGCATTGGATCGCGACGATGCCATCCGCAAACTCCGGGGCCAGCAGATCACCGGGACGTGGTTGAACGAAACCAAGGAACTGCAGAAGGCAATCGTGGACATGGCCGATCTGCGTCATGGTCGCTACCCGTCGATGGCGGATGGAGGCGTGCGACCAACGTGGCACGGCCAAATAGGGGATACGAACGCACCGGACGAGGATCACTGGTTCTACAAACTCGCAGAGGAGGTGCGGCCCGAGGGTTGGGAGTTCTTCAGGCAGCCGGGTGGTGTGTTTCCTGGTGACAAGCCAGGCGAGTGGATCCCAAACCCTGATGCGGAGAACCTCGAGAACTTGCCAGAGCGTTACTACCTGGCTGGCCTGGCCGGGAAGGACCCTGACTGGATCCGGGTGATGCTCTCGAACGAATACGGGTTTGTGGTCGAGGGTCGCCCAGTCCATGCGCCACCGTTCATCGACTCGCTGCACACAACAGCCGAGCCCATCGAGACAGATCGTGGCAGGCCGCTCATCATCGGCATCGACTTCGGTCGCACGCCGGCTGCGGTGCTGACGCAGCACATTGAGGAGTTGGGCAGGCGCGTGATCCTCGATGAGCTCTGTGCCACCGACATGAGTGCGGCGCTCTTCGGTCCACAACTCAAGCGATACCTGGATGCCAACTACACTGGCATGCCGGTTGAGGTCTGGTGTGACCCGGCAGGTAGCGCGCAGAGCCAGGCCACGGAAGACACGCCGATACGCATCCTGCGTGCAGCGGGAATCCCCGCGCAGCCCTGCTCGAGCAACAGCCCAGACCTACGCCGTGCAGCGATTCAGAACCCGGCCACCCGCATCTGCATGGATGGCAAGCCGGCACTGCAGGTGAGCCCGAAGGCGAAGATGGTCCGCAAGGGTCTGATGGGCGGGTTCTCATATCGCCGGCTCAGGGTCGGTGGCAGTGAGCGGTTTGCTGACGTGCCTGACAAATCGGGTCCGTACAGCCACCCGGTCGAGGCTTGCGAATATGCGCTGATGGGTGGTGGCGAGGGGCGCGATGCGCTGCGCATGGCACCTCGAAACCGGGACGGCGCACGCATGCAGACGGAGGCGATCCTGTGACGGCAAGCTGGCAGCAGCAGACCGAGGACTACCGCACCGAGATGCGTCTCGAGGCTTCTGTCGAGGAGTTCCTAGCGTACGTTGAACGGCAGAGACAGGCGTGGGAGGCCCGGCAGGACGCCATTGTCGATGCGGCGCGGCAGCGTGGCGAGTTACCGGCAGACGAGCGCGAAGCGTACCGGCGCGAGCACGGGCTGTGCGATGAGCGGGGGCATCTGCTGCCCAAGTATCGAGAGCAGGCGGTGCAGGAATATCTCGCGGGTGGTGTGACGCTGCGGCAACTCGGTGTGAGGTACGGGCTCTCCGCAGCGCGCATCGGATACTTGGTTCGCCGAGAGAGGCATCGCATGCAGACCGAGGCGATCCTATGACTAACGCAGTGCCTGCGGAGCCGCTGCGGCTGGAGTCGCGGCTGTATCGACCTAGGGAGGTGGCGAAACTTCTGGGCATCCCGCTGCCTTCGGTCTACATCTGGCTCAAGTCTGGCGAGATTCGGAGCACAAAGATCGGCAGCCGGTTCTTCATTCCGCCGAGTGAGGTGGAGCGCATCTTCTCCGTGCCGAATGAGCCCGAGCCGGCACCCGAGCCCACTCCGCCCGCCCCTGCGTCCTTCACCGTGCATGTTCCCTGGAATCCCCCGCTACCGCGCAGCCCGCTGCCGACAACGACGGCAGGCTGGATCGCCTACTCGGAGATGCAGGAGCAGATCCGCGCAGCAGAGGCTAGAGGCGAGGCGGCAGATCGGCGCGAGAGGCGTGCAGCGAAGGCGAAGGCTGCATGGACTACATACTCCGCGACCTCAAGAGCCGAGGCGAAGCGCATAGCGAGGGACTGCGCGGGAGTCGAGCCGTCACTGCTGGCACCGTCTGAGTCCAGTGTGGTGAGCGGATACGAGGAGCCGGAGCGCGGCAGCGTGTGGGCCGAGGAGAATGTGCTGGACCGCTTCGATGATCTCGAGGTCGATGTGGCATTCGAGCGCGTGACCCTGCGCTTCGACCGGGCGGTGCGTCCCTTCAGTGCGATGGAGATGAGCCTATGACGCGATTCGTCCGCGAGGTGCATCCCGATGACCGGCTCGATGCTGCCGCAAAGGCAATGTCCTGGGGCTACCCGCGACCGATCTATGACCAGGAGGCAGACGCATCGAGTTGGGTCAGCTACGGAGGCGATGCGCTGGTCTGGTACGAGGCCGGGCCTGAGCCGCATTCGCTTGCCGTGCATGGATGTGCAGCCCCCGAAGCCCGGGGTGCGTTGGGGAGCCCGCGTGCGATGGTTGCGATGGAAGTAATTGCCGAGCTCTTGGGTGCATCGAGGCTGTATTCCGTGACGGGGCTATCCGGGCAAGATCCCAGGGTTCCGCGCAGGGCAATGCGCCGCTACCTGCGGATGCGCGGTTGGTGTGAGAGTCCTGTTGGAAGTTACCGGGACCTGGGGGAGTAGCGGCGTGGCGTATCACAGTCGAGCATTGTCGATGGCACAGGAAGCGGGATTCACTGGACCGCCGTCTCCGGGTTGGGCACCGAGCGGTTCCATGTCGGCGCGGCGCAAAGCACGGCTACATGCGGATGCTACGGTTCGATTCAACGAAATTATGGAGTCGGCAGCCGGCCGGTTGCCTAGAAGCGAGCAGGACATTCGGGCCTGGCAAACTGCTGGGAGAGGTTTAGGCCCTACGTTGAGCCGGAAGGTTGCCGGTAAGTCCGGGCAACCCTTCGCCACGTATCTTCAACTGCTGAGTCAGCGGCGAGAGGCGGGTATCGACCCGTTCGACTTCTCTGCTGCGATGCCTTCGGGTCGTGGCGCGGGTGCAGTGGCAACCCCGGAAGCAGCCGAGCAGGCACGGTTGGCTCGAGGGGGTCGAGGCACTGGACTCCTGGCGGCTGGGAGTGCCACGGGTGGATTCACAGGCGTGCCATCGGGAGGTGCTGCGCGGGGTGCTCCGAGCAGGTTCGCCACGGATGCGCGTGCTGCAGAGCAACGCCGGATTGGATTGCGCACCGCAGGCGGCAGCGAGTCTCGCGGACGTGGGCGAGGAGCAAAATTAACCAGCGCTCTGGGCGTTCCAGGTCGCGGAAAGACTCTACTGGGCTAGGAGATCGGACATGGGAATCGAAACGGCAATCATTGCATCGGCACTGATTGCTTCAGCGGGTGGCATGGCTGGGGCTGCAATCTCTAAGCCGAAGACACCCGAGTTGCCTCCCCAGGTAGACCCCGAGGAAGCGGCAAAGCGGCAGGCAGACATGCGGCGCCGCAAGGCCGGCACGGGTGGACGCGCATCGACCATTATGAGCGGTAGCCCGCTAGGCGTACCGGGTGGCGGTGGTGGTGGTGGCCGAGGTGCGAGGCTTACGGGCGGTGGAGGCTACTAGGTGGCGAAGTCTGTAGAGCAATGTTTGCGGAGGCTCAGTGAGCTCGAGGGTCGCCGGTCTAACTGGGACACGCACTGGAGCGAGATTGCCGAGCGTGTCTGGCCGGCAGCGGATGAGTTCACTACGGCACGAGCACCAGGCGAGAAGCGCAGCACCAAGATCTACGATGCCACTGCGTCGATGGCACTCGAGAAGTTCGCCGCTGCGATGGAGTCGATGCTGACGCCTCGTGCCCAGAAGTGGCACACGCTGAAGGCAACGGACGAGAACCTGAACCGTGACGCAGGGGTCAAGAAGTGGTTTGAGCAAGTCAATCGGATCCTCTTCCAGGCCCGCAATGCACCGAAGGCTGCCTACTACTCGCAGATGCACGAGGGGTTCAAGTCGCTTGGTGCCTTCGGCAATGCCTGCCTGTTTGTCGATGAGCCGAAGACGGGTGGGCTCTCGTATGTCCAGTGCCATGTGGGGCAGATCTATATCGAGGTGAACCCAGCCCGCACCGTCGACACGGTCTATCGGAAATATTCGATGACTGCGAAGGCTGCCGAGCAGCAGTGGGGGCGCGACAAGTTGCCCTCGAAGGTGGCGGATGCACTAGAGCGGGACGAGTCGCTGTACAAGAACTTCGATTTCCTGCATGTGGTGACCCCGCGCACCGACATGGACATGGACCGCAAAGATTACAAGGGCATGCCCTGGCTCTCGTACCAGATCGGCATTGACGACAAGGCGATGATCGAAGAGGGCGGGTATCACGAGTTCCCGTACATGTATTCGCGATACACGGTGAACCCCACCGAGATTTACGGTCGCTCGCCTGCGATGCTGGTGCTGCCTGCCATCAAGATGGCCCAGGAGGTGCAGAAGACGTTTATCCGGGCCGGCCATAAAATCGTAGACCCACCGTTGCTCCTCCATGACGATGGCGTGTTGGGCACTGGCAGCAAGCAAGTGCGGCTCACACCGGGAGGCTTGAACTACGGTGGTGTCGATGCCCAGGGCCGCCCGTTGGTGGTGCCGCTGCAGACGGGTGCGAGGCTCGATCTCACCGAGGCGATGCTCGAGAAGGAACGCGAGGTAATTAACGATGCGTTTTGGGTGACGCTGTTCCGCATCCTGGTGGATCAACCGCAGATGACGGCTACCGAGGCATTGATCCGCGCACAGGAAAAGGGTCAGTTGCTGGCGCCTGCCGTGGGTCGGCAGCAGTCAGAGATGCTGGGTCCGCAGATACATCGCGAGTTCAACATCCTGGGGCGGCAGGGCTACCTGCCTGAGTTGCCGCAGATTCTGGTCGAGGCAGAGGGCGAGTACGAGATCAGCTACGAGAGCCCGGCTACCCGGTTCCAGCGCAGTGAGGAACTGGTAGGCGTGCAGCGGACGCTGGAGGTGGCTGCCCCGTTCATGCAACTGGACCCCAACGTGATGTCGATCTTCAAGCCGGAGGAGATCATCCGCCTGGCAGCCGAGATCAATGGTGCGCCCACCGATATCCTGCGGACTCCCGAGGAGATGGAGGAGTTGGTCGCGCAGCAGCAGCAGCAGGCCCAGCAGCAGCAGATGCTCGAGGCTCTGAGTCAGGCTGCACCGGCAGTCAAGGATCTGTCACAGGCCCAGGCTGCGGGTGGTGGCGGTGCCCAGGCGGCATTGCCGGCTGAGATTGCGGGTGCGTGATGAGCTCAAGCGTCGCAGCCAAGTCTATCGAGACACCTTCAAAGGCGAATCAGCCGAGGAAGTGCTGCAAGACCTCGAGAGATTCTGCCACGCAAACGCGACGACGCATGTCGAAGGTGACAGTCACGGGACCGCGCAACTCGAAGGTCGCCGTCAGGTGTGGCTGCGCATCCATGGCTACCGAAGGCTGAGTAACGATCAGATCAGTGATCTGGTCTTGACCGCAGAAACCGAGGAGACGTAAATGGCAGAAGCCGAAGCAGCACCCAGCGCACCGGCTGCGGTGGAAGAGGTGGCAGCAACCACCGAGGCACCGACAACGTGGACCGATGGGCTGAACGAGGACGCCCAGGGCTACATCGAGAACAAGGGTTGGAAGTCACCCGAGGAGATGCTTTCCAGCTACAAGAGCCTCGAGAAGGTGTCCGGTGTGCCGGCGGATCAGATCATGCGGCTACCCCAGGAGGCCGACGATGCCGAGGGTTGGTCAGATGTGTACTCGAAACTGGGGCGCCCCGAGACGGCAGAGGGCTACGAACTCGAAGCCGGTGACGTACCCGAGGGTTCGTTCGACCTGACCCCGGATCTGCGTGAGTGGGCGCATGCAGCCGGGCTATCCCAGCAGCAAGCCCAGGCGCTGCATGGCAAATACAATGCACGGTTGGGTGAGATGGCAGGCGAGATGGCGGCGCAGCGCGAGGAGCAGGCCACCGCTGACGAGCAGGAACTACGGAAGGAATGGGGCGCAGCCTGGGACGAGAACATCCAGGCGGGTGTGCGGTTCCGGCAAGCGTTTGGGATCAACGACGAGACGGTGAACAAGCTCGAGGCCGCACTGGGGCTGAAGGGTCTACTCGAACTGACCTCCAAGATCGGCAAGGGTCTGGGTGAGCAGGCGATGCCGGGTGAGCCAGCAGCCACGAGCGGATCGGAGTTTGGTCTGAGCCCGGCAGGGGCGCGAGCGAAGATTGATGAACTGATGAGCGATTCGGCATTCAGCCAGAAGTACATGGCCGGCGATGCGCCTGCTGTGTCCAGAATGACCCGTTTACACAACCTCGCGCACCCGGAGGTTGCAAAACCAGCCTAGGCATGCAACATTAGGCTGCGTACAGCAGTGAAATCGGCCCCGGAGTGGCGACCGGATAAGCCTTCCAGCCAACGAAATGGCCCCGGCGTGGCACCCGGATAAGCCTCGGATAGCCGATTTCCCACGCTGGCCCCGCTGACACAGTGGATAAGCCTCGCAGACGCACATCGTGCGTCATGACCTTTCGAGGCCAATCCCATGTCAGACCAGGTATCAACTGCCTTTGTGCAGCAGTACGCCACGAATGTGGCCCATCTGTTGCAGCAGAAGGGAAGCAAGCTACGCGATGCCGTAATGACGAGCACCGCCACCGGCAAGGCAGCCAAGGTTGTCGAGCAGGTGGGTGCGGTCAATGCGGTGAAGCGAACGACGCGGCACGCAGATACGCCGCTGATCGACACCCCGCACTCAGCACGCTGGACGTTTCCGGTGGATTACGAGTGGGCGGATCTGATCGATGACCAGGACAAGGTCCGCATGCTCATCGACCCGAAGAGTCCCTATGCGGTGAATGGTGCCTACGCGATTGGGCGTGCCATTGACGATGAGATCCTGGGTGCCTTCTTTGCAACTGCGAAGACGGGCGAGAACGGATCCACCGACGAGTTGGGCACCTCGGTTACGACCGTGGCTGCAGGTACCGGTGGTGTGCTGACCATCGAGCAACTGCTCGAAGGTAAGCGCATTCTGATGGCGAACGAGGTCGATCTCGACAACGACACCATCTATATGGCGATTACCGCAGCGCAGCATGAAGACCTCCTGAATATGGACGAACTCCAGACCATCGACAGTAACAGCACTAAGGTGCTGGTAGATGGTCGAGTGCGTGCATTCCTGGGAATCAACTTCATCACCACGGAGCGCATTCCGGGTGCTGGGGATGATCCGACGCTTTGCCCGATGTGGGCGAAGTCTGGGATGCACCTCACGGTCTGGAACGATCTGACTACTCGGATCGAAGCCCGTGCGGATAAGTCCTTCAGCACGCAGGTCTACGTCAAGGCAACAATCGGGGCGACTCGCCTCGAGTCAGGCAAGGTCGTGAAGATCTCGGCTGACGTGTAGCGAACTGATGTGATGGGGCCGGTGCGGAGTCGTGCCGGTCCCTAATCATCGCAAGCAAGAACAAGGAGCCGTGGAGTCATGGCATCTTTCTACTCTGAACTAATGGCAGCACCTAGCACGCCGCAGGTTCTTGACACACAGGTCCGCGCTAATGCTGGTGTCGGTCATGCAAGGATGCGTTACACAAGGGCCGCCATCACGCTCGATGCAGTTGTGGCGATTGGTGAAGTGGTCCGCATGAAGACGTTCTCGTCGTCAGATCGACTCAATTGGGGCTACTTCCACTGCTCCGATGCCGGCACGGGCGGCCTCATCGACGTAGGCTTGTACAAGGCAGGAACGAATCACGACGGCGCAGTGATTGATGCCGATCTGTTTATGTCTGCATACGATGTAAAGGCGGCTGCGCGGGAGCAGATTGAAATTCTGCCCAACTCTGAGTCAGGGACGCTAGGTGGAATCGACTCTGGCAAGACCCTCTGGGAGATGGCTACTCTAGGCGCAGCGTCCTACACATCCGATCCGATGGAGCAGTGGGATATCGCCATCGTGCCTACCGAGGCTACGACCAATACCGCCTGGGAAGTTATGATGGAGTTCTATTACACCTCCGGCGACTAAGCGTGAGGGTGGATGCCCAGCGAAACGGATATTTGCAACCGGGCGCTCTCGCGTGTAGGTGAGGCGCGGATCACTTCGCTAACGGATGACACCAAGCAGGCAAGAGCCTGTAACAGTGCCTACGCGCATGTCCGTGACGAAGTGCTCCGCTCCCATCCCTGGAACTCTGTCATCACGCGCACCACCCTGGCGAAGCTCTCGAGCGCGCCTGCCTTCGGATATGACGATCAGTATCAGCTTCCCTCTGACTGCCTGCGGGTAGTCGAGCTCTACGATACGCGGCTGCCCTGGGTGGTCGAGGGCCGGAAGTTGCTCTCAGACGAGGGCTCGCCGCTATCGGTGCGCTATGTGCGGCGCGAGGAAGACCCCAATCAATACGACTCCATGCTGGTGTCTGCGATTGCGGCTCGCCTGGCGATTGAACTCTGCGAGGAGTTGACGCAGAGCAATACGAAGCGAGAGCGTGCGCTCGTTGAATACGAACAGATTCTGTCGCGTGCTCGCATGGCTGATGGGCAGGAGCAGAGCCCGATGCCATTCGAGGAGGACGACTGGGTCCTGGCGAGGCTCTAGCTTCATGGCGAAAGCCTCTCCGATCCAGAGTTCGTTCAACGCAGGCGAGTTGAGCCCTACCATTGAGGGCCGCACTGATCTCGCCAAGTACGCCGCTGGCTGCACCAAGATGGAAAACTTTTTCCCACTGGTGCCGGGTGCAGTCCGCAAGCGTAGTGGCACTCGCTTCGTCAAGGAAGTGAAGGACGTATCGAAGGCCACCCGGCTGATCCCGTTCGAGTTCGGCACAGACCAGGCGTATATTCTTGAGTTCGGTGACCAGTACATGCGGGCCTACCGCAACGGGGGTCCAGTCCTAGAGGCTGGATACGATGACTCGACGGCAGTCACCGCCGGCAAGCTCATCACCTTTGCTACGACTGCCAGCCCCATCGTTGTGACTTCGCCGGGCCATCGTCTGCAGAACGACGCGAAGGTCACGATTACTGGTATGACGGGGATCACGTCAGACGTTAACGATAAGGTGTTTGTCGTCTCTGCGCGTACGGATGACACCTTTGCCCTGACTGGTTCGAGTACGTCTGCCACCTACGTCTCTGGTGGCGTTGCCACACCGATGCAGCATATCTCTGCAACCACCAACGGTGGTGGAACTTCTGACGCAGTAGTGGTGACTCTGCCGGGCCACGGTCTGGTGGACAACGATCAGGTTTTCATCAGCGACACGGGGCTAGCGTCTCTCGATAATCGCTACTGGGTGGTCAATCAACTCACTGCGGATACGTTCGAGCTCAATGGCAGTTCGGCGCCCGGTGCCACAGCCCAGAAGACGGTCACGGCGACGAGTCACGCGACTCCGGTGCGGGTTACATCAGCGGGGCATGGGTTCAATAATTTAGATTATGTCTACATTGCAGGCACGGGCCGTGCCGAGATAGACGATCAATCCTGGTACGTCAGTAGCGTCACAGAGGACACGTTTACTCTTCTGGACAGTGTCGGCGCGGGCGCGAGCACTTCTACGGCTACGGCATGCCCTGGCCGATCCCAGCGGGTCTTCACGCTAACGACCCCGTTTCTCGAGGCCGGGCTCGACAAGATCCAGATCGCCCAATCTGCTGATGTGCTCTACATCGCGCACCCTGACAGAAACCCTCGCAAGCTGATCCGTTACAACCATGATGCCTGGTCGCTCGACATTATCGAGTTTGATTTTGTTCCGTTCTCTCCCACAAATCTTGATGAGACGATTACGGTGCTGGCGTCTGCTGTAACGGGTGATGGCATCACGCTGACTGCTACGGGTGGGTCAGTATTTAGTGCAGATATGATCGGGGGCCAGTTCCGTCTGTCGGAGATTATTGGCTCCAATCACGGACGATGGGAAGCTGTAAGCAAGTTGGACAATTATGCCAGAGACGGCACCGCTAGTGTGGGAGCGGAGTTCTATTACGATGGCAACGTGTATGAACTCAAGAACTTGAACAGTGAGGGGAAGACCGGCACCAGCGCGCCGATCCACGAGTTCGGAACGGAGTTGGATGGGACATGGAGTTGGGAATATCTCCACAGTGGCGACGGTTATGTGACCATTACGGCAGTTGCCAGTGGCACGTCAGCGACGGCAGACGTTGTAAAGCAGTTGCCGAAAAGTGTGACGGCTGCGACTACCCACCGCTGGGCGCATGGTGCCTGGACGGGGCGGAACGGTTATCCATCCAGCGTCACATTCTTCGAGGATCGACTCTGGTGGGCCGGGACTGCGGGTGATCCGCAGACCCTGTGGGCCTCGCAGACTAGCGATTACGAGAACCATAAGATTGTCGATCTCGATGAGTCTGCGCTGATCTTCACCATCAATACCGATCAGGTCAATGTCATCGAGTGGATCAATGCCGGCAAGGTTCTGGTAGCGGGCACTGCTGGCGGTGAGTTCGTTGTTTCAGCCTCGAGCGAATCGGAAGCGCTGGTAGCGGGCAATGTGCGAGTGGTTCGGCATTCGACTTACGGCAGCAAGGGCAACGTCAATCCGCAGCGGGTAGGCGAGTCGCTCCTGTTTGCCCAGCGTGCCGGTCGCAAGCTGCGCGAGTTTGTGTATGACGATACGGTGGGTTCCTACGTCTCCCCGGACATGACGGTGCTTGCGGACCACATCACGCTAGGAGGTCTGACCCGTCTCGCGTACCAGCAGGAACCGAATCGGATCGTGTGGGCGACGTTGGCCGATGGGCAGTTGCTGGGGTTCACGTTCGACCGGGAGCAGCAAGTCACAGCCTGGCACCGTCATGTGATCGGTGGCACCGACGCCAAGGTCGAGAGCATTGCGGTGATCCCGCACCCTGATGGCGACCAGGATCAACTCTGGATGATCGTGAACCGCAAGATCGGTGGCACCGAAACCCGGCATATCGAATATCTCGAGTCGGAGTGGGTCCGCACCAATGAGCTCGATGAAGCGTTTTTCGTGGACTCTGGGCTAACGCTCGACAATGTTGTGCCGGCGACCAATGCGACCATCACCGCAACGGGTCAAGCAAGCTGTGGGATTTTTTTGGCTCATAAATCATTGCCAGCGGTAATCGTGACCAATGCGGTGGGCCTCTCGTATAGTTTCGCAGCGAGCGTAAAGGATACGGGGCTAGAGAATGGGACGCTGATAGATATTGAAGACGTGGTAGGCATGACTGAACTGAATGGGCGCAGATTCGAGGTGCATCATGCATCGTCACCAACGTCTGGGAGACTCGATTTCAGTCTGGTTGATCCATCTGTAACGCGATTGACTGCCCTGATCACGAACATCACAACCGCCACACCCTCTGTGGTCACTGCGTTGGGTCATGGGTTCTCTTCTACCGATGTGGTCTATATCTCTGGCGTTGTGGGCATGACCAACGTGAATGATGGTTACTACAATATTACGGTCACGGACGATGACACCTTTTCTCTGGAAGAGAGCGACGATGATCCGTTTAGTGGAACAGGAACATACTCGAGTGGCGGGATAGCAGACCGCATATCCGATGGATATGTGGATAGCTCGAATTTCGGCACCTTCGTTGCTGGCTCTCCAGAAACCAGCGAGATCCGTATTGCAACGACTTCGATTACCGGGCTCGATCACCTCGAGGGTGAGACGGTTTCGATCCTCGCCAATGGTGCCACCCACGCCGACAAGACCGTGAGCGGGGGTGCGATCACGCTCGACGTTGCAGCCTCGACGGTGCAAGTGGGTCTAGGCTATGACGCGACCCTGCAGACCATGCGTCTCGATGCCGGTGCTGCTGATGGCACGTCACAGGGCAAGACCAAGCGATTCACGAATGTGGTGTTGCGCCTGGATCAGACCGGCAGCGGCCTCTACTACGGCGCCACGGATGTGACTGCGGATATGGACGAGTTGCACCTGCGTGACGGCAATGACCCGATGGACACCCCGGTGCCGCTATTCAATGGGGACACGGAGATTTTGCCCTGGCCGGCGGGCTACGAGAAGGCTGGCCGCTTGACGTTGAAGCACACACTGCCACAACCCTGCACGGTGATTGCGATCATGCCGCAGGTGGCGACACAGGACCGCTGACATGCTGGTAGGATCAACTGTCACTGCATCACCTATCGCAACGCAGTATTCATCTCCGGCGGCAGCGACAGGCTCCCCGTACACGGGCGCCCTCTTAGGCGCATCCGTAGGCAGCACCCTGGTGGGTTCGATCCTGGGTGCCATCGGGTCGATCCAGAACGCGAAGGCTGCGAATGCAGCGGCGAAATACAACGCTGCGATAGCGAAGATGCCGGCAGACCAGGAGGCGCACCGCAGGCGCCGGTTGGGCCG
>Ga0114906_1001050_pt1 | contig 14855 bp, 20 predicted proteins | sample MalvirDeepMed_M9_FD_89687 | JGI IMG/M metagenome (GOLD analysis project Ga0114906, IMG submission 89687) | Marine viral communities from the Global Malaspina Expedition - Malaspina viral metaG DeepMed_M9 | ecosystem: Environmental > Aquatic > Marine > Oceanic | place: Mediterranean Sea...
GTGACGCTGGCCGTCAGCGACCACCTGGGCATTCCGCAGGACAAGGTGATCTACATCGCCGGCCTGTTCGGTGTGCAGATCGGAGGTCAGGCGTTGTCGGACCACGGCAAGGAGGCTGCCAAGGTCAGCGCCGCCACCGCCGCCGAGGTGGACGCTGCGGTTGCCGGGAAGTCCCCCGCCGAAGCTGCTGCTGCCTTGAATGGCTGACGCTGGAGTACAGCCTCCTCCACCAGGTCCAGCGCAGTGCTACGACCGCTCGACAGAGGACTGCTATTGCTTGCCGTCGCAAGAGGCCATCGGCATGGCCAAGGAGGCGAGGGCGTGGCGTCGCTATAGCGAGGAGGTGCAGCAGCAGGCTGCGCTACCGCCGACGATGCTCGGCTCGTGCATCCTCAACCTGGGGTTCCTGCTGTGGGCTGCGTGGAGATGGACTAGGGCCGAGTAGTATCGGTTCTCCCTGTCGGTCGCCTCTCATGCTCGCTGGCGTCTCACCGATCAGGTCGTAGGGGTCGGGCCATCGGCGCCGCACCTCGAGTAGCGCTATGTTGATCCTATTCATCGAACGTGCCCTCTCCAGGTGCCAGTACCTTCACCGAGAACGACCAGAGTCTCGGGCGAGACCCCTTCAGTTGAGGACGGAAGTTCGTCTGGACACCGAGCGACTCCGCGGCCTCTACGATCTGCTGTCGGGTAGGCTTATCGTCCGGTAGGTATCGGCGAACCTTCTGGAACGCCCAGTCGGGAGCTATCGCTAAGCGCCCAGGTGCTGCGTATACCATCCCAGATGCGAGGTCTCCGGCGGTACGAGCCCGCTCGGCTGACAGCAGGATGCGCCGAAGGACAGCTCGACAGGCCAGGATCGTAGTGGCCTCTTCGTTGCTGTTGGACAGGTCCTCGACCTTGGCCTTCGGCAGCGCCTTGGACATGATCTTCCGCCACTCGGCAGCGGCCCCCTTTCCGGTGTTGCAGAACAACCCGAGCTCAAAGGCCCGTCCACAGATATGGTTGTAGGTCAAGATCTGCTGTCCTGACAGACCCTGGATGGTCACCCTAGGCTTGCTTTTTCCTTCGGGACGCAGCGTCAAGGAGAAGGTGGCTCGACTGACCTCCACCTTTCGCACGAGCTCTGCCACGACGGGCATGACAACGGTAGGTGGCCGCTTGTCTCGCACCTTCCCGTAGCGCTCGATCTCCCGTAGAGCTCGACGTCCTAGGTTGACGCCGATGTTGTCGGGTCTATGAACACGAAGGGAGCCCCGCATCATAGCGGCGGCTTCTGCGCCTTTGGTGACCGCCTCCTTCGTTGTGGGAGGCATCGGGTAGGCGGCTATGAGGTCGGCGACGTCGTGTTTGTACGACACGCATCCGATCCAATAGCCACCTTCGGCCTCGTACTTGCCGAGGATCTCGGCCAAGTTCTCTGGCATGCCCTCTTCGATCAGCATGCGCCGCACCCGGTCGCGGCGCATGGCATCTTCGTCGTCTTTGGCCTCACCGACGTTGGTGATGAACGGATTATTGGGCAACGACTCGCTCCTAGAGCCAGATCACGGGCGGTCCAGGCCACGCGGGTGTGCGTCCAGTGGTGTACTCCAGTACAACGGTGTCGCGCTGGGCTCCAGAGGACGAGTCCGAACGATAATTCGGCCGCCGAGAGGACCAGTATAGGCGGCGTGGTGGATGTTGGCGATGCATCTGGTTGATGCGTTGTTCTCCCCCGATAACATTCGCGAAACCGATCACGAGCATCGGGCAACCGGCCTTGAGAAGTTCACGGCCTGCCATTACGAAGCTGTCCCAGGTGGTTGGCCACCTAGGGTCTCCCTTCAGCTTGAACGGGGGGTTCATGATGACGCCGTCGAAGCCGTGGAAGTCCTTGCGAGGGCACCCTTTTCGGTGCCTCGAGGTGCAGTCGCACTCCGTGAGGAGCTTTGCCCACGAGAAGAAGTCTCCCTCGACGACATCCCAGTCGGGATGGTTCTCACGCATGGCAGAACACCGTCCAGGGTGTACCTCTACCGCCGTGATACGGGCTAGTGGGCTCGCGCACTGGACCGCTTCGGAGAGAACCCCCTCTCCAGCTCCAGCATCGAGGATGCTCCCGTGTAGAGGTATCCAGTCGAGCACCTGGTCGACAAGCCACCTAGGCGTCTTGTAGTAGTCGTCGACTGGGCGCTCTTCGACCCAGTCGACGAGGTCGTCGAACAGTCGGTGCTGGTGTCCCCTCGGGCTCACCCTATTCCCATCTCCATCAAGAACCTCGACGGCTCCCCGCCGTCGACAATGTACACGACACGATCCCGAGCCCTCGTCGTGGCCACATAGAAGAGCCTACGAGCCTCGCTAAGGCTATCCTCGCTCCGGGTGTCCCCGTGGGTGGGTAGGTGGCCCTCCACGCAGTCCCAGAGGACGACAAGGTCCCACTCTCCCCCCTTGGCCCCATGTATGGTGGTGACGACGACTCCAGGGTCGTGGTCGACGCTTCCCTGCTTCGTGCCCAGCCTCGTGGACAGAAGGATGGCTTCGGACGTGTGAGGGTCAGCCAACCACGCGATGAAGTCCTCTGGTCCGCTGTCTACGCTGGTGTACTCGTGGTCGATCCAGGTATCCACCACCTGGAGGGCCATGCAGGCCTGACGCAGATACGGGATCTTGATCATGAGAGGACGATGTATCCAGTCGGCGCCAATGACGGTCTTGAGCACATCCGAGACGAGCTCGCAGAGGAGTGCCCACCAGCCCGATGGTGTACGAAGAAGTGGGCTACTCCAGTTCGCTTCACGGAGAGCGTTCGGGAGAATGTCGAAGGAGTTCCCCGATGGCTCAAGGTTCATGAACTCCCAGATGGACGTCATGGCCCTCGACCGCTCTGCCTCAAGCATCAGCAGGACGGACTTCGCGATACCCGATCGGTGCAACAGGTATCCTAGGTGCAGATCGTCGAGGCGGTTGGAGATCACATGGAGGGCTGCTAGGACGACGGAGCCCCCATCGGATGTCCACACATCTGCGTACTGCACCGGAGCACAATGGGGTATTCCTTCACGGCCGAGGGCGACGGATGCGTCGATTGCGGACCGCCTCGTGCGTGCGACAACAGCGACGGACCCAGAGGAGGTGGAGATCACGTCTCGCAGGGCGAGGTGCTCGCTCATGACACAGATGTGCAGACCCGTGCGGTCTTGGTCCGCAGAACGCATGGCAACCTTGCCCATGATCTCTAGGCGGTTGGCAGCGTCAACGAGGGGCTGGGCAGCTCGGTAGTTGATCTCGAGGTCCACCTTGACGTCGGCCGCTAGGTACTCCTTGAGGAACTCTCCCACCCGGCCTCCTCTCCACCCGTAGATCGCCTGGGCCGCGTCACCGACGACAAACCGCTTGCCAGACAGCGCTCGCACGAACTCCCACTCGATGGAGGTAAGGTCCTGGGCCTCGTCGACTAGGACGAGCGTCCTAGTCCCATCGCCCGGTAGCCGGAGGTAGTTGAGGGCACACCGAACGACCTCGTCGTAGGTTACGAGTCCGCTCATGTGCAAGCGGTCGCCGACGTCTATGCCCGTGACCTTCTTCATGGCACTAGCCACATGGGTGACGGGCTCCCCCGCCACGCTCCACTTGCCGCCTGCGCCCTTCTTCAGTCTTTCCGGCAGGAACGAGGGCTCTTCACGCAGCACCTTCCTTGCTAGGGAGTGCAGCGTTCCGCAGTGCAGAGTCTTCTGGGCGAGCTCACCGAGCCTCTCGTCGATCTCCAGAGCAGCCGAACGCGTGAAGGTGATCAGGATGGGGGCGCGCCCCTCGACAAGTTCCCGCTTCGCCCTCTCGACGAGCATGCTCGTCTTGCCGGAGCCGGCAGGAGCCCGAACAACGACGAGGTCCCCGTCAGCGTCTACCGCATCAGACTGGCGCTCATTGAGAATCAATGCTTCGGAACCACGCCATGCTCGTATCCTAGGTGGAACGAGTACGGGCTGATGACCACTTCGACGAGGAACTTCTGTAGTCTAATGGCGTACTGGACTGCATCTGTGGGGTTTCCGACATCCCAGTCCACCGAGCGAACGAGCTGCTCCATCATCCCGATCAGGATGATCTGCTCGATCTCTCGCATCCTTGAGACGTCCATCATGCCTCCACGTTGCTGCGCCACCTCGATCTCGTCGAAGGCAGACCGCAGGGCGCACTCCACGTCTGCCATCGGCACATCAGTGAAGTCTGGTCGTGTCATTTTCTTTTCTTCCTGCGCTTGATGCCCATCCGCTTGTCGACGGCCCTACGCAACAAGGTCAGGAGGTGGGGTGGGTCTGTGGCGTTTCGTACCTTCACGAACCGCTCGGCACCATCGTCGAGGCTACAGGCTACGAGGCACTCTGCCTTGCCCTCCCACGAGCGCCCGTCGGCCGCTCGGTGTATCTCGGAGATCCACCACCCGGCGTCTGCGATGTGCTCGATGTTCTTGCCGATGGGCGTCACAGGACCCCCCAACAACCCAGTATCATTGCCTGGGATGCCGTCTCCTGCTCGATAGCAGCGTCAACCGCCGCTCGTAGACCAGCCTGGCGCTGTTCGTTCACGCCTTCTACTTCGTCGATCAACAGCGGCCTCCACGGCAGCTCGGACACCGTCGCTAGGGCGAGGGACATACCCGCCCTTACTGCGGTGCTTTCGCCGCCAGACAGCGTCTCAACAGGGGCAAGCTCACCGTCCCTCTTGATGCCCATACGCAGAACGGGTCGGTCCCTCTCGTCGAACACGTCGATGGAGAACTCGCCTAGACCTAGGTCCCGAAGGAGGCTGTTGACCACGTCCTTGAACGGGCCAAGCACTGTAGCTGCGACCTTTCCGAGGATGCCTCGTGGTCCGAGCGCATCGACGATCTCCCGCAACTGCTCCTCCTGCTCCTCCAGCTCTGCGGCCTTGGCTCGCATGGACATCCACACGCGGTGTCTCTCCAGGTGACGCGTGCCCTCGACTAGGGCCATCTGCGCCGCCACGGTGGCGCCCGTCAACTTCTCCATCTCCTCGTCTCGCTCCGAACATGCGCCCTCTAGGACCATCGAGAGGTTCTCGAGGCTCTCCACCTCCCTGGAGGCCACCTCGGTGACGGTCTCAAGCAGGGACTCAAGGCGACCTATCTGCTCAGGGTTCACGCTTTCGGACTGTAGAGCTCGGAGTTGCCTTCGATGGCTGACGAGGCGCTGCTCCAGGGCACGGACATCGTCGACAGCGTCTCGGTAGTCGGCGCTTCGCTGGGCCTGGGTGGCCAGCAGATGGTCTTCCATCCGCTCCCGTAGCGTCCGTGCCTCTCCGAGGTCTGCCTCCTTCGTCACCACGGCGTCCCGTACCTCGTCTGCCTTGTCGAAGGCCTCGTTGAGGGGAACAAGGGCGTTGTGCAGTGCCGACAAGGAAGCTCGCCCCACCACCTGGCGGCAGAGGGGGCAGTGGCCAGACCCTCCCTGAGAGAGCGTGGTGATGTCGCTGGCAAGCGCTTTGCCCTTCTTTGCGTCTGCATTGAGGGCGCCCAGGTCCGCACGCAGGGCCTCTACCTCCAGTTCCAACTGCTCGATGACGCCACTGATGGGCGAGAGGCTAGAGCGGTCCATAGGGGCCTCCGCTGCCTCCTTTGCGTGGTCCGAGATGCTCCGCATCATCGACAAGGAGTTCGCACCGAATGGTGCCTCGATCTCTGCAATTTTGTGGGCCAAGCCTGCTGCATCCTCTGGTAGAGGGCCGCGAAGCTCGGCAAGCTGTCCCTGTATGTCGTCAACCCGGATGCGGGCCGCCACGATGTCTGCGTTCGCCTGCTTTGCCTTTCCAAGCGCAGCGGTACACTCTGCTATGGCCTCGGTGTGACGGGCCATAGCTGCGACCTCGGATGCGGAGCAATCCTCGACCGATGCCTTCAGTAGACCGACGGCAGCAGGGTCAGCCACCTTCGACTCGTCGGAACGCTCCTCGTCGATGGCGGCCACGCCGGCTTCTGCCTCTCGTCGTATCCTGCGAGCATCGGAGAGCATGGAGACCTTCTCCTTCCACGCCCGCTCCAGCCACTCGATGGGGCCGTCGGCCACGTCGCGCACGTCGGGACGCCCGATGAGCAGCTCCGACCAGACGTTGGCAGCCTTGAGCTCCTCGACCATGCGCTCGGGCGTCCACTCGCGGTCGAGCAGCCCGTGGGCGATGCGGAACAGGGCGACCCGGCGCTTGTCGTGGGACAGCCCGAGGAACGAGGCCACGTCGAAGCACTGCTCCTGGTCGGCTCGCTGTGTCTTGTCGGACGACAGCCCAAACAAGGTGCGGACCGCTTGTTCGTGGGTCTTCTGGTGCGAGGTCGAAGGCTCCAAAGAGCAGTCGACTCGCCGGACCACCTTCTTGAAGTCGCCCTTGCGCTCACCACGCTTGTAGTACAGGCGCTCCCAGGTGCGGGTGATGATGACGGGGGGGAGCTCTGGGTCGACAGCGACGGTGATGGAGATATCGATCCTGCCAGAAGATGCCATGAGGGTGTCTTCTGCGGTCTTCCCCCATCCTGGCCGGTAGCCCAGTACGCCCAACAGCAGAGCGTCCATGACGGCGCTCTTGCCAGACGCATTGGGGCCTATGGAAACGCTGACCGGGTCGAGATCTAGGTCAATGTCCTGGCCCTTGAGGCCCGTGGACTGGATGTGGGTGATACGCATGGTGGTCTTCGATCGCTCCTAGAACGGGATATCGCCCTCGACGGACGTGCTTTGGGAGGGCAAGGAGCCTTCGTTGCGGCTGCGCCCGAAGTCGGACACGAACTGGACGTTCCACGCGTTGATCTCGTAGTTCGTCTTCACGACACCGTTGTTGTCCGACCACTCACGCAGCGTGACCTCTCCGGTCACCTGTACCTTGCTTCCCTTGGACAGCATGCTGGCGCACGTCTCTCCCCTCTTGCCCCACACGGCGACGTTGTACCAGCGTGTCTCCTTGTCCCACGACCTGTCGGCCCGTTGCAGCCGGAGGTCGTCAGCGACCGAGAAGTTGCAGACGGTGGTCCCGTTGACGGTCCTCGTCTCGGGGTCTCGCCCTAGGTTTCCGATGACGATCGTGATGTTGGCCATGGCCCTACTCTCCCTCGTTGAAGTTTTCCATCTCAACCCCGAGCCAGTAGAGGCTCCGCTCGGAGAGCCTCCGCAGATCCGCGGGTGCCGTGATCTCGACGACGTCACCGTCTGTGGTGACTAGGTTGGTGCTCCGGCAGATGTCCGGCAGCATCTTTGCGGGGTCTAGGTGCTCCGAGGGGTCGCCGACCATCGACATGGCCCCCTTCCAGGCTCGTCCGAGGTGGTCCGCAGTTGCCTTGAGGAAGTCCTCCACGTCGAGACCAGCGTCGCCAGACGAGAAGATGTCCTCGCCGATGGTGTCGTAGGAGAGGAGGTTGATCTGCGGCTCAATCGGCACCTCGAGGGCTTCTGGCTCCTCTTCCGTGGTGTCCTTCGGGTCGCCTAGGATAGTGCGGGCGGCGTCGAAGACCCTCCTGCGGTTGGCCTCGTACTGCTCTTCGGTCAGCTCCGGCTCCGGCTCCGGCTCCGGCGGTGGGGACTCCTGGGACTCCTGCTCGTGTCGCCACGCATCGTAGTCGGCACGGCGCTCCCCGTAGGGGTCGTCCTTGTCACCGAGGGTGAGGCCGAACTGGTTGCCGAGGGTCTTCGCTGCGAACTTCGTAGCGGCACTTGCGGCGCCGAGTGCGGGCGTCTGGTGGTTCGGTAGGTTGGGGAGGTAGCTTGCGCTCTCGACGTAGCCGAGGCCGTCACGAACCACGTCCCCGCCGGAGGCGTGGATGATGATCCGCACATGGCACAGGTAGCCCACATCCTGTCGCACCCGTGGCGCCCGATTGTCGCCTGGCCGTCCGGCCTCACGTTTCTCGTCCACGACCTTCTGGAACGACAGGATCTGCCGAGACCAGCCGCCAAACCCGAAGAGCTCGTTCAGCTTTGCGTTGACGTCCTTGATGGGGAGGTACTCCTCGCCCTGGACGGTGCGTACCCGCCTCGGGTTCAGCGCCTTCTCCAGCGCCTGCACCTGGGCATCGGTGAACCTCTCGTTCTGCGTGCTCACTTCGACCCCCGTGCCACCCCAACAGGCGTCCAAACGCGGTCGCAGCGAAAGCAAGCCACCTGGGACCGCTTGGCGTCGCGCGGCGTGAACGTCTTATCGCTCCCGCAGTCAGGGCACGTCGGGGGATCGCCGTAGTGGTATCCTGGGGGGTTGCAGCAGGCCGGCTCCACGCACCACGTTTCGGCATCCAAGGCGCAGCTATGCAGCCGGGGCGGGGGGGTGAGCTTGTCGGTCATGTTCTCGCTCCTTTAGTGGTGGAGACCCTAGGCGCCCAGCCTAGAGAATGTCAAGCGAAAAACGCCAGCGTTTGACACGTCGACCAGGGGGGACATAAGGTGCTCGACCATGGGAAAAGAGCACATCATACGCACCCTCCGTCTTGAGCGTGGGGAGAAGCAATGGGAGCTTGCTCAAGTGGTCGGTGTCTCTCAGGACACCGTCTCGAGGTGGGAGCGAGGGCACCAGGAGCCGAAGTCCAGCGAGCTGCGAAAGCTCGCTGAGCACTTCAACTGCACCGCCGACGACCTCGTAGCGTGTGCAGCAGGATGACCGAAGAGGAACTCGCTCGCGCGTACGGGTTCAAGGACTGGATAGCGTCTACGGACCAGAAGCTGCGGCTACGCATCGTCGTACCCGGACGCCCCACCTCATGGCAGAGGGCTCGCAAGCAGGGGAAGCGTCACTTCAACGAGGGCAAGCTGGAGTCGATGGAGAACGCCATCGCTGGCGCCACCATGGCAGCAATGAGCAAGCAGGGCTTCAAGCGCATCCCCAGAGGGCGACAGGCTGGGGTGAACATGATCATATCGACGGACACCAGCGGTGGCGACGTCGACCGATACGTCAACGCCGTCCTCGACGGGCTGTCGAAGGGTGGTCTGTACGACGACGACCGTCAGGTGATGGGCGACTGCTGCCTTCAAGTCAGCTACTACACGAAGGCGCACGGGGTACTGCCCGTGGACGCCGCCTTGGCCATCGAGGCCTGGGACAACGGGGAGCTCGGGGAATGACCGAGCGAGAGCAGTCCGACAAGCACTGGGTGCCGTCTGGCCCCGGTGAATGGTACTGCACCGAGTGCGACGTCGACTCCTACGACTGCCTGTGCGTGGAGGAACCCGACAAGCCCGTTCCCGCCGACATCCCAGCCCCATGATCCGGCTGCGCCCCTACCAGAAGCTGGCCATCGAGCGCACCGCCGAGAAGTGGTCCGAGGGTGACAAGGCGGGCCTCGTCGTGCTGCCCACCGGCACAGGCAAGACCTTCACCGCAGTGCAACTGGTCAAAGAGCAGATCCAGGGGGACCTCGGACTCACGGGTCGCGTGCTCTGGCTCGCTCACCGGGAAGAGCTCCTCACCCAGGCGCTCAAGTCCTTCGCCATAGGCTTCCCCGAGGCCACCTCTTCACTCGTCGTCGGCCCCCAAGCGCTCAAGTCGCTGAAGGAAGAAGCCGACGATGGCGACCGAGAGATGCTGATGCAGGCGTTCCGCCGACGCTGGGACGGAGATATCGTCGTCGCCAGCATCCAGTCGGTCACCAAGCGCAGATACCCCACCATCCCCGAAGACATCACCGTCGTGGTAGTCGACGAAGCCCACCACGCCAACCTCAAGCTGAAGTCTGGCGAGCCGCCAGAGGTTACCGGGAACAGCTACGGGAAGCTGTTGACCTATCTGCGTAGGCGCAACCCTGACCTCCTGGTTGTCGGCTTGACCGCCACGCCGTTCAGAGCCGACGGAGCGGGGCTCGGCGGCCTGTTCTCTGCCACGTTCGACGAGCACGGCCTGCCGTCGTCCAAGATGGGGCGCTGCTTCTACCTGTACTCGATGGTCGATGCCATCAAGGACGGCTGGCTCGCCCCCTTCTGGCGAGACCCCAAGACGCAGAAGTTCAGCTCCTACCAAGTGCGTACCGAGGCTGACCTGTCGAGGGTCCACTCAAGGGGAGGCGACTTCATCGAGCGAGAGCTTGCCGAGGCTGTCAATACCCCAGAACGGAACGCTGCCATCGTCGAGGCCTGGCTAGCGCACGCCAATGGGCGCCCCAGCGTGGCGTTCTGCGTCGATGTTGGAGACCCGGAGACACGGGTGGGTCACGTCTTCACCCTCGCCGACGCATTCCTCGAGGCGGGGGTCGTGGCCGAGCCCGTGTGGGGATCGATGGACCGACGTAGTCGCAAGCAAGTGCAGAAGGCGTATGAGCTCGGCGACGTCCAGGTGCTCGTCAACTGCGGGGTCTTTACCGAAGGCTGGGACAGCCCCCGCACGAGCTGCGTCGTCATCGCTAGGCCGACGAAGAGCCTCGGTCTGTACCAGCAGATGGTGGGCAGGGGGACTAGGCTGTTCCCCGGCAAGGACGACCTCCTAGTCCTCGATTGCGCCGACGCCACACCCAAGGGTGGCGCTGCGCTACGCACGCTCGCAGACCTGACCATCGACCGGCCCATCGACCCCGAGACCGGCATGCCGATCATCGACATGACCCACGAGATCGGGGAGCCGAAGCCGCCCGACAAGGACAAGGTCCGGAAGGACGAGCACGGAAGGCTCGACTGGACCGCCGTATCGGTGCCGTTCATCGGCATCGAGCGACCCATCTACTGGTACAGCGTCGGAGACGACCGGGTGTTGGACCTCGGAGACAGGCGCGTCGTGATGGTTCTAAGGGAAGGCCGCGCCTGGAGGGCATGCGTGGTCGACACGAAGCACAAGGAGGTCGTCTGGCTGACGAACCCCTTCTCTGCCCTCGACGACGAGGGCTCGGCCATCGGCCTAGCCGAGGGCATGGTGCGGAGGTCTGGCGTACATGCTCGGGCCATCATCAAGAATCGGCCAGGTAGTTGGCATTCGCAGCAGCCCGTGACCGAGTCGCAGTATAGATGGCTGTCACAGCGGTGGCGCTTTGTCCGGTCCGAGGGTGGGGCTCGTGTCGGCCCGCTGGTAGACGAACACTGGGACATGGCGAAGGCCGGCTCTGTCATCTCCTGGGCCTTTGCCGTGGAGGTCCTGTTCTACGACACCAAGGACCGATGGATGGACTCGAGAGAGACGCAGTGCGTGGTTCGTGGCATGTACGAGCAGCAGACGAAGCGACGAAGGAGAGTAGCTTGAAGATCGGAGAGTGGGTCGTCGTTTCCGACCACCCGGAGAGGCAGCACCTAGTGGTGCGGGTCGACCTCAACGGCGTGTACCTGTCCTGCTCCGTCGAGGGGCAGCGCTATGCCGAGTGCGACCTCGTCAGGCGCAGACCTCACGCGACCGCCTCGTCTCGGTTCATTGGCGCAGACCGATCGCGTACGCCACCTGACACGACGGACGGGCACACGGGGGAGGCCATGCTGTGCAAGCAGTGCGTCTCGGAGATGTTGACTAGGGTGGTTCGTGCTTGAGCCATTCGACCCCGACAAGGACGGGTTCCACGGCGGCCCTTCGGAGCTCGTTCTCGTCGGACCTCCAGGCACCGGGAAGACTCGCTCCGTACTGACCTCTTGGCTTGAGCCCGCTGTCTCTGCGGGGCTGCGTGCCGAAGATGTCCTGGGATGTTCGTACACGACCGCAGCCGCCAACGAGATGCGTAGTCGCCTAGCAGACAGCACCGGCATGAACAACCGGGCACTTCGGAGAGCCTGCAAGACGATCCACTCCGAAGCTCTACGCCTAGCCCGAGAGGCTGGCCGTTGCATAGCCGTCTACGGTGACGAGGACGGTAGCAGCGGGCGCAACACGGACAAGCTCGACGAGAAGCTCTTCGTCCAGGTGACCCTAAGCGATGCAGCGATGGAGCAGCCCTCCGACGACCTAGGCATCGAGATCATGGAGGCCATCGAAGCCGACCCAGATATCGACGGGTGGGAGAGGCTGTCTAGACCAGAGAAGGAGCTCGACGCCGAAGCTCGGCGCCTGTGGGACATCGCCCGCAACCGACACCCGGAAGCCCTCGACGAGCCGACGAGCCTTGTCCTCCGTCGGGTCATGCACCTGTCCGACACTCGCTTCGGACTGTTTTCGTTGACGTCAGCCGTCGAGCGGTACGAGGCCAACAAGCAGGAGCTGTCCCAGATCGACTTCACCGACATGCTTCTCGAGGCGCTCAAGATCGAGGCGCCACGCCGAGAGCTGCTCGTCATCGACGAGGCCCAGGACCTGTCGCCACTTCAGATCGCCGTCGCTAGGCACTGGGCCAACAGCGCTGCGAAGGTGGTATGGGTCGGAGACCCCGACCAGGGGATCTACGGCTTTGCGGGTGCGGACGGCACATACCTGACGAGCCTCATACGCTCGGGGGTTCCGTCGAGGAGGTTGTCGAAGAGCTGGCGAGTGCCGGCAGAAGCCCACCGCCTAGCCAGGACGCTCATACGAAGGAATGTAGACAGGGTCGACGCCCCCTACGAGGCGGCAGACACCGAGGGCGAGGTCGTCCACTACGACTGGGCAGAACGGGCCATCTGCTCGGTCATCCAAGACGGGTGCCCCACCATGGTCCTAGCTAGGTCCGGTCGGCAGCTCGGGGTGTACGCTCGCGTCCTGGCCGACGAGGGCGAACCCTTCATCAATGAACGGGGGGCCTCGCCCCTGCAAGCCCCGAAGAAGATCCGAGTCGTCCGGAGCATCATCTCCATCCGACGTGGCCTACGCATCGATGCCACCATGGCGAAGTCGCTCGTCGACAAGCTTCCTGGACGACCGAAGGGTCTCTGGTTCAAGGACACGAAGAAGACGGCGCGTGCGGCCGTCAAGGAGCTCAACGACGACACGACAGTCAGCCCCATCGACCTCGAGGTGCTCGGCGTGAGGGTCCAGCCGATCCTCGACGCGGCCTCGTTGGAACACGCGCTCGGGCTGCTGGGCATGGCCTCCGACTGCGAGTCGCTGCTGCGTATCATCGAGCGCCACGGCGCCGCCGCCCTCGCCCAGGACCCTAGGATACGACTGACGACCATCCACGCCGCGAAGGGTAGAGAGGAGGAGGTGGTGCTCGTCGACCTAGCAGCTCCACGGCCGACCCTGATGGACGTGGATCGAGGTCGAGAGCAGCTAGAGACGGAGCGTCGGGTGCTCTACGTCGCCCTGACGAGGGTCAAGCGGAAGCTGATTCTGGTCCATCCTCCAAGCCCTGGTCAGAGCCTTGGCGTGGTCCTCGGGCTTTCGGCCTAGGCTTGTGCTTGTTGTGGTAGGGGAGCACCACGAGGCCGTCCTTGTTGACCCGCAGAGGGCGCAGGCAGCGCTTGCACTCGGGACAGTGGACCTCGGGCGCAGCGTCGGACGCCAGAAGGGGGATCGGCAGCATCGAGCGCTGGCACTTCCGCTTGCTGTTGCGCGTGTGCTCACCCCTCGTGTCGGGGTAGTCGTCTCTGGCCTGGCCGACGAGGTCGAGCACCTGGTCGGTGGGGTCCGACGCTAGGAGATCCCGAGCTCTCTCCAGGTAGATCGGGATCGGCTTGGCGAACCCCATGGGCTGGCAGCACTTTCGGGTGTACGACAGCGACCGTCCGGCCAGGACACCGCCTAGGACGAAGTGTAGCTGCTCGGCAGTCAGCACCCACTCCTCCCGCACGCGGCGTATCAGCTCCCGGTCGGCTCGGTTCTTACGAGACCGCCACCTTCTCTGCCTGCTTGCCTTGTCGACGACGGCCTTCGCACTCTTGCCAGAAGCCTCCTCTCGGGCCAGCTTCTTGCGCCACTCTTCGGCGGTGTAGCGCTTCAGCCGCCCAGTACGGGCGTCTCGCTCGCGCTCTCTGCGGACTTCCCTCCTCCGCATGAGCTCCTTGCACCTGGCGCAGTCCACGAAGTCCTTCTCGCCGACGATGGTCAGGGTTCCCTTGCGGTCCTGTGACCGCCCGCACAGCGTCTTCGTGATCAGGATCTCGAGACGGTCGACCATGTGGCTCCGTCCTGGCTTCTTCATCATGTGGCCTCCCTTTCGCCCTGGACCAAGCTGCGTGCTTCGCTCGATCCGTCATCGCTCACTCCTTCGTCGCCAGAGCACCTCGCAGCGCCACCACGCGAGGGTCGTCACGCACACGCACAGCATCACGTCTGGGTACAGGACCAGCAGGCTGTCGATCATGTCTGCCTCATGCGCTCTACGGACATTGCTTCCCGCTCCATCTGCCACGGGAGGCGGCGGTTGAGGTCTTCGGCGAGGTCGCCCCCGTCGGCCTTGATGAACGCGGCCAGCTTGACCGCTGCGTCCATCACCCCCTCAACGCTGCCCTCGGAGGGTTTGGAGCCCCGAGCCGCCGCCGCCACAGCACGAGTGAGATCCCCAATGGCGCCAGAGAGGAGGGTGGTCCGCTCATATCGCAGCGCCATCTCCCTATCCATACGCTCGATGATTTCCTCTTTCGTGTGCTTGCTCATGTCGTCTCCTGCGCGAGCAACTTGCGTCCGCGCTCCGTGATCACGCCCCACACCTCGACCCACCGACGAACGCGGTAGCCGTAATCCCGCGTGCGCCCGAAAGGTCCGGCCGCAACGCGGTCGGAGTACACTTCGGCGTGGTACTCAATGAGGCCCTGTGCTTCCAGTGCTCGGATGGTGCGGTAGCCCACGGCGATATTCCTGCCGCTCCTGGCTTTCCGCACCACGCTCGTTGCGAACACGAGCCCCTCCGGGTCATCTCCGGCGATCTTCATCGCTGCCAGTTGGTGCTTGCTCACTTCGATCCCTCCCCTTCCGCCTTGGCGATGGCAGCGTCCACTATCTCCCTGGCGAACACCCCACCGACGTCCAGGTTGACGTCATCCAACGCCCTCAAAGCGGCCAGCATA
>Ga0114906_1001051_pt1 | contig 14840 bp, 27 predicted proteins | sample MalvirDeepMed_M9_FD_89687 | JGI IMG/M metagenome (GOLD analysis project Ga0114906, IMG submission 89687) | Marine viral communities from the Global Malaspina Expedition - Malaspina viral metaG DeepMed_M9 | ecosystem: Environmental > Aquatic > Marine > Oceanic | place: Mediterranean Sea...
ATCAGGATCAGGTGACTGAGTGCATGAAGCCCTGTCGTGCACGGTTGCTGCATGTCAACTGCCCATAGCAAAGCAACTGTGAGAACACGGCGTCCTGGTTGGTCGGGCGCACGAACGGTGTCGGCTTGAACCAGACATCGCTATGAGCAACCAGTTGCAGGTATTTGGTGTTCAGGAACACCACCTGACCAGAGGCACACCCGTCATCGAAGGTTACGGGTGCACCCTTGAATAGCAGGTTCTGGAACCCGCCGTCAGCCATGTCGGTATCCGTGTACCGAATCTGGCCCTCCAATAGTGCCTCGTACTTCTCGTACAAAGCCTGCGTAGTGACAACGATAGTCGGCTGGTCATTACCAACCGAAATAGTGTTATACACGTTAGCCATGCTGGCCTGAGTGAGCGCGCCACTCAGATCAACCTCAGTGGACTTCCAGAACGAGTTGCCTGAACCAGTCGGGTCGATTCCACCCAGGGTCACACCGGTTCCGCCGACAATGTTGCCTATGCCGTTCCAGTCCTTGTTGCTGTTGCCAGTGCCGTCAGCCCAAAACATGGTGTTCATGTTCTCGATAACGGTTTCCTGCGTCTGGAAGATTTTGCCTTCCAACAGGTCGATGATCTGAGCCTCACCGTTGTTCTTGGCTTCTTCGATACCACTGATCGTCACCGTGGCGGCGTACTGCCCCCACGAATACTCAGCAGCACTGATGCCCGTCTGAGCCGTGATGTCGATGGTGTCTGTGCCGCTGTACGAGCCGGCAGTTGAGTTGGTCCCGTAAATGATCGGAACGACGATCTTCGCACCACCACTGATCCGACGAATGGTCTGGCCGTTCGTCAGAGCGTAGAACAACGGCCTGGCACTGAAGATGTTATCTGTCAGTTTCGGGACGTAGTTTTTTAGCGTGGTGGTAAGAATCTCATCAAAGTTGCTGTTGCCAGCCATGATTCTTTACCCCTTAGGTCTAGGTGCCATGTTCTTTTTTGGCACTGGCGAAAGCCTCACGAAGCGACATCGGTTTCTCCGCTGCCGTGCTGGTGACTACACCAGCCTGTCGTGAAGTGCCGCTCTCCACCTTGGCGCCACGCTTAGACTCGGTCCTTTCCCGGTCCTCATGCAATCTTCCCGCATAAGTAGCCAGGGAACCGAAGTTCATGTGAGCGTACGCCGCTTCCAGGTTCGGTATCCGATTGGAAAGCGCATGTCTGTAAAGAGCATCCGCATCGAAATCACCGTACTTGGAGCGCAGAGCATTGACTTCCTTCTCCAAAGCCGTTTGTCTTGATGTCCTCGTCTGTTGTGCCACCGTCGCTTCCAAAGAAGCGATGCGCTGCTCCTGAGGATCCGGCTCGTCCTCCCACTCATCGGTGGAAGAAGTCTGTCGGGTATCCTCGATGCCGAACGCTGTTGACAACGCAGTAAGCGCACCCTGAGGGTCCGCTTCCAAAGCCGAAACTATTGCCTCGGCCTGCTCCAAACGCTGACGTTCAGATGCCAACTCCTGCGTCTTACGGGTGTAATCCGCCTGGCGCTGGTATCCCTGTTGAAGTTCGCTTAGGGTGACCTCCGACTCTGCACCATCCACCTTGACGGTGTATGTCGAGTTCGCAGGTTCCGCCGCTACTCCTGTTGAAGATTCTGGAGTGTCCATCGTAATGGGTTCCGTTCCTTCTATGTTTTGTGGGCACTAGCCCTCGGAGTCCAAAGGTTGCTCCTAATAGACAGCAGTCGTTGTCCCAGGTTAGCCCAGGGAAGGCAACTCCAAGCCCATCTGACCCTGGAGTTGAGCCATCAACTCGGGCGGTACACCGCCCGTAGGTGCGAAAGCGGGGGGCACACCAGCACCTGGGGGAGGTACAGGCCCTGGTGGCCCCCCTGGCGGCAGAGGGCCGCCTTCAAGGGCGGCCGCTTCGTCTACCGGCTGAGCATCCGGTGGGAGCGGCGGCCCCTGTTCCATTATAAACCTCTGCGGATCCTTGATTCCAAACCCATCCTCCAACACATGCACAGCCAAGGCTGTCGGGTCAATCACCGTTCCCACAAGGGGAGCGATAGCGTTGAGTAAGGATACAGCCTGCTGCTTGCGAATCGTGTCATTCATCGGCTGCGTCGAACCTGCCTCGACACTGAAATCGTACTCGCCCAAAATGTCCTCACGGGTGTATGGAACCCACAACGACCCGCCACCCTTCTTAGCGACACGGGCCATCTCATCACCAGTCATAAACTGCTGCATCAACTGGATGACACGCCGACCCATCTCCGAAATGGAAATCTCGATGATCGCCAACTTGTCCGCAGCACGCGCATTCTGAGCATCAGCGATGATGCTCGCCTCGGTCGCTGTACGCCTGATCTCAGGCATCGCCCCTCGGGCATACTCCGACACACCCGACACCGTGTTGATGTCATTCTCGATAATCTCACTGTAGGAGTAAATCTCCGGCGAGATCGGTGTCTGCGGCATCGGAATGACCACTTCTGACAACGACTTGTTCTCATCCAACACCGGGACCAGGCGTCCATCCTCATCGGATTCCAACGCCTCACGCCCTGCCGGCCCAAACGACCGCTCATGGTACAGGTACTTGCGTGCGTACCGCTTCCGGTCGTTCATCAACTGTGACCGGGTCTTATCAAGTTCCAACTGGAGAGATTCAATCGACTCCAGGTCACCCATCGGGTAGAACAGATCCGGGATGTCATAGTTGCGGATCATCACAAACGGCTGCCCGTACGCGTACGGCATCGGCACCGGATCAACGAGGAAACCATCACTGTTCTCGGAGAACACGGACATCGTGTTCTCCGCAATGTCGTAGAACTCCCAAATGGTGACACGATCCTCGTCGAGAACCCGGTCACGCTCATTCTCATACTGAGAAACATACGCTGGGTTCACACCAGCATCAGCGTCCAGGCGCTTGCGAACAGACGGCTTGTACCGATGATCGTGTTGAGCGTCCTCCAGAGGTCGCACGATCTTCTGAGCGATCCACCTGGCATCATCCATGCAGGTCGCTTCCGGGTCCACAAACATGTCGAACGGGGACACCCGTTCCACGAACGGCTGATCCTCAATAACCATCATTGCCGTCTGCGGCAGATTCGCGTTGATCTCCTCATCGGTCGGCAACGCCCCCGACAGATCAGGAGACTCGAGGGCGAACTCGTCGACCTGCACACGGGCCTCCTGCATCAACAGATCCCGTTCTGCCTCCGCCAGGGAAGTCTCCTGCTCCAGGAACTTCCACCCAATCTTGATCCAGCCATGTCCGAAGATCAGGAAGTCCTTGACGGACCGGCGGAACGGCTTGCGAAAATCGTGATGCCGCCACAAATGGTTGACAACAGCCTCGACGAAAGCCGCCCGGTCATTGTTGGACTCATCGTTCGCTGACACAACAATCTTCGGATGATTCACCGATACGGACGGTGCGATCACGTTGATCGTTGAAAATGCCAGGTTGACAGCGATCAGGTCAGAACGGCTACGCGTCGATTCGGCCCAATGCTTGCCACGGTACAGGTCGATCAGGCGCCACCAGGTCCGATCATACAACTGGTCCTCACGCCACCTGCGGGTACGCTCCAACCGCTGCGTATAGAGCTCATGCAGTTCGGCCCTGGTCTTATGCGGCATCAGAACATCGCCTTCTCGGGCAACCGCTCAATGTTGCGTCCCTGAGAGGTCGCCTCAGCGAACCGCTTCTCATCAACTTCACGGTTCGACAGATGCCGCTCATCAGATGCCAACGTCCGCGACCGCCAACCCTTCTTGGTATCGACGCGGATGCTCAGAACCTTCTGCCGCCACTCCCACAAATCCACAAGTTCCCCCTCAGTTTTCGGCCCTTTTCGACCGATCACATCCTCGCAGAACTCCGGGTAGGAAGCCTCCCTGGGGAGGACCGCCATTACCCGGCGTTGTGGCCGCGCAACTTCGGCTGCGGCTTCGCCGGCTCGACCTTGCCGCTCTTACCATGCTGGTTGAACGGAGTCTTGCGCGGGGAAACCTGGCCGTAGTCGCCAGTCTGCTGGGCGTACTTCGGGCTGTCCAAACGCTGCTTAGGCGAGTTGGGGCTACCAGGCTTCCAGATGGGGTTCTTCACGACAGAACCGCCGCGCTCCATCTTGTTGTTCTGCCCCTTCGCACCGTCGATTGTCTCAGTACCGTTGGTGTGCGAAACAAAGTTCTTAGCCATAACTACCTCTCGGAGAGAACAAGCGTACCTATTAGTCCGTTCGGCGTGTCCCACGCACAACGTGCTGACCGATCCGAAACGGATCCTCTGACGTATCCTCGTTCAACGCCAGACGCTTCCACCAGTCAATCGTCCAGTAGTCGTCGACCTTCTCAACGTACTCCGGGGCATACGCAAACTTACGCATCTGGTTCGCCAACGCCAACGCTATCACCCGGTCATCAAACGGTGAACCCGACATCGAACCTCGCTCGTTGCGGACAAACGTCCGCAACTCGGCCAACGTGTTCCGATCCCGCAACCCCAGTTCACCATTCTTCAACGCAGTCGCCAAATCGTCAATCATCAACGGCTTAGACGTGCGAGTCGTCTTCCAACCGTACTCCTGGGTTATCCGATTCGACACCTTGTTCAACGTGCGCTTCCGAAACAAACGCGGATAACCCAACTGGCGCAACACCGTGATCGTCGTCAAACCATGATTGTTCGACTCGACACAACACAACGCATCCCGATACCACAACCCCAAGTTGAAAACCTCAGTAGCCAACTCGTCAGGAGGAATATGCCCATGCCAGACCGCCACCTGCTCCCCTGTATTCAAATCCAACACCTGGACACACGAATAGTCGCCATGCCCCAAACCCTCCGCCGTGTCCACCCCCATCACATAGCCGTGCATCGCATCCGGCAGCGACCAAACCTCCAAGTTCACGACCTGAACTCCACAACCCTCGGCATCACAGAATGCAGATAGCCGACCTGGCCGTGCCGGCAAGCAGCCCCAAGAGCCTCCAACATGTCCAGATCAAACACGGGATTACCCGACTTCACAAACGCTTCCTCGGGTGTAGTCGGATACTCCTGCGCGAGTTGCCACGGCAACATCGACTGCCGCTTCTCCTCATACCACGAATCGTCCCGATCCTCCGTCGCAGACCACGGAAAAAACATCGGAGCAAACCGGTTGTTCGACGCCGAAGCACCCACCCACAGTTGGTGGAAAAAGTTGCCAGAACCATTCGCAGTAGACAAACCGATGATACGGCCACCCACATCCGCCACCGGTTCAATAGAAGACCACGCCTCCTCAGGGTTCGGCAAAAACGCCCACTCATCGACCACGATCAACGTGGCAGACTCACCCCTGGCAGGATCCGACGCAGACGGCATCGACGTGATCTGTGACCCGTTCTCGAACAGCATACGCTGCTGATGCTCAACCAACGACCTCGGACCACGATCCACCATCCACAACGGCAGATGCGAAAACCCGTACTTCGTCTTTCGCAACAACAACACCGCCTCACGCTCCGTGCGGGACAAGTCGATGATGTTCTGATCCGGGTGGAAGAACGCCAACCAGAACTGGTGCGCCGCCACCAGAGTCGTCCACCCGATCTGCCGGGCCTTCAACGTCAGAGAATAACGGTTACCAGCCCAATGGTCCAAGGCGAAAGACTGAGCGTCCCGAAGGTTGAACAAGATGCGACCATACGCAGGATGAGCAATATTCCAATAACGATGCAGAAAATACGACTCATCCCTGACGCAACGCCGCCACTCCGCCTCCTGGCGGAGTTCCCCTAGACGCGACATTCAATCTTCCACACCGGTCAACTCCGGCATCTCAACCAGACGCAACTTTGGAGTCCACTCATTACGCCACGTCGAAGGAGAATGATTGTCCTCCACAGCAGCCTTCATCGCCTCATCCTGGTACATGCGGACCACATGGTAGCAAGGCTCTCCCCCATCCCATAACTCCTCGTCCTCCATAGCCGTAGTCGGAGCCCCATCATGGACGGCACACACAGGGGGGCCACAGAACCCCTCACGGATCCCCTGCGCCATCCACTGGTTGAAAACGTCCTCCCGTGGACGGAGATAATGGTCAGTCATAATGCCTCCCTAAAGCCTGAACAGTTCCTGCAAGATTCTTCCCGCAGCAAGCACCAGCATAGCGCACACGAAGATACCCAAGGCGATCCCCAAGATCGCCACCGCGTCAATCACTGACACGCGTCGCATGACTCCGGGTTCTCCAAGCCACACACCTCGATAGGGGTATCATCATGGAACGGATTCCCCAACGGGTCTAGTACGGGACGCTCTCCGAATGCTTCCTCACGCCAATCCTGGTTCTCATCCCCTGGCAACACTTTCCCACCCAACAAGGGCCTCCTTTAGCGTGCATCGCGAACACTTCGCGACGCACCTTAGCACGCTCCGCTGACCGCTCCGCCCGGAGCTCGGCCAGCATCCGGCGGCGCCTCACATGCATCACTGAGATGCCAACGCAGCGCCGCCAGCCAGAATCGGTGCAACCAAAGGCAGACCCACTCCGGTAGCCCCCGCACCAGCCGCAGCACCACCCGCCAAGAGAAGCATCGCCACCTTCGCCTGGTCTTCTGGAGGCATCGCCTGCACCTGCTGCATCACAGTCTGTCCAACCTGAGCATGTGGCAACGTGCCTCCCCCTGCCCGGCCCAGGGCACCCGATATGGCCCCCCACACCGACGCCAGGAGCCCCTCCGACTCCATCAACGATTCCGGGTTCAGAACACCCTCGTTCTCCTTACGGATCCTCTCAATCCACTCCTTGGCACGCTCCCGGTCTTCAGGAGACATCGGAGGAACAGGCTGAAAATCGGGTACAGGCCCCTCAGGGGCCGCCCTCCCAATCCGTGGAGGCTCACCAGAAGCCATGTGAGTCAACATCGCCTGCACCGACGGCGGCGCACCCATCGCAACCGTATCAGGAGGAAGTTCAGGCTCATACTCGGGTACAGGATTCAAATGCTGCGCGCCGTACTTCTCCAACGCCGCCTTACGCTGAGCCGGATCATCCAAATCCCAAACATCAACCGGTGGCGGAGGCGGAGGCGGTTGCATCTTTCGGATCTCCTCCTCTATCGCCTCAATAGCGTCCAACAGTTCGTCCATCTGCTGATCGTACAAACGAGTCTGGACATCCGGCTTCAACCTCTCATACCGGTCAATCAAAGCCGTATGCTCCTTCTGCAACCGCTTCAACCTCAGACTACTGACATTACCGATCCCGCCCATCATCTCAGCGGCAGTCTCCCTCGGATCCGGCACCGGCAACGACACAGACCGATCAGGCGTCCCCGACTGAGGATTCGGACCATGCTGAGAAACAAGACTAACCGCCATCAGTCACCGCCACATCCCGGAACTCGGCCACCAGGGACTCCAACTCGTCAGCCAACTCGGCATCCGACAGGCCAGCAGCATCACGCTCATCGTCAACGATCACACGACGCTTCGGAGTGAACTTCTCGACATACTGGAGATACAACGAAGCAGCCTTCACATCGCCCCCAGCGGCCGCACCAAACAGCGCGTCGATCACCGTCTGAGTACGCTCAGGATGTACGTTCAGTTCAGCAGCCCGGCGGTCCCACTCACGCACAAAACGGACATCCCGCTTGATCCGACGAATCGAATCCTCATGCATATCATTCTCAGCCGCCCACTCCTTCTGAGTCGCCGGTGTACGCTCCGGCCCCAACAACACCCAATCCAGCAGCGACCGCCACCGATCCGGCATCGTCTGAACACCCGACTCCTCATCCGTCGACCATCCTCGACCCCCACCGTTCTGTGCCATCACATGACCTCCATACACCTGCCTGGACCGTCCCAAAACAAAAGTGGGACAAACGACGGTTTCATTGGGGGCGGGCGGGTCGCCTTCAGCGACCCGCCCGCCCCCACTATGGTACCGGTACCGAAGAATACAGTGGTGGATACCCCTCCACCCCGTCCGTACAGGCACCGTCTACCAAGTATTATCGTTGCACGCACTGTCTACGGAGTAATAATATTTAGTACCGGCAGGAGGGGGTGGGGGCGTGGGGGCCCCGCGCCGTTCCGCCTCGCCGCCGTGGCCAGGGCTCGAGCGCCGGCCGCGTCTGGGCGCCGAGGTCGAGGTCGAGGCCGGAGGGAACGGGTGAACCGAGCGGCGGCGGAGCTCCTCGACCTCGAGCGTTCCGGCGGTCCTCGACCGGGGCCTCGAGGGCGGCGACGGACCGCCGCCGGACGCCGGTATTCGGTCGAGGTCGTCGAGGTGTACGGCGGGCCCGCTCGGCCCGGCTCGAGCTCCTCGAGCTCGAGCTCGAGGTCGGCGGAACTTCGAGCCGGATACGAAAAGGTCCGGCGAAAGAATCACGGAATGCGGCGGTCCTCGGGCGGAAAGAATCGGCGGAAAACAATTGTTTTCTTTCCTCCTGGCACCTCGAGGTCGTCGGAGGTGTTGCCACGCTCCGCGGTCGAGGGCGGAACGGGGAAGGGCGGAACGGCGGCACGAGCTCCAGCTCGTGCCGCCGCGGTGCGTGGTCGGATTCTCTGGTGCCCGCTACGGCTCGAGGTGGTCGGATCCGGGCTCCTCGAGGGCGCTGAGAGCCGCTGAGAGCTCCGGCGGCGAGGTTGGCGGGCATTGGGGCCCGGACGCGGACCGGCCCGCCTCCGGGGCGGTAGGGCGGAGGCGGGCCGGGCGCCCGTCCGGCCTCGAGCGGGGCCGGGCGGAGGTCGAGGACTACCGGACGGGGAACATGACATCCGGGACGGTCGAGCGGCGCCCGGCGGGGCGGATGCACCCTTGGCACCTCGCGCATGCGCCTACGGCCCACGGTTCTCCGGGGCGCCTCGAGGCCAGAGGCCATGCGTGAGGGCCGGGGCGGTCCGTCGGGCAGAGCATGCGAGCGGTCGAGGTGCGGCCGAGGCGGTCGAGGCCAGCGCGACAGGCGGCGAGGTCGTCCGCGACGATTGCGACCGGTAGGTGCGAGTAGGTCGGGGATGCCAGGGCGGCGGCGGTCCTGTCATACATGGAGGGATCCGTCGACAAGTAGGCAACCGTGTTCGGTAGATCCCCGGCCCGGATGCCGAGGGCGATCGGTTCGAGAGGGTCGGGCCGGTCCTCGAGGCCGTAACTACGGGAGTAGAGCCACGACCGCATGTCCGATAGGCCGGAGGCCGGTTCCGCCGCCCATAGGAGAGCTCCGGCCCACGCTAGGCCCGCATCGCGGCGGTCGAGGTCGCCGCCGCCACCTAGGCGGATGATCGGGCGGACGGGTGGTCCGCCGTAGTGGACCGCTCCGCGGTTCGGTTCGCATTGCATCCCGTACGCGGCCTTCAGAATGGCCGCGCACAATGTCAAGAGGTCGAGGTAGTCGAGGCTCTGCCAGATCTCGAGCCTTCTATCGAGTAGTCGGCGGAGGGTCGGGCGGCACGCCTCGAGGCGGCAGGCGTAGCAATGCTCGAGGCAGTAGGTCGAGGCTCCTGGGCAGGAATGCTCGAGGCCGCTAGGGAGCCACGTTGTGACGCGGACGACGGAACTAGCGCGCCCGGTCGAGGGCGCTACCGGCGAGGTCTTGAGGTCGCTGGAGAGATAGCCCGGTGCCAGCGCGGTGAACGCCTCGAGGTCGAGCGGTCCGGGCCGGACCTCGAGGGCGGCGAGCCCGCCCCTAGTCATGATGAACCCAAGCGCCGCCGCCCTCGGGCTCCGCGAGGTAGTGGTCGTCCGGTCCGTCGTGCCACCGGATAGGGCCGAGCGTGTCGAGACTCGAGCGTGTCGACCGTAGTAGGCGCCGCCAGTATTCGAGGCGGGCCCGTCGGGCCTCGAGGGCCCGGCGGATGGTTCGCAGGGCTAGCCATGCCATGACGGCGAGCCATGCGAGGGCTAGCCCCTGTATTCCTACCGCTAATGCTTGCATCATTGTCCGTTCCGGCGCCCGGTCGGGCGCCTCGAGGTCGACAGTACCACAGGCCGTACGGGCAGGCCCTACCCGAGGTCCGCGGGGCGGAGCTCCTCCTGGCACCTCGACTACGACCTCGGAGGTAAGGCGTACAGGGAACCGGGCCCGGACGCGGAACAGCCCCGCCGCTTGCCTTCCCCAAGATCAGCGGCGGGGCTGGCTCCTTCCTCCTCTCGTCAGGGGGTGGGAACGTCCCCGACGGTAGCAGACGGGGCGTGGACCCAATCGGACGGCGGGTTGAGGAGCCCGGCGAACTCCCTGAGGCCCTCGTCCACGCCGCAGGGTGAGCAGACCCACAGCGGTGCGTCGTTCTCGCCACGGGTGCAGCGAGAGAGGGCGTTTGTCTCGAGCGGTTCCCTCATGGAGAAGGGGGTGCCGCACCGTGGGCAGGTGCTGTGACCCAACCACACGATCTGGAGCCCTTCGGGCAGGCCGAGGATCCGCTCGAGGCCAGCCCCGCTCACGATGCCACCACGCTGGCGAGGGTGAGCGGCACGTTGTCGTCGTTGGTTCCGACGATGTTGGCTAGGGACGGCATGGGCGTACGCATGAGAGCGTCCGCCAGTGGGTACCCGGTGCCCTGTCGGGACTCGACGGTGCGCTGGATGGCGACCGCTGCCCGGTGCCGCGTGGCCTTGCCCTCTGTCTTCCGCTGGGTCTTCACATGCTGCTCGTATCCCTGACATGCCATGAGAGCGGCCCATGCGGTGCCCCGTACGTCCTGAGGGACTCCGTCGCCGTAGTACGAGGCCCACACGTCCTCGAGGCGATGCTCCATGCGGGTGTGGGTGCCCGTGTGCCCCTTGGAATCGTCTGGCTTGGCGTACACCTGAGGCAGGACGGTGTCCCTGAGGTCGCGGTAGAAGTCACCGGCCCGCCACGGAATGTCGAGCAGACGCTTGATGGCGTCGTCCGTGGCGGAGGCGGCGCCCATCATGTCCCGGAGGATTGACTTGGCCTCGCTCAGATCCTCGATGCTCCGGGTGTGCTTTACCCGGATCTCCTCCGGCGCTGTCCGCAGGAGGCTGGCCCTGAACGTGTTCCCGCACACCACGATGAAGGATGCGAGGCAACCCACGAGGGAGCATGTCCCATCGTGCGAGGTGCCGAGGTTCATGGCGTGGCCCCGGCTCACCATGCCATCGAGGGCCGGGTCGTCCGGGATCCCGACGGACACGAAAGCGAGGCGCCTGTCCCTGAGTGTCCCGGCGGACAGGAGCGGCAGGTCTACGCCACGCTCCTCTCGTGCCGCTGCCCGGAAGACTTCGGCCAGTTCCACCAGTGCCTCGTTCTGGAGGAGGCCGTATGCCTTGGTCGGGAAGTAGTGCGGGGCCTCGTCGGCTCCGCAGGCGATGCCCTGATGGCCTTCGATGGCGGCGTCATCCTTGAGGACCATGAAGCCCTCGCGCTCCAAGCGGGCGATGTCGCTGTAGATGCCAAGGATGGCCCCGTCGTCGGCACGCTCCGGGAAGACGCGGCGGCGAAGATCGGCCAGGGGCACACTCTCCACCTCCCAGTCCCCCACGCCGAGTACCCGACGAACGTCGGGGAGCTCGAGGCCGTTGTCCGTGTCCTCGAAGCGGATGGCCTCGCCCAAGCGGTGCCAGTTGCCCATCCCTGACAGAGGATGGTTGGTGCATAGCAGCACCCTGTCCCTTCCGTGGATCTCGTGCGGCATATTCGTGTCTCTTTTCTCTCTGGTTGATGGCGAGTCGGTCGCCGGCCGGAGGCTCAGCGTATATGGCGTAGCGGCTCCTTGTGCGGATGCCCTGTCGGGTAATCTGTGGGCGCACACCGGACCGTCCGGTGAGATAGGAGCAGCACAGTGGTGAACAACAACGAACCGGAGAAGATCCGGCTCAGGAACGGGGCGCAACCGATCCTGTGGCACACATGGGCAGGGGGTAGCGGGTTGCGTCAGCACCTGGGCCTCGTCCTCGCCAAGACAACCCACGGGCACCACAAGTTCGTAACGTGGCGGATCGCCAGCGATGACGGGGTGGTGTGGGACTGCTCCGGGGGTCACTACTGGGGCCAGATGGCTCAGGGGTTCCGGTCGTACAGTGAACGGCGCGAACAGGAGACACCCAATGGCTGACAAGTACGTCAAGCGGTGCGCCCGGCGTGTCCATCCCTTCTGCCACGAATACTCCAAGGGGCACCTGCGTGCCCCGTTTGGTGTCGAGGCGGCGGTCACCCTCACCGACATCCTTGCCGACCTGAGGCACCTCGCTGCCCTGTACGGCGTCGACTTCGACGAGGTGGTCGCCATGTCCGACCTGCACTTCCGGGCTGAGGTCCGTGGTGACGACGACTACGAGGGCAACGACATGACACCGGAGGAGGTGCCCCGTGGCTGACACCGTGGTGGAGATGGAGTGCCGCCAGTGCGATAGCGTCGACCGGCTGAGCCTCCCGTCGAACTCCTACGAGGCGTACGCAGAGGGCGGGGAGAACATCTCGCTCGTCTTCCCAGCCATGTTGAAGAACGACCGGGAACTGCTGATACAGGCAGCCCGCAAGGGGCGGGGCGTCTTCCACTGGTACTTGTGCCCAACCTGCTGGGACAAGATGTGAACATCACGCCGCAGGGGTACGAGACAACGTGGACGAGGACAGAGCTCCTGGAGGAGCGGGAGAGAGATGCCGCCCGGCGACGGGCGAAGTGGAAGGCCGACAAGGAGAGGAAGGAACAATGATGGATTGGGAAACCCTGTACCGGAGGTTGGTGACGCGGCTGGTGGAGATAGCCGACGATGCCAGCACGACAGGACGAGCCAATAGCCATGTGCGGGTGATCGACTACGACTTGGTTGCCCGTGCCCACGCTCAGACGGCGGCGGACCTGCCAATGGGGGAGGACGGATGACCACCTACCTCGTCCAGATCAAAGAACGGTGGGACTACAGGGTCGAGGCCGACTCCGAGGCTGAGGCCCGAGAGGAGGCTGAGGCGTTGCGCCAGTTCGGCATGGATTCGTTCGGCGCTAAGCACGCCTACTGCATCTACGACCTTGGTACGAAAGTGACGGCAATCTGATGGTGCCCTACCGTGTCCACCTCGATGACTGGACGGTCGCCCTGTATTCCACCGAGGTGGGACTGACAATCACCGTGTCGAACGAGAACGAACCGGAGCATTACCTCACACGGGTAAGGGCCGATGTCGCCCTGCGCCGGTACTACATCGGCAGCCAGTGTGCCGGGGTGCTGCACCCTTCGCCGTGGCCGACCTTGGAGGCTGGGAAGCCTCCGTCGAAGGAGGCCCTTCTGGCAGCGGAGGGGGCGGGATGAAGGTAACGCCGCGCCCAGCGATGCAACAGTGGGAGATCCTGCTGGATCTCGATGACGTGACGGAGATGCTGGGGCCAGTCAGAGCGCACGAGGTGTTCGCTCTGACCCGCAGCACCCTCCAGGTCACGCACGTCGACCGTGCCCCCGGTGGTGACGATGTGGTCCGCATCTGCATAACGGAGGTGGCAGATGGGTAACTGCGCCAACGTCGAGCATGACACCTGCACGTCCGTTGAACGGGGTGAGGAACCCGACATGTCGTTGGGTGACATCTGTGTCCTGTGCTGCTGCTGGAACTGTGAGCGGTGCGACGTGCTGATCGACCTCGACGAGGAGAACCAGATCAAGGACGGCCAGCGTGGGCCTGCGGAGTTCGGGGGTTACTGGGTGGTCTGCGATGGCTGCCTCTTGGACACGGATGTCCTGTACGACGACGAACTGGAGGCTGAACGCCGGGAAGTGGGACACCCTGACGTACAGGTAGAGGCAACAACCATTCCATCAAAGCCATCGACCACCGGGAGGTAACTGTGGCAACACCAACCAACCCTGACGGAGAGTTCCTGACTCCCGTCGTAACCGTGGAGGGTCGCCTCCGCGAGGCCCAGCGCACGCTCTTGGGCGTGCATGGGCCGTTCAGCGACATCGTCGCCAAACCCCACCTGTTCGACCCGGCAGGCATCGACCGGATCAGAGCCTTGATCGAGTCGTTGGATAAGGAGATACGGAAGGAAGCCGACCGGTATTCAACGGCTTCCGGGTGGGGGATACAGCGTGGGTAACGGCGCTGATCCTGTCTACGTTTTCGGTACCGATCTGCTGCCAGAACCGTGCATATTCGGCATTGCGATGCGGAAACATTTGGACGAATACGGTGATAACCATGAGATGGTTTTACGCCTTTCAGCGGAGATAGCCCACAACCTGGAGGCGTTGAAGATGGCCGTCGCTTTCGTGCGTCGACAGGCCATGCTTGATGCCCAACTCGACATCGGTAACGGGGCAGCGGTTGGACGGCTGGCCGGCGTGGGTCGTGTCCGTTCGCATGAACTGTTGAACCGTGCCATCGACGAGCGGATGCACAACGTGGCGTTGACGGATGTGGTCCCCGCGTTCTCCGACGCCCCCCTGTATGATTGACCGACCGTACCCCAACCCCCCTTTAGGGGGGGTTGGGGGTAACGGGGCCACCACGGACCGGTCGGTGTCGTCTGTCTCTCTGGAACGGCACCGACCGGGGTGCGCCCCGCTGTATGCTTGACCGGGTACCATCCCCAAACCCCCCTTTAGGGGGGGTTGGGGGTAACGGGAGCGTGAACCCGCCGGCACCGTCTTTCCTCTCCGAGGCGGTGCCGGCTACCGGCTGTCACAGCCGTGTGCCATACTGGTCCCATGATTGAGATTCCGATACGCCAGAGTTGGTTGAACACCTTCTCGAACTGTCCAGAGCAGGCCCGCCAGGAACGGCTGGGGCTTGTACGTTCGCAGGAAAGCAGCGACATGCTGCGAGGCAATATGGTTCATGCCGCTATCGAGTATTGCGGTAAAGAACTAATGC
>Ga0114906_1001054_pt1 | contig 14819 bp, 15 predicted proteins | sample MalvirDeepMed_M9_FD_89687 | JGI IMG/M metagenome (GOLD analysis project Ga0114906, IMG submission 89687) | Marine viral communities from the Global Malaspina Expedition - Malaspina viral metaG DeepMed_M9 | ecosystem: Environmental > Aquatic > Marine > Oceanic | place: Mediterranean Sea...
CCCCGGAATCGAACACCGGAAAGGCCGAGATCACGCCGATCACCACCGCGGTCAGCGGCACCATGGCCAGCAGCGTGGCGTAGCTCAGCGCGCCGGCGGCCTCGAAGCAGCGATCCTCGCCGAAGTGCTTCGCCAGGTGCCGGCCGAAGGCCTTCAGCCAGCGCGGATCGCCGAGCGCTTCGAGCGCCCCGGGCAGCGGCAGGCTTGACGCCGACCGGGCGCCGGATGCGTCAGAATGGTCCCTATCGCGTCCGGAGTCGCGTCCGGAGTCGCGTCTGGATGCGCGATCGGATTCGGAATCGGATTCGGGCGTGGAATCAGCCATGGCTCATCGAACAGGAGGTCGCATGCAAGTCACTGTGTACCACAACCCCCGTTGCTCCAAGAGCAGAAAGACGCTCGAACTGCTCGAACAACGCGGTGTCGAGCCGCACGTGGTGGAGTACCTGAAGACCCCGCCGAACGCCGCCACGCTGGAGAAACTCCATGCGGCGCTGGACGCACCGGCCACGGAAATGGTGCGGACCGGGCAGGCGGAGTGGTCCGAGACCGGTCTCGACATCGGCACAGCGAGCGAAACCGACCTGTTCGCCGCCATCGCCGAGCATCCGATCCTGCTCCAGCGTCCGCTGGTGGTGGTCGACGACGGGGCGACGACCCGGGCGCGGATCGGACGGCCACCGGAGCGAGTGCTGGAGATTCTTCCATGATCGACGTGCTGGTCCTGGTCCACTCGGTCCACGGCAACACGCTGGGCCTGGCGCGGGAGATCGCGCGTGGGGTCGAATCGGTCGACGGCGCCGCCGCCCGCCTGCGCGGTGTGCCGCCGATCACCTCCGCGCTGGACCCGAAGGCGGCCGAGTGGCCGGACGACGGCCCGGCACTGGTCGAGAGCCGCGATCTCGCCGAATGCGGCGGACTGATCCTCGGCAGCCCGACCCGCTTCGGCAACATGGCCTCTGCGGTCAAGCACTTCCTGGACGGGACGGCCAGCGAGTGGTTCTCGGGCACGCTGGCCGGCAAACCCGCCGGTGTGTTCACGTCGACATCGAGCCTGCACGGCGGCCAGGAATCGACCCTGCTGTCGATGATGATCCCGCTCCTGCACCACGGCATGGTCCTGGTCGGGCTGCCGTACACGGAATCGGCGCTGACGACGACGAGCTCCGGCGGCACGCCGTACGGGGCGAGTCACTGGGCGGGCCCGGACAGCGACCGACCGCTGACCGACGACGAGACGACGCTGGCGCGCGCCCTCGGCAAGCGGGTCGCCGGCCTGGCGGTGAAGCTGTGATTCCGACAGGCTTCGCGCGCGGGTGCTGGGTTGCGTTGATCGGCGTCCAGCTGGCCTGGTTCGGCTGGTGGTCGCCGTCCGAAGTGCTCGGCTACTGGCCGGCGCTGTTGCTCGCTACCGTACCGCTGCTGCTCCCCCTGCCCTGGATCCTCCGCCTGTCGCCCGCCGCCCTGGTGGTCGGCGGCATGATCCTGCTGCTGCACTTCAGCGTCGCGGTATCCGAAGCCTGGGCCGATCCGGTCGTGCGGCCGCTGGCCCTGCTCCAGATCGCACTCATCGTGGTCTACTTCCTGGCCCTTCCGGCATTCGGCCGGCGCCGGCGGAGCGACCCGGGCGGCGGTGCCGATCGCTAGCCGGCGCACGAGCGCCTGCAGCCGGTCGCCTGCCCCGGTACGACCGCAGCGGGACAACCGGTAGACTGGGCGCGGACCCGTCCGAACACGCTGCTTGAATGACTCGACGCCGTTCCCCGTCCGCATCGCTTTCGACCACCCAGCAGGCGCCGCGTCCCGGCGATGGCTGGAGCCACCACGGCAACTGGATCCTGCGCGCCTGGCTGGAGCGAGCCGTCCCGCAGGACCTGCTCGAGGAGCACCGACCGGTGCTCGCCGAGCTGGGCCGACGCTCGGGCTCGGAGTGGTACGACCTCCAGCTGGCCGACCGGCTGAACGAACCGCGCCTGACCCAGTGGAGCGCGTGGGGCGAACGGATCGATTCGATCGAGCTGACGCCGTTGTGGCGGCGTGCTCACCGCTGGGCCGCCGAGTACGGGCTGGTCGCCACCGGCTATGACGATGCCCTGGGCGAACACGCCCGGCTGCTGCAGTTCGCCCGCGCCTGGATGTACATCCCGTCGACCGATTTCTACGGTTGCCCGCTGGCGATGACCGACGGTGCGGCCCGCGTGCTGGCCGATGCCGGCAACGACGAGCTCGCTTCGCGCGCCCTGCCCCACCTCCTGGCGACCGACCCGGCCGAATTCTGGACCTCGGGCCAATGGATGACCGAGACGGTCGGCGGCTCCGACGTAGGCCGGACCGAGACCACCGCAGGAAAGGACGAGCACGGCACCTGGCGGCTGACCGGGCGGAAGTGGTTCACGTCGGCGGCGACGTCGGAGATCGCCCTGACCCTGGCCCGTCCGGAAGGCGGCAGGCAACAGGACGGCGAGGGCTCGCGCGGGCTGGCCCTGTTCTATCTCGAACCGCGCGATGGCGACGGCTGCCTGCAGAACATCGAGATCCTGCGCCTGAAGGACAAGCTCGGCACGCGCAAACTGCCGACCGCCGAGCTCTGGCTCGACGGCGCGCCGGCCACGCCCGTCGCCGGGCTGGAGCGCGGCGTCGCGGCGATTGCGCCGATGCTCAATATCACCCGGACCTGGAACGCCGTCACTGCCTGCGCGCTGATGCAGCGCGCGCTGGCGCTGGCCGACGACTACGCAGGAAAACGCGAGGCCTTCGGCAAGCCGCTGGCCGACCTCCCGCTGCACCGGGAAACCCTGGCCGACCTCGAAGCCGACCGGGCCGCGGCCAGTTGCGCTGCGCTTTCGGTCATCGACCTTCTCGGCATCGTCGAACACGGCGTCGAACACGGCGGCGACGATGACGATCGCGCGGCCCTGCGGCTGCTGACGCCGCTGATCAAGCTCGGCACGGCGCGCGATGCCGTCGCCGTGGTGTCCGAAGCGCTGGAGGCGATCGGCGGCGCCGGGTACATCGAGGACACGGGCATTCCCCAGCTGCTGCGCGACGTCCAGGTGCTGTCGATCTGGGAAGGCACCACCAACGTCCTGTCGCTCGACGCCCTGCGGGCAATCGCCTCGGTCGGCATCCGGCCCTGGATGCAGCGTCTCGAGCAGCGTCTCGACGGCTGCCGCCAACCGGCGCTTGCCGGCCGGGTCGAGCGGGCGCGCGACGCGCTCTCCGCCGCGCCGGGGTGGCTGGAACCCGGGCCCGAAGCCCTCGAGCCGCAGGCCCGGCGCCTGGCCCTCAACCTCTACCGCCTGACCGGGCTGGTCGAACTGCTCGGCCTTGCCGATCACTGGCTGGCCCGGGACGACGACCGACCGTTGGCGGTCGCACGGCACTACCAGGATCTCCGGTTCCGGCTCGAGCCGCTGCGCGGTCGCTGAGCCGGGTTCAGAACGTCGACAGTCCGCTGAACTCCATGAGCCGATAGCGCGCATGGCGCAGCACGCTGTCCTCGGCGAATGCCTCGTAGGGAAGCGAGAAGGAACGTCCAGCGGGGTTCGTCCAGCGCAGCTCGAACCAGTCGGCGGCGTCCTGCAGCACCGGCAGTCCGGCGCTGCCGGCAATGCGCACGCTGGTTTCCAGGTTCATGTCGTCGAGGTTGCGCCGGGTGTAGTTCGCCGAGCCGGTGATCAGCTCGCTCGCCCCGGCCCGGGTCCGGGTCTGGAGGAACTTGCTGTGGCACTGCTCGCCGGTCGTGTGGCACCACCGGACCTCGATGCCGGCGTCGACCAGCTCGCGCGCGACGGGGCGGTTGGGGATGCCCGACTTCTCGTTGCCGAAGGCCGCGATGTTGGGATCGAGCAGTGCGCGCACCCGAACGCCGCGGTCGACGGCGCGCTCAAGCGCCCGGATGATGCCGCGATGGGCCAGGTAGAACATCGCCAGGTCGACCCGATCGCCGGCGCCGACCCGGTCGATCGCGGCGATCGCGGCGTCCCGGATCGCGCTCTCGGTCAGCACCTGGATCGTTCCGCGCCGCGGCTCGAGGTCGACCGGGGGCGGCGCCGGCACCGGGCCGAGCGACGCGCCGGAGAACTCGGCCACCGGCACCTCGGTGGCCAGCAGGTCGAGCGCGGCCGGGCCGCGGAATTCCACCGCGACATTGCCGTGCGCGCTCGACGCGTCATGCGGGTTGCCCGAGGTCACCAGCCCGACCCAGCCGTTCGGGGTGTCGGCGACCAGGGTCTTGCGGTGGTTGGCCTTGAAGTTCAACAGCGCCAGCCCGGTTCGCAGCGTGACCTTGCCCGGGCCGACGGGATTGGGCAGCCAGCCGCCGTCCGGCGAGTTGCCGGCCCAGCGGCAGCACAGCCGCCACGCGCCCGACCAGGCCGGGTTCGATGCGCGCAGGCGGCCGAGATCGGTGATCACGACCTCGACACCGGCTTCGCGCAAACGGTCGAGGCGATCGGAACGGATGCCGCCGTACAGGGTGTTGATCGGGTCCGTGATCAGGACCGCGCGCAGCCCGGGCACGGCCGCGCGACGGGCGCGCAAGGCCCGTTCCACTTCATCGGACAGGCGCCGCATGTCGTCGCCCACGACCTGCCCGGCGAAGTCGTTGAACAGGAACATGTCGAGCACCACGAGCCGCTCGGCACCCTCGATCAGGGCCAGCACGCGATCGAAGATCCTCTGCTCGACCTGGCGCTCGCCGTTCGCGTCGACCCAGGTCAGGTCGGCGAGGAATCGGACATCGGCGGCGGCGCGCTCGGGCATCGCCACGGACACGCCGTCCGGCAGGGGCTTGTACCGTTGAAAGACCGCCATCGCGATCCACAGGACCAGGACGGCGAGCACCACCACGCCCGCGATGCGGCGCCAGGCGGGTCGTCGAGTCGAGGTCATGGCATCGGCGGTCATGCGGGAAAGTCTAGCCGGGCGCGCCCGGGCGCGCACTGGCTCGCGGACGGCGATGGGCGTAGAGTGAGGTGCGTACGTACACCGAATCCGAGGAGCCCTTGCCATGCGCCGCAACCCGACTTCGACCCCCTCCCTCCCGCAGCGGCTGCGGTTGGTCGTCCCGCTGCTGTTCTCGTTGCTGTTTTCGTCGCTGTTCCTGGGCGCCGGCTGCACCGACGATGCCCGCCAGGGCGAGGCCGAGGCCGACCCGTACAGGCGGCCGGACGCCGGTCTGCTCGAACCGCACCAGCAGGCGATCGAGCGGGCGCGCGGGGTCGAGGACGACCTGGCCGACGCCGCTGCCCGCCAGCGCGAGAGGATCGAGGACGAGGGCGGCTGATCGTCCGGACTGGCACGCCGACGCGCCGATTCGCGTATTCTGGTCACTGCACTGCCGCGCTTTCCGGCGCGGCATGCGTTCACCCGCGGCCGATCCCTGGCAATCCCTTGCGATCTCCGGCGATCCCCGCGGCCCGATCTTCAAGGAGAATCCTCTTATGTTCAAGCAGAGCCTGACCGCATTGGCCGTGGCCAGCCTTTCCCTTTCCGCAGTGGCCCAGGAGCCCAACATCGAGCCCGGCATGTGGGAAACCACCAGCACGGTCTCGCTGAATATTCCGAACATGCCGGAAGGCTCCATGCCGCCGCAGACCCAGACCGAATCGAACTGCATCACGCCGGAAGACATTCGCGACGGCGAAGCCTTCCTGTCCGACAACGAGGAATGCGAGGTCGCCGACAAGGACATCAGCGCCGACGGCATGAGCTTCACCATGACCTGCCCGAGCCCGGACGGCAGCTCGATGACCATGAACGCCGACATGTCCTTCGACGGGGACACGATGACCGGCACGGTCGACGGTCAGATGGACTCGGCCATGGGATCGATGACCATGTCGGTCGAGATCTCCGGCAAGCGCACCGGCGACTGCTGATCGGCAGGTCCTGACCCGGCGTCCCCCGGACCCCGGGTTCTGCCACCCGCGATTGCGCTCCCGCGCGGAGCGCAATCGCCTTGTCCGCCCTACCCGTCCAGTGCATCCGGCGCAGCACCCAGCCGCGCCAGCCAGTCGACATCGGCCGGCGCGTCCTGCGCAGGCGGCACCACCAGCGTCGTGTACTCCTTGAAGCGAGCGTCCGGCAACGCCGACAGCGCAATCCGCTCGGCGCGAAAGCGTTCGATCGGCAGCTGCGCGGCCTCGTAGAGAATGGCTTCGGTCTCCGGTCGATACCACCGGCCGAGCTTCTCGACCAGCAGCGCCAGGCCGGCCGGCTCGGCATGGAACCGGGTCAGCGACAAGTCGCCGGCAAGCGCGACCTGCCACAGGATCAGCAGGCTCGACGGGTCCGGTCGGCAGTCCCTGACCAGGAACTGGGTCGCCTCCCACGACTGGACCCCCGAGCGTCCCGGGTCCAGGCCGAGATCCGCATAGAGGCAGGCGTCGGCCGAGATGCCGGGTTCCATCCGGGCCGGCAGACCCAGCTCGCGAACCGCTCGGATCGCGCCGTGGGGAACGTCGGCGAAGACGCCGGGGTGCCCGTAGAACACCGCGCAGACCCGGGCCCCGTCGCGCACCGCGTCGACCAGCTCGCGCTCCATGGCTCGATAGGCATGGCGCCGATCGTGATCCGGGCGGCCTTCGCGGTAATGTCGGCCGAGCCCGATGCAATCCGGCCGGATCGATGCCAGCCAGTCCATCGCGAACGCATCGGCCAGCGCGAACACCCGGTCCGCGACGCGGATCTCGGATTCGGCCCGGCGGGAAATGTGGCGGCCGAGCTGGATGCCGCAACCGACCACGACGAGTTCGCCGCCGCCCGCGGCCTCCGGAGGATCGCCGGTCACGGCTCGTCGCCGTCGGCCAGTTCCGCTGCGTCGATCAGTTCATCGCGGCCGGATCGCTTGGCCCGGTACAGCGCATCGTCCGCGCGCGAACGCAGCCGCTCCAGGCGGCGCTCGCGCCGCGCCTCGGCCAGCCCGAAACTCAGGGTCACGGCGATCTGCGAATCCCCCACGGACACCGGCCGCAGCTGGCGGCGCAGTTCTTCGACGCGCTGGCGCGCCTGCAGGCGGTTCTGATCGGGCAGGAACACGGCGAACTCCTCGCCCCCGACGCGGCCGACGATGCCGGGCGGCGGGAAGACTTCGCGCAACAGCTGACCGAGATAGGACAGCACCGCGTCGCCGGCCTGGTGCCCGAAGCGATCGTTGACCTGCTTGAACAGATCGACGTCGGCCGCGATCAGGGTGCACGGACGATCGTTCTCGCGACTTCGCTCCAGCGCACTGCTGGCCGCACGGTGGAATCGGCTGTGGTTGAGCAGGCCGGTCAGGCCATCGCGCTCGGACAGGCGACGAAAGCGCCGCCGATCGGCTCGGAAACGGAACAGCAGCCCGATCAGCAGGACGCCGATCACGGCCGCCATGACGATGGCGACGGTACGGGCCTTCTGGCGTGAGCTCTGTGCCTGGCGCTCGAGCTCGAACAGCTGGTTGCGCTGCCGCAGCATCGCCAGTTCCTGCTGCTGCCGCTGATTCTCGAACTCGGCCTGCTGGTAGGCGATTCGGAGGCTGCGCTGGATATCGTTGAATCGCCGATCGGCCTCGAACTGCGCCCTCAGGTGGTCGAGAGCCCGCCCCGGCAGTTCGCGTTGTTCGAACGAGTCGGCCAGGGTGGCGTGGAGTTCGATCAGGCTTTGCCAGTCCTCGCGCGACTCGAAGTAGCTCACCGAATCGAGCAGTCGCCGCGTTCCGCCCTCGGCATCGCCAGCCGCCAGCAGCGCTCGACCCAGGTAGTACCTCGATTCAGCCACCCCGACCGCGAATTCGCTGGCGCGGTGCTGGGCGATGGCCCGCTCCAGCCAGCCGACGGCTTCGTCGTGGCGGCCGGCCTCGAGCAGCGCCGCGCCCATCGCCATCATCCCGGTGCCCTGCAGGACCGGGTCGCCGCTTTCCTGGCAGCTCTGCCACATCGCATCGGCGCTTTCGGAGGCGGCGTCGGCCAGGCCGACCCGGAGCTGCTGGAAGACCAGGTCCTGCTCGGCAAAGCAGCGGGTCCGGTCATCGCCGCTTTCCTCGGCGGCCGCCAGGGCCTCGGAGATGTATTCCATGGCCAGGGCCTGCTCCCCGGCCAGCGAATGGAAGCGCGCGGCCAGCACCAGGAGACCCGCTCGCGATCCGGGGTCCCGGGCGTCGGGAAGCAGCTTCAGGCCCTCGTACAGGTAATTGAACGCCAGCGCGTATTGCTGGTCGATCCCGGAAGCGTTTGCCGCCAGCTCGAGCGCCCGGAGCCTGAGATCGATTCCGACCGGCCGCGACAGCACTCGGTCGAGACGGTCCATGGCCTCGTCGAAGCGACCCGCAAGGACCAGGTTGCGTCCCTCCATCAGGTCGAGTCGTGCACGCTGGTCGGGCGTGGCGCCATCCAGGCCATCGGCGCGCAGCACATCGATGGCGGCCTGCGATTCCTGCCAGGGGCGTTCGTGGTGCAGCTGCTCGATCGTATCGATGCGCGACGACAGCTCGGCATCCGCGATCGCCGAGCCGGTCGCGGCGGCCAGCAGCACGGCCAGCAGAACGACCGGAAGCGGAAGCGGCACGGGCGAAGCCGGACCGGCCTAGCGGTAGGCCTTGACCGTGGAGTTGGTCAGGCGCAGTTCATCCAGCCCGCTGAGCTTGCGCAATGCCTCCAGATCACCCTTCTTCATCGCCGCGGCCGCTTCATCGGACAGATCGTATTCGGCAAGCACCGCATCGGGATCGTTTCGGTACCGCGCTTCGAGTCCGGCGTCACCGCCCAGATCGACCAGCAGTTTGGTGAGGTTGTCCATGTCTCGAGCTCCCTTGGTGACGGATTGGATCGCTCGGCCCCCCTCGGGACCGCATCGTCGTCGAAACGGACCGACTGCTGGGAATTGTAGCGGGGTTCAGGCTCGGCTGCCGGCGGCGGCCCGGGCCCAGGCCGCGTGGAGGAGGACGTGTGGAACGGTGAGGGCGGCCAGGCCCCAGAACAGAACGCGCACCTGCTGGGCGCCCGGTGCGGCCGCCGCCGCATCGACCGCGGAAAGCAGCAGCGCACCGACCAGGCCGAGCGAGATCGCGCCCAGCGTTGCCGGCCACAGCCGCATTGCCCACTGGCGGACGGTCCAGCGCGTCCACGGTCCGCTGCGCGACGTGGCCATCTCGAGCAGGTGGCCGAAACTGTGCAGCAGGCAGAAGTAGAGCGCGAAGGCGATCAGCGGCGGAAGGCGTGTCATGACCAGCACCAGCACGGCCACGGCAAGCGCCAGGCGCCTGGCCCGGCCCGGGCCCTGCTCCAGGGCGACGCGGCTGACCACCATGCCGATGCCGATCAGCCACAGGCACGCCAGGGGACGGGCCACCCAACGCAACCGATCCGCCAGGGCAATCGGGTCGACGCCGGCCAACCAGCCGAACAGCACCGCGACGGTCTCGGCGTTGCCGACCACCGGCCCGAGCACGGGGATGGCGCCGAGTATGCAGAGATCCAGGGGACGGCGAGGAACGCCGAAGGTCAGCGCGTCCTGGACACCGAAGTGCACGACCGAAAGCGCCAGGAAGGCGGCCAGCGTCGCCATCGGCAACCACCACCAGAGCAGCAGCACGATCCCCATCGACGACAGGTAGGCGATGTAGAAGAGGCGCTTCGCAGCGAAGCCCGCGTAGCGTTGCAACAGCGAATGCCCGACCCAGGGATCGGCGCCCCCGTGCAGCACGCCGAGCAGGGCGATGGGCAGCAGAACCAGGTTGATCTGGGCAGCAATGGACAGGTCGTCGAGGACACCGGCCAGCGGCAGCGCGGCCGCCATGAGGAACAGCGCCATGCGGGCATGCAGCCGTTGCCAGGAGCGACGGCGGGCTCGAAGCTCCGCGGCGCCTGGGTCGATCGACCGGGTGGACGGGGCGAGATGCATCGGACCGGAAGCCGGATACGAGATGCGCCGACCCGGGGGCCGGGCCGGCGCGCTCGTCAGGCGATCAGCCTGCCTGTGCTTCGGTCTTGCGAACTGCGATCGTGTAGATCAGCAGGCCGAACACGGCCTTGGCGACCAGGTCCGCAATGCTGTAGCCGACCTGCAGCGCGGTCTCCGCCGCCGCACCTTCGAGCCCCAGCATCGGCAGCACGAAAACGATCGGATAGAACAGCCACGACACCACGGTCAGGTAGCGCGCTGCGCTGACCAGGCCCCGCGATTCGGCCGGCTGACGAGCGATGGCGTCGCCGAGGCCGACGAACAGCTGATACAGGATGATCAGGAACGGAATCATCGACAGGGACCACCACAACCAGCGGGTGCCGTCGTCGCTGGAGATCTCGCCGGGATAGCCGAGCAGGACCATCAACGCGGCGAGTCCGCCGAGCAACCAGCCCTTGCTGACGGTCTCGGCCCTGGAAAGGCGCATGACGAGCAGCAGCTCGATCAGGAGCAGCGGAACGGTCAGCAGCCAGTCCACGTAGCGGTAGGCGTCGTTGAACGGCGCCCCGGAGGCGACGTAGGCGCCGTCGGCGAGGGTAAAGGCGGATTTCCAGTCGAACATGATCTGCAGGTAGTGGTACGCGGCGATGAACGTCACCAGGCCGGTGATCGTCAGCGCGGTCCGGAACTCGGGTGCCACCCGGTCCCGCTGCATCCAGAAGAAGATGGTCGAAGCCGCGAATGCGGCCAGCGTCAGCGAAAACACGTTGAAGACCAGGCTGAACTGGCCCAGTGTCAGTGTCGGCATGTCCATGGGGTTGTCCCTCTTTCGAGTAGTGAGCGAATGATCGACCGCTTCGAAGTCCCGATTCGATTCGAACCACGGTGCGATCCGGCCGAAGGACAGTAGCTCTCGGCGGGTGAACGACCGGCTTGATCAATGCGAACGCGGTGCTCACAGTTGTCGTCGTCGCCGTGAGTCCGGGGCGTGCAGGACGATCGTCCCCGTACCGATGCACGGCGCTCGGATCGACCCGCGTCCGGCCTGCGGCAAGGGTGGAGCGAGGGAAATCGCTACAATGCCGACATGGCACGACGACTGATGAACCTGCGCCACGTTCCCGATGCGGAAGCCGACGGCGTGCGCACGATGCTCGATGAGCTCGGCGTGGACTGGTACGAACTGCCGCCGACGGCCTTCGGCCTGAGCGCGGGCAGCATCTGGGTCCGCGACAATGACCAGTATCCGAGGGCGAAGGAGGCCTTCGACCGGTTCCAGGCCGACTATTCAGAGCGGGCCCGCACGGACCCGGGAAACGCCCTACCGCGAATCGACCCGGTGCGACTGCTGGCGGCGGTGATCGTCGCCGCCGTGGTGCTGGGTTTCTTCTTCTGGCCGATCCTGCAGTTGTCGTCCAGCTAGCCGCCCGCTGAGGCGGCCAGCGACTCCAGACGGTCGAGGAAGGCATTGCCGTACTTTTCGAGCTTGTGGCGGCCCACGCCGGGCACGTCGGCCAGGTCGTCCAGACTCCTGGGGCCCGACTCCGCCATGGCCACCAGCGTTACATCGTGGAAGATCACGTAGGGCGGAACCCCTTCGGCCCGAGCCAGCTCCAGCCGCAGTTCGCGAAGCGCTTCGAAGACCGGCGCGATCTTCTCGTCGACCGGCGCTCGCTTCGACCTCGAAGTCGACCGGCTTCGAGCCCGGACCGCCGGTTCGCGCATCGTCCACTCGACCTCTCCGCGCAGCAGCGGCCGGGCGGCCGGATCGAGACGCAGCCCGCCGTGTCCGTCGGGATCCGTGGCCAGGAGGCCGCCGGCAAGCAACTGCCGAACGAGGGCCTGCCAGTAGCCGCGCGGATGATCCTTGCCGATGCCGAAGGTGCTCAGCCGATCGTGGCCCAGCGATTCGACGCGGTCGGTCCGGCGGCCGACCAGCACATCGATGACGTGTCCGGCGCCGAAGCGCTGGCCGGTCCGGTAGACACACGACAGCGCCATCCGGGCCGGTTCGGTCGCGTCGATCATGGTCGGGGGCGACGTGCAGTTGTCGCATCGCCCGCAGTCGCCGGGATGGTGTTCGCCGAAATACCCCAGCAGCGGTGGTCGGCGGCATCCGGGCTGCTCGCAGAAGCCGAGCAGCGCTTCCAGCCGCTGACGCTCGATCCGCTGGCGGTCTTCCGGCAGGTCGGACTCGGCCAGCATCTGTCGCAGGCGGTAGACGTCGTCGAGCCCGAACACCATCCACGCATCGGACGGCAGCCCGTCGCGCCCCGCGCGACCGGTTTCCTGGTAGTAGGCCTCGATCGAGCGGGGCAGGTCCAGGTGGGCGACGAATCTCACGTCGGGCTTGTCGATGCCCATGCCGAAGGCGATGGTCGCGACCACGATCACTCCATCCTCTCGTATGAAGCGGTCCTGGGTCGCTTCGCGCTCGGCGGCGTCCAGCCCCGCGTGATACGGGCGCGCATCGAAGCCTTCTTCCCTGAGCCACCCGGCCACCTGCTCGCAGCGCCTGCGGCTGAGGCAGTAGACGATGCCCGCGTCGCCGTCGTGCTCGCCCCGGATGAAGTCGACCAGCTGGCGCCGGGCGTTGGCCCGCGCCGTGACCTGGTAGCGGATGTTCGGTCGATCGAAGCTCGCGGTGAAGCGCCGACAGCCATCGGCGAACAGCGCCCGTTCGATCTCGTCGCGCGTGCGCAGGTCGGCGGTGGCCGTCAGCGCCACCCGGGGCACGCCGGGGAAGCGCTCGGCCAGTCGACCCAGGGCGAGGTATTCGGGACGGAAATCGTGGCCCCATTGGGAAACGCAGTGCGCTTCGTCGATGGCAATCAAGGCGATCGAGGTGGCGGCCAGGCGGTCGAGCATGTGCGGCTGCATCAGTCCCTCGGGCGCGACGTACAACAGGTCGAGTCGCCCGGCATGGAGGTCCGCAAGCACGTCCCGGCGCCGGTCCGGCGCCAGGCTGGAGTTGAGAACTTCGGCGCGCACGCCGAGGTTCTTCAGGGCCTCGACCTGGTCGCGCATCAGCGCGATCAGCGGCGAGATCACCAGCGCGGTGCCGTCGCGGACCAGGGCGGGAACCTGGTAGCACAGCGACTTGCCGCCGCCGGTCGGCATCAGCACCAGCGCATTCTCGCCGGCGACCAGGGAATCGACCACGCCGGCCTGCTCGCCGCGAAACGCGCGGAACCCGAACACCTCGCGCAGGACGCGCCGGGCCGCGTCGCTTTCCGGAACGGCGGACTCCTTCGCCATGCGCGTCCCGATCAGTCGTCCAGCCCCAACCGGACCGCGGCCCGGTCGGCGCGCTCGACACGCTCGGCCAGCAGCGCCTCGTCGACGCCGGTCGTTCCACCGAATTCCGGCCAGCCCTGGCCATGGCGCCAGCACAGTTCGGCCAGCACGCGCGCGTGGTCCGGCTCGGCGTTGAGCGCAGGGATGTACTCCAACCGTTCGCCTCCGGCCTCTTCGAAGGCCTCGCGGTTTTCGACCCCGATCTCGTCGATGGTCTCCAGGCAGTCGACGGCGAACCCCGGACAGACCACCTGGACCCGCTTGACGCCCTCGCGGGCCATCGCCTCGAGGGTCTGATCGGTGTAGGGCTTGAGCCACTCGGCCCGGCCCAGGCGCGACTGGAAGGTCACGCGCCACCGATCCGGTTCCAGCTTCAGGCGGGCGGCGATGCGGCGCGCGGAGGACTGGCACTGGCAGTAGTAGGGATCGCCGTCGAGCAGATAGTTCCTGGGGATGCCGTGGAACGAGAACACCAGCTGCTCCGGTTCCCCGTGGTCTTCCTGGTGGGCGCGGATCCGGTCGGCGACCGCCTCGACCCACGCTTCGTCGTAGTGGTAATGGGTCACGAAGCGGAGCTCGGGCAGCCAGCGGACGGATTTCAGGGCCGCGGCCAGGCCGTCGAAGACGCTCGCGGTCGTGGTCGCGGAATACTGCGGGTACATCGGCAGCACGATCATCCGCTGCACGTTGTCGTCGCGCATCCGCGCCAGCGCCTCGGCAATCCCCGGCTGGCCGTAGCGCATCGCGGGATAGACCCGCACGTCCGGATGATTGCGCTCGAACTCGCGCTGCATCGCGTCGGCCAGATCGCGCGTGTGATACAGCAACGGCGAACCGCGTTCGGTCCAGACCCGCCGGTAGGCCTCGGCCGAGCGCGGCGAGCGGAACGGCACGATGACGAGGTTCAGGATCAGCCACCAGATCGGGCGGGGAACTTCCACGACCCGATCGTCCCAGAGGAACTCCCTCAGGTAGCGACGCAGCGCACGAGCATCGGGGCGGTCCGGCGTGCCCAGGTTGGCCAGCAACACCCCGGCGCGGGCAGGCGCCCGGTGCGCAGCGACCTGGCGAACCTCGGCGCGAGTGCGGATTCGATGCTTGGGCATCGGGAATTCCTTGCAAAGACGGAACGGAAGTCGGGGAGTGTACCGCGCGCGAGTGGTCGAGCCGCCGACAGCCGATACCGACCCACCGACCGCTGTGATCCGGGCCACGAATCTGCTATTCTCGCGAGCGTGATTGTGTCCTGATTTTCAGGAGAGGAAAGAGCGTCCCGTGACCCGCGCCCGTCGCATCGCCGTCGTCGCACTGCTGGCCCTGCTGGGGCCGGCCGCAGCGGCGTACGCGGAGCCGCTGGCCTGGGCGGTGAACTCGCGCGGCAACCTGCCGAACAACGACGAGGTGCACGCGCTCTGGCAGGTCGACCTGGCCACCGGCGAAAGCAGCTACGTCGGCTGGACCTCCTTCCTGGACATGGAGGGCCTGGCCCTGGCCGACGACGGCACCCTGTTCGGCGCCGACGACGAGAGCAACTCGCTGGTCACGGTGAGTACCGCCCCAGGCCGCGATGTCGGTGATCGGTGCGCCGAGGCTGCCAGCGGCGCCGATCGGGGTCAGCAGCCCCGTGTCCGGATCGG
>Ga0114906_1001058_pt1 | contig 14769 bp, 19 predicted proteins | sample MalvirDeepMed_M9_FD_89687 | JGI IMG/M metagenome (GOLD analysis project Ga0114906, IMG submission 89687) | Marine viral communities from the Global Malaspina Expedition - Malaspina viral metaG DeepMed_M9 | ecosystem: Environmental > Aquatic > Marine > Oceanic | place: Mediterranean Sea...
ATTCACGGTTAACCTGCTGCATCATACGCAATAAGTCATTACCGCCTTCCCGTGTACTAGCTAAATCATGTAACTCCACAGTTCTCACGTGTTCCAATTGTTTGATGCCAAGACGCTCCATCAAAGAAGTCATCCGTACATCTTCCATTACACCCAAATCCCCAAATCCAAGGCCACCACCGCCAAGGTTTTGGTGCATGGTTCTTGTTAATTTACTGGCAGCGTCAGCCACCCGATTTTGACTTAATTCAAGACCAATTGCTAAACCTTCTCCGATTTCCATACCATGATCACGCATCAAGGTGGACGGTGAGCGTATGCCAAAGAACGAGGTAATGGGATCAAGAACAGCTTTTCCAACCGTCATCCCAGCCTCTCTAACCCTTGTAATTGGGTTGAGTAAGCCTTCAATCAAACCATCCACCATATCTTCGCCAAGGGATTTCATCTTATCCGTAATCACTTCGAAGGTGGCTTTGATGCCATCCCATATGGTTTTCCAATTATCTTTCAGGAACAGGATTGCCTTGATTAAAGGCCCACCTGGGAGAATCCATCCCCACTTGGAGGTAAAAGCGTTGGAGATGAACTCAACAATCGCATCCCAGTTCTTCCAGATCACGATACCGGCTGCTATAGCAGCTGCGATCCCGATAATGGCTAGGGTGATCGGCCCCATTGAAGCGGATAAGAGAGTAAAACCAGCGGACAACGCTGGCAGCATACCGATAAGAATTAGAATCGGGCCAGCAATGCCAGCGATGGCAACCGCTGCGCCACCAACCACGGCTGCAATGGTGACGAACTTCGGGTCTAGGTCGCCCAACCATTTGAAGAGTTTCTCAATGTGAGGCAGTAACTTCTCAAGGGCAGACATCAATTTTTCCCCAATAGGAGCAGCTGCTAGTTGGACGTTTGTCTTCAGCAAACCCATCCGATCACTAAGAGTGCGAGTGGCTTCAGCATTATCTATAACGGCCCCTTGGCTACCTTTCAAGGACTCTGTCATAGTATCAAGGTTAAAAGCACCTTCTCTAACTGCAACTAGGAGTCTTTGTGCGCCCTCTGCGCCGAATGCTTCTGTGGCGATATTGAGCGCTTCGGTGTCAGTGACAGCATTCTGCATTTCTTTAATTACGTCGTCTAACCCACCCCGTAGGTCTTCCACGCCTTCGGCTGCTAGTCTCCGCATAAAGGCATTGATTCCAGGCATGACCCTGGATACTTCGATACCGACATTATCTAACTGCCCAAATAGGGCTGTAGTTTCAGTCAGTGAAAAACCAAGGTTCTTCATAACAGGGCCATAGCTCTGCAAGGCAACTGATAACTTGCCGATTGGCACGCCTGTTTTCTGTGATGCTACGAATAATTGATCCATAATACTGGAAGCCTCAGAGCCAGATATGCCGAATGCATTCATCGCTCCCGTGGTGGTTTTAATTAGGCTAGCCGTATCAACGCCTAACGCTTTACCAGCTTCCAATGCGACAACGACCGTTTTCTCTAATTCTGTTCCAGTCAGGCCAAGCCGTGTATTAAGATCACCAATGGCATTAGCAGCATTATCAAAGTCAACTGGCACAGTTGCGACCACAGTCTTAAAAATGCCTTCAAGGTCTGCCAACTGCTTCCCAGTAGCCCCAGTACCAGACTGAATCACAGCCATTGCCTCATCGACCTTATTTGCAGCTGCGATAAAGGCAGCACCAAGACCAACACCTGCAACGGCGAATCCTGTCAATGCTGCACCGGCCATTTTTAGTTTCGGGGCCATAGTCTGAAGCTTGCCAGACATACCACTCAAGCTCTGTTCAGCCTGTTTCGTATCGGCAGAGACTAATATACGAACTTCATTAGCCATTGTTCACCTTCTTACGCATATATGCCCTCTACCTAACCGTGATCGGTGTATCTACCAACGAATCCGTAGACGTTCTATATTTGACCGTCGAGTTGATAACATAATCAGCGGTGTCAATTCCATCCCCATCACCGAACCTGGACGTAGCGTCTTGGGAAATGCTTCCTGCCTTAATGTAGTCGATGTCCCAGCCACCGACGCTACACTTCACATTATCAAAACTCAGCTTGCTGATATCTGCATCCCCAAGGAACTCGATGATAATACGGTCAACTACGCTGTCTTCAGCCTTGAAACTACCAGACCCTCTAGTGCTAAGAACAGTGATGTCGGAAATCGTACTGGTCAGCGTTGCAGAATTGGTGTGGCCGTCAACCGACCCTGCCAAGGTCAGCACACCCGTCTCGACGTTAGCCATGTCGAAACTGGGCGCACTTACGTTGTTTATGACGAATTCATCAATGAAAAGAAATCCAGTGGTGTTGCTACTATCCCTAGCTATGGTGACACAGGCAGTCAGCCCCGTCTTCCCAAGGTCAAGGTTCGTAAAGCTCAACTCACTAATCCTCGCCCCAGCTGCCAGTATAACCTGCAGTGTTTGGCTAGCGTCAGTAGGCGTTTCTTCCTCTGGAGGTAGCGGTAGTCCGACCTCACTGGGAAGGGCGTACGCTGCCCCAGGTTCAGGCCACATAGGAATATTATTCGTTGTCTTTTCAATAACCATGAACATAGCTGCAGCGAATGCGATACCCACAAGAGCAAGTGACCCGAATACAGCTTTCGTGCCACCAAGTCTTAAGGCGAACTTTGGCACGTATCTATTCAGATTAAAACTGGACTTAACTTGCACAGCCGAATTCATTCGTAGAGCAGGCAATCGGAACCCTGGACGACGAAGACTAGGCATTGATATTCTTAGCTTACGCATTCTTGTCCTTCCCTCCTGTCCCTTTCTGGTCTGCATACCTCTGCATGATAGCCCCTAACGCTGCGCTAACAGGGTTCGAGAACACGGCGAACGCCACTAGTATGAGGTCTAAATGAGGGGCTACTGCCGACGGATTGGATGTAGTTTTCCAAACTATAATCACTCCAAGAACTACGAATGCGAAGACCATGGGAGTCACCATGACTAATGTGATGAAGTCGATGCCACTTAACGTCGTTACTGTTCGGAGTCGCAACCCAGCCATCTCTTCCTTGGCCTGGAGTAGCTCCTCCCTCAGTAACTCGATCTCCGTCTTTTCGGGCCTGTTTACCTCGTCTGGCATGACTCATTACTCATCTCGTGTCGGCCCCGAATCGCTTTGTAGTACGTCTTTACTCAGGGCGATAATGCCAGCTATACAACCGACGCTGATCTCTACAAATCCTTCTCGAATACTCACTAGGGCGATAACTCCAAGAAGCAAAAGAGCGACCATAATCTGTGGTCTAATCTTTCCAAAGAACCTCATCGTTTCTCCTTATCTCCTGCCTGGATCAGCGTATGCATTTGATACATTAAATAGGCCGGTTCAGCCAGGATGGTTGACGGTGGGCTGCCATACCGTTGGGCCAAGGTGTCAATGAACTCAGCTGTTGCCAATTCTGGTGGCTTAGTAATGACCTCCCCTGTATTAACATCTACTCCACCACCTACGTGGAGCCAGCGTTTAATACGGGTTCTAAAGGGCTATCAATATTGGTCACCGTCCCGACATATGCATTGATAATGATTAAAGCAATGCTTGGCGTTAGTCGTTGCATACCATCACCAGTTGCAGGAAGTTCCACACCGTCCGCTGTATCAAGGTTCCATTCTTGTAATATCTTGTCACCAAAATACTTGAACACGTGTAGCTTTTGGTCACCCTCGACAAGTTCAGCTAGCTCGACAAACGTGCCAACTGAAACGTCTTTTTTAACTCTCGCCCATGCTCCTGTCATATCGCCATCGAATTCCATCAGGATAGTGTCGCCAGTATCGGGTAGCCGAAACCGGCCATTTGCCTTGCTCATTGCTCACCTCGTGCTTTCTAAGGTTTGCTTCTATTCGGTTGTTATTACTTAACTATTATCCCCAAGTAGGAACGGCTCCACCGGCTAATGCACCAGTAGCAGTCCATGTCAATTCACCACTGGCAGCCCTGGTAAGGGCATAGTCAGAGAAGAACATTTCCATCGCCAATGCCTGACCGCTGACCGTAATCGTTACTGTCCTCGCAACGCTGCTACTAGGGACAGTCTTGAAAACATCGTGAGACATATTACTACCATCGTTGAACACGCCTGTAAGTGTCACGGTTCCATCTGCCAGGAGCAATAATCGCTCGACAGCTGACTTGTCTAGGCCAGTAATGTCCTGCACCCCTCTGGGCGTTGATAGGTTGAAGGATGTTATATCGTTTGATATCGTCCTTGCACTACCGCCACTATCATCCACGGCAATGCTCATTCCCATACCTGATTCTTTAGCCATCTTTTAGAACCTCCCTTTTAGCTTAAGTCTTCGTCATCTACCGCTGTTCCACGGGTATACGACAGATGCGCCACCGCATTGCTATATGTGCCTGTAGAATGCAATCTAATGCCCTTCTCTGTGGTGCCTGTCACGGTCTTCCTCTCTGCCGTTCTTACAGTTGTGGTGGCAAACGTCATCAGCGTTCCCCAGCTTCCATCAACTCCATTGGATGTGTCGCTGGAATCTTGAACGATCCAGGCAGTGACTGAGCCAGAGGCTACGCTTAGATAGTGTAGATAGCCCACAAATCCAGCCGTCGTTTGGGCTGCATCAACGTTGCCGGTGCCATGAGAACTGGCATTGCTGTGGGACGTACTCCCACGGTTATCACCACCACCAACGAGCAAGCCCCATTGCAAAGGATATCCACTCCCAATACAGTGAATTGTCCCTGCAAGGCTTCCATCCGCACCCCGAACCCAATCATAGTCAACCTGCTTACATACCATGTTAGCCACAGGATCACCAGGGCCAGGGCCGTTGCTAGGACTGCCTGTATCAAGCGCAACAGTAACCACAGTATCGGCAGTGGGAAGCGTTTTCAAAATGGCATGTTCTTGGTTCGACGCATCATCAAACCAGACATTAAAGGTAAGCTCACCAGAGGCCAGCCCTTGTAAACGATCCATAGCGAGCAGGTCAATTGTAGGTACTTCTAGAACGGCCTTACTGCCTCGCATCATTTCTATTGCACTGACATCGGCAGCTATTTCGTAGCCACCTATGAAAAGGATTACACTAAGACCTGCTGACTTTGCCATTTATATCTCCTCTATGAAGCCCCGACTAATATACGCTGCCCATGCAGCACTACCCATAGCAGATGGCTTTCCAGATATCTCGTCGTCTTCGTACAGTTCGATAGAATTACTAGCATCAACATAAACGCTGATAATTGGGACTTTGACGGAGTTATGCAATTTCGGTATTCCACGAGGATTCTTTATCTTAAATGCCATATCTTGCTCCTATGTCGTTAATGCTGCCGAATCATCTATCACGATTGGCACTGTAATATCTGCGACTCGATAAATGATGTTGCCCAATTCCACATGGCCCCATTCAGAGCCAATCCCGTCCGAATGTGCGCCACCAACATCTACATATGCAATGGTGCCACCAAGGTCAAAATCCCCACAGAAATCCTCAACCAGTCGAGCCGATACATCGGCCAGGATGATTTCGTTCTCCTCTGGGGATGTGAAATGGTATCTGAATAGACGAACCATTACAGACTGCACTTCCCTTATGGAACCCAACGTGACCTGGAACACACGAGTGGAATTGATCCAGATCGCAGCATATGGCTTCTGGTGATCTGGCTGTGCAGCCACCGGCTCCCCGATCAAGACAGGAGTCACCACAAGATTGCTGGCAGCCAACTTAGACTGCATATTTTTAAGGGTGTCTCCGACCTTAAAGACTGCCACTAATTCAAGTCCCTTATGGCTTTCTTCATATGGGCTTCAACTATTTTGGGCAGCTTCTTATCAACCCATTGCTTGGTACGCCTGAACATACGATAACCCTTGAATCGGGTTGCCCTATTCCTGGAACTGACACCCTCCAACCACGGCCCATAAACCACTTCACCGTCATCAATTTTAGCAGTCAGGTTACCAATCCTTTTAGAAGCCATGACCTCCCTGCGGAAGTGACCGCTGGATTTTTGTTCAGGTCGCACCTCGCTTGGATTCTTGTATACTCCACCACCAGATCGGGAACGCAGCATTTCGCTTAGATGCTCACTCACATTATCAATCGTTTCTTTAACGGCACCCTGTGCAGCATCCCTAATGATCTTTCTGGCTCTGTCAGGGGCAAATAGAGGCCCTGTCGTTGTTGTTTTGAATCCTGTCGCCATGAGTTAAACCGCCACCCATCGTCGTCGACGGTATCGAGTCTCAGTGTCTTTCCGTAGTTGGTCGATCTCAGTTTTCTGGAAGGTTGTCTGAGACTCACCACCTCCGATATTTCTACCCATGAACCCTGGGCCGTGAGCATAGGATGCCAACACGTTGGCAATACATAGTTGAGTTATATCTATCGGCGGTACGTATCGGCTTATCGCCGTGGCATTCGCATGAGTCGCTGCAGTTGTGCCGTTAGCTCCACGTTCAATCGTCAACGTGCGGAACACATGGACGGCAGTATCATCATTATGGGTTGCTAGAGTAGTCCCATCATAGGCCCGAATCACTGTAATGTTGTTGCCTGAAACAGACAAAACTTTTAAGTGTTCGGTATCTAGTCGGATAACCTCATTCGCAAGGACACCGTGACTGCCATCCAAAGTTATAACTGTGTCGTCAATCGCAGCTGTGATACTTGCATCGTTAACTAATACAGAACCAAGTGCAGCTGCATCCTTTGCGCTCACAAAGACTTGCTCAGATTCGATCAAGAGCGTATCCCCGACTCCGATCAAATGGCCGTTAGAACACACGAACTCCGTCGCAGTGGCATCACTGGAAAGCCCAGACGCTACTGTGCCGGTTGATTGTGTATCCTCGCTAAAGCCCCAGCGACCAGCTACGGATATAGAACGCTGAGAGGTAGCATTGCCAGCCTCAAATGATGAAGCACTGGACAGATCAATCTCGATCTTGTAATACGGGGGATCGTTGTTCGGTTCCAGAAAGAAATCAGCGGATGAAATCGTAGTCGGACTCGTATCCTGGGCCTTTGTTTGAAGAGTGGTGACTGCTAGCAGATCAGCATCTAAATACACTTTCCCTGATCGGCCATTCGTCTGGGGCCAACGATACAATCGGGTTGCAGTAAGTGGGATGAATCGCCGTTGGAGTTCTCTGTCGATAGTCCTGCTATGGCTTTCGATCAATTCACCAAGGACTACATCATTCTCAATTGTCGGAATTCGCCCCTGACGCTTCACAGCCTCAAGGGTCGTATACCAATTCGCCATGCTTCATCCCCATGCTTTCTAGGGTTGTCGCCCGACGGCTGCCTAGAATATATTTTTTTTAGTTCCTTGTCCTGGCAAGAAGTAGGGCCAGGTATAATCCCCCATTGGACAATTTCGGCGGTTGTCAGAACGGATATCTAGGATGGCTCCGTCATTAGGACAAGCCACTGGTGGCTGGTCAAGTGAAGCCTTGCCAGCCCGACGGCCATCAGTCAATACTGCGATCAGCTGATCCCAAGACATCGGACTATCTGTAGTACATCCTTAGAACGCCTTCCTTGGCATTTCCTGCATTAGATACAACGAGGGACAATTTCCCCATAAAAGCAGCCCCATCTTTTGCATCGCCACCCGTCAAGAGTTGTTCTGAAGATGATGTGTGTCGGTTTACCAATCCACCGGCTGCGAGATCAATACCATCATCATCATTCACTACGATATCGTAATTTGCATCTGGGGCTGTTGATCCAGGGTTAGTGGCCCAGCGTAGCACTGCTCCGCTAATAGTCGCCGTATCAGTCCCAGACACATCACCAGAGGCATCAGATGTCCATGCCCATTGGACATACTTCACGGTATCAAAGGTCACATAAGTTATCGTGACTGAACCAGCCATTATTCACCTCGTAGCGCAGGTTTTTCCTCTTCCTTGGGCAACCGATTAAGGATGACACGGTTCGGTCTGGCAGGGTCTACTCGTGCCACAACAGGCGTGGCTTTGACTGCCGGTTCCGCTTTCTTAGCAGCCGGCTTTTCTTCAGCTTCCGCAGGAGCGGTATCTTCGGGAGTTTCTTCAGTAGCGTTAGCATCCGCAGCCTCTTCCTGTTGCTCGTCAGCTACTACTTCTTCTTCTTGGGTTGTGACTTCGTCACTAGTTACCATGCTATCCTCCAATGCGCCCTGACAGAGCATCCTCACGAATGTTTATCAGGGCATCAATAATCCGATCTAGTTCTTCAACGCTGCGGACATGGTATGCCGTAGCGAGGTCTTCAAAGAGTAAAAGAACGTGCTGTTCGCCAAACTCACGGTGAGTACACACCTTGAAACTCATAGCTCGATGCCTCAACCGTTGATATACCTCTGGTGGCATCGGTTTCTTAATAACAGGTCTGGCAAACCTCACGCTGCTCATACTATGTTCGTCCTACTTGAATGGCTCTCCACTGACGGATGTCCAATGTGTTCGCTGTTGCTTCTCCAGTGAGGAACTCCAAAGAAGGCGTGAGAACCTCGTCATCGCATATATTTGCTGTGTGAATATTGGTGGTTTGTGATCCGTCATAGAAAAAGTAAACAGAGGTTCCATCAAAGAAAAATTCAACGAAATGCATGGTAGCGTCTGTAATCGTTCCGACTGAATCGTTCTGAGTCTCCGAACTATCTTTTTCGGTCACTGTGCTGACAGTTGCTGCGCCATCTAAGGATTCAAAATAGATACCATCAGTCATACCGCCAAGCAGAGTCGTGTCTGTAATACATAGACCACCCAAGACATCGGTCTGGTCTGCATCGTTTATAGCGAACTCAATCCCGAAATAGATCATGGACTGGTTGCTTGTGAACTCAAAGTTCTCGCCGATGGCTTGCAAGCTAATACCGTCATTCTCATTGGCAGCACACACCAGTCTAGCGAGGATACCGGCAGTGTTGGACGCAGCAAGCTCAGAGGTTCCAGTCCCAGCTTCTACAACTGTCGTTGTGAAGGCATGGCTATCAGTGGCAGTGGCACCTTCTGCCTGTACGCCCATCGTCCAAGGGTTAAACTCAAACTTGATTACATCGGGGCCAATCGCATCTACGACACGCATACCATGCGCTGCCTGGTCAACATAAACAAGATTCCCTGCGAATCGTTTACCAATTACATTAGCCATAATGCTCCTTCTTCTGGTGGCTTATGCCACGGATTCCGTAAGCTATTTGGTTATAAGTTCACTTGATTCGCCAAACATAGCGGTGTGGGCTGGAGGACGGCTGGTGGCCCTCACAATACCCTTTAGCACCGCTATCCTTGGCTTCGACAAGCGTTCTAATAGTCGCTGTGCCAGGTTCCCCTTAGTCGCCATCTTCATCAGCTATAGTGGCTATGCTAGCCCTTATCGCCTCGTCCTTCTTGGGGCCGATGATCGGCTTACCTTGAGCAACTAGGTCGGCATTACGGTTAGCAAAGGCTGCCCCTTTAGCCTCGTCCATTGGGCATCCGCACCGTTCACACGTGGCAGGGATTCTGGAACGACTCGCCTCGTAGAACTTGCTGCAATTTGGGCATTTCACAGCGGATTGCCACGGGCTGGTAACTTCAAAGGTTCCTAACATATGTCACTTCCTTTCTTATCTTAGGTGTTGGTATCTACATATACCTGTGCGCCAGTAGACGCTGCACCCTGCAATTCCTTTTGAGGGTACGAGTAGTCATACCGAATCAACACAGCGTTGACATTATCTACGCCAGTATTGCCACCTTCAGCCACGTACAGACGTACATAACTGAAATCGTTATCAGTATCGAAATCTTCGGCACGTGCTTCCAAGATTACGAAATTTCCATCGGCATCCACTGGGTTATCTGTATCATAATTACCACCGCTTGCATCACTGGTCAAATCTTTTGCGCCAGTTCCTGACGAATCACTGGCCTGCTGTAACCGGCATTCATCCAGGTCATCGCCAGAGTCCCAGGTTCCAATTTCTACATAGGCCATCACCCGATTGTAGCCTTCCATGGATAACCAGCCCCCGTTGTTCTGGGCGTTAGTACCACCGATGTCTGCTAAATCCAACAGGTCGATGGTTGCGTGTTCACTAAGTCTCTGCATGATGCCCTCCTCTAGGCTTTACGTTTAATCTACTTATGACCTTGTCGCCAGATTGACGAATGCGGACAAGGTGTTGCTGCCGTTCCTGGGAGTGAGTGCGCTGTCGATCCAGGGCTTTCCATCAATTCTGGAAGTCATTCTCCACACCATCTCATCCTGTTGGAAACGGACATGGGGACTGGCTGCCATCGTAACGGCTTGCCGATCACCAACAACGTAATAGCTCAAGTCAACTAAGAAAATATCACCCGCTGTTCCCAATGTTTGACATTTCTCAGACTCTATAATGGGCCGACCGTAAATGCTGGCCGGCGCATTGGATGCCATGTTGGAAACAAAAACTGCACTCCCACCAGTACCTACGGTGCGACTGAGGGCAGCCAGTTGAGGGAATGTGTCGGGATGTACTAGCCAGATGGCGTTGGCCTTGGATTGTGGTAGCAAACGGCTCCACATTTTATCGATATTGGCACTGACAATAGTGGCAGCTGCTTGCCCAGTCTCTTTGGCTACCGTGACTAGAGCATTCGCATTTAAGATTCCGATAGGATCACCTGCGCCTGACCCATTTATGAAGCCATCATCCTCAAAGTAGCTTATGGCTTCGGCGTACATACGAGACAATAGTGCCTCTAAGCCGACTGCACTGTCCGCTAGAAGCTCGTTGGATGCGCTGGTGTATAACGTCAACTTCTTAGCATTTAGCACGATACGGCTGAATGATGGCTCACTGGCCGTGATAGTTCCATGCTCTGGTGTCCAGTAGGCCTGAACACCACCGAATACATTGGAAGCATGGGTAGTGGATCGTACTGATGGGATCGTTACGGTTGGTGCTGCCATCGGCATCACAAAGGCTCTGGGCCTTACCACGGCGTTCTCTAGGGCCAACGCCATGATGTTGGTGGTGAATTGTTCTGGAACAAGGAACCCACCCTGGTCGCCTTGGCCTTCGCCAAGTACCTTTAAGCGAGCATCCATACCGGCTCTCTGTTGTACCATTGGGTGAATTTTCTGCAGGAACTCACCAAAATGCTTGAACTGTCCGTTTAAGCCTTTTGCTTCTGAAAGACTAGAACCACGGCCAAGAGTATCCCCACCCAGCCATGATCCCTTTGTTATGCCTGGCTCTACATCTGCAAGGGCTGCCGACTCATCACTCTGAGGCAAACGCTTGGCTGCAATACCAGAGGCACTGACTGCATCACCGACCGCTGACTTTATAGTCTCCTCAACGCCACTGGCCGATTCTGCCACCACACCACGGATGTAATCTTTTAACCTTTCTGGATCATTCTGTAGGTCGTCTAATTGTGCTTCAGTTGTTATAGATGCCACTATTTGGTTACCTCCTTAATTGCTTCAGCCGTAGCATTTCTTGCTATCTGGTAATACAGGTCATCCAAGTCCGGGGCTGGTGTGCTGGCTGGCGTTGGAGGGACATAATGCTCTGCAAACTTTTCCTCTAACATAGGCCAGACCTCAGTTACCACGGCTTCGGCCAATTCCTTAATCTGTATCTCGACTAGGCTCTTGGCTTCCCCCTCTTGCTTGGCCTGTATTTCTGCTACGATTTGCTCAATGATTGATCTCATGTCAGGCTGCAAGGCTTTCATTGCCTGAATAGCCTCTGAATTAGATGGGATGATGACATGGGATACCTCAAGCAATTCCTGACCGTTAAACTCAAAGTTCGGAGAGGCTTTACTACTTTCGGGTAGAACTGTTGCCTTGTCGATATCAGGCAAAAATCCAACAGAAAAAGCAGCCTGTCCGTCTATGGCTAACTTATAGCCCCAATCAGCATTGGCATTCCCTTCACCATGCCAGTAAACTGCCACGCCTTCCAGGGTCTTTTCAGCGTGGTTTATTGACATATCCTTCCACATACCAATTTGGGAACTAAGATTCCGATAGTCATGCCCTGCTACTAAAACAGGATGCCGATGGAAAGCGTCCAAATCCCAGCCGGCAACTCTGATGATATCGCCGTCTCTATCACGGCGTTCAGAGCTTACAACGGCATGGACACTGCCATCTTCCTGTACCTTGGTGATTGCCTTTTGGAACTGGTATCTAAACATTCGGCCTCCCAAAACAAAAAACCCGATGGCACAGACTTCGGTGAATCTGTTTCATCGGGCTATAGCCTCACGAAAGCTCAACCGTGTAGCTCTGGACTCTTGGCCTCACGCTACATATTCAATTTGGGGAATATTATATAGCGACTTCTAGGATCGATGTCAAGCATCGCACTTCCATAATTGCCAAGGGATAAGACTTGACACCTTGCTGCATTATGATATAATAGGTGGTGGACGGTCTACTTAATAGGGAGGAAAGACAATGGACTTCAATGCACGACTAGAGGCTTATCGATCAATGGTTCAAGATAAAATGAACACGTTCTGGGCACGTGGGGGTTTCACTTTCGCCCCTCCAGACACCATCACTGTAGAGATGGGCAAAAAAAACGCAAGGGTTGTTACAGTTTCTAATGCCCGTGGTAATAGCAAGAGTGTCCATACCTTCGTTAACATTGCAACTGGAGATATCCTTAAAGCTGGGACGTGGAAAGCTCCCCAAGCTAATGGAGTTCGTGGCAATATTTGGGCTGCAGATTGTGGTGCTAGCGTTGTGGATTGGCATGGAGCCTTATACTTGCGGTCGCACTAATTGGTATTCGTTCAACCTTGCAGTTCTTAGACCGGCACCAGATGCCAGTGTTGACCGCTACGTCCTTGCCTAGAAGACGGTTGCATTGGGGACATCGGAAGTCTCCTGGGATATGGTCGAGGAGCATCTCATTCTGTTCTGCGGTTTCTAGCCCAGCTTCCACTAACGGCTTCCCACGAAAGATCACAGTGCATCGACACTGGGGATGCCCTGGAATCGTTCGAACTCCACTGGAAAAATTATCTGCCAACGGTATCCATCCATCAGCTGCATTGATTTCACAGACCCCAGGATCGACCAGTTCATCTCCTTGGGTTATCCACCGCTTCTCTTCTTCGCCGGTCATCTTGGCAGCCTCAAACGTACCTTCTCCAAGGGCCGTGGCTGTCTCAGTTCTGGCAATATTGATCGCTCGTGCAGCGGAAAAAACCTTATCATCACGAATGGATCGCTGTAATGTTTGCAAACTTTCGCCTGTCGCTAAATTGTGAGCCACTAACGACCTCATTTGATCTCTAGTCGCTGTAACTAAACTGCTGTCACCGTCGATTCTTAACAAAGATGCCGATCTTGTCGCAGCATATTGAACAGCGAGAACTTGGGCCGGTGCTGGTTCAGTAATGATTCCCCCGGCTACCAAGGCTGCTTCGTATGCTATGGCTAATTCTGATTGAACGTTATCGTTGTATTTTTCGTACCAATCCCAATCGTAACTATCAATGTCAGAGGCTTCTAACTTGGCGATGATATTTCCCAATAAGCTTTTAGGGTGTGACGGTGTAAATTGTTCAAGATGCTTATTGAGTGCCATTGCTTCCCTTCTGAAACGTGTCTCCCATGCCCTCTCCATTGCCTGTAACGAGGCGTTAAGGTCAGTCGGGTAGTCTGGGATGTTGGTGGCCTTGTGAGGGGCCTCTGTGGGCAAAATGTCGTCATCTGGCTTTTCGATGGACTTGCTAACGCTTAAAGCGAATGGAGTTGGAGCGTCTAATTTGAACTCATCGCCATCAGGCACTTCATCGAATCCTATAAGGCCACGGCTTTCGTTGCGTGTAAGTAAACCGGCAGTATAGCCACGTTCCGCTCTGTCCAAATTAAGGGCTTGGTCTTCAGGTGTTGGATCAACAAAATCAAAGTGTAGCCCACTACCATTGCGGAACAGCTTTAGATAGTGGGTGTTGAGTAACGCCCGAATGCGAGTTAATCGTGGCTTAAGTATCCAGCGAGAGAATACGATTTCGGAAGCTTCTGCATTGGCCCTATTAACCTGTTCGCTGATACCAAGCATGTGTCCATGTAACCCAAAGGCACCCAAGACTGTATCCCTGTTTAACTTCCGCAGTTGTTCAAACTGCATATCCCTCTGGGTGAGCTTGGAATCAACCCATTTACCGCCTTCAATGATCCCCACACGGTGAGCGTTAGCCGTCCCCTGGTGCTGTTCCCTCCAATGCTCTTGGAACCTCTGCCAGTCTGCCGGTTGCATGACCTCTGGGAACTCAATGATCCCTCCAGGTTTTGCGGAGTTGGTGAAGAAACTATGCGTGAATCTGGCAGCTTCCCGATCTGATGCCAGGTCTAGAAGCAATGCCTGGATTGCGCCCATGCCTCGATAGGGATTAAGCGGTGATGGGTTCCGACTGAAAAGGATTTCCTCCTTGGACAGGAAGATCGTCTGGCTTCCGATTCTGTACTTATAACCAGCGACGAACTCCGTCGGGTGAGGGACAGGCTCAATCATATGCGGTTGCAGAAGCCACATCTCACGTGGCACTCCACGGTTATCGCCGATAACGTGCCACCACATCTCGCCAGTAAGATCAAAATGTTGCTGAGATGCTTCCCTGAATTCGTCCCCAGTGCGGAATATATTGGCACGGTTCCAGAGAGTCAGGGCTTCGTGCTTGAGGACTTCTTGCCGATCTCCATTCATATCGCCTTCGTAGAGTTTCCAGGGGATTGAACTAACCGACGATGCAAT
>Ga0114906_1001060_pt1 | contig 14763 bp, 17 predicted proteins | sample MalvirDeepMed_M9_FD_89687 | JGI IMG/M metagenome (GOLD analysis project Ga0114906, IMG submission 89687) | Marine viral communities from the Global Malaspina Expedition - Malaspina viral metaG DeepMed_M9 | ecosystem: Environmental > Aquatic > Marine > Oceanic | place: Mediterranean Sea...
AACGATGCAATGAAGTTAGGATGTGACAACGATTTTGGCTACCACTACATTAAAGATTTTGAAGCAAGATTTCAAATTATAGCGCGCGGCCCGATTACCACTGGCTGGGAAGTTGTGGATGATTTGTGCAAAGGAGGGCTAGGGATTGGAGAACTTGGCGTCGTTATTGCGCCGACTGGCGCAGGCAAATCAATGGCACTCGTTCACTTAGGCACACAGGCGATCAAAGAAGGTAAAACCGTTGTACACTATACTTTAGAGTTAGCGGATGTTGCCGTTGCTAGCCGTTATGATAGTTGTATTACAGGCATCCCACTCAGAGAGATATATAATCGTAAAGATGAAATTTATGAAGAGATCAAAGATTTAGAGGGGCAATTAATTGTAAAAGAATATCCCACTAAGTCAGCAGGAGTTGAGACACTTCGTAATCATTTAGAGAGGTTACGCCAGCGCGATATTTTTCCCAATATGATCATCGTAGATTATGGAGATTTATTACGTGCAAAATCACAAAAAGATGAGAAAAGACATCAGTTGGAATCTATTTATGAAGAGCTAAGAGGTTTGGCCCAAGAGTTTAAATGTCCAATTTGGACAGCCTCTCAAACAAACCGCGGCGGCTTAAATGCAGAAGTGATTACGATGGAGTCAATATCAGAGGCGTTCAATAAATGCTTTGTAGCCGACTTTATATTCTCTATCTCTAGAACAATTCAGCACAAAAATACAAACGGAGGAAGGATGTTTGTTGCTAAGAACAGAAATGGACCCGATGGATTGGTTTACCCAATTTTCATGGACACGGCCAATGTTAAGATAGACGTGCTTCCTCAGATCGAAACTTATAATGAGATCAAACAGAACGAGATAAAAAAACAAGAAGAGTCACTTAAAGAAAAATATAAAAACTACAGGAAGAAAAGGAACTAGTAAATGACCGAAGTAGCAACTCAAATACTATCTGATATTACAGTCTACATGAAATATGCACGATACCTTCCTCACAAAGAAAGACGCGAAACGTGGGATGAACTAGTCACGCGCAACAAGAACATGCACCTTAAAACATACCCTCAATTAAAAGAAGAAATTGAAAACGTTTACCAATTTGTCTATGACAAGAAAGTATTACCCTCCATGCGCTCAATGCAATTTGGAGGAAAGCCAATCGAAGTGGCACCAAACCGAATATTCAACTGTGCATACTTACCCATTGATGACTGGAGAGCCTTTAGTGAGGTGATGTTCTTGCTGCTCGGCGGTACCGGCGTAGGATACAGCGTGCAGCGCCACCATATTGAAGCCCTCCCAGAAATCCAAAGGCCCAATGAAAAACGCAGCCGTAGATTTTTAATTGCGGACTCAATTGAGGGATGGGCGGACGCCATCAAAGCTCTAGTAAGAAGTTATTTTAAAGGAGGCTCAAAGATCCGCTTTGACTATAGTGACATCAGGGCAAAAGGCGAACGTCTTCTTACCTCTGGAGGAAAGGCCCCGGGCTCACAACCGCTCCGTGAATGCCTTGTAAAAGTAGAGGGCGTTTTTAATCACAAAGAAAATGGCGACAAGCTAGAACCAATTGAAGTGCACGATATCGTATGCTATATAGCGGATGCTGTTCTTGCCGGAGGGATTAGAAGAGCCGCATTAATTTCTTTATTCAGCGCCGAAGACGATGAGATGATCGCAGCTAAAATAGGAAACTGGTGGGAAAAGAACCCCCAAAGGGGGCGAGCAAACAATTCAGTAGTGCTCATGCGCCATCGTATTACAAAAGAATATTTTGAAGACTTGTGGGAGCGCGTTAGAGCCAGTGGAGCAGGAGAGCCCGGCTTTTATTTTACCAACGACAAAGATTGGGGTACCAACCCCTGTTGCGAGATTGCCCTTCGACCTTATCAGTTTTGCAATCTCACAGAGATCAATGCCAGCAACCTCTCTTCCCAAGAAGATTATGAAGAGAGAGCAAGAGCAGCCACCTTCATTGGCACGCTTCAGGCTAGCTATACAGACTTTCATTACTTACGAGACGTCTGGCAGAGAAACACAGAGAGAGACGCTTTAATTGGTGTAAGCATGACGGGCATTGCATCTGGAAAGGTTTTAAAGCTCGATATGAAACAGGCTGCCAAAATAGTAAAAGAAGAAAACAAACGAGTGGCTGACCTAATCGGCATCCGGCAAGCGGCAAGAATGACATGCGTGAAGCCAGCTGGAACTACATCTTTGACGTTTGGAACCTCTAGTGGGATCCACGCTTGGCACAATAAATATTATATTCGACGTATAAGAGTGGGAAAAAATGAAGCAATACATACTTATTTAAAAATACACCATCCAGATTTGGTGGAGGATGAATTCTTTAGACCACACGACACGGCTGTAATTAGTGTGCCACAGATGGCCCCATACGGAGCGCTCACGCGTCATGAATCGGCTCTTGATTTACTCGCGCGGATTAAAGAGGTGAGCGAAAAGTGGGTTACATCGGGGCACAGGCGAGGCCAGAACACCCATAACGTTTCTGCCACCATCAGCATCAAAGAGAGAGACTGGGACACAGTGGGAGAATGGATGTGGGAAAATCGTTCTTGTTACAACGGGCTAAGCGTGCTGCCTTATGATGGAGGCACCTACAAGCAGGCTCCCTTCGAAGACTGCGGTCGGGATGACTACGAGCAATTGAAAGAAACATTACAAAAAGTAGATTTAACTAAAGTAATCGAAATAGATGACAATACAAATTTAACCGGCGAACTAGCATGCGCCGGTGGTTCATGTGAAATTACATAGGAGGAATTATGAGCACAACAAATAATATGTTAAGAGAAGTAGAGGATACCGAAAAAATGACAGAAGAACAACAGAAAGAGCATTATGTAATTAATTATCTTAAATCTTTAATTGCAATTGAACATGCGATTGAGCCATACAAAGAACAGAAAAAGGATTTGCGCAAAGAGTATATGGAGAACGGCTGGTTAACGCGCGGAGAAATATGGTCCACTGTAAAAGCATATCGCCTATACGAAAGAGATGCAGACATTGATGATCTTAATGATATGTTCGAAATTGTAGAAAAGCAGTTCGGAAGTAAAAATGTTTAAACCATTAAATCGCCACTTGCTGATTGAGCCAAGCGAAGAAGAACCAGCTGAAAAGGAAGAATCATTAGTTTTAGTACCAGACGATTATTCAATAAAAAAGTCTCCGCATGGTATATATAAAATATTAAGGGCCGCCCCAGATTGTGAAAAAATTAATGAATCTTATATTGATCGACAAGTGGTGGTTGAAGAAAGCATGGTACAAGAAGTAACCGTTCGTAATCGTCAGTACTATTTAGTATTAGAAAATTATATTTACGGCATATTCTAGAGAAAAAATATGAAAATAAAAAGCACGAGCAAAGAAAAGATTTTTAGATTGGTCAAAGAAGCTATCCAAGATACTTCAATGTTACGAGAGTCTTCTTATAATAGGGTAAGAGGACACGTAGAGGAAGGAAATCCTTTTGTTATTATATCTTCTGACCGTCACGAACGAAGTGGCAAAGAGAATAAACAAATGTATCAACAAATGAAGCAGGAATTTAAATCTGCTGGTTTCCCATTCACTGAAATGAAAGGAGGCTACAAAGAGACAACGGAAATTAGAGTCGATCCGGAAACGGGCGAAGAAGTTGAAGCTGAATTAGAAGAGCCACGACATGTAACAGAGCACAGTCTGTTAGTTACTGCAGATTCGCGACCGGACGTTGAATCAGAAGAAAATACAGCCGAGCGGCTATTTGCAGTTGCTACTGATATCGCTTCGCAATATAGTCAAGAAGCTTTCATTTTTGGTGAGTCTGCCACAACATCGTCAGGCAAGCAGGTAAAAATTATTCATGCTTATGACAGCAGTGGAAACCAAATTAATGATTCATGGGCAGGCCCATGGAGTAACGTTGAAACAGTCTCGGGTGATTCAGATTTTTGGTCACGAGTAAAAGGAAAGCACTTTCAATTAAAAGAAAGAAAAAAAGTTTCACAACCAAAATCCTGGGTCGAGGCTATGATGAAAAGCCGAAAAGGTCTCACGTGGTAAAAGGAAAATATTATGAGTTTTATTTATACTCTCCGAGAGGGAGATGAAGGTCAAGAAGTAAGAAAACTACAGAATAGCCTAGGCATTACTGCCGATGGTGATTTTGGCCCGAAAACAGAAAAGGCAGTTAAGGGACATCAGAGCGTTAACGGATTGGTGGTCGACGGACTAGCCGGCCCCAAGACATTAGGCTCTTTGGGCATTGACGCACTGCCGGGTATTGATGTCAGTTCTCATAACGGCACTGTTGATTGGACCAAGGTAGCTGACGCAGGCGTTAAATTTGCCTGGGTAAAAGCGACCGAGGGCCAAACACATATCAACCGCAATTGGGTGAAGCGCTATAACGGGGCCCCAGAAAACAATATTGTTGTGGGCGCTTACCATTTTGCGCGCCCGGATCTAAATAAGTATGACAATCCAGAAGCGGATGCTATTGCTGAATTTAAACATTTCCGAAAGACTTTGGATCAAGTAGGAGGTTTAAAGAGCGGCAATTTGGTACCAGCCGTTGACTTAGAGGCAGGCATGAAAACTGATGACCAATATAATGCTGACTGGTATTTAAAGTGGCTTAGCTTGGCCGAAGAAGAATGGGGCGTTAAGCCCATTGTGTACACAGCTAGATGGGCGTGGAATTTGTATATACGCGGTGCGAGCGAAGAGAGCCGCCAAAAATTTACAGAATACCCTGTTTGGTGGGCGAACTATATCCGTAAAAGTCACCTTGTCGGGCCCGAAAAACAGCTAAGAGGCTGGAAAGAATGGGACGTTTGGCAGTATACCGGCTGGGGCGCATGTCCTGGGCTTAAAGGAAGAGTTGATTTAAACTGGATGGCCGGCGCGCAATTAGAAAATTTGATAGTATCATAAAAAAGGAATTCAAAAATGTTAGGATTATTGATGAGCGCTATTATAGCGAGTGGCCCAACCGTAGGCCCAACCGTAACTTACGATGAGTTAATAAATATGGCTATAAATGAATGCCCTCACGCCTATTGGGAAAGAGTTAATGAGGAAATCTTAGAGAACCTCGTCGCAATTGAGGAACATTACTTTGAAAAACACAAGATCCCCGACGGACTACGAGGAATGCTTCTTGCCGCGGCATGCATAGAAAGTGGTTATAACCCACGTGCACAAGGAGATTGGGCTAAAACCTCCACAGGTAAAAGCTATGCCCGAGCCAAAGGAATCGTTCAGCAGTGGGTGTGGTGGTCGCAAAAATATAAAATTAATCGTTTTGATTATAAGGATTCAGCACGCGCCTGGATGCAACACATTGTCAAGCAACGCCACAAAATTGAAAAATTTGGATGGTGTCCGGACCGATTTTCTAACGAAAAAAAATGGGTTGTGGCCTGGGTACAAACGGCGCGCGGCCCCGCTAGAAAAGCTGGGAGTCATCGATGCAATGAGACACCGAGCCATTATAAACTTTTAAAGAAGTGGCGCCAACAGACTAAACAGCACGTCCATAATAATAGTTGTGAGTGTTAATTAAAATACCAGAACGCAAATGCGAGAAAATTGTAATAGGGGGTAATTTGCACGCGCTGCTGTATTCCTATTTGAAAGAACTACCTCTCGTGATTAACAAGATACTACCTCCACATCGTTTTGAGTCTTTTAAGTCATCTAATGCTTTAGAGCTTTGGAATAAACTATTTTTTGTTCTTTCAACTTCAGGTCTAAATTTAACGGGAGACAAAACTCGAATCGTCCGAATAAAAGAGAACGAAATAAATATTTCCACACTGGGCGCGCGCACTCTTAAACTGGGATATGGAAAGCTAATAATTTTTGATGATGAAAATGTGAGTGGCTTACCCCTTCCTACAAAAGAGAATGAAGAGTTTATTGTTTTAGATTGGATGGCGAATCATTCTTGCGAAAAGCATGAACATATTTTCCTAAACACACCAGACAAGTTTGTAAATAAGATTCATTTTTACCCGACGGATCGTATCGATGGTCATCACCCAGATATTAAAGACATGGTTGTAATATCGTACCTTGACAAAGAACAGCTAAATGATTTTGAATACTCCGATACTTATGCGAAGTTTAAAGTAATGAAAATACTAAAAGATTTAGGGATAAAAGGCACCAAAAGCGGCGCCACGAATTATGCTTTGAAAGTAGAAGTAAAAAAAAGAGAGATTAGAAAAGCTAAAATGAATTCATATGAAGATTCACCGCAGATTAAATTTAAATATAAAATTGATGGAAATAAAGTTACACACCCGGACCTGAGCAAAATTAATAAATTATTGCAGGTGGGAGTGTGATTGAAAAGGGTCCTCAAAATAATAATAGTTTTCATTTAGCTGGAATCGTTCCGGTTGCAGGCCAAAATTTAGATTTTAATTTTCCATGGCACGATTGTTTGCAGCCAATTGGCAAAAATTACCTAGCAGTTGAGCGTGCAGTTTGGGAGTGTGTGTGCGCTGGGTGCGAGACCATCTGGATTGTTTGCCATGATGATATGCAACCTTTGATACGCTATCGGCTGGGTGATTACGCGCAAGATCCTCTTCGTTTTAATTTAACACGCAAGGCCTTTCCGACAGAACATGAGCGAGTAATTCCAATTTATTATGTACCGATACATCCACGCGACAGGGACAAAAGAGATTGTCTAGGGTGGAGCGTCTTGTATGGAGCCTTGACGGCCTATTGGCTAAGCAAAACCATCAGCAAGTGGGTGGTACCGGATCGATATTATACTGCTTTCCCATACGGGGTATATGATCCTGAATTAGTAATTCCTTATAGAAAAAATATATCAAGTAAAAAACCATTTTACATTTCTTATAAAGATAAAAATATAAAAAATAATGAATACCTCGGATTTACTTTTGACGCAGAAGATATCAAAAAAGCACGTAGAATTATTAGAAAAGAAGGGACTGGTGAATTTCCAGATTACGATGCCAAAGAAAGAATTCCTATAGAAAAAAGATGGTCCGCACGCTTTTTCGAGCTTGACAAAATATTTACATATGTTACAATGGAAGAAGCAAAAGTTCTTGATGTTCCCTGGTATTACAATATTGATAGCTGGGCTAACTTAAAAAATTATTTAGGAAGTAAGAATAAACTTGACAGACCACCAAATAATGTGTTAGGATATCATGAGTGGAATTTGATTGGAGTAGATAATGAACAAGATTGAGTTGAACAAGACATATAATTTTAAGATTAAAAATGTATCATTTGGCGACATTCCCTCTGATCGCATCTTGGAATTTTATAAGGATGGGCGTGTCGCCTCCTTCTTTCTGGAAGAGCAGCTTACTCATTGGTTTCCCGAGTTGACACGAATCGAGGGGAACAAGGATCACGATCACATTGACGTACAGGGGCGCGAATATGATGCAAAGAATTTTACAAAAAATGGACTCAAATTTATGCCCTCAAACCAGATGGGCGCAGGGAGAAAGTTTAACGAAGCTATAGCACACCAAAAGGCTTCGAAGTTAATCTATATTTGTTGTGATATTATAGACTTTCCCCACACGCGCATAAAGTTTATGGAAGGATCCGACTTAGTGCAACAACACCCTTCATGTTCGATCCCCAAGGGTCAAAGAGAGGTGCTCTTTGCCTAGGCTCGATAAGTTTTATACCAAAAGAACGATTGCACAGCGGTGCCTAGACTCTCTCGACTTAAGCCGCTATGACGTTCTCCTTGAGCCCAGCGCAGGCTCGGGTGCCTTCTTTGATTTGTTGCCCACCGCGCAGCGAGAAGGATACGACCTAGAGCCTGCTTTTCCCGGAGGAGAAATCGCTACGCTGGACTTTTTTGAATATGAAGCGGATCCTGCCAAGACTTATTTAGTTGTAGGAAACCCTCCTTTTGGTAAGAACAGTAGTTTGGCCAAACGATTCTTTACTCATGCCGCCAAATTTGCCCAGACGATTGCCTTTGTGCTACCACGCACATTCCGCAAGACCACAACGATAAATCAACTTCCGGCTGAATTTCACCAGGCGGAGGAAATCGTCCTCCCTATGGAGTCCTTTGAGTTGCCGGATGGCTCTCCTTATGAGGTACCCTGCGTGTTTCAAGTCTGGGAACGCAAGGGGGTAGAGCGAGAAAGAATAGTAGAGCCCAAAGCACACCCCGACTTCTCCTTTTTGAGTGAGAGCAAAGATTGCGAAATTTCGGAAGCGCTAGTTTCCATAGAATTTCCGATCCACTACGGACAAGAAGAAGTCGTCTCCACCCCGATTTCGATTAAAGATTACGAGTCACTACTTAAGCTGCGCAAACGACACCCTCTTCTTTTTCGCCATCACAAGGTCAAACGAGTGAAGCGAGACATCAATTGGAAGACGCGTCCTGACTTTATAATTCGCCGTGCAGGCGCCCAAGCAGGTAAAATTACGTTAGATTATAAGTCCGCGGCCCTGGAGGGCAATTTGTTTATAAAAGCGCATGATAATAAAGTTGTTGACATTTTCCGTAGAATGTGGGATACTTGGTGGAATCCGAGCGTCGACACGAAACGCGCAAATTCTAAATGGGACACGGCAGGAACGCCGAGTCTCTCCAAGGGTGAGATAATCACCCATTATGAAAAGATGAAAGAAAAATTTAATGATTAAAAGTAACATACCATTTGTTGGGCTACACGCGCATAGCGGGATAGGAAGCCCCTTCGATGGATTGGGATATCCCAAAGAACATATGGAGTTCGCATATCAAAATGGTTCAGACGCGCTTGCGCTCACTGATCACGGCAATATGAATGGTTTAGCATATCAAGTACTTCATGCAAAAGAAATGCAAAAAGAAAACAAAAACTTTAAACCAATATTTGGTGTCGAAGCCTATTTTCTTCCTAGTTTATCGAAATGGCGCGAGGAGTACGAAAAAGCGAAAGCCGATAAAAAAGAAAAGAGAGGCTTGGATGATTCAAGATCAGCAACCACCATCGAAGACGAGGGCGCATCTAAAAAGGCAGTGAAGAGCATCTTAAACCGGAGGCGCCATTTGATCCTCTTGGCTCAGAACCAAACTGGTCTCAACAATATCTTCAAGATGGTTTCAAAGTCTTATTCTAAAGAAAACTTTTATCGTTTCCCTCGCGTAGATTATAAAATGCTCAGAAAATACAACGAAGGAGTAATTGCTGCTAGCGCATGCCTAGGCGGTATATATGCTGGAAATTATTGGGAACACAGAGAAAAGGGCAAGGAAGCGGTTTTCGCCGCGATGGAAGAAACCACCGAGAAAATGATGTCCATATTTGGAGATCGCTGGTATGGAGAACTTCAATGGAATAGTATCCCTGAGCAGCACGAACTAAACAAATATATCATCCAGCTTTCAGAGAAATATGGCTTCAGCTTAATCTCTACGGCTGACAGTCATTATCCTTCTGAAAAGGCCTGGAAAGATAGGGAACTTTATAAAAGACTTGGCTGGCTAGGAAAAGGGGGGAGCCCAAAATGGATGACGTCCGAGCTACCAATTAATGTTGAAGAAATAGGATATGAACTTTATCCTAAGAATGGTAATCAGATGTGGGAATCCTATAAACGATACTCCGAAGAATGTGGCGAAGAATACGATGACGAGTTGATTATGTCCTCTCTCATAGAAACCCATAAAATCGCTCACAACCGCATAGAATCGTTCCTACCAGACAATACGGTCCGACTCCCGGATTTTGTTGTCCCGGCCGGTTTTAGTGCCTCTCAGGCGCTCTCACAGCTATGCTTCGACGGCCTCAGAGTATTAGGCCTACACACGAACAAAGAATATACAGACAGACTACAAGAAGAGCTACAAGTTATTGAAGATAGAGGATTTAGCAAATACTTTTTGACCATGCATGCAATCGCTAACAAAGCTAATTCAATTCAGCTTACCGGACCTGGCCGCGGCTCAGCGGCCGGCTCTCTAGTTGCGTACGCTTTAGGGATTACACAAGTAAATCCGATTAAATACAATCTTTTGTTCTCCAGGTTTTTAAGGAAAGACACAAAAGATTATCCAGATATTGATTATGACGTTTCGGAACCGATGGAGCTGAAAGAATTACTAATTAAAGAATGGGGGCGCAGTACTGTGGTTCCAATTTCTAACTTTAACACTTTGCAGCTCCGATCTTTGATAAAAGATATTTCAAAGTTTTACGGGGTGCCCTTCACAGAAGTTAACCCCATCACATCACGAATGATGAAAGAAGCCACCCCCATTGCCAAAAAGAAACGCGGCATAAAATCAGGAGTATATGTACCAACCTTCGAAGAAGTGATGGAATATTCCGACTCGCTTAAAAACTTCTTGGCGAAACATCCTCAAATTGCTAATCATATTAATGTCTTATATGGACAAACACGCTCAGTGTCTAGACATGCAGGAGGTGTGGTAATTGGCGAGGACCTAGATAAATATATGCCACTGATCAATAGTGGCGGAATAACGCAAACTCCTTGGTCAGAAGGTCAAAATGTTCGGCACTTAGAGCCAATGGGTTTTATCAAATTTGATATCCTTGGACTCTCAACTTTAAAGATGATTGAATGTGCCATCGGCCACATCCTTAAGAGACATCACGGCGTGGAGAATCCTACGTTTAAAGAGATCCAAGATTATTATAACGAGAATCTCCACCCCGACAAGATTAACCTGAACGATGACAAGGTTTACAAGAACATTTTCCACAAGGGGAAGTGGGCTGGCATATTCCAGTTTACAGAAACGGGCGCCCAGAAGTTTTGTAAGAAGGCGCAACCAAAGAACATAATTAATATTGCTGCGATCACTTCTATTTATCGTCCCGGGCCCCTGGGGGCCGAGGTAGACAAGCTGTATGTAGAGGCCAAAGAAAACCCAGGCAAGATCAGATATGAAAACGACATAGTAAAAGAAGTTACCAAAGAAACTTATGGTTTCTTAATCTTTCAGGAACAGATTGCGCTTTTGGCACACAGGCTGGGGAAGGATATTAGTTTAGATGAAGGGAACAAGCTCCGCAAGCTTCTCACCAAAAAAGGAACGGGAGAAGTAGCCAAGGAAAAGAATGCCATTAAAGTTAAGTTTGTTGCCGGTTGCCTCGAACACGAGATGACTGAGAAAGCAGCCAACTCCTTGTGGAAAAAGTTTGAATATTTTTCAGGTTATGGTTTTAATAAATCGCATGCCGTTTCTTATTCCATTCTTTCTTACCAGTGTGCATGGCTTTTTAACTATTACCCTTCGGAATGGATGGCAGCATTCCTCGATAAAGAACCGGAGAGTAGAAAAGAAAAAGCAATCAATTTGGCTAAAAAATTTAAGTTCAATATTCAGTCAGTAGACGTTAACAATTCTGGCTTTGTTTGGGAGATAGCTGATGACAATAAGACATTAATTCAACCCCTCACGTCGTTGAAGGGGCTCGGTGAAAAGGCCATTGAACAGATTATGAACAACCGTCCGTTCAACGTAATTGAAGACTTTCTCTTCAGTGAAGATATAGTTTACAGCAAATTAAACAAGAAAGCCTTAGACGTACTAGCTCGAAGCCGAGCATTAAACTGCTTAGTAGATGATAGGTTTGCGGGGCTCAAGCACTTTTGGTCTGCGGCGGTGGTTGACCGACCGAAGAGTACTAAAAAGCTTAATGAAAACATTGAGATGTACAAGCTCGAAGGCGAGTTCACTAAAGAAGAAGAGATTAATAATATCGTATCTTTAACCGGAATATTCCCTATGCATCTAGTTTTAAATAGCGAAATCAAAGAAAGACTAGAATATTATAGTGTTCCTCCGCTGGGAGAGTGGGACAATAACTTAGGAGTGGCCTGGTTTATTCCCAGAGAAGTTATTTCAAAGAAAACAAAGAACAATAGAACATATTGGATTGTAAGAGTGATTGATAGCACCTCAACTCTCCATTCCATTAAATGTTGGGGAGTCGATCCGCAACGAGATGAAATTTATTTAAACCACCCCTACATGAGTAAATTAGATTATGATGAAGAGTGGGGATTTAGCACGAGATCAATTAAATATAACTTTAGGATGTTAGGATAAAAATGAATATAATTACAGTTTTATTACTACTAGCTACGAGCAACATGACACCTTCGCAATATAACATAAAGAAAACTTTTGAAAAGAATCTAAAGTCAATTATCGTTTCTGTAGAAATTATACCTGCTAGCGAATGGAAATGGAATAAAAACTATCCATCTAATTTTTTTGTTAATCTGCCGCCCAATACACAACTTATTGAAAAAAATGTAATTTATCTTAATGGCCATCCACGCTTCACATTTAATATTCAAGGTCAAATAAAATCAATATAAGAAATTACTGTAGATGGATCATTTAGTTTGTGCACAAAGATAATATGTAAAGCTTGGCGTCACAAGAAATTCCGGATAGGAGAAAAAAATGAAACTAAAAGTTTATAGAATTAGACCAAAAGCAAAGTTACCTACGCGGGCACACCAACTTGACGCTGGCCTGGATTTATATTACTGTCCGAATGATGATAAAAAATTATACAATACTCAAAATTTTCACATTCCGCCTAAAGCTTCGCGCCTTATTCCCACCGGAATTAAAGTAGAAATACCATACGGATATATGCTTGAAATTAAAAATAAATCAGGTATAGCTTATAAAAAACAATTATTAGTAGGCGCTTGCGTCATTGACCCAGGTTATAACGGAGAAGTCTACATCAACTTACACAACATTGGCGCAGAGACACAAGTGATGAAAGAGGGTGATAAAATTGCACAAGCAGTTATGATTCCTATTATTCATTGTGGAGTTGAAGAAGTCGAGACCGATCAGTTTTTAAACTTTCACTCAAAACGCGGTGATGGTGGCTTTGGATCTACCGGAGATAAATAATGTCATTAGAAAGAAAATTACGAAGAAAAAAAGCACAACAAGCAAAAAAGAACGCCGAGCAAGAAGTGGCAACTAAAGTTGCTTTGTTTGGGAAACTTGGGGATAAATGCTTAACATGCGAGAAAAGATTTGATAAAATGAACAAAGAGCAAGTCATGACGTGGAGTGTGGTGGTGCGCGACGAAGAAGAAACCGTACGTCTTTACTGCCCAGCATGTTGGGACAAAGCGGTTGAGATAGTTCAAAACTTTAAAGAGCACTTGGAGAATAAAAAATGAAATTTTTAAGAGAAGAAAGAATAGCGGTAGCACTTTTCATAGTAAGCGTGGGGCTTCTCAGCGCCATCTTATATTTTGCTAGTAACCCCTGTTAAATTAAACAAAAGAGAGAGAATGAGCGACAACGTTAATCACCCAAAACACTATAATATCAATTGGAAAGGCGAACAAGCCATTGAAACTTTTGAATATATTAAATCGTGGAAGATGGAGTATGCCGAAGGGAATGTCATCAAGTATGTGTCTCGGCACAAATACAAAGGGAAAGCTCTCCAAGACCTAAAGAAGGCTCGATGGTATCTTGATAGAATGATTGAAGATCTGGAGAACAATGAGAGCCGGTGATTTAATAAAACACAAAAGAAATGATTCGACTGCTCTGATCATAGACGTTGTTCTTGATAGAGACGCGCGGGACCCTGAATATGACCGCGAATGGGCGACAGTCTTATTTACTGGCGATAGTCGAGCAACCACTGTGCCGTTAAAATTAATACAAGAAAACTGGGAGTGTGCTAATGGAGAAATTTAAAGAAGCCCTTACATATGATGATGTTTTATTAACACCTCAATACTCAGATGTGGAGAGCCGAAAAGAGATTTATATTGGAAACTTTTTAGGAGACGCACCTAGAATAAAATTAGATCTCCCTATCATTTCTTCTCCCATGGACACAGTGACGGGCCCTGACATGGCCATCGCCATGGCCCAAGCGGGAGGCCTAGGGATTATTCACCGCTACAATTCAATTGAAGAACAATGTAAGATAGTCAAGAATGCGTGGGAAAAGGTTGAAACAATTGGTGCAGCAGTGGGTGTCACCGGCGACTACCTGAAACGAGCCTCGCGGCTGGCTCACCATGGTGCAAAAATTTTGTGTGTGGATGTAGCTCACGGCCACCACAAATTAGTGGAGCGTGCTATCAAATCTATTAAGGAGTTGTTGAACGATAGCGTGCATCTCATGGCTGGGAACGTCGCGACGCTAGAAGCTTTTAATGATCTAGCAGGCTGGGGGGCAGATAGCATCCGCTGTAACATCGGCGGTGGCTCGATTTGTTCTACCAGGATTCAAACTGGCCATGGGATGCCCGGCTTGCAAACACTCTTTGAGTGTGCTAAGACAGATCGCACAACTAAAATCATCGCAGACGGCGGCATAAGGACAAGCGGCGACATTGTGAAGGCGTTTGCGGCCGGTGCAGATTTTGTGATGCTAGGCTCGATGCTAGCGGGAACCGATGAATCACCGGGAGAAAAGATAATTACTTTGAAAGGGGTGCGTAAAGAGTATCGAGGGATGGCCAGCAAAGAAGCCCAGCTAGACTGGCGCGGAAAGTTTTCTTCCAACGAGGGCGTTTCTACTTTGATCCCCTATAAAGGGCCAGTCGAAGGAATACTAGAGGATTTAAAAAATGGAATTACATCTGGATTGTCCTACTCGGGCGCGCGCACAATTCTTGAGCTACAAGCGAAGGCAAAATTTGTTCGCCAAACGAGAGCCAGTTTAGTTGAAAGCTCTACTC
>Ga0114906_1001066_pt1 | contig 14721 bp, 16 predicted proteins | sample MalvirDeepMed_M9_FD_89687 | JGI IMG/M metagenome (GOLD analysis project Ga0114906, IMG submission 89687) | Marine viral communities from the Global Malaspina Expedition - Malaspina viral metaG DeepMed_M9 | ecosystem: Environmental > Aquatic > Marine > Oceanic | place: Mediterranean Sea...
CGGCAAGCCCATCGTGAGCTGGAAGATGGTCAGCGCCTTCGATGTCGATGGCTTCATTGCCGCCGAGCCCACCATCGCCGTTTCCTGTTCCAAGCTCGACACGACAAAGCTCCGCAAGGAGCATCCGAAGTTGCACGCCACGTACAAGACTCAGTCGCGTCGTGGCAACTTGACCGTGAATCGTTCCGCAGCGAGGAAGCTGCTCAACCATTAGAGAGAGAACCCATGGCAACAACCGACAACAGATGGCAGTTCAACCAACCGGCCGGCACCGCAGGACGTGTGCCAGCGCCGAACCATGCGCCACGCAGCAGGTCGCTGCTCAACATGGCGACGCTCGACGACGCGATCAAGGCAGCCGAGATCCTGTCCAAGTCCGGCCTCGTGCCTGACAAGTTCAAGGGCAAGCCTGCCGACATCCTCGTCGCCATGCAGTGGGGCGCGGAGCTTGGCAACGTGCAGCCGCTCCAGGCCCTCAACGGCATCGCCGTGGTGAACGGAACGCCGTCGATCTACGGCGACTTGGGCAAGGCTCTTGTGCTCCGCGCGCCAGACCTCGTCGACTTCAAGCTGGAGGTGCAAGGCAGCGGGCGTGACATGAAGGGCTACTGCCTGATCGTGCGAGGGAAGGCGCAAGGCAACAACATCGCCATCGAGCGTGTGTTCTCGATGCAGGATGCCGAGCGTGGTGGCATTGCCAGCCGTGGACCGTGGAAGCAGTACCCTGGCCGCATGTTGATGTGGCGAGCCTTCTGGCTCGCCGCCAGGGACATCTACGCCGACGTGTTGGCGGGGATGCAAGGCGCGGAGGAGATGGAAGACTTGCCTTACGAGATCAAGGCGCAGTCATCGAACCACGCGCCGCAACCTGACTCGGCGACGGATCGCGTTGCAAAGGCGGCAGCCAAGATCGGTGGGTCGAAGCACCTCTACGCTGGTCCAGACGGCTCCGTTGTCTTGCGCGATGGACCTCCGTCCTCAGAAGAGGAACCCGGCGTTGCTGCTGTGGCAACGCACAACGAGATGACCGAGGAGGAGGTGGTCGTCGCCATCGAGGACGCATCTGGTGTCTCGATAGACGCGCTAGGTCGTAGGTCGAAGGCCGAGCTGATCGAGCTGCTTGGCGACTCGGCGCGAGAGCAAGGTTGCAAGGTCGAGGACCTCGTCAGCATCGCGGCGAAGGTTGACGTGCCATACAAGGGTGGCTCCCCGGCGACGCTGACCGTCGCACACCTCAAGGATCTCATTGCCGCGGTGTGGGATTGTCGACGCCGGAGTGAGGGGGCGGCGGGATGATCAGGCCCCGCCAGCTACCCTTCCAGCCTTACAAGCTGGCGCGGTCGTCCGACCCACGCACCTCACATGAGGCGGCTCGTTCGGCGAAGGAGCTACGCACGCGCCAGCACGCCACCATCATCTGTGCGCTGGAGGCTGCGGGCGGCCCGCTCTCGGCCGAGCAGATTGCCGACCGTGTGGGTGTCATGGACATGGTTCAAGTCGGACGACGGCTTGGCGAGATGGTCGCCGCCGAGATGATCGAGGACGACATGACCTACCACCGGAACCGTAGCGGACGACGTGCGCGGCGGGTGCGGTTGTGTCGCCGCTAGTTCTTCCGAAGGTGTGACGGTGCGCTCAGACCCACGCACCGTCACACCTTTCTTGCGCTAGATAGCGCCGCCGATACGATGCCTCCGTGGACGACCCGTACCCGGAGACCCGGCAGGGCATCATTGAGTTCGTCGAGATGATCGACAAGCTCCAGCGGCTATCGCCTCGCGCTGCCCCTCAAACTCCAGAGATGAGGGAGTTTGTTGAAGTGTTGCTCCAGGCCGTGCAACAGATTTCCGAGCGCCTCGCCATACGTCGGCTGTTCGGTCGCGTGCGTGAGGCTAGCCGCGAGGAAATATACGCCGCCGCCGCCGCGTTGATCGAGATAGCAGAGTCCGCCGAGGGCGATGGGTTGCTGGAGTCATTGCAGCAACCCGCGTCTGAAGCAGGGCAGCCAAGCATCGTGGAGATGTTGAAGCGTTCGCGGCAACAGATGAACGGGAAGACCTCGAATGACTCCTCAAACTAGGGTCCGCAAGAGACCTACTCCTCACGTGCAAAAGACAAAGGTCACGCCAGTGAAGAACATTGTGGAAGACCTCCGCGGGTTAGCCGTGCCCCTGAAGGATCTCAACCCGGACGCGGCCAACGTCAGGAAGCACAACCAGCGCAACATCGACACGATCAAGGCCAGCCTGTCGCAGTTCGGACAACGCAAGCCCGTGGTCGTCCAGAAGAAGGGCATGGTGGTCCGCGCAGGCAACGGCACGCTCCAGGCTGCCAAGGAGCTAGGTTGGACTCACGTGGCTGCTGTTGTCCTGGACGACGACAACGTCACGGCCACAGCGTTCGCCATCGCCGACAACCGAACGGCTGAGTTGGCCGAGTGGGACTGGGAAGACTTGGGCAACGTGTTGCGTGACCTGGGCGACGTGGAGGAGATCAACCTGGCAGACCTCGGCTGGGATGACCATGAGGTCGAGAACCTGCTGAAAGCCGACTGGGAACCACCCGACCCGAGCAAGGGCGACGGCACCGAGTTCGCCGAAGGCCAGGGGATCACCATCAAGTTCACCGCGGATCAAGCGGAACTGCTCAACAACACCATCGACGGCGAGGTCACCGCCGACGCCATCATCAACAAGCTCGCTGAATGACAGACATCAGGTTCGCTGTGGGCACCTCGCGATTCGCCAACCACTCGCACCAAGCGTTCATGCCGAGTGTGCGACTCGCGTACGGCGGTCCGCCCGAGGCGATACGCAAGGGACTCAGCGGCGAGTTCGACGAGCAGGAACCCGCTCTGCTCGTCAGCTACTACTACTACTCAGCCTTCAAGAAGCAGCGCAGCAAGCTGACGTTCCGTGACTACGCCTTGGACTCGGGAGCGTTCAGCGCCCACAACAGCGGCAAGGTCATCCACCTCCAGGAATACATAGACTTCTGCGGTGAGCTGCTCACCAACGACAAGAAGCTCGCCGAGGTCTACGCCCTGGATGTGATCGGCAACCCCGTCGCGTCGGCTCGCAACTGCGAGGAGATGAACCGGCAAGGCATCCCAGCCATCCCGACCTTCCACCTCGGAAGCCCGTGGAGCATGTTGGTCGACATGGCGAAGGACTACCCGAAGCTCGCTCTCGGAGGCATGGTCGGGAAACCGACAGCGTTGAAGGGCAGGTTCATCGGCCAAGCCTTCGCTCGGGTGTGGCCCAAGAAGGTTCATGCGTTCGGTGTAGGCTCTCGACGGCTGTTGAGGAAGTACCCGTTCCACTCAGCAGATGCATCGAACTGGGAGCAAGGTCCGACGGCCTATGGTCGTTGGCAGGCGTACGGCAACATGAGTGTGCGCGGCGGTAGTCAGAATCTCCGCGGCGAGGTTGAGTGGTACTTGCGTTTGGAACGCGAGCTACAAGGACGTTGGCACAAGGAAATGAAACTGCTTGGAGGGCAGCCATGAAGACATACGACGCGGTGGTGTTGTTCAGTGGTGGACAGGACTCGACGACCTGCCTCTACCACGCGATGAAAGAGCACGGCTACGACCAGGTGCTGGCGTTGTCGATCTACTACCAGCAACGCCATGACAACGAGGTCCACGCCAGCAAGGACATCGCCGAGTTCGCCATGGTGGATCGTGTCGTCCACGATCTGTCCGTGTTGGCAGCGGTAGGCGACTCGGCGTTGGTGGACAGGAACCGACCCCCGATTGAGGAAGGGGGAGTCCCCGACAAGGAGATGGAGGGAGGGCTACCGACCTCGTTCGTGCCAGGCCGCAACCTGTTGTTCATGGGTCTCGCCTCTGCCGTAGCGGTCAAGCACGGCGCGAGGATCATCTACACTGGGACGTGCCAGACGGACTACAGCGGCTACCCCGATTGTCGCAGGGAGTTCGTGGACGTGATGGAGCAAGCTACCACGCTCGCGATGCCGTCGTCCTGTGGACCTATCGAGATCAGGACGCCGCTCATGTATCTGACGAAGGAGGCGACGGTGCAGATGGCGCTGGAGCTTGGCGACGAGTGCTGGCGTGCTATCGGCATGTCGGTGACGTGTTACGAGGGCGAGCGTCCAGGTTGCGGCAAGTGTCCGGCGTGTGTCTTGCGCGCCAAGGGATTCAAGGCGGCGAACCTGGCAGACCCAGCACAACAGATTGCAAGCGCATGAAACGCATCACACGCAGGCTAGAGTTCGACGCCGGCCACCGAGTAGTCGGCCATGAGACCAAGTGCAAGAACGTCCACGGCCATCGCTACGTGGCTGAGATCACGGTTGAGGCACAGGAGTTGGACCACATCGGTCGCGTCATCGACTTCGGCGCGGTCAAGGAGTTGGTGGGCGGTTGGATTGACAGGTATTGGGACCACGGATACATCGCCAACCCCGACGATGTGATCTTGGAAGACATCGAGCGCGGTGGCTGGAAGGTCTACCGGATGCCGGCAGGGCAGAACCCGACCGCCGAGTGCATGGTGGAGGAGCTTGCCAAGCGGGCGCGGGAGCTTCTAGACCTGAGCATGGTGGGCCTGACCGTCTGCCATGTTCGTCTGTATGAGACTCCGAACTGTTGGGCCGACTGGAGACCGTCGTGACGACCTACCCGATCAACGAGATGTTCTTCTCGCTTCAAGGTGAAGGGGCCAGGGCGGGTTCGGCCAACGTGTTCGTGCGGTTCGCTGGCTGCAACCAGACCTGCTCGGTGCCGACCCATGGCTTCGACTGCGACACCGAGTTCGTCAGCCATGTCAGACTGACCGGAGCGGAGATCATGCTGCGGATCCAGTCGTTGTGGAAGGCGGACTGCAAACCATCGGTCATCCTCACTGGAGGGGAGCCGTTGCTGTCGGTCACCGAGGAGCTGGCTGCGATGTTGATTGACGAATGCGAAACGGTTGCCGTTGAGACGAACGGGTCGTTGCCGATGCCGACCTCGTTGTTCAACGATGAGCGAGCCAACGTCTGGATCGCCTGCTCGCCCAAGGTTGCAGAGCACGCCGTCCAACTCCAACGAGCCGACGAGCTACGCTACGTGCGTCACGACCGACAGGGCATTCCCAAGCCCAGGCTGGAGGCGCTTTACAAATACCTCTCGCCAGCATGGGTCGGTGGCGGCTTCGAGCCTGGAGCGATGAAGACTTGCCGTCGCTTGATAGCAGAGAACCCGACATGGTCTCTGTCGACCCAACAGCACAAGCTGTGGGGTGTGAGATGACAGGACGAGAGGAAGCGATGGATGCGGTCAGTACGCTGATCAGGTTCGCCGGCGACACTCCAGACCGCGAGGGGATGGAGGATACGCCCGCTCGGGTCGTGCGCGCCTTTGGCGAGTGGTTCGCTGGCTACCAGGTCGACCCGAAGGAGCTGCTTGAGCGGACGTTCGATGAGTGCGGTGGCTACGACGAGATGGTGGTCGTGGACGGCATCCGATTCGAGTCCCACTGCGAGCACCACATGACGCCGATCCTGGGAGTTGCTACAGTGGGCTACATCCCCGGAGAGCGCATCGTGGGGATCTCCAAGCTCGCGCGAGTCGTGGACGCCTACTCCAAGAGGTTCATCGTGCAGGAGCGAATGACCAGGCAGATCGCAGACGTTGTCCAGGAGGTGCTGAAGCCTCGCGGCGTGGGCGTCCTGGTGTCTGCGGAGCACCTGTGCATGACGAGCCGTGGCGTCCACAAGCCAGGCTCGGCGACCATCACCTCGGCCTTGCTGGGCGTGTTCCGAGAGGACGCCAAGGTCCGTTCCGAGTTCCTCGATCTAGCGCGAGAGGCAGCTCGCCGCTGATGGCATCAGCAAGGCCGCCAGCGCCCAAGAAGGCCGGGCCATCCAAAAGAAAGCCCCGTCAGAAGACCAAGGCCACTGGAACAAAGGGCGTGGCACCACGCGTGGCACCACGCACGTCTTCGCGAAAGGCCAAACCCACGAAACTCGGCAGGCCGACCAAGCGCACTCCAGAGCTAGACGCTGTGGTCAGACGGGCGCTACAGCGTGGCCTGAGCCTCAACAGGGCCGCGGATCTCATCGGCGTCAGCTCGGAGACCCTGCGACGGTGGAGGGCGACTGACGAGTCTTTCGAGGCCACTGTAAAAAAGGCCCAGGCGACCGGCGTCCTGATCGCAGCCGAGCACCTCTGGCAACTCATCGAGACGGGCAACGTGGCCGCCAACATCTATTGGCTCAAGACCAGGGCCGAGGAGTTCCGCGAGATCAAACAGGTGGACCGGCTGGCGGATGCTGAGGCGTTGGCCGCTGAGTTGGAGGCTGCCGCCACAGCGATGAGGTCAACGGTGGAGGGGCCGGATGACGGCTACGCCTAGCAAGGCGAAACTCCCTGCCCAGGAGCCGTCCCCTGGAGCCCGTGGTGGCCCTGGACGGGGAGGGGGTCTGGATCCTCGACCACCAGGTCGTCCGGCCAGCACGGGGCTGTCTGGAGGGCCTACGAGGCGATGGACAGCCATGCGCCACCACGCCGAGCAGTGGAGGCTCTGGAACAGCAAGGCCCGCTTCCGCATCGTCCCGGCTGGCCGGCGATCTGGGAAGACCGAGCTGGCGAAGCGGTGGGTCATCCAGCGGGCCTGCAACCTCCGTGTCCAAGGCCGGAAGTACGCGCTGGCAGCTCCCACCAGGGACCAAGCCAAGCGCATCTACTGGAACGACCTCAAGCAGCTCGTCCCGACAGCCTGGATGGCCGAGAAGCCCCGCGAGACTGACCTGGAGATCCTGCTGGTCAACGGCACCAGGCTGTGCGTCGTGGGGATGGACCGCCCCGAGCGTATCGAAGGCGAGCCGCTCCACGGGATCATCCTGGACGAGTACGCCAACATGCGCGAGGAGGCGTGGACCCAGAACGTGAGCCCCGCCCTTGACACGCCAGGTCAACCACCAGGCTGGGCGTGGTTCATCGGCGTGCCAGAAGGCCGCAACCACTACTGGGAGCTGTGGACGGAAGCCGTCAAGCTCAGGGAGGCCGGCCAGCCATGGGACCGCTTCCACTGGTTCAGCTCGGACATCATGTCGCCCGAGGCCATCGAGGCTGCGCGACAGCGCATGGACGAACGGACGTTCCGGCAGGAGCTAGAGGGCAGCTTCGAGAGCTACGCTGGCTTGGCGTACTACTCCTGGTCCGACGCCAACGTCGTGCGCGACCTGGGCAACACGTATGACCCAGACGCGGACCTGATCCTGGCGTTCGACTTCAACACCAGCCCAGGCGTGGCCGTGGCCTGCCAGGAGCTAGGACGCAGGCCCAACATGCCCGAAGGCGCGACCGAGAACAGCACCGTCGTCATTGGCGAGGTGTGGATACCTGAGCACAGCAACACGCCCATGGTCTGCGACAGGTTGGTGGGTGAATGGGGCTATCACCGTGGCAAGGTGTTGTGCTACGGTGACGCCTCTGGTGGTGCCAAGACCACCGTCGCAGTAGCCGGAAGTGACTGGGACATCATCAGACGCAAGCTCAAGACGGTATTCGGGGACAGGTTGTCGATGCGGAACCGCAAGGGCAATCCACGTGAGCGCGCCCGAGTCAATGCAGTCAACTCCAGGATCGCCACCACGGATGGCGTGCGGCGGCTGTTCGTTGATCCGCGAGAAGCACCTCATGTGGTGGCGGACTTCGAGCGAGTGGAGACTGTGCCCGGTGGCATGGGCGAGATTCACAAGGAGCATGGAGGGGAGCTGACGCACGTGAGCGATGCCCTCGGCTACTACATCCATGACAGGTTCCCGGTCAACGAGAGCAAGCTGATTAGCAGGAGGGTCGCGTAATGGCGCTCAGTCAAGTAACACGCACGACAGCGGTGGGCGCTGTCACCACCAGCATCCAAGACCCACGCGAGGCGACGGTCGATACCGGCACGCCTGCCTACTTGCGGATGCTTCACGGGGCAAGCTGGCTTGCAGCAGGCAACGAGAACAAGGGCGGGTGGGATCTCATCGACGACCTCCTGTCCGGCACCGAAGCCATGCGAGCTGCGCGCACGAACTACCTGCCGATGTACGAGCAGGAGGACGCCCTTGACTACGACAAGCGCATCAGAGCCACGGTGCTGCACGACGGGTTCAAGGGCGCTGTGGAGCGCAACGCTGTACGACCGTTCGCCAAGCCGGTGCAGATCAAGCTGCCGGAAGGCGTGGAGAGCTTGCCCGAGCCCTTGGACAGGATCGAGCTGGACGTGGATGGCGAGGGCACGGACCTGACCTCGCTGGCTCGTCGCCTGATGACTGACGGCGTGGGGCGTGGCCTGGCCCTGATCCTCGTTGACCATCCCACCATCGCCGACAGCCTCAACGCCGCCGATGAGGAGGAGCTTGACCTACGGCCACGCTTCAAGCGGGTCATGCCGCGCAACCTCATCGGGTGGAAGGAGACCACCAACGCGGCAGGCGACAAGGAGCTTGCCGAGGTGCGAATCATGGAGACGCGCACTGAGAGCGTGGGTGCATGGGGTCAGATGGACGTGCCGTGGATCAGGGTGATCCGCGCACCTCGCACCATCGCCACGCAGGACGACGCCGGCGGCGTGACCACGACCGACCTTCCGGGCGACTGGGAGCTTTGGCGGTTCAGCGAACCGGACGGCAAGTACCTACTGGTCGAGCAAGGCCCGCATTCGTTCCCAGGCATCCCGCTCGTCGTCATGCAATTCGGGGAACAGAAGGGGCTGGTCGAATGTGTGCCGCCTCTGCTAGACGTGGCACACCTCAACCTGGCGCATTGGAAGTCGAGCAGCCGACAGACGCAGTACATCGACACTATCCGCTTGGCGGTGCTGTTCGGTGCCGGCATGAACGAGGACGAGCTAGCGAACGGTATCGTCATCGGACCTGGACGGCTGAACGGCAGCACGAACCCCGACGCCAAGCTGTCGTACGCCGAGCACAGTGGACGCGGCGCACAAGCTGGCTGGGATGAACTCGACAGGCTGGAGTCCAAGATGGCCGAGGCGGGTAGCGAGCCGATGCGGACCAAGAGCGGCAACCCAACGGCGACAGGCAAGGCCATCGACGCAGCCAAGGCGTCCACCGATGTCGAGGCTTGGGTGCGCTTGCTGGAGGCGGGGCTTGAGCAAGCGTACGTGTTGGCAGCCAAGTGGCGTGGCATGGACGATACGTTGCCGGAGGACTGGCAGATCGACATCTGGTCGGAGTTCGCGCTGGCGCTCACCAAGCTCGAAGACCTCGCCGAGATACGCCAACTCAGGCAGCAAGGTGATCTCTCACGCATCACCGCCATCGGCGAATACACACGGCGCGGCGTCATCAGCGACCGCATCGACCCTGACGAGGAGGCGGAACGCATCGACGACGAGTTGCTAGCTGCTGCCGAGAAGTTCGGGCTACCCACCGACGAGGACGACGACGAGGGCCAGGATGCGGACGAGGATGAAGCGCCGGCGGTGGCTGAGGAGGAGTGACGCTTGCCTCCGGTCAACGCGTTACTGGCCGATGACTGGGTCCGCCACGCCGTCCTGCTTGAGCGGTTCAAGAACGGCGAACTCAAGAAGCTGATCGCCTTCCTGGACAAGGAGGTGACGCCAACCATCGTCGCCAAGGCTGACAAGATCGCTTCGCGCTATCAGCAGATGGGCTACAGCAAGTTGTCCATCGCACGTAGGCGTCGAGCGTTGTTGAGCCAGCTCCGTGGCATGGACCGCATTGTCCAGGGCGGCACTAGCCTGCTCCATGCGAGGTTGAAGGGCACGCTCGGTGTGCTTGCCAAGAAGGAGGCTGCGTGGGCGGCGCAGACACTACAGCGCAACATACCGCTGCGTGTGGGCTACTCGTTGCCGGCCCCAGACTTGCTGCGGTCCATCGTGACCACCAGGCCGATGCAGGGTCGGTTCCTGCGTGAGTGGACGAAGCAGGTCGGGGTCACCGCATCCAACAACGTGCGGCAGGCGATCATGGTCGGTGTAGCGCAGGGCGACAGCGTTGGTGCCATCGTCCGACGGATACGTGGTGTGGCGTCCGCTGGGTACAGCGGCAGCGTGCTACAGAAGATGCGGAACGACGCTTCGATGGTAACGCGGACAGCCATCAACCACGTGACCACCCACGCGAGAGACGCCGTGTTCGAGCAGAACAAGCAAGTGATCGCCAAGGTCCAGTGGATGTCGACGCTCGATACGCGCACCTCGCAAATATGTGCGTCCCTCGATGGGCAGACCTGGGACATCGGCAAAGGGCCGCGCCCTCCGGCGCACCTCAACTGTCGGAGCATCATGGTGCCGGTGACGAGACCGCCGGTGGGCATCCCCGGCATCGACGCAGGCAAGCTGCCCGAAGCTCAACGAGCTGCGATGGCTGGACCTGTCCCCGCCAAGATGTCGTTCGGGAGGTGGCTGAAGGGTCAGCCCGCCAAGGTCCAAGACACGATCCTGGGCAACGCCGAGCGAGGGCGTCTGTACCGACGTGGCAAGGTGCCCATCGAGAAGTTCGTCGACGTTGGAACCTTGCAGCCGATCAGCCTGTCGCGGTTGCAGACCTTGGAGCGTCGGATGTTGGCTGGCGGTGTCTCAGCGCCTTCTGTCGTCACCTTGGCGCAGGGGCCATACGACCTGTTGCAGACGATCAGGACGATGCCGGAGGGGTTGCTGATGAGATCCCCGAACGGCCAGTTGTTCTTCCGCCTGGACGTGCTGCGTGCCCACATCTTCTCCGTCACCGGCAAGTCACCGAGTATCCAGTACCTCCCCAGGATGCTGAACAAGCTCAAGGCTGAGGGGTTGTTGGAGAAGGCGTCGCCGAAGCTGTGGCGTCTCACGGACACAGGTAAGTCAATCGAAGTCGTCGTCGGCAAGAAGGCAGCCAAGAAGGTGGCGAAGGTTGTCACACCTCCTCAACCGAAACCGACCGGCAAGGTCATCGAAGGCGAGACGGGCGAGCAACTGAGAATCAGGTTGCTGCGCGAGCAGAAGAAGACGCTTGCGGAACTCGATGAGTTGAAGGCTGAGGCGGTCCGGCTTGACGGTATTCGCGACGAGGCGCTGGCGGCGATGGAGCAAGCCCGCCGAAAACACCGCAGCAGCATCCCGGGGAGCAACTGGGACACATGGGAGAAGTCGAAGGAGTTTGCTGAGTGGGAGAGCAAGATTTTACCCATGTCGAAGAAGCTCAACGCCGCGAAGCAAGCCATCGCTGACGTGTTGCGCGCTGACGTGTCCCGCGTAGCCATGCGAAGAGAGATCGCGGCTGGTGGCAACGCCAAGGTGAAGTTCGAGTACGAGACTAAGGGGTCGCCGTTCAAGATCAAGGGCGACAGTGGCGTCGCACATAAGCCATCCGACATCCTCAAGGCGCGAGTGGAAGAGGCTGCGGAGTTCCACAACAACCTATGGCGTCGACCGGCTGGCTACTCCACCCACCGGATCGAGGTGTGGCCGTGCAAGGAGTCGCTACGGGCGTTCGCGCTCCCGCAGGGTCGGATGCCGAGCAGCCTTCACCTCAAACAAGGCGAGTACCTAAGGAGGCGACGTAGCACCCCACAGATATTCATCTCCAAGAACGAGTCGGTGAAGACCATCGTGCATGAGATGGGTCACACGATTGAGTACAGCGGGAGGATGACCAGGGACGCACAGATGTATCGCGCCTATCGAGCTGCGAAGCGCGGTGCGGATGGTAAGTTGCGGTTGCCCAAGCAAACGTCCGTCTACGACTACGACCCGCTCTCGAAGGAGCGTGGCTGGATCGACGAACTTCTGGACGGCTATGCCGGCAAGAGATACGACAGCGGCGACACAGAGATCATCAGCATGCTCACCGAGTACCTCTACCTCGACCCGGGCAAGCTCATGGTCAAGGATCCACGGTCGTTTGACTTCATCATCGACCTCATGCGGGGCGTCCCTGCCGAACAGCAAGCCTGGTTCAAGGCCCTGAGCCAAGCCGACCAAGCCTTCCTCCGTAAGATCGGAAACGGCTAACCATGATCACCATCACAAGAGGAGACGGCTTGACCTTCGTTGTCACGTATCCGGGTCGAGTGAAGACGACAACGGAGGCGGCAAAGAAGAGGGCCGCACTTTACGAGGAGGAGTATCGGCTCGACTTCGAGATAGGTGAGGTCCACTCGCAAGACGACCACGAACTGTTGCTGGCGATACGCATTGCCCAGGCTGAGGGCGGCGAGATGACCGTGAGCGAGCCCGAGCTGAATGCTGACGCACCTGATCTTCGAGTAGTTTACTGAAAGGACAGAACCCCATGACGATCCCGATCTACACCGACGACCTCGACAACGTGCCCGAGCCGATGCGCGAGCACTACACCAAGAACAAGGACGGCGGCTTCGTCCTTGATGCAACCGCAGGCGGCGGCTTCTCAGTCGAGAAGGTGGCTGGCCTCAAGTCGGCCCTCTCCGCTGCGCGGTCCGAGGCCAAGGACGCCACCAGCAAGTTGGCTGCGTTCACCGCCGACGACGGCGAGATGCTGGACGCCGACACGGCCCGCGCAGCCATCGACAAGCTAGCGGCACTCGGCAGCGACGCCGACGTGGAGGCGAAGGTGCAGGCTGCTGTCCAGGCCCAGGTCGACGCGCTGGGCAAGAAGCACGGCAAGGAGCTGGCGGCACGCGATGACCGGGTGAGTGGCCTGACCAAGCAGATCAGCAAGCACATTCTCGACGACTCTTTGACCTCGGCGTTGATTGACACCACCGATGGCCGAACGCCAGCCATCAACCCGAAGGTGTTGGCGGCGGCGCTTCGCGACAAGCTCCAGGTCATAGAGTCGGACGGTAAGTGGGCAGTCCATGTCCTCGATGAGGATGGCAACCGTCGGATCAGCCCAGCGGCAGGCAGCGAGGACTGGATGACCGTGCCCGAGCTGGTCGACGAGGGCCGTGAGGGCGACCTCAAGCCCTTCTTCCGGGCGAATGCCGTTGCAGGGACGGGTGGCATCGAGGGCCGTACGGGCGAACCTGGTGCCGCTGGTGGCATCGTGGGGGTGACCGGCGTATCGCCCACCGAACGGCTGAAGCAGTACTACGAGGACCGCGCGAAGCACGGCTAGCCCGTACAGAGACACGGCCCCGGAGTGGGAGTCTCCAAGGCCGTATCAAGTAGCCGGTGCTAGTCGATGGCTAGCCATCGAAGCAGATAGCTGTGATGGCCACGTGTACGTTCCACATTGTACGTTAGCCATTCTAGCTGCCGTCAGGCTGGAGTGAAGCAGATTCTGGCTCCGCGACAATGCTCTCTAGATTCGCCGTGAGCCGGACGTGGTGGCACGAAACGTCACCCCCTCCAAGTGACAGAGGTCTCCTGTGGTAGAGCCTTGACACGAGACCAAGGTTGTGATTCGATGCGCTCACCCTGACCAGGGGCCGGCAGCAGGAGGCTGCGGGCGTCGAGTCGGGGCCGGTCTTCCTGGTGGGACGCCAGGTGCGCGGGATGCAAGCGACCGAGCATGAACGAATGCTCTGCGCTTGGGGTGGTCCCGGTCGGAGCTTCACAACGAAACTCCGAACCGAGGAGCCATCATGGCCCTGACCCTTTTGGAAGCTGCGAAGCTCGTCTCCGGCAATGTGCAGCGTGCCGGGATCATCGAACTGTTCGCACGCAATTCCGACATCCTTGCCGCGCTGCCGTTCGAGGACATCCCAGGTGGAGCCCTCTCGTACAACCAGGAAGGCGCTCTCCCAGGCGTAGCATTCCGTGGCGTCAATGAGGCGTACACCGAAGGCGTGGGCGTCATCAATCCGGTCACCGAGGTGCTGACCATCGCTGGCGGCGACCTCGACGTTGACCGATCGCTGATCCGCACCCGCGGCGCAGGCGTCCGTGCAGTGCATGAGGCCATGAAGGTCAAGGCGCTCGCGCAGACGTGGCACCTCAAGTTCATCAAGGGCGATAGCTCGACCTCTCCAAAGGAGTTCGATGGCTTGCAGTCACGCTTGACTGGCTCACAGGTCGTCACGCAGGCGGCTGGGGCTCTGAGCCTCGCCAAGTTGGATCAGGCCATCGACACAGTCGACGACCCGACGCATCTCATCATGTCGAAGGCCATGCGACGCAAGTTCGCGGTGGCTCAACGTGCAACGTCCATCGGTGGCTACGTCACGTTCAGCCAAGACCAGTTCGGCAAGCAGGTGACGAAGTACAACGACCTTCCGATCCTTGTTGCTGATGCCAGCGACATCGCGGCGGCGAACAAGCCGCTGGGCGAGCTTCCAGGCATAGGCTTCAACGAGGCTTCCTCAACGGAGTCCGTCTACGTCGTGGCCTTCCGCGAGGGGATGCTGACTGGCATCCAGAACGGAAGCATGGAGGTCATGGACCTCGGCCAGCAGGACTCCAAGCCTGTGATGCGCACTCGCATCGAGTGGTTGTCTGGCTTGGCGCTCATGCACCCTCGGGCGGCATGCCGGTACGAACTCATCACCGACGTGGCCATCGCGGTCTAAGGAGAGCAAGAACATGGGACTCAAAAGAACCTACCCAATCGACACCGCATACGAGATGCACTCGGGTGCGGCTATCACTGCGACCGCCAACGGCAGCAAGGGGATCGTCGACGTCGGCGCTTCCAACTTCCACGCCGCGATGGTGGTCTACGTTACGGCCTGCGAGGTCGACACCAGCGACCAGTACATGCTGGAAGTGCAGGGGTCGAACACGGCAGACTTCAGCGATGCAGCCGACATCGTGAATCACTGTCGCCTCGATC
>Ga0114906_1001067_pt1 | contig 14708 bp, 22 predicted proteins | sample MalvirDeepMed_M9_FD_89687 | JGI IMG/M metagenome (GOLD analysis project Ga0114906, IMG submission 89687) | Marine viral communities from the Global Malaspina Expedition - Malaspina viral metaG DeepMed_M9 | ecosystem: Environmental > Aquatic > Marine > Oceanic | place: Mediterranean Sea...
ATGGTACCCTTTATGAGTTCCATATCGAACGGGGCTACACCTATGAAGTGGTCGCCTGCGTTTGTGTTTGTAACTGTTTGTGAAATAACGATGTGTGATGCTTTTTCAATTCTGTTAGATAATTGGTTTCTTGCATTTATCTTGTTTAATCTATTATCACTTATTTTTGCTATGTCTGGTGTTCCTAGTGCCATATTATTGTTCCTCCTAATTTTTTTATAGGGCGTACACCGGGTCGGAGTGACCCGATGCTCCCAATTTTTGGTTTCGTTCTAATCCAGAACAAAACCGTTGAACCTCAATCTATTTAAGTTCTGACCTGTAGCACAGCTATGGACAGTGGCTCAACAACTACAGTACCGCGTGTGTAAAACATTTGGTAATGGAAGTCGTGTGTTGCGTCATCTAAATAAGAATGGAAGCTCATATTGCCAGCTTGCGGGAACTCAGACGAAAAGTTCTGATACGTCTGTGCTCCTGGATTGTTCGCATCCAGACCAAGGAGATATCCATCTCCGGTCGTGGTTGGGAACCCAGCTGCGTTCTTAACGCCGTGGAAATTAATTCCAGCAACGTTAGAAGCCTGGAAGCCTCCAACAGGGTCTCTTACCCAATCTGCGCCTGTTTCTGTAATGAAAGTGCTCAGTAAGTGCAAGTCCCTATATCTCATATAAATATCTGTTAAACCATAGTTGTAACCATCTTGGTCTTCGAAAACAGTTTGAAGGTCAAGTATATCTCTGACCGGATTTGCGTCCGGTAAATCCCAATTATAAGTTGCGTCTATTGTACCTGTTAGATTTCCTACAGAGGTTTCTACACCAAAGTCAGTCGAGTGAGACATAATGTCTTCCATATCTGTGTCATCTGTGTTAGTGACACTGAAGTCATTTGTCATCGATGTGACCATTTCTGCGTTAATCTGTTCAGCTAACCAATAGGCTACCCTTCTTCTCGTTCTGGACAGTGGGTCAATACCCAAGCCAGGAGCACGTCCAGCTTCTGTGAGCTTGAACGCAACGCCACGTGCTTGTAGTACACCTACAGCCATCTCGAGAGGGCTTACACTTAAGTATGCGAATTCGGAGCCATCGGCTCTCAGAGGTGCATATTCCTTTCGGACATCTGTAGAAGCGCTTCCGCGTACTCCAGTGCCAGCTCCAGTAGTTTCTACCTGATACGAAAATGTCTGTGAATCTACTACTTGTTTTGGAATCATATCATCAAAAATAAGTAGTGGAGCCATCAGTTCATCTAAGTCTCTGGCTTGAAATTCAGGTCGAAGAAATGATTCTTCGGGAAGTACAGCTGCTAACGATGAGTATGTTACTCTTGTTTCTGCCATATTTACATCTACCTAGTCTAAGACTAAGCTTCAACCTCCATTCCAACTGCATCCGCATCACTTGTACCAGACAGAATCATACTATATCCAACAAGAATACTGGTATCAGCCAGATTGTTGTAGTGGAACGAAAATGCTCCAGTGAATGTAGTTCCTCCGTCTAGGTAAGCGTCCCCACCAAGTGACCAGCTAACTGGATTACTTGGTAAAATTGCGGCTGCGTTACCATCAGACAACGCCTTGACGGCCATTGTCATCAGTGGGAAAACAACAGTAGCTACACGATAGTCACCAGCGGTTAATCTCGCGGCAGCCCAAACACCCGTTGTGGATGCTGGGACCTTATTAAATACAGGTTGTGATTTAACAATTCCGATGATACCATTAGCAGCAGTTGGTAATGTAACTACTGGAATTCCTCCAGTAGCTGAATACGTATTTGCTGTGTTAACATCTAAACTGACAAAATCGCCCTCATTAATTTGAGAACCCATTGCGTATGTGTTTTTACCTAGTTTTCCATTTTCTACTAAAGCGGTACTAGAGACGGTAATAACTTCTTCATTTAGTATACAGGTTAGCTCTAAAGCTCCACCGTATACACCTGCCATTTCTACCATATTTAGTTACCTCTTATTTATTTATATTACTTCTCCACTCTTCGGGAACTTTCATTCCATTAGCCTCAGCTTGTTTAATCTTCAGTGAATAATAAAGCTTATCGCTTATTTTTCCATCTGGAGTTATTCCAGGATTTGAGCCAACTGTATCAGTTTCATTAATCACTGGGGCTTCTTCGAGTCGAGAAGACGTAGTCTCTAGCTGAGTAGAGAAGTGGTCAGATAACTTGGCAAACGCTTTAAGCGTCGGTAAATCCAGCTTGTCAACATCATTATGTATTGATTCTGGTATTTTACCAAGATATATCTTCTTCAATTCTTCCTCAGCAGAGGCTTTGCTGTCAACCTGACCGAGAACATCTTCCAACTTATCATTTAGCTCTTTATTCTGAGCTTTAAGCTGTGTTAGTTCATCTACCTCTTCAGTTTCTGAATCTTTTGATTCCTGAATAGGCTCTGGTTGTGCTTCTGTAGTATCAGATTCTACTATTTCCTCTTCCTTAGTTTCCTCTTCTACATTTTCTTTTTCTTCCATATTTATTTCTCCTGCGTATATAGGGACAGAATATCTGTCCACTGGTTTTTCGGGTCCTACCGAATTTCCCATAGGTTCATTTTCTACCATAAGTCCCAAACCTGTGGGTGAGTAACAATCTATTAAATTATTATCAAGTACGTCCTCGGATTCTACGTCTACTTCAATTGATGGCAAGATACTGCCTGAACGTAATCCTTGTGTCACTTGTTCGTCATCGGAACGTACTCTAAGGTACAAACCCTTATCAATATCGTATCTTGCGTCACTGATTTGTATCTTACTGTTGTTCTCTGGTTTGTGGTCAGTGTGACCTTGGTCAACCTTTAACCATTCTGGTAAGGCTGCCATATGTGCAGTGGGGTCTATTAAATAACGTTCGCCAGAGAGTCCTCTCAAACGTGTGTCATTTTCTGTAGCTAAAATCCAGACCCAATCGTCTCCACCGTATAGGTGTAGGACACTTCCATCTCCTTTTCCAGCTTTGGCTTTCTTCGCTCTTCCTCGCTTATCCTTAACCATACCGGTTACGGCTGTAGCAAGTTCGTCGCACGAATAGCTGTTTTGCGCTTTCATTTTACGCATCCACGCTGGCATCTTGCCAGTATTACATCTGCGTGTAACTGGATTGGATATTTCTTCTACCATTATTTAAAGTATCCCATTACTAATATGTAGAACGGTCTATCTCCTTCCTATTAAAATGTCTTTAACTAGGTAAGTTTTAGTCACCGGTTCTACTTTTGGTATAGTTTCTACCATTATCTCCTCTTCTTTAGGAGATTCTTCTATTTTTTCCTCTACTTTAGGAAATTGTTCCACTTCTATGTTCTTTTTGCGTACTTTTTCTAATCTTGATTGTTTTTTAGTCATATTTTCCTCTTTATGGTGTTGGGTCTGGTGTATTCGATGCATAAGTATAATAGATAGTCGATTCTGTTGTACCATTTATACCAGCTTCTAATGATATATTACCTTCTGCTCGTAAACCAGGTTCTGGAAAGTCTATTATGTCAGATTGTGTTGTAAATGCACATTGCATTGGTGGAACTATCCATTCTCCAGGATTTCTTCTATCTTCAATACCAGGCACCTCTCTCAAATCTGCTTGATGTAGAAAAATTTTAAATAAGTATCCATTAAGGTCCTTTATCGCAAGAAAATTATCTGCCGCATCAGCGTGAGTAACTATCAATTTTTTGATGAATATAGGTGTATTCGGTACCGTTTCTGTCGAACCATCGCTCATTCTAATAGTCCTCAACCCAAATGGACCGGGGTCTCCTGAAGCAACGCTTGTGTTATATGTAGCCATTCCTTCCCCTCTATATCCTGCTCGGGCTCTAGATAAGGTTGGCATTTATTAAGCTTGCCTCGCGATTATAGTCAACGCTACACCAGACGAACCGTTGGATACTGCCTTTAAATTTCCGTGAAAATATAATCCTGGTTCTGGAAAATCAATTATTTCTGCTTTAGTGGTGTATGCTGTAGATAGCCCAGTTGTGCCATCTTCTCTTAAATCTACCTGATGTAAGAATTGTTTGTAAATTAAAATACTATCTGAACCACCAGTACCATTATCAAATAGCTGAAAATCCCTATTGGCAGTACTGTAGTTAGTTGCAATTAGTTTTAGAATATATCCAGCACCAGTATATGATGCTAGAGCTCCAGCGTCATCTCTACCATAAGGAAGGGCAGCTGCTTGAGAATTAGTTACCGCTAAATATCCAGTGACTAAGTCTCCTTTGTTATTTGCTTTCGCTCTGCTTAATGTTGGCATTATCCGCCTAGTCTAGCCCAAATAGCTTTTTCTTGTTTCTGTGCTGCTGCTTTGCTGCCGTGCGTTCCGAGCTTTCTTTTTCCACTCTTAGTGAATAAAACCCATTTATTTCCTACTTTTTTAATCATTTTTTCTTAATTTCCTTTCTTGCTTGTTCAATTTGACTATTTTGTTGAGCTGTCCATAGTTCTAAAGTTTTATAAATAATAACTAAAGCGGGAGACCCCACAATTAAGAGTACTGATTTGTATGCCTCTATATCAGTTACTATAGCCTCATCACTGAATGCTTGAACTATTAACATACCAGCAAGAGCTACCCACGCCATAACTACAGGCGCACATACCATTGCCATCATAAAATTAATAAATTTATCAGATTCCATCATTATTCCTCTACAGCTTCTTTCATTTTAGGTATTTCCGGTTCAGGCATTCTTTCCTTTTTAGGAGCTTCCTTTTTCTTCTCTATTTTCTTAGGAGCTTCCCTTTTAGGAGCTTTCTTTTCTACCTTCTTAGGTTCTTCCTTCATTTTAATATCTTCTCTATCATCATCGAATACTATTCTCATTATGCATCTCCATATCTTTTTGTTTCTTCGACCGTTACCGGTTCAGTATATTCTATCTTATTCCAAATACACTCATCCTCGTCGTTGCACCATTCAATCCATACACTTATAGTATAATTACCCGCTTCAACTTCGTCTTCCATCCAATAATACTCTCCGGAGGTAGCGTTAATGGTATAATTTGTAAATTCCCATTCATCGTATAAGTCTCCTGTACTATTGTATACTTCAGCGCGTATTGTTGCGTTGATTGTTGCGTTACAATTTACATCTGCATCAAAATCAATTGTTAACATATCAGTCATATTATTATCATTTGAGTCGTATGCATAAAACGCGGTATCCCAAAAGTAGGGTTCCGGTTCACATTCTTCTGGTTCTTCTTCGTATTCACAAGAACCGTCGTCTCTTGTAGCCTCTGAATTATAGTTCTCGGCCTCTTCATCCGTGCATCCATATACATCTTCTTCCTCAAATTCACAACTTCCGTTGTCATTCGTTGCCCTTGAATCAAAGTTAGATGCGGTACTATTAGTACATCCATAGATTACGGGTGGGGGAAATTGACAACTTCCATTGTCATATGTTGCGTGTGGGTCATAATTAATTGCAGTTACCTGCATACAACCCGGAACTGTAACTGGTCCTGGATTGGGGGTCTCATCGTCTCCGAAAAGACCAAACCACTCCATTTGCATTCCTCCACCGCCCCCTAGGACGGCTACCATTAGAACTGCTAAAACTTTTGACCAAACGGGGTGTTTCGATACTTTATCGATGCCTTTGCCTAGTGTTTCTAGTGCTCCTTCGTCATTTGTCATTTTAGTGTCTCTGTTGTATTATTTTGTCTATGCGCTAGCTGTAAACATCTCTAAATCTACTGCTGCAGTATCTGCGGATGCTATTATTGTGTCCATATAGCTGATAGCTACATCACCGCTATCAATCAAATCGTCAAATCCTTCACTTCTACTTGAAACGAAGACGTGACTTGCGCCTGGGTCTAACCTAACGCAAATATCTGATGAATCTCCAGTCATTCTAAGAGTGCAGTAATTGGTATCATCCTTATTTGTAATTCTCAAATATCGAACATCACCATATACAAAAGTTCCTTCAGATATTGCTGAAGCGTGTGCCTCCCATATAGTTATGTTGCCTGTTCCAACGTTTACGATTCTCTTGTTGACTGTTGCTATGCTTGCTATAGATACTGAATTTGAACCGCCTTGGTCTTTACCATTCAACGATATAGATTCAGTGATTTTCACTGTTAAAGTACTAGCTGTTAATGTTGTTGTCATTATTAATTCCTCCTTGTTCTATTTATCTATGCTGTTTCTGCTACGAATATTTCTAAGTCGCAGGTGCTTGCTGCCGCATCTGCTCTGATTTCTAATAAGTCACCCAATGATACTGTTAATGTACCCGCCGCGACCGCATCCGCTGTATTTTTTACTCCACCCGCTAGGTCACATCCATATATAAATGAACATCCTTTATCTATAATAAATGCGCTTTCGTCGCTGTTTTCATTTTTAAATGTCAATATAACGTGATTTGTGTCATCTAAATTGGTAATTCTCAAATATACCACTTTATCTTCGTCATATTGTCCTGGTGCGACTGTGCTAGCGTCAAATTTACATATTGCCACATCTGTGGTGGTAACTGTCATTATTCTCCTATCAATTCTCGCTATACTCGCAATAGATAATGTATTTTCTGAACCTTGGTCTGAGCCGTTAAGCGATATTGATTCGGTTAGCTTTACTGTTAATGTAGCTGCTGTTAATGTACTTGTCATAATTATTTCCTCCTTTTAATATTCTTTTTGGTTTTTTTCTTTTTAGGTCGTCCAACCTTTTTTCCATATGTGCCCTTTCCTTTTGGCATTATTGTTCCTCCTCTCTAGAACGCTGGTCTGAAGAATCATCATTGCTAGTATCCGCTTTTGCGTTAGCATTATCTCCTTCTCCTGGTGGTCTACCAGGATTGTTTCCAAATGGATTCATTTTAGGTGTCGCTACATCTCTGTAGAATTTGTCACCTTTATCGACAATTGCAAATTCCTCTAGAAGTCTATCTAGAGAAACTACATTCTTTTCCCATAATTTTAGCCAGATATCGGGCTCATAGTATTTCTTGAATACTAATTTGCACGGTTTATCTGTAATATCTGGGAAAATCTGCGTTTCAAAGAAACGTCCTACCGCTCTGCGGTATCTTTCTATTTGTCTTTCTGCTCTAATCTCCTGTCTCGCTATGATGGATTTATTCGCTCCAGTCTGTTCAAGTAGACCTATAGCAAATAGATAATTCATAAGCAATGCTGAAACACAAGGTTCTATGTGCTTCATAATCTCTAACAGGCGACTGTCGCTGCTACCCCCACCTTGAACCCCCATATATCCTACGTCGTGGTGGTTATCTATAGCTATTACTCCTCGAGTAGCGGTAGCTATTTTATCATATGCTTTAGTTAGATTTTCAAGCGCTGATTTTTTATCGTCGTCTGTATCTAATCCGCTTAAATCTGCTTTGATTACTTTCAGATTAGATGCGTTATGCTTTACAGCTGCTAGGATATCTCTATTGATGTCCTTTAACGCTTTTATAACGTGGAAAGAAGACTTGCCGAATGGTATACCGTATGGAGACCTAGGGTCTCTCTTAATTCGACATAATGCAAGTTGGGAATCTCTATAATCTTCTGGATTATTTATTCTCCAGGTTTTCATATTGACCAAAAATTTAGGGTCAGATTCAACAGTTACTTGCACAAATCGGTTATCTTCTCTTTCTGCGTTTCCGCTAGCTGTACCGCTAGCTGTGGCGGGAGCTTCTAAGTCATTAAGTCTAATTAGGCGTCCGTTCATCGCCTTAATCTGGGTTAGTTCGCCGTCTACCCAGTATTTTTTTAAGGCTCCGGTGCCTTCTCTTATAACATTGAGGCCCATTAATTCAACCTCATCATATGAGAGTGGGTCAACTTTCTCAAAGAATTGTTCAATTTCCTCTGAACCTTCTCCAACAAAATAATAGTCAGTGAATAGTTCTCCTACGAGATAGTCTATTAGGAAAGAAAACCATTCGTTTTCTTCGTATTCTAATAGAAAATGGTCGTAAAAGACGGGGACTTCCTTTCCACGATAATCGCCAGTAGTGGTGTCGTAGACATCAAAGGTTTCAGAGTTATCGGACAGTGGCGTGTCGGCTGTTTTGAACCAGCCGCCAAAAAAAGGTTTTTTTTCTTCGAACATCTTTAGAAGCTCCCATTTAAGTAATGTGGAACAGAGAACCGTCTTCATCATATAAAACGTCGCTCTCGTATTCTTTTCTATCTTTATCTACCCAGATTAGCTCTCCAGGTATTCCAACATAGGTAACTGAGTACCCATATTTCTTTGCATACGTAGCTAACGCCCAATGACTTACTCCAAAGTACTCAAATCCTTTAATAATCCTATGTAATGTCCCTAAAGGTATGTTTAATTCGTTCGCAAAAGTTCTATAGCTTTGATGCTTTCCTTGGTTGCTATAAGCCCAATTCAAAATAGCTATACAATCATTTTGTAAGTTTCCCATCATCGCATCACCAATTCACTGGCAGCGAATCCAAGAAATGGCTTTGTTGCTTCTTTAGAGAAATGAAGCATCGCTAAAGCCATAGAATCAAGTAAATCTATTGTCCCACCGACGGGCTCTTTAAATTTAAGGTAATTCGCGGTACCTGTTACTTTCTGAACTACTACACCATTATGCTCTAACATAAATTTAGTCCAAAATGGCTCAAGTCTAGGAACTTTAAGCCTTCCATCCATTATCATTGTCCTATAATTCTGCAACATCTCGTGCTTATACGGACCTGTCATCCACACACCAAGAACTTCCTTCTTAGCTGATGTTTCGTTGGAATATATCCTATTTGAGGGTATTCTACTGGGTTCTTTGGTTAAATCGGCCGTTATCTGTATGCCTGCAGCCGTTGCATCGGGGTATATTCTAGTAATTGCGCCATTATAGTCCCTATATATCTCTTTTATCCTCTTTATTATAGGGTCATAATCTCTTGTCCCCGATTCAGGTGGTACTGGGGATATTTCTTCCCAAAAAACTAGCCTTGCGCTACTCATTTGTACTTCGAATACGCATATTTGAGTAGGATTTAGCAACAGACCGTAGTCAATGCCCATAATATATTCTCTTCCTCCTTCTGGATTTAGGTTTAAAGGCCAAGTGTCTTCGCCGCAGGCGTCCAAAAAGAGTTTAGGAAAGAATTTTCCTGCTGATTTGGGGAACTCTCCCATATTTTCTGCAACGAAATCATCATTTAACATACAACATTTGTTGCATTTCCAGCCATCTATCTCCGCATCTTCTGTTAAAGAGTGCGGGGCACACATTCCTTTCTGTAATACCCACTGGCAAGGTATATTCAGTCGCTTAAACCGGTTTTTTATGTAACTTCTGGTTATCGCGCCTTCATCTATGGCCTCCCAGATGTTAATGTGATGTGTGCCATATTCGTCTGGACTTTGCCTATAACTCTCCCATTCTAGCTCTAATTCAGGGTTCGCAATAGATTTCGGTGTTCCTACCATTATCATCTTCTTATCTGAGTATGCATCGGCCATCATATCATCAATGACCGTGGTACGAACTTCTTTGGTAACCAACTCTATCTCGTCAACGATGAAAAGAGACCCCTTGTTCCCACGTTTGCTGTCAGCTTTCTGTGACTGTGCTAGATTGGAAGCCACAACTTCTGATTCATTCTTAGCGAACCGTATGTATTCCTTACCATATGTACCTCTTTTATGCAAGGATGCATTCGGCTGTACGTATTCCTGCATCAGATAATCGCATCGCTTAAGTGCTTTCCAAATATCCTCCATAATAAACAATTGAGCCTGTGTAGGAGCAAAAATAACTGCTCTAGTGGACTCATCTTTACACATCACCCAGAGTACATATGCACTCAAGACAGCGCTTTTTCCAATCTTTCTTGGTTCTATAAATAAATTTACGCTATGTTCTTCGAACGTACGTGCAGCCTCTGATTGCCAAGGTGCAGGATACATAGGCTTTCTGTTATCCAGACGTACATATGCGACGCAAAATAGGTCGAAATCCTTTAGAATCTCCTGATGAAACTCTAAATCTGTCTTTGCAGATTCAGCTACTTCTATGAATCTCTTAAAGATTTTGTAGTTGTGATTGAATCTAATATCAGTTGCTGATTCTTCTTCTAATGCCTTTTTTGCGTCAATGATGACCTGGCTAAGATTGAACATCTAATAATTATTTCTTTTCTTCTAGTACAATTTCTTTTACTAGTTTACCAACAGTTCCGTTAGCCTTCTTCTCAGTATGGTCGAATGAAGCTAGAATTACCTTCTTTAGTACATCATTCTTGACTCTTTTCTTTGTTTCTTCTTCCATCTTGTCGAAAGTTGCCCCTAAGTGTTTCTTTAGGAGAGCTTCAATCTCTTCACTGTGTTTATTTGTAAACTTAGCGAACATTAACTGAATTGGTTCTCTAACTGATGGAACCTTCCAGTATACGTACGCACCCAGCCCTAAAGCCAATGCTCCTATGGCAACGAATTCAATTCCTATGCCATCTGTAAGTCCATCTAGTAAGCCACCATCTAATGTTTGGTTTGTAGTATCGTTTGTAGTTGTGTTATTATTCATTTTCTTCTACCTCAATATCAATTACTTCAGGTTGTTTTTTCCATTCAACTTTTAAGTCTCCTTTGTCTCCCCGAAGTTCCATTAATAAGTCTTTTGCAGCACCTACACTGTCTTCAATAACAGATTTCTCCTTAGCTCGCATCATATAATTGAGGATATATTCATTCATTTTCCTCATACGTTCGTTAGTTGCCTCAAAATTAAGAAGTTCTTCGAAGTTCTTATCGTAAGACCAAGAGTCGTACTTTTCTATTTGCATAAGCATAGCAGCGACTCTGCTCGTCTCTATAATGTTCAATGAAAGTGCTGGGTCCTGGTCTAATTCACATAGATAGAACTTATATCTTTCATAGTCTTCGGGCTGTTCCTTAATTTTAGAAACTAAGGCGAGTGGATTATCTGTAGTTAAGGCATTTATAGCCTTATACTTCTTTAAACCGTGTTGTTCCTGCATAACCGTCCCAGTGATGTATTTGGAACTATATAAGAGCATCGCGGAATATTAGCTATGAAAAATAGAATTGTAAATTTTTACTCGGCTCTGAACTCACTTAATCGCACTCTCCTGTGTTATACAGACCACCGATATATCCTACGCGTAGAGCTCTCGACGATGTTTATATACCCTCTTTGATAGATTTTTATCTTCGACAAACGCACCAAAAATGGGGGCGGAAATCGAATATTAACTTAATCTATCGTCGATAAAAAAAAAGTATATCGTTACTATACCCTTCATTCGAGGGTGTTTTATCCTCATATATCCAGCGAATTTGCCTCCTCATTTGTAACGATAATGAGGCGATGACCCTATTTCTATCGTCGGTCTCGACGATACGTCGTCGGTGCTATCGTCGGTGGTGGTCTATCGTCGTGTCTCGACGACCTCATCGACGATGATATCGACGACAAATGAGTGATTTCTCTAGCTCTATTTTCGTCGATTTGACAACCTCCTCCTACGGAGGAGAGGTGATTTTGTTTTATATACTATCGTCTTCATTTCCTTATAAACCCATCTCTCCAGAAATCGCTTTCTATCGTCGGTGTAGCGAAGATAGATTATCGTTCTCCTCTTCATATTAAGAGTTATATAGTGATTATGTAATATGACGACGGCGAAAGCCGACGAGGAAATAATGAATAAGAACACGAAGAAAGACACAATAAGTAAAGCAGACCTAAAAGAGGCAATTCTATCTCTAGAGAATAAGCTGATAGAAGAAAGAAACGAAAGAAGGAAAACAGACGAATCCATACACCAAATGCAGACTAGAAAATACTATGCACTAAAGAAGGAGTTAGAGAATCATTCAGTTAGTCAAACTTTCGATATTGAGCATATACATAATTTTCTAACTCAAAATATTATCGATACAGGTAAGCTAGTCACAAGGGTTTCTAACTTAGAAACTAGACTACAAACGATAGTTGAAAAGCTAATAATTAAGTATGATTTCGAAGAGTAAATATGAGCAAAGAAAACAACACAAAAAGCATAAGTGATTTGGTCACTTATGCCGGCAACAGGTCAGGAGATAAGCACCTAGAAAATCAAGTGCTTAACCTCACCTCGAAGTTCAATAGTTCAGACTATCAGAGGAGCTTTTTTAAGAAGGCTTTTAAGAAGTTGGCAGAAGAGGATAAACAAAAGGATATAGTTCTAAAAGGAATAGCTCCACAAGTTAAAATATTATATGGATAATCTAAACGAATTATTAACAATGTCATACATTCGGGATGACGTAAAAAATGGAGACAAAACAATGTTAACAAAAAAACATTTTAAAGCAATAGCGGACATAATGAAAAGTCTATACAGCGAAGGTGTTTTTACTCATAAAAATATGATGATAGAACTTCAGGCATATTTTAGAGATGAAAACCCACACTTCAACCTAGCCAAATTTGAAGAAGCTTGTATTTGTTCTTGCGGTGATTGTTTCGGTTGTTGGTCTGCTAGTACAGGTAGCAAATCCTTTCTAGAATATCAAACAATTCAAAATAAAACATTCTGGGATAAAATGCAAGAAGACGACTTCTAGATAAGCAAGGTGAGTCCTCATAGTACCCCCCTAAGGGGGGTGGACTCAGTATCCGTCTACTATGAAGGGGTGATGAGTGAGCCTAAAACCAGCCACCCCTCGTAGAGATAGAGGATTAAAATCCTAGGAGGTGAATAAATGAAAACTGAAGAATGGAATGTTAACCTAACGGTTGAGCAGATTCTAACAATGACCCCACAAACAACTGATGAGTTTAAAGATTTTCTTATCAGAGTCGGCACGTTAGCCTACTTGTATAATATGCCTATGGATATTATAGAAAGTAAACTAAGGTCGTTGAATCTATGGAACAACGAAGAGTTCTAGAGAATAAGAAATAAGTTGAGGTGTATCGACTCCCATTGGGGAGTCCCTCCCTAGCGTAAGCTATGTTGAATGTGTGGTCATTTGTATATAACAAGATATCGCGTTCGACCTGAAATTTCTAGGTGTGCAATACAAAATTTTATCCATAGCACACATACCTACCAAGAAATACACTCATCTGATGGGTATAGTTTTGGCTGTTTTATATCTTTTATCCCTATTATTTTATCCGTAGAGAGCTCTCATACGAACAGTGGTACACACTGAATCCCTCCCTCAATCCCCGACGATAGGTCTAAATATCCCCGACGATAATTTTAGATGCGTCAGGGAAACGAAGAGGAGAAATACACCCAATTTTAGACGATTTTTAGAGGGGTGTTCGTATGAATTTTAGACGTGAAATTAAACACTTATCGAGGGATAATCGAAACGCTAGAATAGAGGGTGAAAACGTCGTTTATAGACGATAGACCTTAACCTAAGTCTTTATAACTGACTCTCTATTGAGGGACTGTTACATATGTCAGAAAGTCAAACAACACTTTTGGATTTTGTTAGCCCCTCAACTGAAGATTCAGTTGTTGAGATTGAGACACTCTCTCAGATAATAGACCGTCAAATTGACGAATCGTACGAACAAGCAGAAGTTCGTGGTGATTTTGACGACGTTTCTCCTTCGGGGGAAACTGAGTTAAATTATGGTCAAACACTAAACGGTATAGCTGAAGAACTAAGAGTTGAAGAGTACAACATAGCAGAACTAGAAACAGCTCTTAAAACGGTACTAATCGAAGGAGTATCAGGGAATATGATTTACAAACATTCCTTTAGTCCTTACTTCGTTAGTGGTAACGTCAAGAATTGGAGTCAAAACGCTGGTGGTCTCAAAGCCTTCAAAGAACAAGCCAGAAGGCTAAGAGATACGGACAAAGTAGGGGGTGATACAGTTCAAAGCATTAAAGCAGAAGTAAAAGAAATAAGAGATATCAATAATGCGAATGCCGACGATAACAAGTCGGCATCGTGGTTTCTAAGAAATGCCGAACGCATAAGAGCATACATCAAGAGAAACCGTTAGTACGAACAACGAACGGCAAACATACGAACGTCCAAAGGGGGGGACGTTCGTACAGCGTCAGCTCTCTTCTAAGATTTTTTTTATCCGTTCGTACGTACCCACCAAGAACCACACCAATCAGACACCAAAACCGTTCGTACGAACACTCACCTCTTTAATTTTTTATCCGTTCGTACGTACGCCCCTGCTACGAAGGCGTTCGTACGTATGAAGGCGTTCGTGTACGTGTGTGTATGTGTGTGTATTGTGTGTATGTGTATTGTGTGTATGTGTATTGTGTGTATGTGTATTGTGTGTATGTGTAAAGCGAGATTTTAGCCTTTATATACTGCCCTCTAGGAATCGATAGGTTTATATACTACTTCATTAAAATCTTATAAAGGGTCTAGTCTATTAGGAATTGGTTAAAATGGAAAAAAGTCAAACAACTTTGGAAAGCTTTGGAACCTCTACTGCTCCGGCAGTGGTTGAGACTGTCTCGTCTTATAGAGACATTATGGATACAGTCCTATCTGTTGCCTCAACAGATAATCTAGAAGATGTATCTTCAGCTATGCTGAACTCCTTAGAAGGTGCTTCTCTTCGAGAATTGGCTGGTATCACAGAAAGTCCTGCCTTCGTGAATGGTTCTGTAAGAAATTGGGTTCAGAAACTCGGTGGTTACAAAGTGTTTAAATCAATAGCACTTCATCTTTCAGA
>Ga0114906_1001068_pt1 | contig 14703 bp, 22 predicted proteins | sample MalvirDeepMed_M9_FD_89687 | JGI IMG/M metagenome (GOLD analysis project Ga0114906, IMG submission 89687) | Marine viral communities from the Global Malaspina Expedition - Malaspina viral metaG DeepMed_M9 | ecosystem: Environmental > Aquatic > Marine > Oceanic | place: Mediterranean Sea...
TTCTCGTGCGAACCAAACACGGTCAAAGTCTGAAAGACCAAAAGTGTGGGTTCCACCATCATCTCTAGATGCACCCCCTGCACCTGATGGATTCAGGTATAGATGGATTAGAGCAGAGAGTGTTGGTTTCCAAGACACTAAAAACATAGCTTCTCGAATTAGAGAAGGTTATGAGTTAGTACGTGCCGAGGAAGTCGAAAACGCATCTGACTATCCAGTCCTCGATGAGGGCAGATACAAGGGAGTGATTGGGGTTGGTGGCCTTCTACTTGCGAAGGTACCGATCGAGATTGCGAAGCAAAGACAAGACTACATGGCAAGACGCCATGAAGACAGAAGCGATGCCGTAGAAAACGATCTTATGAAGGAGCAGGATGAGAGAATGCCAATCAATGTTGAAAGGCAATCTCGTGTAACCTTCGGTGGTACAAAGAAAAGTTAATTTTTTAACTATTCTCGGGATAACAACCAATTCCCTACTATCGATTTAAATCAACCCGTCTATGGGAAACTATAGACAAAAGGAGTAATAACTATGGCAAATAGTAATACAGCAGGATTTGGTTTGATTGCAGCGGGTACGATTGGTGATGCACCATCTACTCAAGGTCAAAGCAAATACTACATTGATGCTGGCGCGACTGCCGATTTATTTCAAGGCACAGCTGTAAAAAGCTCTGCTGGATATATAATCACAGCTCAAGCAGCTATCACAAATACATGTATTGGTGTTTTTAACGGTATCTTCTACAATGCGGCAACAACTTTGAAGCCGACGTGGGCGAACTGGTATAACCAACCAATTACTCCAGCTAATAGTGAAGACATTACATGCTTCGTAATGGATAATCCGAACCAACTTTTCGTTGGTTCGATCGATGCAGCAGCAGCTCAAGCAGAATATGGTAAAACATATGGCTTAACTGTAACTGCAGCGGGATCAGAAACTTCTGGTCAATCTAGCTCGACATTAACGTATTCAACTAGACATGCTACTAATAACCAATGGAGATTGGTAAGATCTGCAGAGGACCCGTCAAATGACACAAGCGCCGCTTATAGAAGCGTCGTGGTCGCTCACAATCTTAATCAGTACTTCACTGGTGCGGTAACATGGGCATAATAGGAGCAAATAGACTATGGCAATATCACGATCACAACTAGTTAAAGAACTAGAACCAGGCCTAAATGCACTATTTGGGCTGGAATATAAAAGGTATGAAAATCAGTCAACTGAGATTTATACTACAGAGTCATCTGACAGAGCTTTCGAAGAGGAAGTAATGTTATCTGGCTTTGCAAACGCACAAGTGAAAGGTGAAGGTGCAGGCGTTTCTTTTGACGAAGCACAAGAAACTTTCACAGCTCGTTACACTCACGAGACCATCGCTTTAGCGTTCGCGATTACTGAAGAAGCAATCGAGGACAACTTGTATGACAGAATTTCTTCTCGTTATACAAAAGCTTTAGCAAGATCCATGAGCAATGCTAAACAAGTAAAAGCAGTACAACCTTTAATAAATGGTTTGCCTTCAACAGCAACATTTAAATCAGGTGATGCAAAAGCTTTGTTTACAACAAATCACCCTACAGTAGCAGGTACTTTTTCAAATACCTTAACTACTCAGGCGGATCTTAACGAAACTTCGTTAGAACAATCTCTTATCGACATCGGTAAGATGACTGACGAGAGAGGTCTTAAAGTTGCAGCAAGAGGAGTGAAGATGATTGTTCCTTCGGAAAACCAGTTTAACGCTGAAAGACTTATGAAGTCTGCAGGCAGAACTGGAACAGCTGATAACGATATAAACGCAATCGCGTCTATGGGTATGATTCCTCAAGGATATAGAGTGAATAACTACCTAACTGACACTGATTCGTTTTACATTGTTACAGATGTACCAAACGGAATGAAAATGTTCAGCAGAGCTCCATTGACAACTGCAATGGAAGGTGATTTCGACACTGGCAACGTAAGATACAAAGCTAGAGAAAGATACTCATTTGGAGTATCAGACCCTAGAGGTATCTATGGCGTTGAAGGTGCGTAATTAAACCTAATTTATGTGGCGGGACACAGTTCCGCCACATTTATCAAATAGAAAGGTAGAAATGACAAAATTCCTAGTAAAAATATGGGCTTATGACTATCACGCTTCTTTTGAAGTAGAAGCGGAAGATAATCAGACGTCTATTGAAAACTCAATCCTTGACAAATTAGGAGAAAAGAGTATAAAGTGGGAATCAACGGGAATGTTTTCGGACAATCCCCAAAGAATAACCTATGAGGAGGTTATCGATGGTACAAGACCTGTACAAACAAAAAAGGTCCTTGGAGTTGAGGTGGCAGCTTGAGTATGAACAAAATGGTAAATATACTCTTGATATGGTCAAAATTGATAAAGCTATTAGAGATACTATCAATGAGATCAAGCTCGAAGAGACTAAAATTGCAGATAGAGAAAATGCAATTCATGATGCTGCCCCCCAAGTTTCTGTGGCTACTTAAATAAACGCCACATCGCTGAAATCGTACATTTCTGTAAGGATCTCTTGCACTCTACTAAAAATTCATATATAATTTAATCACTATACAATTAATTTAAGAACATAGACGCGTATAGTCGACGGCCTAGAGACTATGTTCAGAAACTAGGAGGATTAATATGGCAAATACAACGTTTTCGGGACCAGTAAGATCATTAAATGGTTTTATTAGTTTCGGACCTAAAGCAGTTGTTAGCTTAACCGCTGACACAACTTTAACAGTAGCTACTCATGCAGGTAGAATTATCACTTGTAATGATGCAGATGGTAAATTTACTTTACCTACTATTACAGCGGGTAGTTCATCAGCGATAGCTGGAGCAAATGACTACAACGTAGCAAGTAATCTTGGATGTACTTACACATTCTGGGTAGAAACTGCAGCAACAGACATGGATATATTAACTGATGGAACTGATAAGTTTTACGGTGCTGTGTATACAGGTATTGATGATAGTGCTGGTGGAAAAACATTCATTTCTGATTCATCAAGTAATGATGTAATTACTATGAATGGTTCAACTAAAGGTGGATTAGCTGGAAGTTGGGTACAGATCACTGCAATAGCAGATAACGCTTATTATGTCACAGGACAATTATTAGGGTCAAGTACTCTGGTAACGCCTTTTGCTGACGCGTAATAGGTAAATAACTAAACTCGGAGCGCCTGGTAATGCAGGCGCTCTTTAAAAGGAGGAAAAAAAATGGCAGACACAGTATTAAATTCAACTGTATTTGATGGAACTAAAAAACTTATCACTCACTACAATGTAGTTTCTGATTCAACTGGAGGCACAACTAAAATAGTTGATGTTTCTGCACTACAATATTCTCGTGGTGGAACAGTAGGCTCAGCTTGTACTAAAGTTAGACTAGTTAAAGTTAATTTTAACGTTTCTATAACAGCACCAGTAGACGCTATTAGATTAGCATGGGATGCTGACACAGACGTAGTGTTTCAAACACTAGCGGGTGAAATGGCTTTTGATTACACAACTTTCGGTGGATTAAAAAACACTGAAGCAACTGGATACACTGGAGATGTTAACTTAACATTACCAGCTTGTTCAAATGGAGACACCGGCACAGTAGTTTGTGAATGGATTAAAGTTTACGACTAGGAGGTTAGATGGCTAACACTACTTCTGGTACTGCTACATTCGGTAAAACTTTTTCTATCGATGAAATAATAGAAGAAGCTCACGAACGTATTGGCTTACAAAATGTAGCTGGGTATCAACTTAAAACAGCTAAACGAACTTTAAATATTTTATTTCAAGAATGGGGAAATAGAGGTATTCACTATTGGGAAATAGCGAGTACAAATATTGATCTTATTGAAGGGCAAGCTGAATATAAATTTTATAGATCCAGTGATGATGGCACGAGTGCCACTTCAACACCTTCTGGTATTTATGGAATGTCAGATGTTCTTGAAGGACAATTAAGGTCTAATAGAACCGCAACAACTCAATCAGATAGTCCAATGACAAAAGTAGATAGATCTACTTATGCAGGTTTTTCAAACAAGCTTTCTAAAGGGACACCAGCTCAATATTGGGTTCAAAGATTTATTGATTATGTAAGTGTCAGTGTTTATCCAACACCAGATTCTACAAATGCGTCTAAAGATATGCATATCTATTATATAAAAAAAATTCAAGATGTTGGAGATTACACAAATGCGAGCGATGTTCCATTTAGATTTTTACCTTGTATGGTAGCAGGATTAGCTTTTTATTTAGCACAAAAATATAAACCAGAATTAGTTCAAGCTATGAAATTATATTATGAAGATGAATTAGCAAGAGCATTAGCAGAGGATGGGTCAGCTTCAAGTACACATATTACACCTAAAGCTTATTACCCAGGTACATAATGGCAAAATATGCAACAGGTAAACACGCATTAGCAATTTCTGATAGATCGGGATTGCAATTTCCTTACAAAGAAATGGTGAGAGAATGGAATGGTGCATTTGTTCACTACACAGAATACGAACCTAAACAACCACAGCTGGAACCAAAACCAATTTCTGGTGATGGCATTGCATTAAGACATGTGAGAACTGATCGAACAGAGCCAGAAGTAACTGTAAGAATAATTGAGGACGGTTTTGAAACTTATGCATCAGGATCTAGAATTCTAAATGTTACTTCTCCTGGACACGGATTAACTAATGGGACTACCTATAGATTTAGAGGTGCCCCAACTACTTCACCAGGAACAGGAACTGCATATAATCCAGTAACAGGGGTTAATGGTACATCTGTTTTTGCATATTCTGATCCGCAACCCTTTGATGGAATTACTGGATCAAAAATTGCAAAAGCTGCAGGTTATGCAATTACAACAGGATTGTATGTTTCAGGAGCAAGAGTAAGCTCAGATTACGCAGTTCAAAATTTTTTTTATTTTACAGTTGATACAGATACTGCTACAAATGGAGGAGTTAAAGGAGGCGGGTATGGTTGTTCAGTAGGACCCGTAACAATAGAAGCATGATTAAATTTTTAAAAAAATGGATTTGTAAAATTTTTCACATTAAACAATGTGCGTGTCCAGAAGAAATGGATGAACACGCTGAATATTATTTAAAAACACCGGAGCCAGAAATTCCAGTGCATGTAGAAAAACCAGAACACTGTGTTATTCACAGTAGATTTAGAAAAAGCTGTCCGCTTTGTCAGGAGATAGTTAAATAATGGCTGGATTAAGTTACAGTGATTTAGTTACAAATATTAGAAATTACACAGAAACTGATGATAATGTTCTAACTACAGCTGTTTTAGAAAATATTATATTAAATGCTCAATACAGGATTTTTAGAGATGTTCCAATTGACGCTGAAAGACAACAACAATTAGGAAATTTAGTAGCTGGTCAAGAATCTATAAATACACCTGCAGGATGTTTATTTATTAGAGGTATACAAGTTTATGACACTGCAGGATCTGAAACCACTGGAGCTAATAGGTGGTTAGAGAAAAAAGATTACACATATTTACAAGAATACCAAGATGTAACTGGAACATCAGCTGCACAAGGACAACCAAAATATTATGCTATGTATGGAGGAGCTACAGGAAATGCTGCGACTACATCTGGTAGAATAGCTTTTGCTCCGGTTCCTAATACAACTTACAGATTTAGAGTTCATTATAATAAAATGCCAACTACTTTAGCTTCAGATAATACGACTAATTATATCAGTCTAAACTTCCCAAATGGCCTTTTATATGCTTGCTTGGTAGAGTCATATGGATACTTAAAAGGTCCGATGGATATGTTGACACTATATGAAAATAAGTATAAAGAGGAAGTACAGAAGTTTGCTAACGAGCAAGTTGGTAGAAGACGAAGAGATGACTATACAGATGGTACTGTTCGTATTCCAATACACTCAGCAAACCCTTAATAGGAGATAAAATATGGCAATTACATCAGCAATTTGTTCAAGTTTCAAACAAGAACTCTTACAAGGAAAACACAATTTTAGTTCTTCTAGTGGAGATACATTTAAAATAGCTATGTTTACAAGCTCGGCATCTTTAGGGGCTTCAACAACTGATTACTCAACTTCAAACGAAATTACAAACACTTCTGGAACAGCTTATACTGCTGGAGGTGCATCTTTAACTAATGCTGGAGTGACTTTATCTTCAACAACAGCTTACACAGATTTTTCTGATGTATCATGGACTTCTGCTACATTTACGGCAAATGGTGCAATGATATATAATACAACAACCGGGACAGATACATCGACAACTGATGCGGTTGCTATTATAGCATTTGGTGCAGATAAAACAGTTTCATCTGGAACTTTCACAATTCAATTCCCAACAGCGGGAGCTACAACAGCTATCATTAGATTAGCATAAGGAGGTAAATCCTTATGGCATCAATTTGGGGTGGAGACAATCCTTCAGTACCATGGGGTGTTAACACTTGGCAATCTAATACAGTTTCTGTTTCTTTAACAGGTCTTTCTATAACTTCTGAATTAGGAGATGAATCAGCTTTTAACGTTGAAGGTTGGGGAAGACAACAATGGAACAACTCCGGTTGGGGAGTTGAATATTCTGTTGAACCATCTGGTCAATCAATAACTTCTTCACAAGGAACTGCAGAAGGGGCTCCTACTACAATAGCCTCACCTGATGGTTTGTCAATTAACGTTGATGCAACTTATCCTACAGTTTCGAATACTACACCTGTTAGTGTAACAGGATACTCTATAACTTCTTCTTTAGGAACAGCTAATGCAGAAAACTTAGCAGGTTGGGGAAGACAAGCCTGGGGTAATTCAGGTTGGGGTGTTCACTATTCTGTAGAACTTTCCGGAGTATCAGCAACTTTTTCTTTAGGAACAGCTACTGGTACAGCTATTGAAACAGTAGAAGTATCAGGTCAGTCAATAACTTCATCAGTTGGAGATATATCTCCTGCAGATGTTGTAGGAATTTCAACCGCTGGTGTAATAACTTCTACACTAGGAGATTTAGCTAGTGTTGGAACATTAGTTGGTTGGGGAAGAAATGGCTGGGGCGAAGAATCATGGGGCGAGTCTGTAAATAAAGTTATTCAGCCCACAGGTCTTTCTGTAACTGCAAGTGTTGGATCTACAACTGTTGCCGATATGGTTGTTGGATTAACTGGTCAATCCTTCACTGCTTCTGTTGGAGCAATAAGTCCTGCAGATGTTATGGGATTAACTGGTGAAGAATTTGAAGCAAGCGTTGGATCATTAACTGCTGCGGATGTTATGGGATTAACTGGTCAATCATTTACTGCTTCTGTTGGAGCAATTACACCAACAGATATGGCAATTGGTGTATCAGGTCAGTCAATAACTTCATCACAAGGAACTGCTACAGTTACATCAAACCCTATAATACTACCTACTGGTCTTTCTACAACTGCTTCTGTTGGAGCAATAAGTCCTGCGGATGTTATGGGATTAACAGGAGTTTCTGCAAGCTTCTCTGTTGGAGCGATAGCACCAGCTGATCAAATAATGGGATTAACTGGAATAACAACAACTTCTTATTTAGGAAGTGTTACAACAATTCCAATTTACGGACCTGTTGACACGGGATCAAATACATCTTATAGTAATGTATCAACAGGATCGAATAATAGTTATTCTGATAAAGGAACCGGATCGAATACATCGTATAGCGATAAATCTACTGGTTCAAATAACTCTTATTCCGATGTTGCAACTGGATCAAATACAAGTTATAGTGACGTCGCATAGGAGATAAAATATGGCATCAACATACACACCTCTCGGTATAGAGAAACAAGCAACTGGTGAAAATGCTGGTACTTGGGGTACGAAGACAAATACAAATTTAGAAATTATTGAACAATTAGCTGGCGGTTATACTGCACAAGCAGTCTCTGATTCTGGAGACACGACTCTTTCAGTTTCTGATGGATCAACTGGTGCAACTCTTGCACACAGAGTTATAGAATTTACAGGAACACTTACAGCATCTAGAAACGTTACAATTCCTTTAGATGTTCAACAACTTTATTTAGTTAAGAATGGAACTTCTGGATCTCAGAACGTAGTTTTAAAATACGTAACTGGAACAGGTACAAGTTCTACGATTGCAAGTGGTAAAACTCAATTAGCTTATGCAAAAGCAGATGATGGAACTAATCCAAATATTACTACAGTTGAGTTTGGGGGAGACGTTGTTGATGATACTTCACCTCAATTAGGCGGTGATTTAGATGTAAATGGAAATGATATTGTTTCAACTTCAAATGCAGATATTGATATCATACCAAATGGTACAGGGGATGTTAATCTAGGGGCTGACACAGTTCAAATTGGGGATAATAACGCTAATGCAACAATAACAACTCAAGGAACTGGAGATATAACAATAAATACAAACAATGGTACTAATTCTGGTTCAATTGTTATAGCTGATGGAGCAAATGGAGATATAACAACAGCTGCAAATGGTAGTGGTACTGTTAAAATAACAAATAATGCTGGTACAAACCAAAGTACGCAGCTTGTAACAACTGATGGAAAAGGTATTGTACTTTCCATGATTTTCGGATAAAAAAGGATAGGAGTATAAAAAATGGCAACACCAAATCTTGTAAACGTCGCAACAATATCACCTAAAAATGCAATGGGATCTTTAGCGGATACTAACAGAACAACTATGATAGACGTTGCTGCAGAATCTGCAATAAGAATAGACACAATTTTAATCGCAAACGATGACGGAACTAATGCATGTGATGCAACAGTAGAAATTAGTAATGATAACGGTTCAACATATTATAAAATTGCAAGTACAATTTCTGTACCTGCGGATTCAACATTAAGTTTAATTGATACACCAATTTATTTAGACGAAACAGATTTAATCGCAGTTACAGCTGGTGCTGGCAGTGACTTAGATTACCATGTTTCATATGTTGAATTGATAGATTAATTTTAATAAGGAGGAAAGATAATTTATGCCTAAAATAATTAAACCATCAAAAGGGACTTTTACATTAACAGATCTTTCTGTTGACTCAGATGGAAGAGTTTATAGTGCTTCTTCAGGATCTGCTGGAGGAAATTTTATTTCTGCTACTGGTGGAGATCACACTATAACGGAAGGTGATTATAAAATACACGTTTTCAAATCTGATGCAAATCTTACAGTAGCAAGCGTTGGATCAGGAAATCCTTTTAGTGCTGTTGTTGACTACATGGTAGTTGGCGGCGGAGGCAATGGCGGAGTTGCTGGCAACTTGGCATCTGGCGGTGGAGGAGGTGCAGGAGGCTATAGAGCTTCCGGCGGAACTCACCCTGATTTATTAGGTTCAGGAACAATGCTTCCTGTTTCTGCAAGTCCAGGAACATATCCAATAGTAGTAGGAGCTGCTGGTGGAGCTTCATCTTTTTCTACGATTACATCTGCAGGCGGAGGTGGCGGTAGTAACAGTCACCAAGGTGCTGACGGAGGCTCTGGAGGAGCTCCGGGAAGAATACCTCCTTTTGATACATCAACTGGAAATAGTCCCCCTGTAACTCCCCCTCAAGGAAATCCAGGAACCCAAGGAGGAGGTGGCGGCGCATTAGGCCCAGCAGGTTTCATGAGCATATATGCCCCAACCAAATCAGCAGGATTAGGAATTTATTCAAATATAGTAGCTGGCGGTCCACAATTACCAGGAGTAGGAGGAAACGCTCCAACGGGTACTCCCGCAAACTCTATGGGCTTAGCAATGTGTGCAGGCGGAGGCGGAGGCGGTAATGCTTTCGGAAACGGCGGAGGTGTTATCGGCGGAGGAACTGAAAGATCTGGTGGAGATGGAGGAGGTCCACACTCAGGAAAAACACACACGGGATCTGGTGGAGGATCAGGAGGTAGTCCTACAGCTCCAGGCGGTACGGGAGGAGCAGGATTGGTTTGTATAAGATACAAATATCAATAGGAAATTAATATGGCGACTTTTGCAAAATTAGACGAAAACAATATTGTTGTAAACATGTCTAAAGTAGATAATAAAAACTGCTTAGACGAAAATGGAAATGAATCAGAAGCTGTTGGAATTGCATATTTACAAAGCATTCATGGCGGTGGAAATTATAAACAAACTTCTGTTAATACATATGAAGGCGTACACAGAGAAGGAAAAACACCTTTTAGAGCTCATTATGCCCAGCTCGGAGGAAGATATGACGAAGCATTAGATCAATTTATTCCACCTTTAGAACCAGAAAAAGCAAGCTGGACATGGGATTCTGCTGCTGGAAAGTATGTACCACCTGTTCCAAATCCTGACCCTACTGGATTATATCAGTGGAAAGAAGATGAAGGCAAATGGAAACTTACGGACGCTGAAACAGGCGCTTGGATCGACGATTAATTTGATTTTTTTTATAAGTATGTTATAAACATACTTAATACAGCATGAAAAAAGAAAGGCATGATGAAAGTAGTAGATAATTTTTTACCAGAGGAATATTTTAATGGTCTTAAAAATTTAATTTTAGGCAATTCTTTTCCATGGTTTTTAAATAAATTTCCTAATAGTAAGGACAGTTATATGACACATGCTTTCTATTTAGAACATAAAGTTAATAGTGATCTTTATGAACATATTCCTTTTTTATTAGAAAAAATCAATGCTAACGCTATTATTAGAGTGATAGCTAATTATTATTATAAAACAAAAAAAATAGAAGTACATCCTGAACATACCGATTTTCCTTATAAACATAAAGGAGCTATCTTATCTTTAAATACATGTAATGGAGAGACTAGGTTTCCAAATAACAAAAAGGTGAAGTCAAAAGAAAATAGAATTTTATTTTTTGATCCTTCTGAACCACATTTCAGCACCTCTACTACAAATGATAAAGGGAGATTTAATATTATTATTAATTATTTTTAAAATGGATAAAATAGTACTTATAGAAAGCATATTATATACAGGGGAGATACCACTTGCTGTAGGCATTAAAAGAGAGCCAATTCATAAACTTATACGGGAGTCTTATGAAAAAGAAATTAAAAACGATCCATATGTCGAAGAGGTTTTACTTCCTTATGAACAAGAAGTTGATAAGGTTTTTAGATACGTTATAGAAAAGTTAGCTGTTGGTTCGACTGGTAAGCGTGATGGTATATTTATTTCCCCTATGGAAAGTGCAAGAGGTATCCTTCATGGAGCAGGCATGAATTCATACAAAACAAGAGATATGAATTTATATAATATTCAAAATGGTCCTGAATTTACTTTCTTATACATTGTTTTTTTGGACTCAGCTCTTCCTGATAAATTAATTATAGAGTGTCCTGAGAATAAAAATTTAAATAAGAAATGGGAACATGTGATAAAAGAAAATGAATGGTTTTTATTTCCTAGTAGTTTGGAATATTATTTTACTAGAGGCACAGGTGTTAGGTCAATTATAAAATACAAAGTAGGAAGATATTAATGATTACTCAAAATAAAGCATATTATTTAACGGATTGTTTTTCGAGAAGCTTTTGTGATGAGATTATAGACTTTGCTAAACCTCAGGATAAGGTAACAGCTTTAACTGGGGAGATTGGAGAGGAGCAAAAAAAAGTTAGAAATTCAAAAGTAATTTGGCTAGAAGAGCCTTGGATAGCTAGAGAAATAATGGATGCTTGCAGGGTGGTCAATGAAAGAGCAGAATGGAATTTTGTTCTAAATACTTTAGAAAAAATGCAGTTTACCATATATGATAGTTCTGGGCAACACTACGAATGGCATACCGATTCTAATTTTGAGGGTAAATTTTCTTTTAGAAAATTATCCTTTTCATTACAACTGTCCGAACCTTGGGATTATGGCGGGGGTCAATTATTAATAGATAATGATCTTAATAAAAGCTATAAGAATAAATCACTTAAACATACCGAGTTTTCATTTGAAACCACTTGGCTTTCAAAAGGAACTATTATTTTTTTCCCTTCCTATCAATGGCATAAAGTAACTCCTGTTTTTAGAGGAACGCGATATTCTCTTGTCGGATGGTTTAATGGGCCGAGGTTTGTATAATGTCAGGCTCTTTTAAAAAAAATAAATACTGTATTTTAAAAAAAGCAATTAGTAGAGATTTAGCTATTTTTTTGTATAATTATCTTATTACTAAAAGGCAACTTTTAAAAGTTGCAAAAGAAGAGAGATGGATTTCTCTCTTTGATGACCATTTAGGTACATTTGGAGACAAACAAGTTAATAATCCAAATACTTATGTAGTTTATGGGGACCCTGCTTTTGATACATTATTATTATTGGTTCAGTCTCTACTTGAAAAAACAACCAATTTAAAATTACTTCCAACTTATTCTTATTGTAGATTTTATACAAAAGGAGATATTTTACATAGACATAAGGACAGAGCGGAATGTGCCTTTTCTACTACTTTAAATTTAGGAGGAGATGAGTGGCCAATATTTTTAGAGCCTCGTAAAAATATAGGAATTCCAGGCCAAGGGGGTGCTACTATGCAAAGCACTAACAAAGGAATTAAAGTAACCTTATCTCCTGGCGATATGTTAGTTTACTCAGGGGAGATTTTAGAACACTGGAGAGAACCTTTAGAGGGAGACCAATGTGGTCAAGTTTTTTTACATTTTACTGAAGCAAATAATACAAATCTTTTATACGATGGACGTAAGATTTTAGGAGCTTGGGAAAAAGCGGAGTTAAAATTTTAAATATGTTAGAAATAATAGAAAATTTTTTGCCTATTCCTGAAGTAAATAAACTGGAAAAAGAATTACATAGCTCTGCATTCCCTTATTACTATCAAGATACTTTGACTTCATCAATTGACGATGAAAGAGGCGACGATGAAAAAACTCAGTTCTTCTTTTGTCACACTCTTTATCGAGATGGAAAAATAACTAGCGAATGGGCTAAGATAGCAGACATCCTTCTTTTAAAAATAAACTCTACGGCTCGAAGGAGCTCCTTTAAAAGAACTCCTTTTAATATAGAGAGAGCTAAAATTAATTGCTATCCTAGAATGCAAAAAAATTTAAAAAGTGATCGACATATCGATCAATCGTATAAACATATAGTTGCTTTATATTCTGTAAATACATGTAACGGGGGAACTATTTTTCACGAAGAAGAAGCAAAAAATATCCATACTAAGCCGAAGCCTCTTTTTATTCCATCTGTTAAAAACACTTTGATTTTATGTGATGGTAATATTCCACATCAAGCGGTTGGTCAAACTGATACTAAGTTAAGATTAAATATAAATTTAAATCTTACATAAAAATGATTGAATATAAAATAGAAATGGGCTCTTTCATAGGGGGATGGTTTATTGATAAGAAAATATGTGACAATATTATTAGTCACTTTAAAAACACTCCATCTTTTTATAAAGTTTCGGGGAAATCTTATAATTATGGGGATAAGAAAAACTTACCAAAAAAATCTACAGAATTAATTATAGAACCAAACCTAAGAAAACCGCCCTTTGATCTTTACGAAGATAACCTACAGAAGTGTTTAAACTTATACACACAAAAATACGAAGGGGCTCAGCGTTTATCGAGATATGGGTTAATGGGAAAATATAATATTCAACATTATAAACCAGGAGAAGGTTTTTATGAATTTCATTGTGAAAGAGCTGGTTGGGAATACTCTGATAGACAGTTTGTTTTTATGACTTTTTTAAATGATGTTAAAGACGGTGGGACAATTTTTAAATATCAGAATTTAACTGTTCCTGCGAAAAAAGGTCTAACATTAATTTGGCCTACAGATTGGACACATCTCCATAAAGGGCAGATTTCAAAAAAACATGAAAAATATATTGTAACAGGTTGGTTACATTTTGTTAAGGGAGAGCCTTCTTTTGTAGGATGAAAAAAATAATAGGTGTAAATACTTCTCATAATGCTTCGGCCTGCCTTTTAGAAAATGGGATTGTAAAAGAATATTGGGATGAGGATAGGCTTCTTAATAAGAAAGACTGGATTCCAGAGACTTCTCCACTGACAAAAGAATTATTTTGTTTAAATAAAATATTTGATGATGAAGTAGAAACAATCGCTTATGCTTGTCCTGAATACACAGGCTCATATAAGGTACCAGAAAATGTTCATAAAAAATATGAATTTAAACCTTACTTTTTTGATTCAAAAAAACACCATTTATATCATGCAATTTGTGGATTTTATTTTTCCCCTTTTAAAGAAGCTACTTGTATTGTAATTGACGGAGGGGGTTCTGAACCTTATGAGCCCGGATATAGAGAAATAGAAAGTATAATTAGTATTAATAAAAATTATTATACTGAGCTTTATAAAAAACTATCCATTAGAAATAATCTATCAGTGCCTTATGGAGCTGGACAAATTTCAGATTTCTTTCTCAGAAAAAAACGAGATGGGTGTATATTAGATTTTACTTTAGAAGCTTGCGGAGGTCTTTTGTATGATATGTATTCTTATAGACTAGGCTTTTTTGCAAAGGAAGGAACTGCAGAAGTTGGAAAATTAATGGGTCTTTCTTCTTATTTAAATAAAGAAAAGGAACATAATTTAGATAAAGAAAGAGTTCAACTAGCAGCAGAAGTACAAGAAGAAAGTTTAAAAAGATTATGTTATTTAATTAAGAGTGCAA
>Ga0114906_1001073_pt1 | contig 14670 bp, 13 predicted proteins | sample MalvirDeepMed_M9_FD_89687 | JGI IMG/M metagenome (GOLD analysis project Ga0114906, IMG submission 89687) | Marine viral communities from the Global Malaspina Expedition - Malaspina viral metaG DeepMed_M9 | ecosystem: Environmental > Aquatic > Marine > Oceanic | place: Mediterranean Sea...
AAGCTTAAAAATAAGCTTAATGAAAGCAACTTAACAAACGCTAAGTTGTTATATCAAAACCGCATTTTAAATAGCGTCTCCCTGAATGAGCGACAAAGAGATAAGATTGTCGAGGCTATATCAAATGCAACTACAGTTGAAGAAGCAAAATTAATTTTTGAAACTCTTCAAAGTGCAGTGGGCAGCTTCACAAAGAAGAAATTGCCAAAATCACTGAACGAAGTTGTATCTCGTAGCTCTTCAGCGTTTATTCCTCGTAAAAAGATTCAACCCCCGGTTGATACTTTTGCAGAGAGGATGAAAACTCTCGCAGGATTAAAATAGAATAAACAAAAAGGAGAACAAATAAATGTCTATTTTACAAAAACTTACAGAAGGTGTCGTTAGTCGCGACATGCGTAAGGAAGGTGCTGCTCTTCTCAATAAATGGGAAAAGACAGGCCTTCTAGAAGGTCTCAAGACTGACACATCCAAAAATTGTATGGCTCGTCTACTTGAGAACCAGGCGAAGCAGCTTCTAAAAGAGGCCGCTTCACAGATGTCGCTCGGAGATGTCGAAGGCTTCGCAGCCGTGGCATTCCCCATCGTCCGTCGTGTATTCGGCGGTTTAATCGCTAACGAGCTTGTTAGCGTACAGCCAATGAGCTTGCCATCAGGTCTCATTTTCTTCCTAGATTTCACTTTTGGTGGCACCGCCAGCGAGGATAACCGTCTAGGGTTTGATAAGGGTCAGTCACTTTACGGTGGTGGCGTGGTTGGTTCAGCGCTTACTGGCGGCGTAAATTTAGATGGTAACGAAGGAACGTCCGCTGGTCAGTTTTATAACTTGACCAATGGTTATTCTTCACCAACTGGAAATCTCGCTATTGCTGGACTGGGCGACGCCGGGGCCCCAGGCGCCAACACAGAGGGCATTATGGCTTCTGGTACCATTGGCGCCAATGGTAAGACAGTTACTAGCACCGGGATTGCCGACGCCGAGAACGGCTGGCAGGGTTTAACAGAAAACGCTATTAATAGCCAAATTCTTCGTTTCGATCCTGATCTTACCAGTGGCAGTAGTTGGTGTGTCGTGCAGAAAGATATGTCTACTGGCCTAACCGCCGGTGATGTCTTTAACTTTGATAACCTTGCTGCATGTAATATTGTTATGGCCGCGGCCGGCGACAATCAAATTCGTCGTTTGACCGCGTTAAGTCGTAGTAATGATGCAACAACCACCAGTCAAACGGTGGTTCGCTTTCTGGCGACCAGCACCGGCACCCCCATTGCTCTATCGGCAACGTTGCTAGCTGATGAAATTTCTTTCCCGATGGCAGATGTTTTTGACGATGGTACCACTGCAGTTGGTGCTGTGGTAGGCGACATTACTTGGGGACTAGAGGATAACGTTGATATTCCTGAGATTAATCTCAAGGTTGATTCGGTGTCCGTCACTGCAATGACCAAGAAGCTTAAGGCTAAGTGGACCCCAGAACTCGGTCAGGATCTCAATGCATATCATAACTTGGATGCCGAAGTTGAATTAACTTCACTTCTTTCTGAGCAGATTGCGTTAGAAATCGATCAGGAGATTCTTGAGGATCTTGTAAAGGGCGCAACTGGTGCAGTATATTACTGGGCTCGCAGCCCGGGCCTATTTGTTGAGAGAACTACGGGTGTTGAACTAGGGGCTAGCTCAGCTGCTCCAGACTTCACTGGTACCGTTTCTGAGTGGTATGAAACCCTTGGTGAGACTATTAACGATGTATCGGCACAGATCCACAGAAAGACACTCCGTGGTGGTGCTAACTTCATTGTTACTTCACCAGAGGTTGCTAACATTCTAGAGTTTACTTCCGGTTTCCGCGCTAATGTCACTAGTGATGATGCTAAGGGAACTGCAGGTACTCAGCAGGTTGGTACAATTAGCAAGCGCTATGAAGTATATGTTGATCCTTACTTCCCGCGTAACTTAGTGTTGGTTGGCCGCAAGGGCAACAGTTTCCTAGAGAGCGGTTATGTATACGCTCCTTATGTTCCACTACAGGTCACTCCCACCATCTTTGGTGTTGAGGACTTCGTGCCACGTAAGGGTGTTATGACTCGTTATGCGAAGAAAATGGTTAGACCTGATATGTATGGTCTAGTTGTTGTTCGTGGACTTCTAGGTGAGTCTGGCTCAACTGGCGTGTCTTAAAACTTAACTTAATTTAAAGTTAGTTTAATTAAACCCTGGTTTCTTTGAAGGAACTGGGGTTTTCTTTTTTCTAAATTCTATTTACATATGAACTAAAAAGTTTACCCGTGTTTTTGACATGATTATAAATGGTACAACCAAGGGAGGGTTTTGAACAATGGGATCAAAAAGAGTAGGACTTGCCAGAACGCAAGCATTATTAGAAGGTTTAAAAAGAGAATTAGCTATGGGTGGCACTATTTTTAGTGATGCCGATCAGCGAGGTCCGGAACAAGAGACTTCTGGCGACGGTGCGCAATCAGGCAGTATCGGACCACCAACAACTAGAATAACAAGCTTAAATGGCGAAATAATCACTACGATTACAATAGATTTAACAGATCTTAGTGCCAACAATAGTGTAGGTAAAGTCATTGGCAACGCTGACCTGGCCGCTGATAATCCCGCCGCCGATGCGCAAGCACAATTGCTTACATATAATACAGACACTCACGGCATTCTGTATAAAGTACAAATGAGTTGTCTGGAACTTCCCGCAAACTCGGGCACCGACTTAAAAGATTTTGATTTGATTATGGTCGATGACGTCATGGAGGCCGGCAACAACGCCAGCGGAGCCGGATCGGCCGTGGTAATATTAGCCGGCGGAGGCAACACCGCGGCGGGTACTACTCAAGAAAGTCTAGCTTGCGGCGCGCCCACCGATGACCAGTTCCTTTATATATGTGATGGAGCGACTAGTTCAGCAACAAAGTTTACAGCAGGTAAATTAGTTATTAGATTATATGGCCACCGTGATTTTGGAGATTAATTTTATATTTTCTTAAGAGAGGGTTAATAATGTTACAATTGGCAGAATTAAAGGAGAATTATAAACAATGAGCCAAAAAAGAGTAGGACTTGCTAGAACGCAAGCGTTAATGGAAAGTTTAAAAAGAGAATTAGCTATGGGTGGCACTATTTTTAGTAATGCTGAGCGCCAAGGTCCAGAATCAGAGGAAGGCGGCCCTGGTGCACAATCAGGCAGTGTTGGACCACCGATGACGAGAACTATAAAGCTAAATGATCAAATAATCACTACGATTACTCTGGATTTGCAAAATCTTAGTGGTAGTGGGGAATATGGGTTCGTAATCGGAAATGAGGACGGCGGGATTGACAACAGCGATCCAGCCTTTTTATTGGAGTATAATACAGATACTCATGGTATTTTATATCAAACTGAAATGAGTTGTATTGAAACCCCAGCCGGCAACGATTTGGATGCATTTGATTTGATTGCCTGCACTGAAGGTACTTTTACTCAAGGCGATGACGCCCGAGGCGCCGGCGGAGCTGTGGTGGTTAATACGGCGAGTGTGGACGCAGTAACGTATGCAGTAGGAGATACGGTAATCGATCAAGCTGTTGGAAGCCCAGCAAACGGCCAATTTTTATATCTTACGGCCGGCGTGCCGGGAACCGCGGGCCCGAAGGCAAACTATACTGCTGGTAAACTAGTTATTAGATTATATGGCCATGCGGATTTTGGAGATTAAAATTTTAAAAAGAAGCTAATTATAAGGTAATCTAAGGAGATACTCATATGGGTAAAAAGAGAAGACTTATAAAGTTTCCGCAAAAATTTCTAACCAAATTTGGCGCGCATCCTCGAATGAAGAAGTTTACTGAAGCTTCTGAAATCGTTGATCAAAAACTTCCAATAAGTATTGATAAAGAAGAAAAATTAGAGGTCAGATTGGAAGGCGCGCCTGGCCGCCCGGGCGAGCCCAAAACAAAAAGGAAGCTTTCGGCTAAAAAAGCTACCACAACTAGAAGTAAAAAGGCCAAAAAAACTTCCAAAAGAAGGACTAAGAAAAAAGACTAATCTGCTATTTAAGGTTCCTTAAACTATTTATTATAAGGAGAACTATTAAATGGCGCTACCTATATTAACACCTTCATCGCAGACAAGCGCTATAACGTTATCTTCAGGAAGTACCTTTACAATTGTCGAAGCTGCTGTCACTCGTGGGCAATTTCCATTTAGCGTATATACTGACGATGATTATTTTTTGTCTGGGGCCTCGGATCAAGTTGCTTATACATATAAGAAATTAGGTGGTGATGTATTAGATATTGAACTTTCGAGTTCACAAGTGTTTGCGGCTTATCAAGAAGCTGTTTTAGAATACTCATATCTTTTAAATATTCACCAAGCAAAGAATTCTATTGGAGATCTTTTAGGTGCCAAAACTGGTTCGTTTAACGAAGACGGACAACTTCAAGATGATGCGTCTCTAGAAAATGTAGCTTTAAAATTTCCTAAATTTAAATTTGATTATGCACGCCGCGTTGCACATGGCTATGCTACAGAAGCTGGTTTTGGCGGCACTACTCCAATTTATTCTGCTAGTTTTTCTACACAACCGGACAGACAAGATTATGATTTGCAATCAATCATTTCTTCATCTGCGGACACCGACAGCGATGCTCTTTATTATAACAAGGTAGGTGACAATAGAGTAAATATTACAAAAGTTTATTATAAAACGCCACAATCAATGTGGAGATTTTATGGTTATTATGGTGGCTTAAATACGGTAGGGGATTTATCGAGCTATGGTCAGTATGCGGATGATAGTACATTCCAGCTTGTGCCAACTTGGCAAAACAAAGCACAAGCTATGGCTTTTGAGGATGCTATATACACACGAAATAGCAATTATAGTTATGAAATCAAAAATGATAGATTAAGAATATTTCCTGAAGCTGTTACTGTAAGTCCCAAAATTATGTGGGTTGAATTTTTTATAGATACGAGAACTCCATGGAAAGAAGATTCTACTGTAGATTATGGAGTGGGAGGCGTGAATAACGTCAATGCGTTGCCGTTTGAAAACACTCCATATCAAAAAATTAATTCAATTGGTAAACAATGGATAAGACGTTTTGCTCTTGCTCTTTGTAAAGAAATGCTGGGAAATATTCGTTCTAAATTTTCATCTATTCCTATTCCTGGCGATAGTGTTACGTTAGATGGGCCGGCACTTATTACTCAAGGTACAAATGAACAAGAAAAGCTTCGCGAGGAACTAAAAACAATTTTTGATGAACTCACTTATACCAAGGTAGCTCAAAGCGATGCGGAACTTTCAGATGCCATAAACAGTATTGAAGCACGAATTCCCATGTTAATATTTACAGGATAAAAAACTAAATGCCCAAACCAAATGAATGGTCACAACCCAAGCAACCGCCTCCTCCTTTATTTTTAGGAAAAAAGGAGCGTGATCTTGTTAAACAAGTCAATGATGAGCTTATTGAGCGCGTCATTGGACAAGGCATATTTTATTATCCCATCAGTATGGAATATACAGATTATCATTCGCTGTATGGAGAAGCGATAGAAAAAACCTTTTTGCCTCCCATAAGAGTTTATGCGCTTATTATGTGGGAAGGTTATACAACAGAGGTTACAAGATTGGGAATTGATAAAAGACTGTCTATTGTAGTACATTTTCACAATAGAAGATTAACGGAAGATCAAAATCTGTATGTTAGAGAAGGAGATTTTGTGCAATATGGTGACACTTTGTTTGAAATAGTAACATGGAACCAGCCAAAACAAATATTTGGTCAAGTGGACCATAAAATGGAAGTAGAAGCAAAATGTATTAAAGCGCGCCCGGGATTGTTCAATGCCAAGTAAAAAATATTATTACGAAATAGAACCTTCTACGTTAGAGACTATTGATTATGCTTTTTATGATTTTGTTAATGATAAAATGAATAATTTTGCTACTACAAACGAAGGATGGAAAAAAGTTCCTATTCTTTGGGTCAGCGCCGAAAGAGCATTTTTGGCCAAAAATAATAAAGATATTATGGATAACGACGGAGCTTTAAAATTACCCATTATTACTATTGAAAGAACGGCAATTGCAAAAGATTTGAATAAAAAAGGCGTTTTTTGGGGTAATCCCGTGTTTCAAGCTACGCTTGCGCCCGAGAGGGGAGGTAGAATTGTGATTGGACGCAAAATCGTAAAGGATAAAACTAATAATTTTGCTGCTGCGGACAATATTAAAAAACTTCCGGTGGACGGGACGATTGTTAATAGGACACCCAATAGTCAACCTTATTTTCCCAGTAATAATAAAAAAGTGGTTTACGAAACATTTACAATGCCCGTTCCGGTTTATTTAAGTATGAATTATGAACTAACGATAAGGTCCGAATATATGCAGCAAATGAATCAATTAACTGCACCGTTTGCAACTTTAGGAGGTCACATTAATTCATTTTTAATTAAAAGAGATGGCCACAAGTATGAAACGTTTTTACAGTCTAATTTTGCGTATAATAATAATGTTGCTAGCATGGGCGAAAGCGAAAGAACTTTTGAAACTACGTTTACTTTCGATGTTTTAGGATATATTATGGGTGAATCGCCAAATGGCGATAGACCAAAAGTAATAAAAACGGAAAGCGCTGTAGAAGTAAAAATACCCAGAGAACGTGTTATTTTGGGAGATATACCAGAGTATGGCAATGGTAAAGGATTTTACCGAGAATAATAACTAATTAATAAAGAAACTTTATGTATTTTCTTAGAAGTTAAAAGGAGAATTAACGAATGTCAATTGATAAATTTAAATTTATTTCACCAGGGATCTTTGTAAACGAGATTGATAATACTGGTAGAACCGCTATTCCAGAAGATGTGGGACCGGTTATAATCGGTAGAGCCGAAAAAGGCCCAATTCTTTTTCCAACACGCGTTAATTCTTATTTTGATTTTGTGACAATGTTTGGTAATCCAATTCCCGGCGGAATTGGTGGAGATGTTGCGCGAAATGGAAATTATTCTTCTCCTACATATGGCGCATATGCGGCTCAAGCTTGGTTTAGAAATAACTCTCCTGCAACATATGTTCGTTTAGGTGGACAGGCCAAAGAAATGGCTTCTGGCGAAGGTTTAGCTGGATGGCGTACGAATAATTTAACGGCGTCGAAAGCCGGCGCGGCGACCAACGGCGGCGCGTATGGTCTTTTTGTAGCCAATTTACCGTCAGCAGATAGTTTTGGTTCTGGAACTATTGGTCTCGATATCGACTCCGGCGGTGACACTTTCGCAACGGGCGATAAAATCGTAGTTAGCTTGAATGGTGCAACATTTGTCACTATCACCGCTTCTATAGCGGATGATATTCCCATGGACGGTAGTACATTCTCGGCACTGGGCTTTGGTACGGGTTCCTCAGATGCACAGTGTGCAAAAAACATCTCGGGATCCCTTAAATTGGCACTTACTGGAGCCGGCCACGGCAACGGCGAATGGCAGGCCTCGGCCGCGGTTGACGTGGTGACGATAGCACCGTTAACCGTGACGGCGTCCACTTTACCCAGTGTAACGCTTTTGGTAAGCGAATCAAATGCTAGTACTGGAATTCCCAGAGCCATGCAATTGAGTGCTTCAGCTGCCGGTCTCGGCAAAGATGACGACGAGCCGCTCGTTGGAGTAGATAATGATACTGCTTCTGCCGATTTAATAGTACCAAATAGTGTTACAGGTACATTAGCCGCCATTTGGTATATTAATGAAAATGCCGTTATAGGTCTTTCTGGTACCAGATGTATAGATGGAGAGACTGGTGTAGGATCCAGTATATATTTTAATTCAGTGGGAGCTAATCAATTTAAAGTTCAAATTAAAAATTCGGATAGCGATATTCTTGTTGATTCTTCGTTTAACTTTAGCGATACCAGTGATCAATTTATTAGAAAAATATTTAATACAAACCCCATTTTAACCAATGATAACGTCACCAGCGAAGACAGTAATTCATTTACTCGTTATTGGCTCGGTGAGTCTTATGAGGGGAGCGTTAAAGAAACCCTTTCGGGTGATAATCATATTGGGGTTATTTTGCCATTAAATTCTGGGAGCACCATTCACGGGGGAGACTTTACGAGTGATTCTGACCGACTAGGTTGGCAAGATGCTCAAACCGGATTTTTCTTTGGTCAAGATCTCAATACGGGTGAAAGTGCTACCGGTAGTTTTGTTGTAGAGAGCCAGCAAAAATTATTTAGATTAGTAGCAAGAAATAGTGGAGATTGGATTGCACGTAATCTTAAAGTATCCATTATGGATTTGCGCGCCTCACCTAACACCACTACAGACTCGTACGGTTCTTTTAGTGTTGTTTTACGCGAAATGAGCGATACAGATAATCGTGTAAAAATAGTTGAGCAGCATAACAACTGCAATCTTAATCCCAACTCTAAAAACTTTATTTTACGTAGAATTGGAGATAGACATTATGAATGGGATGAAACTGACCGACGATATAGATCGCTTGGTGATTATTCCAACAAATCAGCATATATTTGGGTTGATATGCCTGAAGAAGTTAGAAGCGGCGATACGGATACCTCATATCTTCCATGGGGCGTCGATGGCCCATTACGGTTTATATCTTTTACGGATGTGACAAGTTCCGGCGCACCCGGGACTTCTGAGGGTCAAAAGAATACAATTGTAAGCGGTAACTTGGATGATTACGGTACTAACATTACAACCTTCATTGAAGGAGCCGCCTCAACTAATGGAAAAGTTTTGTATGAATTTCCTGCATTAAGACTTCGGGGTTCTGGCTCCGAGGGTGACCCTGTGGATCCATTAAATTCTTTTTATGGCGTTGATACAACGTTTAATACTTCTAGATTAGATCCTAGTGTGCGTGATTACCTTAAAGTTAAGCCTACTACAATTAGTGATTTTACTACTGAAAGTATAACAGAGGTTTCATATAGATTTACATTAGATGATATGTGTATGAGCGGCGCAGTTTCTAACAAAGTTTTTTGTTATAAAGCGGACTCTAGGATTGTGACCACCCCAACGGGTGGCGCCCGTGGAGGATTAAATTATCTCCGAGGAACTGGCTCTTATAAAGAAGTTTTGGATGCTGGTGTAGATCGTTATACCACTGTTTTCTTTGGTGGTACGGACGGTTTAGACGTTAAAGAATCAGAACCATTACGATTTGTTAATGATTCAACTAAATCACCATTTACGACATTAAACAATTATGTGTTCAATTCAGTTCAAGTAGCTTTGGATAGTATTCGAGATCCAGAAGTGGTGGAATATAATTTAGCAGCAATGCCTGGTGTTACAAATACTACTCTTAATATGGCTCTGATTGATTTGTGCGAAAGCCGCGGAGATGCTTTAGCAGTCGTTGATTTGGCTGGTGGTTATACTCCTCAATATGAAAGCACACTGACTGAGGCCCAACGAAGAGGAAGTGTGGCTGCAACAGTTAGCGAAGTCACTACTGAACTAATTACTAATTCTAGTTACGGAGCAGCGTATTATCCATGGGTACAAATTAGAGACCTTAACAGCGGTCAAGTGGTATGGGTGCCACCATCTGTAGCAGCCATTGGCGCAATGTCTTTTAGTGAGAAAACTAGCGCGCTCTGGTTTGCTCCTGCCGGCTTTACAAGAGGAGGTTTATCATCTGGTGTCGCCGGTTTACCCGTTGTTGGAGTGCGTGATAGATTAACTTCTCGTGATCGCGATAAGCTTTATGAGAATAAGGTTAACCCTATTGCCCAATTCCCTGCAGAAGGAATTGTAATTTTCGGCCAAAAGACCTTACAGTCTTCTGCTTCGGCTCTGGATAGAATTAACGTCAGACGTTTGATGGTCTTCCTGAAGCGTCAAATTTCTAGATTTGCTGCCACTATTTTGTTTGATCAAAACGTGCAGACGACGTGGAATCGATTTAAGGGACAAGTTGAGCCTTTCTTGCGCGGAGTACAAGCTGGTTTGGGAATTACTCAATTCAAGTTAGTTTTAGATAATACCACCACAACACCAGATTTGGTTGATAGAAATATTGTTTATGCAAAGATTTACCTTAAGCCTGCACGATCCATTGAATATATCGCTATTGACTTTATTTTAACGGATAGTGGCGCCGCATTTGAAGATTAAATTGAAAAAGATACTACTTAATAGTAAGGGAGAATAAAATAAATGTCTAAAGTAAGATTTTGGAGCGATGCAAAGGTAGAACCTAAACGAAGTTTTCGGTGGTATTTTACCTTGGCAGGGGGAACTGATAACTTAGAAACTTATGCTATTAAAACAGTCAAAAAGCCTTCTTTCGCTGTCAGCGAAGTGCCACATCAATACGTCGCGCATACATTTTATTACCCCGGGAGAATAACATGGAATACAGTAGATGTTACTTTTATTGATCCAATTGTTCCTGATCAATCATCTATTTTAACCAACATGCTTGTTGAAGCTGGTTATACGCCTCCTAGAGATGAAATAGAATCGAGAACTTCTTTTAGTAAAGAAAAGTTCGTCCTTGCAGTTGGTACTCCGTTGATCACACAGATTGATGCCGAAGGCAACAAAATTGAAGATTGGACTCTAAACAATGCTTTTTTCACTAGTGTGGATTTTGGTCAATTAGATTATGGTGCCGAAGAATTAGTTGTTAATTCAGTAACTATACGCTATGATTATGCCACGTTAGAAGTTTTTGCACCTTCTTTTCCTCCTTCGACTTTGACGCCATAGTAGGAAATTTCAATGCCTTTTTGGAGCGACCCTAAGTTATCACCAAAGTTATCTTTTAGATGGTACGCTGAATTTGGCTATGGGCCTGCAAATATAATAAGTACTTATTCTTTACGTTCATTCCAAAAGCCTTCTTTCGAAATAGCAACTGCAGAATATATTTGGCTTAATGATGTTGAATATAGGCCAGGATTATTAACGTGGAATCCTATAGAAATCACCATAACTGACATAGAAGATGTGATGGAAAATAATACTAGAAAACTAGTTAGTATATTAACAGCAGCAGGTTATCAAAGTACTGATGTTAATAAACCGCATTCTGCAATTGAAAAATCGCCAGCAACCAAAGCTTTGGGAGGCGATATGAGATTAATGCAAATTGATGCGGATGGCGCGCCAATTGAAGAATGGGTATTAGTTAAACCATTCATTACTGGCGTTAATTTTGGCCAGGCCAATTATGCCGCCGAAGAAATTATGACCATATCTCTTAACTTGAGATATGATTATGCAATACATAATTTAATTTAGAAAAGAGGTAAACATGTCAAGAAACCAGAATAGAGCTTTTGGAAACAATCCCGAAGTGACACCACCATCAGTGGAGGCTCAGCCGCCTCCTATACCCCCCCCGACGCAGCAAGCCCCGGCCAGCGCTTTTAATTTTATTGTTCCTACGGAAATGATAGATTTGCCCAGTAAAGGAGAGTTTTATTTAGAAGGCCATCCTTTGTGCGGGGTGGATAGTATTGAGATTAAACATATGACAGCAAAAGAGGAAGATATTTTAACTTCTTCAACGTTATTAAAAAAAGGCATTGCTTTAGATAAGATGCTTCAAAGTATTATCGTAGACAAAAGAATTAAAGTTGGAGATCTTTTAATTGGGGACAAAAATGCTTTATTGATCGCTTCGCGAATATTTGGCTATGGTGCTGCATATACCGTTCGGGCGCTGTGCCCTAAGTGTGAGAGCGAATTTGCGACTACTGTAGATTTAGCTGAATTAAAATCAAAAGTATTAACGGCAGTTCAAGCAGTTAAAATAACTCCAGTCAATACTTTTGTGGTTACTTTACCCCAAAGTAATTTTGCAATCGAATTTAGATTATTAACGTCTAAAGATGAAAGTGCGATGTCAGGCAATAAATCTGGCGGAACAATGAAGCTTTTAAAATTAATAACTGTTTCAGTTAATGAGCAAACTGATCGGATTTATATTGAAAGAGCGTTGCAATCTTTACCAATAATAGATACTTCCATTCTTAAGAAAACATATGCAGCTGTGATGCCTGATGTAGATATGAGGCAAGATATTGAATGTGGTGAATGTGGCGAAATTTCTGAAATGGGGGTTCCGCTCAATGCGGACTTTTTTTGGCCTGACCTCTGATTATATTAAAGACGTTTATGAACAAATATTTTTTATGAATTATATTGGCAATTGGTCAATAATGGAACTTTATAGTTTACCTGTTGGTCTTCGCAAATGGTTTGTTGAGCGCACTCTTAAACAAAAAGAAGCAGAACAAGAGCAGAGAGAAAAACTTCAAAAGAAGGCTCAGCAGTCTATAAGATAGTAGTTTCTCTTCACCAAACTAATTATACTTAGAGGAGCCTCTACATATGCTAAACACTGCTAACATTAATTTTATTAAACTTAAATCAAAACAGCTTAATGAATCAGCTGTTGCTCAATGGGCTGCAGATGTTAAATATATTTTAAGTCATATATTATCTAAACCACTCATTCCTATGCTAGAAAAACAAGAAAATGAAGAAACAGAGCCACGAATAGTAGTCAAAGGGTCGCGCCAAGATTTGGAAGTTTTTGCCGATACTATCAATAAAGAAAAAGAATATGCTTTGGAATATTTGGATTCTGGTTTAGGTAGTCCAGATCTTTCCGATATTAAACTAGAATTAGAAAAATCTATTCATAATTTTGAAAAAACGACCGGTCTAAAATGGCCATTGAGGTAATAAGTTAAATGGCTGATCTCACTCCTGAACAACTAGCTGAACAATTAAAAGCTGAGAAAGAGAGGCTAGCGGCTGAGAAGGATCGCGCCGAAGCCGCGAAAACCAGAGCTGAGCAGCAAGATAAGTTTAACAAGCTTAAAGAAGCAGAAGCGAAATTAGAAGAAAGAATAGCAACATACAAAAAAGAGACCGTTGATGAATACGCAGCTATTTTAAAAGGTGAAGAAGAAAGCATCCTTTTAGCTCAAAAAAAGTATGATATAGAATCCATTCGTTTAAAAGAACTAGAAAAATATGCAGAACAATTAGGAGAAATTTCCGCGGCCGATCAGGAGCACATTGATCGCCTGAAGGAGCAAGTTGCAACATATAAAAAACTTGCCGCCGGCGGCGAGGATGTTCGAAAGGGCTTAAATGATATCGGTCAATCAGCTGATCATGTTGCGAGTAAATTTTTTGGTATTAATGGCAAAGTAAAAGACTTTGCTAAAGGCCTAAAAAGGGCTGGAAATCCAATTGCTTACCTTAAAGACCAAATGAAATTAGTTGGTAAAAATTTAACAAAGGCTAATATTAATGCCGCTTTAATGTTAAAGCTTTATGAAAAAAGTGCTGCAGCTGCAAAAAAATTAGCCGGTTGGACAATAGGGCCTGTGTTAGAAGCCGTTGATCTCTCATCTGCCATGGACAGAGCTATAAAGCGTCAAGACACATTTCGCTTAGCATCAAGGGACGTTGGTAATCGTACTGTTGAAGATATGGAGGCTTATAAAGAAAAAATGCTTCGTCTTGGAATGGCAACAGACGGCACAACTGAAGATATGATCCGTATTAATAAAGAGTTGTTCCACTCATCTAATCTTTTTCGTGAATTAAAAAACAAGGCCGATCCAGCGAGAGAAGAACTGGAAAAAATGGCGCAGTCGCTAGAAAGAAGATTTAATATAGCGATTGTCGACACTTCTAAATTAACCAATACTTTAGCTCAAACATTTGGTTATTCCGCAGGAGAAGCCGCCGATTTTTCTGCTCAACTGGCACTATTAGCAAACAACATGGGATTAGATGTAACTACTGTATTTAATGATTTCGGCGCCCAGGCCAATAATCTTGCGAAATTTGGATTACCAGATCTTCAAGGTCAATTTTTAGAATTAAAGAAAGTATCTCAAATGACTGGAATCTCTATGGATGCCATGGTTGGATCCATGGAAAAATTTACTACATTTGAAGGCGCATTAACAGCTGCTTCTAAAATGAATGCCGTTTTCGGATCGACTATTGATGGTTTAAGCTTAATGGATACTGTGATGGAAGAAGGCCCAATTAAGGGATTTATTAAATTACGTCAAGAGATGGAATCTAATGGCATTGAAATGGATAATCTTAATTATGCCCAAATGAGATCTTTGCAAGATAGTCTTGGGTTGACCGCAGAACAAATTAGACAATTTGGAAGTGCCTCCGCAGAAGAGATGGAAGCTGTAGCAGCGGGAACTATGGACGCCACCCTTGCTGCTAAACAACTTCAAGAGGGCCGTAAGGAAGGACAGACAACTGAAGAACTCATGCAAGAAACAATGTCTGACGTGGCGACATCGATGGATAAAATGGCGGTGGCAACAGAGAAACAGACCCGAAGCATGCTTCAAATGTCGAAGACCGCGAAGTTGGTCGCCGGCGCCTTTAAAATAATTGGAGGACTGTTTGGAGCATGGATGCTGGGGAAAATCGCCCAACTTATTCTTAAAAACACTTTGCTATCTGCGTCTTATACAAAAGTTGCGGCCTCCGCCGCGACCTCTGCCGCCGCGCAACAGGCATCAGCTGCAGCCGGCGGAGCGGGCGGAGCGGTCGGCAAAATGGGGATGTTGAAGTCGCTTGGAGGCGGCGCCATGAAGATAGCTGGGCCCAT
>Ga0114906_1001079_pt1 | contig 14616 bp, 12 predicted proteins | sample MalvirDeepMed_M9_FD_89687 | JGI IMG/M metagenome (GOLD analysis project Ga0114906, IMG submission 89687) | Marine viral communities from the Global Malaspina Expedition - Malaspina viral metaG DeepMed_M9 | ecosystem: Environmental > Aquatic > Marine > Oceanic | place: Mediterranean Sea...
GTCGGGGCAATTGTCAGGACAAGCGTCAGGACAAGAGGCGCGGGACGGCATCCGGCTGACCTACGGCGTCGAGCTCTACGGCGACGAGCAGTCGGGCACGCGAAACGGCGCTGACCGACCGCAGTTTCCCGGCGCCGACGTGGATTACCGGGCCGCCTTCGTCCAGGCCGAGCTTCCGCTCGGCGACACCGTGAGCCTGATTCCCGGCGTGCGCTACGACGAGTTCGAATACACGAGCGACGGCGGCATTGCCGATCGCGACGACGACCGGGCGTCGCCCCGCGTGGCGATCGGCTGGTCGCCGAACGCCGATGTCTACCTCTGGGCGGAATACGCCGAGGCCTTCCGGGCACCGAGCCTGACCGAGCTGTACGCCGACGGGGTTCACTTCGTCGTACCGCTGGGACCGGGCCAGGTCGTGATCAACGAGTTCGTGCCGACTCCGGACCTGAAGGCCGAGCAGGCGGATCAGGTCCAGGCCGGCGTGCGCTGGCGGCGCGACGACCTGTTCGGCACGGGCCTGGACTTCGAGGTCGACATGACCGCCTGGCGAAGTGACGTCGACGATTTCGTCGACCAGTTCGTCCAGTTCATCGCCGGGGAGCCGACCTTCGACCCGATCACCCAAACGCTGGTCTTCCCCGGCGTCACTTCGAACCGCAACGTTGACGCCGAGCTCGAAGGCTTCGAGGCGATCGCCCGGCTGGACGGCCGCAGCGGCTGGGTCCAGGCCGGCTGGACCCGGGTCGACGGCGAGGGCGCGTCCGGCGAGGAGCTTGCCAGCATCCAGCCGGAACGGGCGTCGCTCGGCGGCGGTGTGTACCTGCTCGACCGCCAGCTCTCGCTCGGGGCGGAACTGGTTGCCGCCCGCGCCCGCGACGACGTGCCCGAGGGCACGCTGGAAACCGCCGGCTACGGCAAGACCGACCTGTTCGCGAACTGGACCCCGGCCGGCGGCCCGCTGGCCGGGTTCGAGTTCCGGCTGGCCCTCGACAACGTGTTCGACAAGGACTACCGCATCCACCCGAACGGCATCGACCAGCCCGGTCGAAGCGTTCGCCTGACCATCGCGAGGAACCTTCAATGGCCGACGCCCTGAACCGGATGACCGACAACACGATGAACGACCGCCGTCCCGCGCCCCCCGATCCGAGCCGTGATCCGCGCCGTGATTCGCGCCGTGATTCGCTCGAGGAAATCGACAGCCGGCTGCTGCTCGGCTCCGACGGGCGCGTGCGCATCCGCCACGGCGACCAGACCTACGAACTGCGTGAAACGCGCTTCGGCAAGTTGATTCTGACCAAGTGACGACGGCACCCGACGCCGCCCGTCGAGCCAAGAACCTCCACGAGGACCCTTCCATGAACCGATTCCTTTCCGGCACTCGATCGACCTCCGCCCCGGCCGCCTCCTTCGCTTCGATCCTTCTGTTCGCACTGCTCGCGTCGGGCTGCGCGACGACGAACCCGACGGCCGACGGCAGGTCGTCGGCGGGTTCGGCACCCGAATCGGGCGCATCGAAGCCGGCCCCGACCATGAGCGCCGACCGCCAGGCCATCCTGTCGATGGTCGGCGAGTTCGGCGTGACCTTCGCCTTCGACGAAACCGTACCGCTGGTCAACGGCTACGAACCACGCGACGCGACGCGCTCGGGCGCGGCCGAAGCGGTGATCCTGGTCGAGGACGACGGTGACCGGATCGTGCTTCAGCATCTCCTGCTGGTCGGCGATTCGGTGGTCAAGCACTGGCGCCAGGACTGGACCTACGAGGCCGATGCCCGCTTCGAGTTCACCGACGACCAGACCTGGCGACTCGTGCCGCTGAGCGAAGAACAGACGGCCGGGGCGTGGACCCAGTGCGTCTACGAAGTCTCCGATGCGCCGCGCTACTGCGGCACCGGCAAGTGGAACCACCGCTACGGCAATGCGACCTGGACCTCGGATCGGACCTGGCGTCCGCTGCCGCGCCGCGAGTACACGACCCGCGACGACTACACCGCCATGAACGTGGAGAACCGGCACACGATCACGCCCACCGGCTGGACCCATGAACAGGACAACAGCAAGGTGGTCCGCGTCGACGGCAGGACCGAGGACGTGCTGGTCCGCGAGTTCGGTTTCAATCACTACATGCGTACGGACCGCACCGACTTCGGCCCGGTCTACGCCTACTGGGACGACACCGCCGGCTACTGGGCACGGGTTCGCGGGATCTGGAACCGGATGCTCGCCAACGGCGGCGTGGTGCTGGAAACCGACGTCGACGGCATGCCGATCATCGAGGGCCTGTTCGACCTGGCCGACGCGGCTCGCGACGATGCCCCTATCGCCGAGGACCGGATCGAAGCCGTGTTCGACGCCTACGTGGTCCCGCTGGACGCTCGCCTGGCCGGGGAGTGAAGCGCCCTGAACCGCTCACCCTCAACGACTGCGCGAGCCCGGAGAAAGGCCTGTTGCGCCCGACCGGCGGCGTGCTATCTTCGCGATTCCTCAGACGGTAAGGAGAGCCTGGATGATTGCGACGATGCTCAGAAACACGGTTCTTGCCCTGGCCCTGGCCGCACTCGTGGTGCCGGCGCAGGCGTCGCTGATTTCGACCGGCGATGCGCTGGATATCGAACAGGGGCAGTTCGAAGATCGGATCGAGGCCTACCTGCTGCGCGACGACGTGGCCGCTGAACTCTCGCGGCTGGGCGTCAGCCACGAGCTGGCAATGGCGCGCGTCGCTCGCCTGAGCCCGGCCGAAGTGGAGCAGCTGGCGGTCGGTCTCGAAGACCTGCCGGCCGGTGAAGGCGTGGTGGTCATCGCCGGCATCGTGTTCCTCGTGCTGCTGCTGCTCGAAGCCGTGGGCGTGACCGATATCTTCAAGTCGACCTGACCGCCCGGATCGGCATCACTCCGGTAGACACCGCAGGCAACGGACCGGCTCGAAGGTCAGGGGGTCGCACCGACCTCCGCGCCAATCCGCGCACCGATGTTGCCGCACGACGGCCTGCCGCCCCGCGGCGGGCCGTCCTCCGCTCGCGATTCCATCACCTCGCCCTCGCCACGGCGCTGGTCGTGCTCGGCGGCTGCGCCACCTTCGACGCCGAGTTTCCCGAGCAGCTCGATGAACGCGTCGATCTCGCCGACGTTCCGTTCCATCCCCAGCTCGACCATCACTGCGGACCTGCCGCACTGATGACGGTGCTGGGTGCCGCCGGGGTTCACGCCGAATACGCCCGGCTGGCCGAACGCGTCTACGTGCCCGGTCTCGAAGGCAGTCTCCAGGTCGAGATGCTCGCCGCCGCGCGCGATTTCGGACGCATCCCGTTCCGCGTTGCAGGCTCCCTCGCCGCCGTGGTCGGAGAAGTCGCCGCCGGGCGGCCCGTACTGATCCTGCAGAACCTGAGATTGCGCTCGCTGCCGGCGTGGCACTACGCCGTGGTGGTCGGTTACGACCGGTCGACGGAGCGGATCCTTATGCGGTCCGGCCGGGAGCGAACGCTGTGGACGCCGGCCGATCGGTGGCTTCGCCAGTGGGACTGGGCCGGCCGCTGGGCCGCGGTCGTCCTGCCGCCGGGCGAACTGCCGGTCGAGATCGAGCCGGCTTCGGCGTTCCGCGCGCTGGCCGATTTCGACGAACAGGCCGGCCCGGACGAACGCTCGCTGGCCTGGCGCGCCGCAGCGGCACGCTGGCCGGATTCGGCGCTGGCGCGAATGGGCGTGGGCAATGCCGAGTATGCGGCCGGGCGGATCGATGACGCCGCCGAGGCGTTCGAGCATGCGCTGGCGCTGGAGCCCGACCACTGGCCCGCGAAGTTGAATCTTGCGCTGGTCGATCTCGAGCGCGGTCGCGGCTGCGAGGTGCGTGAGCGGCTCGAGGCCGATCCGCTCGAGCCGGGCCATGCCCTTTCGAAGATCCACGGCGACGCGCTCGAGCGAGCGCGCGCGGCCTGCCGCGCGGCTGCGCCCGGTTCCGTCGATCAGCCCTCCGCGTCGTCCGGGGCGGACCCGGTGACGAAGACCTTGCCGGTCGATTCGGAAATCGCGGTCCGGTAGCGCGCCTCCAGCTGGGGGCGGCGGATCTTGAGGGTCGGCGTCAGCAGTTCGTTGTCGACGGTCCAGCGTTCGCGGACCACGATCAGTCGCTCGAGCCGCTGGTGGGGTTCGAGTTCGGCGTTGACTGCCTCCAGCGTTTCGACCAGGCGGGTCCGGACTTCGCGCAGCGGCAACTCCAGGCCTTCGGGAAGCTGGATCAGCGCCAGCGGCTGGTCGCGTCCATCGCCCAGCACGCAGGCCTGCTCGATCATCTCATTGCGGGCCAGCAGCGCCTCGATCGGCACCGGGGCGATGTACTTGCCCTTGGTCGTCTTGAAGACTTCCTTGACCCGGCCGGTGATCGACACCCAACCCTCCGCGTCGATCGATGCCCGGTCACCGGTGCGGAACCAGCCGTCGACGAAGCTCTCGCGGGTCAACTCCTCGGCCCGGTAGTACCCCTGCATCATGCACGGACAGCGGATCAACAGTTCGCCGTCGGAGGCGGTCTGGAGCTCCGCTTCGGGCAATGCGCGGCTGATCGTGCCGAAGCGGGGCCGCACTTCGCGCCCGACCTGGGTTCCGTAGGCGAAGGTCTCGGTCATGCCCCAGCCCTCGCAGATGGTCACGCCGACGCGATCCCACCACTCCAGCAGGGCCGGCGCGATCGGCGCAGACCCGGAGGCAAACCAGTCGGCCTGATCGAGCCCCAGGCCCTTCTTGATCCTCCGCCGGATCAGGCCTGCAATCCCCGGGATCCGCAGCAGCGTGTCGAGGCGCTTCGGGGGAAGCTTCTCGAGCACGCCGAGCTGGAATTTCTTCCACAAGCGCGGCACGGAACCGAACAGGGTCGGCCGGGCGTGCTCGAGGTCGTCCATGAAGGTTTCGATCTCCTCGACGAAGTACAGCGTGCTTCCGGCGTGGAAACTTGCCGCCTCTACGTAGGCGCGCTCGGTGCAGTGCGACAAGGGCAGGTAGGACAGCACCCGGTCGCCGTCGCGGACCCCGATCGCTTCGGCCAGGGCCCGGCCGACGAACAGGAAGTTGTCGTAGGAATGCATCGCGCCCTTCGGTTCGCCGGTCGAGCCGGAGGTATAGAGCAGCGTGGCCAGATCGTCGGCGGCGCGCGGAACCGCGACGAAGGCGGGTCCGGGATGATCGATCCAGTCGTTCCACTGGCGGTCGCCAGCCGCCCCCGGATACGGCATCGCGATCTTGAGTACACCTTCAGGGATCCCCGGTAGCTGCTGGTCGGGGTGCTCGAGTTTCCCGACAAAGGCCGCCCGGCACGCGCTGTGTTCGAGGATGCCCCGGATCGTCGCGGCGCTTGCGGTGGGATAGACCGGCACGCTCACCACGCCGGACAGCACCATCGCAAGGTCGGCGAGGATCCAGTGCGCGCAGTTCTTGGAGATCAGGCCGACCTTGTCGCCCGGTTCGATGCCCTCGTTGCGCAGCATCGCGGCCACGCACTGTGCTTCTTCGACCGCCTCGGCCCAGGTCCAGCTGATCCACTCGCGATCGATGGGCTGGCACAGGTAGGGCTGGTCCGGCGTCTTCTTCGCGCGGTCCAGGATCAACTGCTGCAGGGGATGGAGCATGCCGGCACTCCCGAGAACCGGCCCCGAGTATGGGAGCGGGGTCGATCCGGCGTCAACTTGTCGGAGCGCCGAGCCGATGAGGACGTCGGTCGACGGTCCGGGCTCCGGTCGACGGTCAGGCCGGTTTCACTTTCCGATGCAGAACGACGAGAAGATGCGACCGAGCAGTTCGTCCGAATGAAGCGTGCCGGTGATCTCGCCAAGCGCCTCGGCGGCGTCGCGGAGTTCTTCGGCCAGCAGTTCGCCGGAGCGGGTCGCGGCAAGTTCGTCCCGTCCCGTCTCGAGATGGACCCGGGCCCGATCGATACATTCGACGTGGCGGGCGCGCGCGGAGGTCACCGCTTCGGCCGCGCCCTGCAAGCCGAGGGTTTCGGCCAGCGCGGCATCGAGCTCGTCCAGCCCGCCTCCGGTGGCCGCCGACAGGCGGACCCGGTGGCCGTCCCGCGCGGGTATCTCGCCGACCGCGTCGATCTTGTTGCGAATCTCGATCAGGGGACGGTCCGTGGGCGGCCGCGCTTCGGGACGTTCGTCGGTGGCATCGCGCACCCAGAGCACGACGTCCGCCTCGGCCAGTTCGGCCTCGGCGCGTCGGACGCCCTCGCGTTCGACCGGGTCTTCCGTATCGCGCAAGCCTGCCGTATCGGCCAGCACCGCTGGAATTCCGGCAAGGTGGACGGTCTCGCGGACGACATCGCGGGTCGTGCCCGGGATGTCGGTGACGATCGCCGCATCCCGCTTGACCAGCGCGTTGAACAGGCTGGACTTGCCGGCGTTGGGCCGACCGATGATCGCGATGCGCAGCCCGTCGTTGAGCACCTGTCCGGCGCGAGCGGCGTCGAGCAGCGATCGGGTCGCATCGACGCAGTCGTCCACGGCGGCCGCCACTTCGCCGTCGGCGAGGAAATCGATGTCCTCGTCGGGAAAGTCCAGCGCGGCCTCGACGTGGACCCGGACCCGGGTGATCCGCTCGGCCAGGGCCCCGACCTGCTCGGAGAAGCGACCCTCTAGGCTGCGCCGGGCCGCGCGGGCGCTGCGTTCGGAGGTGGCCGCGATCAGGTCCGCGACCGCCTCGGCCTGGACCAGGTCGAGCTTGTCGTTGAGGAACGCTCGTTGCGAGAATTCGCCGGGGCCGGCTCGGCGGGCGCCGAGGGCCACGCAGGCGGCGACCACCCGCTCGAGCACCACGGGCGAGCCGTGCAGCTGGAGCTCGAGAACGTGCTCACCGGTGAACGAGGCCGGGGCCCGGAAGTACAGGGCGAGGCCGTCGTCGATCACCTCGCCGGCTCCATCTCGAACTTCGGCGCGGGCGGCCGCCCGCGGTGCCGGGCATCGTCCGATCAGGGCTTCGGCGATAGCGGGTACGGCGGGACCCGACACCCGTACGATGCCGACGCCGCCCTGGCCGGGCGGCGTGGCGATCGCACAGATGGTGTCGGTCATGGCGTTCCGATCAGGGCGGGTTCGTCGGGCGGACGATGCGGGTCGAGGCGACGCACGTCAGGCCCGGGCGCGCGCTTCCTCGGCATCGATCTGGCGCAGGATGATCCACTGCTGCAGCAGGGAGATGCCGCTGTTCGACGCCCAGTACAGGACCAGGCCGGCGGGGAAGAACGCGAACAGCACGGCGAAGGCCACCGGCAGCCACTGCATGATCTTGCGCTGCATCGGGTCCATGCCGGCCATCGGCGTGAGCCGCTGGGTCAGGATCATGAAGGCGCCGTTGATCACCGGCAGGATGAAGTACGGGTCCGGGCGGCTCAGGTCGGGGACCCACAGGAAGCTGGCCTGGCGCAGCTCTACCGACTCGAGCAACACCCAGTACAGGGCGATGAAGATCGGAATCTGGACCAGGATCGGCAGGCACCCGCCGAGCGGGTTGACCTTTTCCTTCTTGTAGATCTCCATCATCGCCTGGCCGAACTTCTGGCGATCGTCGCCGTAGCGTTCCTTCAGCTGCTGGATGCGCGGCTGCAGCTTGCGCAGCTTGCCCATCGAGCGGAACTGGGCCTGGGTCAGCTTGTAGAACGCCAGCTTGATCAGCAGCGTCAGCAGGATGATGGCCACGCCCCAGTTGTTGACCAGCGCATGGATCTTGTCCAGCAGCCAGAACAGCGGCTTGGAGAAGACGGTGAAGATGCCGTAGTCGACCGTCAGGCTCAGGCCGGGCGCGACATCGTCGAGGCGGTTCTGCTGCTTCGGGCCGGCGAACAGGCGGGCATCGAAGCGCGCGCTGGTTCCCGGCTCAACGCGCAGCGGCGTCGAGGTCGACGCCAGCGCGAATCGGTTCGGAACCACCTGGTCGACCAACCGGGTGGTGTAGCGATGCGCCGTATCGGCCGGCGGAATCCAGGCCGCCAGAAAGTAGTGCTCGACCATGCCGGCCCAGCCGCCTTCCAGGGTCCGCTCGAAACGTTCCTCGCCGAACTCGTCGAAGGGCAGCTTGACGAACTTCTCTTCCGGGTCGAACACCGCGGCGCCGTTGAAGCTGATCCGCTCGGGGTTCGTGAAGCTCATGCCGTTGCCCATGCGCTCCGGCGAGCGCTGCAACTGAAGGTAGCGGCTGCCCTGCCAGGCCTGTTCGCCGTTGTTGGTGATCTCGGTGGCGTGCTCGATCACGTAGTCGTCGCGGTGGAAGACCCAGCGCACTTCGACCTCGAGACCGTTGTCGCCTCGCCAGGTCAGGGGGACCTCGAGACGGTCGGCATCGGCCGGCATTTCGTAGTAGGCCCGGTCGTAGTCGAATCGGGAGCGGTGCGTGGGCGCGACCCGGTCGGCGTCGACGAGGCCGACCTGGGCGACGTGGTACCCGATCGCTTCCTCGCTGAGAAGCGAAAAGGGCTGATCGGGCTGATCGACGCTGACCGGGTACTCGCGCAGGCGCAGACCGACCAGGGACCCGCCGACCGGGTCGATCTCGGCGATCAACTTGTCGGTGACGACCTCGATCCGTTCGCCCGAGCGGATCTCGGCGGCCTGGACCGGTGCGGGCGTATCCGACGGGGTGCTCGACGGCGTGCTCGGCGCTGCATCGGGAAGGGCGGGGACGTCGGACGGCACGTCCTCCGATGCGGGCGGCGACCCGGCCGCGCGCTGGTCGGCAGGAAGCGGCTCGACCGGCGCCGGAGCCTCCGGCGCGAAATCGCTCTGCCATTCGACGTAGATCATGAAGCCGAGAAAGGCCAGCAGGAGGAGAAGCAGGTTACGGGTACTCATGCGTGGAATCGGCTCCAGAGCTCATTCAGTGATTGTCGAAGTTCGGCGCTGTCGATCGCTGCCGCCCCGGGCAGGGCGCGGACGACGAAGTCGAGGCCCGCGAGGCCCGGACGCTGCAGCCGGAACGATTCTCTTATCTGGCGCCGTACGCGGTTGCGTTCAACCGCGTTGCGCGCGACCCGGCGCGATACCGTCATGCCCAGACGCGCGGATGCGCCCGGAGAGTCCGGGACGAGGTAATGGATTCGGAAGTAGCGACCCGACCGAGCCTTTCGCGTGGCGAAGACCCGGTCGAAGGCCCGGGCCCCGGTCAGCCGGGCGTCCCGGGGCAGGCGCAGATCGTTCGGCATCGGAAGGTCAACGCGAGCCGGGTGCCGAGCGGGCCTGACGGGGTTTAGGCGGACAGGCGCTTGCGGCCGCGGGCGCGACGGGCGTTGATGATGGCCCGACCCGACCGGGTCGCCATGCGTGCACGGAAGCCGTGCCGACGGGCACGCTTGATCCGGCTGGGCTGGAAAGTACGCTTCATGATTGCAATCCTTGAAAATTCGGCCTTGAGTACGACTCGAGTACGTCGATCGTACGAGTTTAGCCGGCCCGGGCACTGCAAGGGCCGAAAAAGACTGCGAAGTATACCCTGCCCAAGCACTTCGGAGCAAGTCGGACGATCCCGCGTCGGAATCGGGTCGCCCCACGTGGACAATCGGGCGGGGCTTGCCTAGACTGGCCTGCCGGCGCGGCCTGTATCCTGACCGATTCGACACCGCCGCCTGCCCGCCCTGGATCCGATTGATGCACGACGACCCGTCACAACTCTGGCACGCCTGCCTCGAACGACTCGAGCGCGAGATTCCGCTGGAAGAACTCAATACCTGGGTACGCCCGCTGCGTCCCCTGGTCGCCGATGGACCGGGCGTGCGCCTCCAGGCCCCGAACGACTTCGTCCGCGAACAGGTCCTGGCCCATTACATCGGCACGATCCGCGACTTCTTCGCCCTGCACGACGTTCCGCGCGAATCGGTCGACGTCGTGGTCGGCTCCGGCGCGGCCGATTCGACGCCGACGCGCAGGGGCCGACGGCGTACCGGCGGCGGTGCGACGGGCCTGGACGACCAGTACCGCTTCGACAACTTCGTCCTCGGCAAGTCGAACGAGCTCGGATTCGCCGCGGCGCAACAGGTTGCCCAGGACCCGGGCAAGGTCTACAACCCGCTGCTCCTCTACGGGGGCACGGGGCTCGGCAAGACCCACCTCCTGCACGCCGTCGGCCACGCGCTGGCCGAGCGCGACCGTGACCGGAACGTGGTCTACCTGCACTCGGAGAAGTTCGTCAGCGAGATGATCCAGGCGCTGCGGCGAGCGTCGATCGATGATTTCAAGGCGCGCTACCGCTCCGTCGATGCGCTGCTGATCGACGACATCCAGTTCTTCGCCGGCAAGGATCGCTCGCAGGAAGAGTTCTTCCATACCTTCAATGCGCTGCTCGAGTCGCGCCAGCAGATCATCCTCACCTGCGACCGGTATCCCAAGGAAGTCGAGGGCATCGAAGCCCGGCTGCGGTCGCGATTCGGCTGGGGTCTTTCGGTACCGATCGAGCCACCGGACTTCGAGACCCGGGTCGCGATCCTGATGAAGAAGGCCGCCGAGTCCGGCCTGGAGCTCGACGAGGCCGTGGCCATGCTGATCGCGCGTCGCATGCGCTCCAATGTCCGCGATCTCGAGGGGGCGCTGAATTCGCTGCTGGCCAACGCGCGCTTCACCGGCCGGACGATCGACGAGGACTACACTCGGGAAGTGCTCCGGGACGTTCTGGCGGTGCACGATCGACAGATCACGCTGGAGAACATCCAGAAGGTCGTCGCCGCGTACTATCAGCTTCGGGTCGCCGACCTGCTGTCGAAACGACGCACCCGCAACATCGCCCGGCCGCGACAGATGGCAATGTTCCTGGCGAAGTCGCTGACCCAGCATTCATTGCCTGAAATCGGCGACGCGTTCGGCGGCCGCGACCATACCACCGTGCTGCACGCGTGTCGTAAAATCGAGAGCTTGTGCGAAACCGACGCCCGGTTTCGGGAAGACCGCGCCCGCTTGCTGAGGGAGCTGACGGCGTGATTGCTCGACGAGGGACGGGGCGCGGCAACAACCCCGGTAGAACCGACGGGAAAACCTGTGGATGATTCGGGCACAAGGTCCGGGGGTCGAGTTATCCAGATTTCATCCACAGCTTGCGCGATCGGTGTTGCACCGGTGAAAGTTTACCAAGTTACTGATTTGTGGGGTTTTTTTGTGGTTGTGCGGTAATTCACAGGCCCTGTTATTACTGGTTTGATTAGATTTATCCAATAAACAACCGATCACCCCGAACGTGATCGAACCTGCGCCCGATCGAGCCATCGAATCGAGGCCCAAGGAGCCGTGATGAAGTTTTCGATTCAGCGAGAAGCGTTGCTCGTACCGATCAGCCAGGTCGTCGGCGTGGTCGAGCGGCGGCAGACCCTGCCCGTGCTGGCCAACTTCCTCCTCGAGGTCGACGAAGACCAGCTGAAGGTCACCGGCTCGGACATGGAAGTCGAGATGGTCGGGACGGCATCGGCAGAGGTCGCTCAGCCCGGGGCGGTCACCGTGCCGGCGCGCAAGCTGGTCGATATCTGCAAGGCACTGCCGGAAGGCGTGCGGATCGACGTCCAGCTCAACGGCGAGAAACTGGCCCTGCACGCGGGCCGAAGCCGCTTCACGTTGGCGACCCTGCCGGCGGCGGAGTTTCCGTCCAGCGACGCCTCCGGCGACGCGGACCGGCTCGAAGTGGCCGAAGAGCGCTTGCGCTGGTTGATCGACAAGACGGCCTTCGCGATGGCGAACCAGGACGTTCGCCACTACCTCAACGGCCTGCTGCTCGAATTCCGCGGCGGACTGCTCCGCGCGGTGGCTACGGACGGCCACCGCCTGGCCCTGGCCGAGATCGAAGCCAGCGTGGACGGCGATGGGCGTTCGCTGATCCTGCCCCGCAAGGGGGTCATGGAGCTGTCGCGGATGCTCGGCGACGAGGACGAACCGGCGCAGCTGGCCCTGGGCCGGAATTTCGTCCAGGTGACCCGGCGCGGCCTGACCCTGACCAGCAAGCTCATCGATGGGCGCTTCCCGGATTACGAGGCCGTGATTCCGATGAGCCAGGACAAGGCCATGACCCTCGACCGCGTGGCGTTCATCCAGGCGCTCCAGCGCGCGGCCATCCTGTCGAACGAGAAGTATCGAGGCGTGCGGATCGAATCCAACGACGGTTCGATCAAGATCGTCGCGCACAACCCGCAGCAGGAAGAAGCCACCGAGGAGATCGAGGCCGAGCACAACTACGACGCGCTGGTGGTCGGTTTCAACGTCAACTATCTTCTCGACGCCCTCGGAGCCATCGACGGCGAAGGCGTTCGCCTCTCGCTGAAGAGCGCCGACAGCTCCTGCCTGGTGACCGCTGTCGACAACCAGGACGTCCGCCAGGTCGTGATGCCGCTGAAGCTCTGATGCTTCGCCCCGGCCTGCTTCCGGGGCACTCCCGCTCGAGCCAGCCGTGAGCCTGGCGTCCCTGCATCTGACGAACGTCCGCAACCTTGCGGATGTTCGACTGGAATCCGCGGAAGGAATGAACTGGCTGCACGGCGAGAACGGCGCCGGCAAGACCAGCGTGCTCGAAGGTCTGCACATGCTGGCTCGGGGACGTTCGTTCCGATCCGGCTCCGTGGGCGCCATGATCCGCGACGGTCAAGACACCCTTCGCGTGGTCGCCGAGCGGCGAGCGCCCGAGCTGCTCATGGGCGTCGAACGCACCCGGAGCGGCTGGCGCGGCCGGATCGACGGCACGGACTGCGGACGGGTCAGCGAATTCGCGCATCGATTGCCGATGGTGGTCGTCGAGCCCGGCAGTCACCAACTCGTTGCGGGCGGGCCGGACGTGCGCAGGCATTTTCTCGATTGGGCGTTGTTCCACGTGGAACACGACTACCTGGAGCGGTGGCGCCGGTACGCGCGCCTGCTTCGACAGCGAAACGCGGCGTTGAAGCAGGGCGCGAACGACTCGGTGCTCGACGCGCTCGAACCGGCGATGGCCGAGGCCGCCGACTGGCTCGATCGCGCAAGAGACGGCTATGTGCGTCGCCTGGCGGCCGCCGCCTCGGCCGTCCAGGACGCCACCTCGCTCAGGCTTACGGAGCTGGAGTTCAGGTACCGCCCGGCAACGGGGGACGCAGATGGCCATGCCGATGCACTGAGGTTCGTCAGAGCCCGAGACCGGGAACAGGGGTTTACGTCCGTGGGTCCCCACCGGGCGGACCTGGTGATTCGCAGCGGAGGCCGGCTGGCGGCGCCCAGGCTCTCGCGCGGCCAGGAAAAGCTGGCCGCGTACCTGCTGAAGCTGGCCGAGCTCGTCACCCTCCCCGCGCAGCCGTACCGGCCGATCCTGCTGCTCGACGACCCGGTCTCGGAACTCGATACGGACCACCTGGAGCGGGTGCTCCAGTGGCTTCGGGACAGGCCGGAACAGGTCTGGATCACGGCGGTCGAGCCTCCGCCGGACCCGTGTGCTGCGCTGTTCCACGTGGAACAAGGCGGAATTCGTCGGGTGGTATAATCGCGCGTTGAGTTTCGAGCCGGATTCGCCCCCTTGCGAACGCCGGTGTCCACGCCGAACAACCAGGCCACCGAATGAGCGAAAATTACTCCTCCGACAGCATCAAGGTCCTCAAGGGCCTGGACGCGGTTCGCAAGCGTCCGGGCATGTACATCGGGGACACGGATGACGGCACCGGGCTGCACCACATGGTGTTCGAGGTCGTCGACAACTCGATCGACGAGGCGCTGGCGGGCCATTGCGATCACATCGTCGTGAAGCTGCACGAGGACGGGTCGGTCAGCGTGACCGACAACGGCCGCGGAGTTCCTGTCGACCTGCACCCGGAGGAAGGCAAGTCCGCAGCGGAAGTGATCATGACGGTGCTGCACGCCGGAGGGAAGTTCGACGACAACTCCTACAAGGTCTCGGGTGGCTTGCACGGGGTCGGTGTTTCGGTGGTCAACGCGCTGTCGGAAACGCTGGAGCTGGTGATCCATCGCCAGGGCAAGCGCTGGAGCCAGACCTATCACCTCGGTGTGCCGGAGTCGCCGCTGGAGGCCACCGGCGACAGCGACCGTACCGGCACCGATATCCGCTTCAAGCCCAGCCGCGAAATCTTCACCGATGTCGAGTTCCACTACGACATCCTGGCCAAGCGCCTGCGCGAGCTCAGCTTCCTGAACTCCGGCGTGGCCATCGAATTGATCGAGGAGCGCACCGACAAGCGCGACCGCTTCGAGTACGAAGGCGGCATCCGCTCGTTCGTCGAACACCTGAGTGCCAAGAAGTCCCCCCTGCACCCGAACGCGGTCCATTTCTTGGCCGAGCACGCCGACATCACCGTCGAGGCGGCCCTGCAGTGGACCGATGCGTACCAGGAAAGCGTGTTCTGCTTCACCAACACCATTCCGCAGCGCGACGGCGGGACGCACCTGGCCGGGTTCCGTGCGGCGGTCACGCGCACCTTGAACAACTACATCGAGGAATCCGGCCTGGCCAAGAAGGCCAAGGTCCAGGTCACCGGCGACGACTGCCGCGAAGGCCTGATCGCCGTGCTGTCGGTCAAGGTGCCCGATCCGAAGTTCTCCTCGCAGACCAAGGACAAGCTGGTTTCCAGCGAGGTCAAGCCGGCGGTGGAATCGACGCTGGCCGACAAGCTGCGCGACTACCTGCTCGAGAA
>Ga0114906_1001080_pt1 | contig 14616 bp, 10 predicted proteins | sample MalvirDeepMed_M9_FD_89687 | JGI IMG/M metagenome (GOLD analysis project Ga0114906, IMG submission 89687) | Marine viral communities from the Global Malaspina Expedition - Malaspina viral metaG DeepMed_M9 | ecosystem: Environmental > Aquatic > Marine > Oceanic | place: Mediterranean Sea...
AAAAAATCAGAACGATTTCTTATAAATGGATAATTTTCATCTGATGTAAGTGGAGTCTTTATAAAATCAATAATAATATCAAAATCGGGTATAACTGGAATTTCAAATTTATACTTAAATTTGTCAGATAATTCAGGCTGAGGTAATCCCTTATTTAGAACAGTAACATTCAAAAGAAACTTTTTCCGTGACTCTCTTTTATATGGTGGTGTTTTTCTAAAAAATATCTTTACGTCAGAATCTAATACGGATATTTCTTCAGTAGGAAATTTTTCTTTATATTCTTTAGATGGGGATGATTCTATTACCTTTTTATTACCTAATGTATCTGTTAAATGTAATCTTAGAGGCCTAGAAATTTTTTCAATTTGCTCTTGAGCCTGTTCTAAAACTCTGTTATGCCAAATACTGTCTTTATCGAACGCCATTTCAAATAGAGTAAAAGAATCGCCTTCAATATTTTGAGATTTAAAACTAACATCACCACTTATTAATTCTTCTTGACCACCCTCTATAACTGTAAGAACATTATTTTTTCTTGTTGAAACTTTAATGTTATCTGGATACAACAAAAAGGCAGCTTTAGCTCTTCCATACCCACCTGCAGTGTCCTTAGTTTTAGTTCCAACATTGCCATAAGTTAATAAAGCTTCTTCAACTTCTCTAGGAGACATCCCAAATCCATCATCTTTAAAACGAACTAAAATTTTACCAAACGCCTCGTTTTGCCCTTTCTCGACAGTTAACCACATATTTTTAGCCTGAGCATCAAATGAATTTTGTATTAATTCATTCATTAATACTTGTTCTGGGTTATTACCAAGTATATCTTTTTTAGCTATTTTAAGTACTTGCTCTTTGTTTACTTTAAAACCAACTTGCTTTGTTTTATCTGGAAATATCCTCGATTCAAATATGATAGGTACATCACCACCGTCTACTGGGCCATCGTCTTTCTTTTTAGGCTTTGCCTTTTTAATAGATTTTTCTAGAGTCCGAATACGCCTTAAATCTTCTTTAGATGGTTCTCTACCGGCTTTTTCCATAAAAGATATTTTCTTTTTAAGAGCCAATAATGCAGTTCTATCTGCTTTAACTTTTGCTTCTTTCTTTAATTTTTGAGTTTCTGCTTTTCTTTTTTGTAATTCAGAAGGCTTATCATCGGGTTTTTCAGTAGGTTTTGCAGGTGCAGTAGGTTGTTCAAACCTAGCTTTAAAACCAGCCTCATCTCTAATGTCCCCTTTAGTGCCTTTTGCGGTTCTATATACAAATCCCCTAGGAGCCACCACTTCTGTTTCTATTCCAAGTCGAGAAGCCGCTTTAGCCGCAGCCTCATCAAATCCAGTTTGACCACCAGTAATAACTTTACCAGTTACATCTCTACCACTTTGCTTTACTTCACTAACAACAGCAGATAGCCAATGTCCTACATTTGTATCTAAATTTGACTGTCTTTGTACTTTTTCTTTTTCTGTTCCTTCGTAATTACCATGACCAGCAATATTTAAAATCCCTCCATCAGCAAGAACATTAGCAGCTTCGTTAATTTGTCTATCGCTCAAAGTAATAGAAAATGCACCTCGTTCATCAACAGGAACTCTAGAGTATTTTTTAGCATACTTCTTCGTAGCACCAGAACCTCTTTCTGTTTTAGCAAAATCAATAGTTAAATCAGCTTCTTGACCAGTTTCTCTTGTCCTAGCTGGATATCCAGTTTTCTTAACTTCTCTAAATTTAATTGGAGTAGTGGGTTTTTTCTCTGGTTGAACTTTAGGAGAAGTTGGCATGTCCATAAGAGCAATATCGTCTTTCTTGATGGGGCCTATTCTCGTACCATCGTCAAGTTTTATCTTCAGAAGGCCTTTCTTTTCATCAAAGACTGTAATCTTACCGCTTTTGCCTTTATGTTTGCCTTCCAATATGGCAGCTCTCTGACCAACTACCTTAGGAGCAACTGGTTTGCCTTTAGTGGGTAATTGCTGAACACCTTTCTTTTTCTTTAATTCCTTTAACGCCTCTGCTTCAAATTGTCTTTGTATCTCCTTTTCAGCTACTTGCTCAGCCTCTCTCTGTATACCTGCCGATATACCACCTTCAACATGTTTTTGAACAGAAGTTCCAATTTCTTTCTTTAAGCTTTTGTCTATATCAATATTATGGTCTTTTGCCAAAAAATTCTTTGTAGCAGTTGCAGTAACATCTTTACCAAGAGATTCGGATATTTCTGACTCGTACATTTTAATAATGCTGTCAGCATACCCACCATCTCTTATTTGAATCTTTCTGTCTCTTGTCGAGTGTATATCACCACCGACTCTCTTACTGTCAAGGAATATCTTTTTATCCAATATGTCTTTGGCAATATTGTCTTCATTATCTACAACTGACAATACGCTTTCATTAAGGTTGGCAATAGAGCCTTTCAGATGTTGATTAACTTCGTCCTTTAAAGAAGTGTCTAAATTGTCCCATTCGTCTTTTCCTGCATGAAGAATGGATTCTGCTAACTTTTCCGACAAAGCTTGATTAGTATAAGAACTGTGTTTAGTTATAAGTTTACCTAGTGGAGTCCCCTTAGCCTTTTCCCTACTTACAGCAACTGGTTGGTCTCTCATTGGACTCATCAGTTCTTTTATGTAATTTGATATTGTAGGAGTTGACTCTCCTAAAATAGTTGGAACGTCCATTAAAGATTCTTCCGTCAGGTCTGCATTTGGGATGCCGGTATTAACTCCATATTCATCATTAAGTATTGTATTTGCCTTGTTAGTCCAATCGTTCCACTTCCTGCCTGCATAACCAGCTAATCCAAATGCTCCTCCAAATAATGCACCACCAACTACACTTTCATGTACTTCTGCCGGGTCTACTAATGGATGGTCTCCAGTCAAAATACTGATTAAATTCTGACTTTCATCTTTATAACCAGATTCTGCCAATACGTTGCCTGCATATTGAACATATTCTTGAAGTCCCTCTCCAAATGGGAGTTTTAATGCATCATATAGATAACCTGATACTTTACCGGGAACACTATCTTGCAATCTCTTTAATTGAGCAATTCTTTCAGGAGTGGCTAGATTATCTTTATAAAGCTTTCTAAATACACCATTTTTAGCGCTTCTACCTACAGCTTTCGGCAAAAAAGCCTTTAAGAGTCGAGTCGCTCCCCATCCTTCTGTAGCTGCCACAATAGTAAGATACTCAGCAGTAGACCAAGCTGCATTAGACCTTGCTAATTCCTCATCACCAGTCTCTTTCATAGTCCAATTATAAGCTTCCGTATAAGTCCCAGTTGCTTCAAGAGGCATGAAACCAGCCATTGAAGTTGCGATAGCAGCTGGTGGGCCACCAACTATACCAGCTCCAACCGAAGCTGCCATAACACCAGCAGATGGAATCATTCCAAATACTGTGTCGGTAAAATATTCTGGAGACTTAAAAGTTGTAAGCCAACTTACTGGTTTGTTTGATGCATATTCTTGAAATGCTTGAAATCTTAAGTCCTTTTCCTTCCTTTTATTAGATGCTTTAATATTTCTTATGACAATTGATTCAAAGAACTCGTTTGTGTCATCTAATAATTTAAAAGTCTCTTTATCTGGAGAATCTTTTTTCTTTTCTTCGTTTATTGCCTTTATTCTCTCTGTATATTCATTTTTATATAGTTCTTTTTCTTCTGGAGATGAAAATGGGGCTATTAATTCATCATCTCCGAAATCTCTATTAAACGATTCTTGTAAGTGGTCGGAGAAGGATTCAAGGCTCTTCAACCCTTCTTTTATTAGTCTAGTAGTGGCAGCAGGTATGCCCGGCAATCCAATTGCTATTCCTTCTTCAATTGGTTCCCCTACACTATATTTCCATTTTTCTCCTAATGAAATATCTAAATTCTTTCTTGCCGACTTTTCTCTTAATCCAAAAAGTGGTTCATATTGGTCTAACAAATACTTGGCTCTCTCTGCCGGAATTTCAAGAACTTTTTGCATGTCCTCAGACCATTCATAAGGGAACTGAGTTACTGTTTCACCAGTTTCAGGGTCTTCTCTCTCCTCAAACAAGTGTACAGGGTATTGGCCTGCTAAACTCCAAAGTTCAGGCAAATGCTTTTCTATATCAGTAGCAAGCTGAGCATCAGTAAGTAAATTGTCAGGTAAGACAATTTCTTCTTCTTCTAGCTCAAATGGAGTATACCAAGGTAGTGTGTGTTGTAGTGTATAATATGGGTTTACAGCCATAATTCCTATTTAATTTAAATTTTAGGTTACGGCTTTTTGATATGTTAATCATGGATTCAAGTTGAGGAGATGCCTAAGCCCTTCATCCTCATCTGTTGCAGTTCGCATTGCTGAAGCTCTTTGGATTTGTCCGTAACCATAATCCGTTCCAAATCTTGAAATAGCATCTATATTTGCGTCATATAATATTCCATATAACTTCAAATACTGTTCATAAATCTCTTTAGCATTAGTATCTAGTTTGTCCTTACCAATCTTATCATCTGTTCCTTCAAAATCTAAATCCTTACTCTCACCTTGTAAAATTTCATATAATTTATCACTAGCCTCAAAGTTTCCGTTTCTGGCTTCATTTGCCAAACCATTGACTATTTTTTGTGTATTGTCATCTAATCCGTCTAAATCGCTTGATTTGACAAGTTTTGCAATTTCTATTCCAATTTCACTTTTGTATGATTTTAGGTTGGCATCTGTTTCTAAACTAAAACTTTGAAGATACTGTTCTGTTTTCGGTATTAATGTGTGCTCACCCTTAGGCCCATAAGAACTAGATAGTTTTTCGTCTATCATCTTCGGGGTCAACTTTTGTGAAATAGACTTCATAATAGGCATCATTTTAGCCTTAGTAGACTGTGTAAACTTCGTCTTCTCTTTTGTCATTTGAACACCCGTGGCTATTTCTTGTTGGACTAATCCCTTCTGATGCGATATTTCTGCTCTTCTTGCATCATCCAAAAGACCTAGTCCTTGAGCAATTAAGTCCTTTCTCTCTGTTTCATATCCAATGCCTATTAAACTTTTTGCATCATCTAAATATACCTTAGCTGCGTCAGCAGTGACTGTTCCACCTTCATATATATTTTGGATTTGGTCAAGAGCCTTTACAGCGCTTACCATAAGCCTTTTCTCTTCGTACATATCACTAATAGCCTTATGATGTGCATTTGTCATGTATTGGCCTTTATCTGTTAATGATTCACTTAACTCAAGTAATAACTCAACAGATTCAGCATCATAAACCTTTTTATCCCCTCTCAATTCATCCAATCTCAATCCGTACTGATTGATAGATGTATTAATGGCAAGTTGCTCACTGGCAAACGACAGTTGTTGGTCAATCATTTGGTGTTCTTTTGCAAAAATCTCAAATTGAGATGCAAGTAATCTATCCCCATCAGGTTTAGACTTAATATATTGCGATAAAAATCGCATTTTTGCGTCAGGAGTCTTACTTTCCTCAGGGAATACAATCGGAGTGTCAGTACCAGCAAAACGTTCAACATACCTATCAGTATGGTATGTCATGTCATCTTCCATCTGAAGTAATACTTCGCTTAAGAATTTCGGGTCGTTGTTTAAATTTGAATTTTCTTGTTGTGCCTCAGTAATTGTTTCTTCCCAAGTTCCTATAGTTCTAGCAACTTCCATTGAAGGCTCTTTTTTCAATAGATGAGTATGGTGTTCTTGAAGACTGGAGTGTAAAGCCCTTAGACCATCCTTTTGAGATTCAGGAACGTTTATATCGTTATAATCCGCCTCAAATCTGGCAATCGCATCTTCAACCTCCGCAGGGTTAGATAATGCTAAAATTGATTTTGTCCTCAGCTCCTGAGCTTCCCATAAAGTAGCGTACTTATTTGATTGCTCTTTACGGACTGTAGAGAATGCGTCGCTGATAACTCCTCGGAGTATCGTACCACCTAACGACAACAACATTTGTTCAGCAGTATTGTCTTCGCCTATTACAACTTCTGTTGGTCTGGGGGATGAAAAACCGTTTGCCATTATACGTCATCCATAAAATCTACACCGTGTTCAAGATTTAATGCAGATACAAAATCCCAAAATCGTAAATCATATTCAGCGAGAGAAGCCTCTACATCACGTGTCTCGTCAATATCTATCATTTCCATATCCAAACCTTTCTGTTTCATTTGAAGATTTAAATCCTGCATACCAGACTCATATCCTAGAGTTTTCTCAAGACCTTGAAGTCTAAGTCTGTCGGATTGTTCTTCTGATGCTGATATAGCCTGTGATTTACCTCTTCTCGTTAAATTACTTCTTTGCCCAAGACCTCCTGCAGCTAGTGTAGACCCCTGCTGAAATACTTCGTACATAGCCTGCTCTCCTCCTCCATAAACTGATTGAAGACCACTTTCTAATCCTTCTTGGCTTAAACCATATAATTCAGTCGCAAGTTTTTGTTCACCTCTTATTCCTTCTGTTTCTAAAGCAACCCCAGCTCTTTCAATACCAGCTCTTGCTTGTGCATATTCGGCTTTCCACGGGTCATATCTTGGAACATACTCAGCATGGTCTGCGACTTCCTGCTCCGTATATCCCATACTTAACATTATATCTTCCATACTCTTATTTGCAAAATCCCAAGCAGTAGGCATTACTCGACCACCAGTATCAGATGGAGCTCCATAACTACCACCACCATGGAATTGGTCGAAGTGTTGGTCAGCCGCCTCATCAGAAAGTTGACTATGGTCTCCAGTGTGAGCAAGAGACAATTCACCTTCATAATCATATCCTTCAGTATATACTTCTACATACTGACTAATGTCTTTATCCCATTCAAAGACAGCTTTAGTGGTTATTCTCATACGTAGTACTTTGAAGGGTCAAAATCAATTTCTTGAGTCTGTACATCATCTTTTGCTAAAGCGGCTGTTCCGGTAGAAATTCCCTGTTGAAAAGCATAACTTCCAAGAGATTTCTTTAAAGTGTTATATAAACTAGCATCAGATAAATTTCCTAAAGCTGCAGTTGGAGCATGTGGAGAAGCAAAAATTTCTGGCCCAGCATATTGTACGCCCGTAACGCTAGATTGTCCTGGCGAAGCATATCCTTGTTGAGTTGCATAAGCAAGTTTATCACTAGTTCCTCCCACATTTTTAGCCGATACTAAGTTAGGGTCAAAAACAGCCCCAGTATCCTTTCCAATTCCCAATCCTTTTTTACCTAATTCTCCCATTTTCTTAAAAGCTCCTCCTGCTTGTAAACCTGCCAGAGCACCACTTACTGCGGCTTGACGTTTATAAGACGTGTCGATATCTCTATAAGACTGTTTGAATGCCTCAGTGGCATCTGAAGCTTGTTTCTTATAAAATTTCTCTGTTTTTACATCCTTACGTCTTCCATGTTTTCTTTCAGAATGTTCCATTCCCCTTTTACTTCCAAAAGCACTACCACCACCAACTATTGCTGCCGTCCCTACTCCAGTAGCAACACTACCGAGAGCTCCGACTCCCATAGCTGCAGCCGCTCCCCCAAGAATCACAGGAGCTGCCATTACTGCTAATCCCGCACCAACAACACCTCCAAGAGTTGTCCACATACTTCTTTTATCTGATTTTTTCTTTTCGACTGCAACTTGACTTTCATATTCTTCATAGTCCTTCATTACATCTGAAGCAAACTTATATCTTCGTTGTCCTGCAGAAATATTTCCTGTTGATTTTGGCACAGCTATTGTGTGCTTCTTTTTTTTCTTTTCCTTGCTGCTAGGCATAATAACTCCTTTTACAAGTTAATTTAAGAATAATTATTCATTTTTTCAATTAGTAAAGGTCATAAGCGGTATAGTAGATTGACATAGTAAATGGATTGCTAGCTACGTCATCCGCTTCAGAATCAGTATGGATATGGACAGTTGTATCATCATAGTAGGTTTGAAACTGCCTATCTACATCAATTTCATCTTGAATTCCTCCACCACCAGCCATCATCATATCAGTAGTCCCCATAGCAGTATTGTCAACCTTGCAATTAACCATTACGCCAACAATCCTTTGCATACCATTAGGAATTCCATGAGTAACAGTTGCTTCGTTTCCTACACTAGCAGTAGTCCCTGTAAAGACTTTCCACATTATACCATGCTCTGTACTGCCTTCTTCTTTAAAAACATATTTATTAGTACTAGCATGATATGTATTTTCCATGTTTGCAGATATAGGGCCATAAGCAAGAATAGCATTCTGTTTTCTTCTTAAATAAGCCTCATTAGTATGTCCATCTATGCTGGCAAAACCAAGTTCATCATCAGTATCATTAGTAGCAACTACATAATGACCTCCAATGACAAAACAATCATCTTGGTCATCTCCATGGTCTGTATGCACAGAACCAATATAAACATCACTCCTTATACCTACTGAATTAACTTTTGTAGAATAGTCGTTCTTAACTATTTGTCCACCTGTCCATATATTTTTATCCATATCCTGAGTGACACTGTCTCCATTGGCAGCATTATGCCTTGCCGCAATCATAATTTCAGAATTATTTGGAATATTTAAAGTACTATCTTTGGTAAAATGAAGCATCTTATGAGTTAATACACATTCACCGTCATCACCACCCACACCTGCGGCATCCAAGTGAATAGCTGGACTACCTCCACTAGTTTTGTCAAGTTTTAAAACACCTGAAGAAACTGTTCCACTTGGATAAGTAGGAACACTAGTTCCAGTAGTAAGTGTACCAACTGCATAATTATATACATTAAGTGATATTGTATTAGAAGCTATATTTACATTAGAGTCAGATGTACCAACCCTAATTGCACCGCTTGTTACCCTAACATGCTCGGTGGATTGATTCCCAATGTATATCGTTCCACCTATCTCCCATTGAGCGAGGACTGTATCCGTTGATACATATCTTCTCATCATTCTCAATCCATTAGTACTGTCCATTGTAATAAAAGACCTGTTAGAGACTGGATATTCTCCTATTGCCATTCCATATGTTGAACCACTATACCCATAAGAACCATTTAACTCGCCTAATCTCATAAAAGAAGTTTGAGAAGACCATGGAGAACCACTGTGTTTTGCAAATAAAGTATATGGGGCGTTCTGGTTCTCGGCTATGTCGCTTGTGCTTATTGCAGTACTATATATATACCCCTGCCCACTTGCACCATAATCAACCACTGCGGTTCCTGCATAATAAACCACATTTCTATTTCCCGAATTATAAGTACAAGTAAACGAATCATATGTTCCATTGGAAGTATCTGCTGAAGACAGCGTAAACCAAATATCATCTATTCCACCACTTGCATTAAGAGCTTTTATTCTGCATATATCGCTATTGGCAAATCCAGTTGCTCCACCGGGGTCTTTTTTTATCTTGACGTTCCATGTAGAACTTGCGTGAGCTGCCATATCCTCATGCAACGCACCTGCACTCTTTGCTAAAATCTGACTGCCTGCAGTTGCAGTTATGTTGTCGTATGAAAAAGTTGAAGCTTGTATCATTCCTCTAGATACCAAATTACCAAATTCAGCATCACCAGTCTTAGATATCTGCCATCCCTGAAGTCCAGAAGCAAATGCAGGGTCAATCGTTTTCATTAAACCTTCCTCTATCTTTACTCCAGCTATGGTAGCAGTTGTACCGGCTACTTTGAACAAGTCGTCACCACTTGCATCTTTGATGTGGATGCCGTAATCAGTCCCTGTCTTTCCTATGAGAACTCTTTCATTACCACCGTCTTGAATTCTGATATATTTATTGCTTGAATCTATTGATATTTTATCAGTTCCCTCTGTTTTAGAGAGACTGTTTTGGCTTAAAATCCAACCACACAAATCAGCTTCATTCCCCCAAAGCTTGAATATTGAAGTACCATTCTGGTCGTTTACCTGCATCCCGTAACCCGAACTTGTCTGCCTTCCGATAATCACTCTCTGAGTATTAGATGGGTCTGTTATAATTATATTTTCATCAGAACTTGAAATATTCAAAGACTGGTATGCCATCCCGGTTTCCGATAGTGTAAAACCAGCTAATATATTGGGTATGTCTTCTTCACCAGAAACTGACTTCCAAGTATGAAGAAATAGATTGCCTTGAATTTTTAAATAACTTGTTGCTCTACCAGCCTGCATCTCAGTAATCATGTCGTCATTATCCATGATATTGAAATTGACTGGGAATTGTGTAGTCTTATGTTCTATAATTGACATTATTATGAAGTCTCTGTTACTACGGAACCTTTAATGACTCTGTGCTTATATGATATAGACAATATTTTCAGTTGGGGAGCTGTAGTCCCATTTGAAGCCACGTATAGCTGAAAACTTCTGCATTTGATTGGAGTCGACAGTTTAATGTTTAGATTGTTAGAATTATCATAGCCTGATACTCCAGTCAAAGATTGACTTGTGGCTATTGTAGGTGATAAAGAATGGACAATATCGTTGCCGTCTTGTTCATATCTGATATCTATAGTTGCTCCCGTATTGTCGGTAATATACTCTATATTGATTTCATAAATTTTCTTAAAAAGATGTGGAGTCCCAAAATCTTCATCTTTAGTTTTAATTTCAAAAGCACTGCTTCCATCATCAAAAAGAGCGATTGAATATAAATCACAATCACTGCCTGACGAGCTCTCATCGCCATATACGAGTATTCCTCCTAACTTGTTTATCAAAGCATTGGAACTGTCTTCCAGTTCACTTCCTCTAAAAGTAATCATATTTGTTATTTTACCTTCAGTCGCATGATACGGAAGTCCCCAATACGGGTTTGTATCTAAATCTGCCCTAACCCAATTCCCTGAAACTAAATCAAAAATGACAGCTACGTTCAAATCAAGACAATTGTTGATAACAAGAAGTTTCTCAGAAGAAGAGTCATATCCAATACATGGGCCTGTGTCGGATGTTTCGTAAAAATTAGACCAAACCTTATAAGTCTGTTTCTTATCAAGTAAATTTACAGGACTCTTCTCGGCAAACATATATATCCCTCTTTGATTTACCCACGAAACTCCCAATGGAGTCTGCGTTACTGCCCAAGGCCCTTCTACTCCGACATTAGGAAGTTTGTCTATCAACCTCCATCCTCCTTCTTGTGGATTAGAAATATCAATTAAAAATAAAGAATGCTTCTTAAATGCAAATAAAATTCCACGACTATACTCCAAAGCAACAAACTCATCACCATCATTGCCTGCAATATCCAACTTAAAACTCAATGGGAACGTATCGTACTTATTGGGAGGAGTGTATAATATAGTATCTCCCATATTCACTCCAGTATTCCCATCTTCATCAACATAGTTCACATTTGCCACAAATACTCTCGAACCAGCCATTGTTGATGCCTTATAGCCATGCCCTGCCGTAGCCCCAAAGGATATTTCCTTTTCAGTTGATGAGAATCCATTAAGGTTTTCAAAGCTTTCTATATTTGGTTTTTTAATTGTGTATAGCTGACTGTAAAATCCTTCAAAATTGGAATTAGTAAATTCACTAAAAGTACTTGTACCAGCAGCACTGTCATCGACAGTCCATGAATCGTAGTCGTCAATAGTATTTACCCTCGTTCCGCCTCCTGAGCCCTGATGGTCGACTCTAAAATCCATATCGAAAAGTAAAGACCAAAAATTATTACTGCCTGCCTTTCTAGTATATACCCTTCCTCCAATCAACCTCTCATTTATAACTACATTGTTTTCTGCGACACTGCTTACTCCAGAAACAGTGACTCTTGCATAAAAAACTTCACTTGCATCAATAGAAATATTATCGCTCGTAAACTTATATATCAAAGACTCCTGACCTCCCTCATATATGAATGTAGAGCCAAACTCGTATTCTCCAGCAGGCCAAGCTCCTTGGTTGCTTCCTATACTTGGGGTTATTTCTAGTAAAGTTCCTTTACCGGGGTATGGATATATCCTAAATGCGTTGCTGTCCCAATCACCGCCACTAGGAAGTGTTGATGTTCTTAAAACCTCACCAGATGAAGAAAGTATTTTTTCAACTTTGTTATTGCTATCATCAAAAGCCAGATACCATTGACTAGCAATGGTAGCAGCAGCTAGATTATCTGACCATCCTCCAAAATTTGATTGACCGCTTTTTCTTAGCCAATTCCCAGCTGCATCATTATCAACAAACGGTGTGTCTATCTCAAAGTCGTTAGTGTCTATGGAAGAAACAGTAAACTCTCCATTATAAGAAGTAGTACCAGTTATTATTACAATGTCTCCATTATCTATTTTAGCGTCACAACCAGAAGACGTAATTTTAGTATATCCAGTTCCACCAGACACTGCAGCGGCCATGACAGTTATTGCTCCAGTTTGCACAGATAGTGATGCCATGCTTAAATCATTTGTATCTGAATCTGCACTTGCATCTGCAGTACCCATAAGCACAGGTGAAGCCAAACCTCTTGTTGGAGCTTTTAAGTGGTTGTCTTTAGATATCCACTCTCTATCCAGCTGAACACCTAACAATTTTTTCTTTGAAGCAGTGCCGATTCTACCAAACCATTGAACCTTATTCCCACTACCAAACGAAGCATCCGAAACCCTGAGAGCTCCATCGGCATAATAATATTCAGCCTCTAACGTATCGGTTCCACTGCCAAGGTCAAAGGCCGCTTCTTGAACCATATGGTCATCTTGGTCAGCAGCATCGTTATATCCATATATGTCTATTTCACTAGTCGCATAATCAGCTATACAAAGGTATTCTTTCTTGACTGCACTAAATGTATCGACTGTATCAGAATATGTGTAGTCAGTCTTGAAAGAAAATAACCCCCTGCCGGGAGATATAGTTGCTGACATATTTGTTAATCCACTTATCTTAGTAGGAGGATTTGGAGTTCTCATGCAACCAACTTCATCACACAACATCCCTTCAACTAAAACAAGTTCATTATTTACTAGCGTCTGCGGATGGCTTCTCTTATTCATACCACCAATGAAATCATTATAAATAAGTAATTTCTTCGGCATATTTATGCTCTACTTTTTCGCTTGCGCTTTCTTTTTCCCCTAATCTTTTTAAGTGTCTTAGCTAAAGATGATTTTCTTTTTTTACGAGTTGAAGGGGGCCTACCTCTTTTGCTTCCGTATGTTCCTTTTCCAGCTGGCATTACTATTTCCCCTTAAATACGCCTTCCATTAAATCTGTAACGATATCAACAACTCTTTCAAAAAAGACCTGCTCTTTTTCTTCAGATACAAATGGAATGTCTATTTTTTCATTGATTTTTGTAGCTATTTCGTTAGCAAACTCATCAGATGCTAAAAAGCCCATTGCTTCTTCTTGCATCTTGTCTGCTTGTGCTTGTGCTAAATCCATTAGCATTTTCTTTAAGTCCATTTATGACTCCTTCATCTTTTTTGTTTTTATGTACAAATAGTAAATATTCATTACAAACATAATGCACATAAGAATTGCTGGTATAACATCCAACCAGTATATTAAGCCTGATGATGTACTAATTGCACTTACTTTTAGACTATCCATTTCATTTACCATTTATCCTTGAGACTTGTCCTTTTACTTCCATCATAACATCAGATAAATCATTAACTTCCTTTACCATGTCTTCATGCCTTCTATCTCTTGTTTCGTCAGAGCGGTTCCATCTATCTAAGAACTTAAGCACAATAGCCTCAATATTTTCAATATTTTTAGACTGACCTTCATTTTCAACTTTTAGAGCTTCTAAATCTTCCGCTTGTTGTTCTGCTCTCTTAGCATTTTGATAAACCATGAAGACAAACATTACCCCCACTACACCAATCATTCCATATTCTGCGTACAATGCTAAAAATTCTTCCATTTTTCATATTACCTTGTAATTTGGTTATCGTATTGCCATATTTCATTGTGTACATCGTACTTGATAGAACGCCGCATAGCCCATTGATATAAGTCTGCAAACTTATCTTCTACCCATTCATAAGTTGGACTATTCATCCACAATAGTCTGTCTATGTTGTGTCCTATTTGGTAGAACATCATTGATAGTAATTTTCTCATTCCGAAAATCTTCGTTCCGATAATTTATTACTATTTTTCATGATAAATCCTTGTTTTTCATACTAAATGTAGCATAATTCGCACATTTACTTTCAAGTGGATAGTTAGACTACCCATTTACTTCTTTAAGATTCTAAAAAATCTTGCATAAATCCAAATGCAGAAACCCGCAAAAACTAAACATACTACGAGTGCATCTAAAACAGGACTATCATCTCCTGTAGAAATTGAACCTATAGGAGTTTCAAAACGAATACTTTGAGGTGTTGGATATTCAACCACTTGTAATAATGTATCTTTCACGGTGGTTATAATCCTACATAAACATACTTTACGGGGATGTCATAAGATGTTGAAATATTATTCATACTATACCTTTAAATGTTTAGATACTTCTGTAGTACCACTCATTTGAGGGACTATTCTTGATAAAAGCTGTACCTTAGTTTCGCTTCCAGCATAAACAATTCCACGCTTATCATAGAAATCTTTTATTTCTGCTTTAGTATTTGCATCTGTAGGATAATCTGCTTGTGTAGTAGCGACACCATTAATAATAT